>Ga0070665_100003026_pt1 | contig 18132 bp, 12 predicted proteins | sample KBSS13metaG_FD_65862 | JGI IMG/M metagenome (GOLD analysis project Ga0070665, IMG submission 65862) | Switchgrass rhizosphere microbial communities from Kellogg Biological Station, Michigan, USA - KBS S1-3 metaG | ecosystem: Host-associated > Plants > Roots > Rhizosphere > Soil ...
GAGGTGAAGGCGGACGGCCAGTTCAACGTCGTCTGGAAGAGCCCGGGCCCGATCAAGGCCCAGCCCTGGAGCCCCTACATCCCGGGCGACGAGGGCAAGAAAGACGAACCCGACAGCAAGTAACAATCCTTAACCGGCTATCACCCGTCGCATACGCCCCGCGGCGGGTGACTAGGCGGTCGCCGTTGGAGGCAGCCCATGCGTAAGATACTCCCAGCGCTGATCGGACTGGCCATCCTGGTCCTATGTTCTCCAGCACAGGCATTCGACCAGGCCACGGCGACCGCCCTTTCTGTCGGCGACAGCGACACGCGGATCGAGGCGCTGAACAAGGTGATCGCCGCTGGCGATGCCGCGGCGCTCCCCTTTCTCGAAAGACTGATCGGCGACAGCGTCAAGACCTCCGGCGACAAGGTCTTCGTCGTCGATGGCGATAAGGCTGTTGATCCGGTCACCGGTAAGCCAGCCGAACTCCCCTCCGACGCCGACGATGTCGTCAATTCCAATCGCATGCGCAACGAGATCACCGCTGCCATCTCGGTCCTCCAACTCAGCTCCCCCGACCGGGCGGTGCGGCTCGTGGCGGCCCAGTCGCTGCAATCGGGCGATGCCGACGAGAGCAAGCTGCCGCTGGTCAAGGCCGCCGAGGCCAAGGAGAAGGACCCGCAGATCCGCGACATGCTGGGCCAGGTCGAGGCCAATATCGAACTCACCAGCTCGGACAAGTCGCTGCGCCTGGCAGCGGTGAAGATGCTGGCGGAAAGCTCCAGCCCCAACGTCAAGGAAATGCTCTCTAGCCGGTTTGCGCCCGACGGCGAGGCCGACCCGGAGGTGAAGACCGCGATCGCCGCCGCGATCAAATCGGTCGAGGCGCGGCTGTCGCGCTATGAGCTGGTCGCGCAGGTATTCACCGGCGTCAGCTTGGCCAGCATCCTGCTGCTGGCGGCGCTGGGCCTCGCCATCACCTACGGACTGATGGGCATTATCAACATGGCCCATGGCGAGCTGATGATGATCGGCGCCTACTCGACCTATGTCGTGCAGAACCTGTTCCGCGCCTATCTGCCCGATGCCTTCCAATTCTATCTCGTGGCGGCGCTGCCGGTCGCCTTCCTGGTCACGGCCGGGGTCGGCATGGCGATAGAGCGGCTGGTGCTGCGCCATCTCTACGGGCGGTCGCTGGAGACCCTGCTGGCAACCTGGGGCATCAGCCTGTTTCTGATGCAGCTGGTCCGCACCATCTTCGGCGCACAGAATGTGGGCGTCGAGAATCCCGGCTGGATGTCGGGCAGTGTCTCACTCGCGGCCAGCCTGGTCCTTCCCTACAACCGCATCATCATCATCGGCTTCTCGGTCGCGGTGCTGGGCTTCATGTGGTACCTGCTGACCAAGACAAGGCTCGGCCTGTTCGTCCGCGCCGTCACCCAGAACCGCACCATGGCGCGCTGTGTCGGCGTGCCCACGGCCCGCATCGACACGATGGCTTTCGGCCTCGGCTCCGGCATCGCCGGGCTGGCCGGTGTGGCCCTGTCGCAGATCGGCAATGTCGGGCCCGACCTCGGCCAGCATTATATCGTCAACTGCTTCATGGTCGTGGTGCTGGGCGGCGTCGGCCAGCTTGCCGGCACGGTGCTGGCGTCCCTCGGCCTCGGCATCGTCAGCAAATTCCTGGAGGGCGTGACCGGCGCGGTGATCGCGGAGATCATGGTGCTGGTTTTCGTCGTCGTGTTCATCCAGCGCCGGCCACAGGGCCTGTTCGCGATGACCGGCCGTTCGGCGGAGGCTTAACCGATGATCGACCATCGCAATCCGCCCGGCATCTTCGCCCGTCTCTACGGACGCACCGGCTGGTTCCTGTTCGTCGCCGCGCTCGCCGTGTTCTGCGTTCTGGTGCCAATCCTCAATCTGGCCCTGCCGGCAAACAGTTTCCTGCATCTGCCCGATTACTGGGTGGCGCTGATCGGCAAGATCATGTGCTACGCCATCCTGGCTTTGGCGATGGACATGGTGTGGGGCTACACTGGCATCCTCTCGCTCGGCCACGGCATCTTCTTTGCGCTTGGCGGGTATGCCCTCGGCATGTATCTGATGCGCGAGATCGGGCATGACGGCGTCTATCACTCCGACCTGCCGGACTTCATGGTCTTCCTCGATTGGAAGGCTTATCCCTGGTACTGGAAGGGGACGGGCAATTTCCTCTACGCCATGGTGCTGGTGCTGTTGGCCCCGGCCGCACTGGCCCTGTTCTTCGGCTTCTTCGCCTTCCGCTCCCGCATCAAGGGTGTCTATTTCTCGATCATCACCCAGGCGCTGACCGTGGCGCTGATGCTGCTGTTCTTCCGCAACGAGACCGGGTTCGGCGGCAATAACGGCTTCACCGACTTCAAGCGCATATTGGGCTACCCGATCGCCACGCCAGGCACCCGCATGGTGCTGTTCGTCACCACGGCGCTGACCATGCTCGGCATGCTGCTGGTGCTGCGTTATGTCGTGACCAGCAAGTTCGGCCGCATCTTGATGGCGATCCGCGACGCGGAGAGCCGGCTGATGTTCACCGGCTATAACCCGCTGCTCTACAAGCTGGCGATCTGGACCTTCTCGGCGATGATCGCGGGACTGGCCGGCGCGCTCTACGTGCCGCAGGTCGGCATCATCAATCCAGGCGAGATGGCGTCCGGCAACTCGATCGAGATCGCGATCTGGACCGCGGTCGGCGGGCGCGGGACGCTGGTTGGCGCGCTGATCGGCGCCTTCATCGTCAACGGCGCCAAGAGCTGGTTCACCCAGGCTTTCCCCGATTACTGGCTCTATTTCCTGGGCGCGCTGTTCGTGCTGACCACCCTGTTCCTGCCCAAGGGGGTGATGGGCCTGATCGACAAGGCGAGGGCCCGTTCATGAGCGCGGACAGCAAAAGTCCGGCCGTCGATGTCGGCGGCTCCTCCACCTTCGGCCATGCCGCCCCGCCACCGGGCGAGCTCGATACCAGCCATGGCGTCGTCCTTTACCTCGAGGAGGTGACGGTCAGCTTCGACGGGTTCAAAGCGCTGAACAGCCTGTCCTTCTCGGTCGATGTCGGTGAGCTGCGCTGCATCATCGGGCCCAACGGCGCCGGCAAGACCACGATGATGGACGTGATCACCGGCAAGACCCGGCCCCAGCTGGGCAAGGTCTTTTTCGGCCAGACCATGGACTTGACCAAGATGCGCGAGGCCGAGATCGCCCAGGCCGGTATCGGCCGCAAGTTCCAGAAGCCGACCGTGTTCGAGCATCACAGCGTGTTTGAGAATCTGGAGCTGGCGATCAAGGCCGACCGCGGCGTTTGGCATTCGCTGTTCGGCAAGCTCAACGGCGAGCAGCTGGACCGGATCGACGAGATTCTCGAAACCGTGCAATTGCAGGAGTTCGCCGATCGCCGCGCCGGCTTGCTGTCCCACGGCCAGAAACAATGGCTGGAGATCGGCATGCTGCTATCGCAGGACCCAAAGCTGTTGCTGCTCGACGAGCCCGTGGCCGGCATGACGGACCATGAGACGATCCGTACCGCCGAGCTGCTGAAGACTCTCGAGGGTAAGCATTCGATCGTCGTGGTCGAGCACGACATGGGCTTCGTCGATTCGATTGCCCGCAAGGTGACCGTGCTGCATGAGGGCAGCGTCCTGTCGGAAGGCACGATGGACAAGGTGCAGAACGACGAGAAAGTCATCGAAGTCTACTTGGGGCGCTGAGGCATGCTGAACGTCAATGCGATCAATCAGTATTACGGCGGCAGCCACATATTGCGCGATGTCAGTTTCACCGCGCCTATGGGTGCCTGCACGGTGCTGCTGGGCAGGAACGGCGTCGGCAAGACCACTTTGCTGCGCGCCATCATGGGCGTCGTGCCGGTGCGCACCGGCAGCATTACCTTCGACAGCCAGGAGGTCACCAACCTGCCGTCCAACGCCCGCGTCGCCCGCGGCATGGCCTATGTGCCGCAGGGGCGGGAGATATTCGCCCGGCTGACGGTGGAAGAGAACCTGCTGATGGGCATGGCAATCAAGCGGGGACGCGACGCCAGGGTCATCCCGCCCAAGGTCTATGACATGTTCCCGGTGCTGAAGCAGATGCTGCATAGACGCGGCGGCGACCTGTCGGGTGGCCAGCAGCAGCAGCTCGCCATCGCCCGCGCCCTCGTCTCCGATCCCAAGCTGCTCATCCTCGACGAGCCGACCGAGGGCATCCAGCCCTCGATAATCAAGGACATCGAGCGCGTCATCCGCATGCTGGCCGAGAGCGGCGACATGGCGATCCTGCTGGTCGAGCAATACTATGATTTCGGCCAGGCGCTCGCCGACTACTACATGGTCATGTCGCGCGGGCAGATCGTAAAGCAGGGCCTGGGTGAGGATATGGAGCGCGACAATATCCGGGACTTCGTCGCCCTTTAAGCCGCTTTTCCGGCACCCTCGGAACTGGGTTCACGAAAATCGGTAACAAGCACCATTTCTCGACGTCAGATTGTCGCTTGAATCAAGTGTCGGTTTCGGTGGTTGCACGCCCCCGCAATTAACGATCTCTGCGACACAGAATCAAAACTGCGAGATGACGATCTCTACCCCTGCCTTTCGGAGCATTTCTCCATCCGACGGCCTCAGATTTTGGTCGGTGACAACGATGTCGATATCTTCGAGATCGCACACAGCATGACCGGCCGGAGCATCAAACTTGCTGCTGTCGACAAGGACGATCGTCTTGTCGGCGCGCGCGAGTAAGCGGCGTTCCGCCTGGACGAGGATCACATCGGTCTGCATCAACCCATGCCGGCCAATCGATGCGGCGCCGAGGAACATCTTGGAGGCGCGATAGCGATCAGCCCCATCGTCCTCAAACGGAGATAAGATGATATTCTGCTCGCGGAATACCGACCCTGCTGGCAGGGAAATGCGGGTGGTCGGCTGGGGGAGCAGCGCAGAGACAATGTGCAAGGAGTTAGTCAGCACCTGCAGGCCGAGAGCGGCTAGGTGAGGGCACATCTGCAGTGTGGTCGAGCCGCCGTCGATAATGACCGACTCACCTGGCGCGCAGAGCGCCGCGGCTGCCTTGCCAATCGCCGCCTTCTCGGCCCGGTGGAGGCCGATATTTTCATGGAACGGAACACCGCGAAGATGGCTCGAATCGTCATCGCTGGTGTCCGCTTGTACTAGATGGGCACCGCCGCGAACACGTACAATTTTGCCGTCAGATTCGAGCCGATCAAGGTCTCTGCGGAGCGTCGCTACCGAGACGTCGAGGCGCCGGTCGAGCTCGCTGACGGAGATGAAATCGCGATCTCGTAAAAGGTCGAGGATAGCTTGTTCGCGCTCAGCCGCGTGCATCGATCATCTCGTCGTTGTCAGGCACTCTTTTTCCGCGACAAGCTGAGTCGGTGCAAGCATTTGCAATCAACTCCGAGCGTATCAATTCCAATAGTCGTCACACGATACCGGCTGCCCCCGTCGCCGCCTTGCGTTCTTGCGCTTTGCGTTCGCGCCATTGGGTTTCGCGGTAGAACTCGATCGGCTCGATCGCGCCGCCCGCTTCCATGCGCGCCATCGCCAGGATCGGCGAGACGTCGAGGCGGTACGCGCGGCGCAGCGCCTGGAAAGCCATCATCACATCGTTGGCGTCCTGTGCCGCATGCAGCGCCTCCCGATCGACCAGCAACGCTTTTGAATAGGCTCCCGTAATCGCTTCAGCTGAGGAGAGCATGCTCTCGATCGGATCGGTTACATTGTGCGACTGATCGATCATGTAAGCTGGGTGAAAGTCGTCCGGCCGGCGGCGCTCGGCCTCGATCAGCTCGTTGAACACAAGGAAGAGCTGATGAGGATTAATCGATCCCGAATCCAGATCGTCGTCGCCGTATTTGGAGTCGTTGAAATGGAACCCACCCAGCTTCCCGAATCGATGTAGGCGAGCGACGATCTGTTCGATATTCACGGTCGGCGCGTGGTGACCGAGATCAACTAAGCACTGTGCTTTAGCGCCGAGCTGCTGCGCCGCCAGAATGCTGCTACCCCAGTCGGAAATGACAGTGGAATAGAAGGCGGGCTCGTAGAGCTTGTGCTCGAGGAGCATCCGCCAATCGTCGGGCAGGGCGCGGTAGATTTCTTCAGCGCTTGCCAGATAGCGGTCCAGCGAAGCGGCGAAGTCCTGTTGCCCCGGGAAGTTGCTTCCATCACCGATCCATACCGTGATCGCCTTGGAGCCCAGCGCCTGGCCGACCTCGATGCACTGGAGATTGTGCTCCACCGCTTGGCTCCGCACGGCTGGATCGGCAGCGGTCAGGCTGCCGTGGCGGTAGGAATGAGCCTGCGTCGGCTGGTCCTGGAACGTGTTGGAGTTGACGGCGTCGAAGCCTAATCCGAGTGCTTTCGCCTCCTCGCGCAGGGCATCGTAGTCGTCAGTGATGTCCCAGGGAAAATGCGGCGAGACCCGCGGTGTGGTGCGGACGATCTGTTGCACCACCGCACAATCCTCCAGCTTCTCGTGGATGTTGGTCGGCTCGCCGGGGATCGGAAATTTGGCGAAGCGAGTCCCACCGGTTCCGCTGCCCCAGGTGGGGAGCGCCACACTGAAGTCCGCGACGCGCTGCTTGACGGATTCGATCGCGATACCGCGGCGTTCGAGCAGGCGGCCCAGGCTGGCATAATCGTCCTCTAGGGCAAGAAGATGCCGTTCGTTGTGCGCAGCAATTTGATCAAGGGAGAGCGGAAGGTCTGTCATCGCATTCTCCTTAACGCGTGAATGCCTGGGCGTTGCCAGCATCCACATTGATGATGTTGCCCGTCGACTTGGCCGAGGCGTCGGATGCGAAGAAGTAAACCGCCTCGGCGATGTCCTCCGGCAGGACGCTGCGTTTCAGCATCGAGCGTTTGCGGTAAAATTCCTCCAACTCGTCGCCGGCGTCGATCCCGTAGGCATCGGCCCGCTCTTTGCGCCAGTCGCCGTCCCAGATCCGCGAGCCCTTCAGCACGGCATCCGGGTTGACGACGTTCACGCGAATGCCCGCATCGGCGCCTTCCAGCGCCAGGCAGCGGGCGAGATGGAGCGAGGCGGCCTTGGCCGAGGCATAAGCCGAGGCGTTCGGTGTCGCTGCCAGCGCATTCTTGGAGCCGACAAAGACGATCGAGCCGCCCTTCTGAAGCTTCAGAAGCGGGAAGGCCGCGCGGCAGGTCAGGAAATAGCCTTCCGCCAGGACGTCGTAATTGCGCCGCCAGATCGCCGTCGTCGTTTCCTCAATCGGGGCGGAGGAGGCAAGGCCGGCGTTGGCGACGACGATGTCGGCACCACCGAAGGCGCGGGCGCACGCGTCGAAGGCGTCCTGGACCTGTCTTTCGTCAGTGACGTCGCATCGGCTCGACGCCACAACGTCCTTGCCGAAGCGCTTTTCCAGATCGGCTTCGGCGGTGGACAGCGCGTCGCCGTCGCGGTCGGTCAGCATCACGCAGGCGCCCTCGGCGAGCAAGCGGGCCGCCGTGGCAGCGCCGATGCCGCCGGCCGCGCCGGTCACGAAGGCGATGCGGCCGACGAGCGGCTTGGGCTTGGGCATGCGCTGAAGCTTCGCCTCCTCCAGCGCCCAGTACTCGATCGCGAAAGCCTCGGCCTCGGGCAGTCCGATATAGTCGCCGATGGCCGTCGCGCCGCGCATGACGTTGATGGCGTTGCCGTAAAACTCGCTGGCCAGCCGCGCCGTTGTCTTGTCGGCGGCGAAGGCGAAGCGGCCAACACCGGGCAGCAGCACGATCACCGGATTGGCGTCGCGCATCGCCGGGTCGCCCGCTCGGGCGCAGCGCTCATAATAGGCGGCGTAGTCGTGGCGGTAGGCCTCGAGTCTCCCGGCCAGATAGGCATCGTCGTCGATGCGGGCCGGATCGAGCGTCATCGGCGCGATCTTGGTGCGCAGGAAGTGGTCGGGGCAAGAGGTCCCGATGGCGGCGAGTCCGGCGAAATCCCGGCTGCAGACGAACTCCAGCGTTTCGGGATCGTCGGTGAAGTGACCGATTTTGGGACGGGCTCCCTGCATGGCCCCGCGCAGGCGCGGCATGAGCTTGGCCGCTGCCGCAAAGCGCGCCTGGAGGGGAAGGGCGGGGACCACCCTGCCGCCGAAGGCCGGGTGCTCCGCCATTCTCTGGTTGAGGTAGTCAGCGGCACGGGCGATCAGCTCGATCGTGTTCTCGTAGCAGGCCTCGGCGCTGTCGCCCCAGCAGATGATCCCGTGACCGGCGAGCATGACGCCGCGCAGGCCGGGATTGTCGGCGACATAGTTGCGGAGCCTCAGCCCAAGATCGAAGCCGGGCCGTTTCCAGTCCAGCCAGCCGACCGCGCCACCATAGATCTCCTGCGTTGCGACCCGGCCGCCGCTTGAGGCGGCGAGCGCGATGATGGCGTCGGGGTGGACGTGGTCGATATGGGAGAACGGCAGATAGCCGTGCAGTGGCGTGTCGATGGACGCTGCGCGCGTATTGAGGTTGAAAGTGCAATGGGGAAGGTAGCCCACCATTTCATCCTCGTGCTCGACTCCGCGATAGAGCCGTTCGAGGCCGAGGAGCTTCTCGAGATAGAGGGTGGCAAATCCGTCCAGCTTCATCGAACCGATATCGCCGCCGGAGCCCTTCACATAGAGCACGGCTACATCCGCACCCGTCAGTGGATCCCGCTCGACAAGTTTCGCTGAGGTGTTGCCCCCGCCGAAATTTGTGACTGTGAGGTCCGAGCCCAGCAGATTGGAGCGGTACAGCAGCAATTCGGCCTGGCTCAAGGTCGCCGACTTTTCGGCGGACCAGCGGCTTTGCGGTATCGCGAACGGCAATGCGCCCGTCATGATCTTCCCTTCATCTCCAGTATGCAGGCGATCGCTCGTTGATTTCCCGCGTGTCGCCCGGTGCCGGATGTGTAAACCTTCCCTCTAGCGCTTTTCAATCACTTTCGATAATAAACGATCAAAATGCGTCACCGGGAGGGGCGGTTGGATAGAAGCATGGTGGTCCTCGATGTCGGCAAGTCGCTCGTCAAGCTCACGCTTTGGGACGAGGAAACCGGCACGCTGATTCGCCGGCGCACATTGCCCAACCGGTCTGTCGAAACGAAACGTTACCGCGCGCTCGACCCGGCGCATATCGAGAGCTGGCTCGAACCGACCCTCAGAGAGTTCGGGGCGCTCGGTCCGATCAGCGCAGTCATTCCCGTTTGTCACGGTGCCGCGGCGACAGTCATCCGTGGCGATGACTTGGCGTACCCCCCGGTCGACTATGAGAGCCGGGTCTCCCCAGAGGCGCGCGCGCGATATGAAATCGAGCGGGACCCGTTCTGGGTAACCGGCTCGCCATCTTTGCCGGGAGGCCTCAACCTCGGCGTTCAGCTACATCAGTTGGATAGTTGGCAATTGCTGGAGGAGGGCGATCAGCTCCTCCCATGGCCGCAATATTGGTCGTGGCTCCTCAGCAGCGAGAGATCGAGCGAGGTTTCGAGTCTCGGTTGCCACACGGATCTTTGGGCGCCGAGCCTTGCAACATATTCCCCGATGGCTCGGCGGCACGGTTGGAGCGAGCGCTTCGCCCCCCTTCGAAAGGCAAGTGAGGCAGTCGGTGTTTTGACGGACGATTGGGCGGCGCGTACCGGGATCGGATCACGCGTCCGTGTCTATTGCGGCGTTCACGATTCGAATGCGGCCCTCCATGGTGTCAGGGGGTTTCCAGAAATTGGAGGCGGCGAGGCGACGGTCCTTTCGACTGGAACCTGGTTTGTCGCGATGCGCTCAACGCCTGATGCGTTCCAGATTTCGACTTTGCCGGAAGATCGCGATTGCCTCGTCAACGTCGATGTGGACGGGCGGCTTGTCCCTTCTTCCCGGTTCATGGGCGGCAAGGAAATCGAGCGGCTCTGCAGTGGGGATTGCGAACAGTTTTTCGAGCCGAAATATCTGGACCCCGCACTGAACCAGGTGGTCGACGCCGGGATAATGGTTCTGCCCACATTCGTTTCGGGCGTTGGACCGTATCCCAGAGGCCGCGGACAGTGGATTGGAACGCCCGGAACCGACGCGGTCCGGGTTGCCGCGATCGCGCTCTACGCCGCCCTTGTGGCCGACATGTCTCTCGACCTGATTGGCGCATGCGAGCGCATCGTCGTTGAGGGGCGTTTCGCGCATCACCCCGCGTTCGTCTCCGCACTGGCGGCGCTCCGGCCGAACGACCGCGTGTATATCAACAACGCAGATCAGGGCGTGGCGTTCGGGGCCTTACGGCTGGTTCGCCCTCATTTGGTTCCGCTTACCCCACTCACCGAAGTTGAACCGGCACAGGCCGACTTGGCCGGCTATCGTGAGCGCTGGCGCCGTCTGGCTGCGGAAAATGCCGCATGACCGCGGCATCCATATCCGACTTCCGGGCGCTGGCGCGCCAACGCCTGCCGCATTTTCTGTTCGAGTACATCGATGGCGGTTCATACGCCGAAGCCACGCTGGCGCGGAACGAGGCCGATCTGGCGCGGCTGGCGCTGAGGCAGCGCGTCCTGCGGGATGTCTCCAAGATCGATCTGTCGACCGAGCTGTTCGGTCAGCGCCTTGCCATGCCGGTCGCGCTCGCCCCCATCGGCCTCGCCGGCCTTTCCGCTCGGCGAGGGGAGGTCCAGGCGGCGCGGGCAGCCAAGGCGCATGGCGTGCCATTCTGCCTGTCGACCGTGTCGGCCTGTCCGATCGCCGAGGTTGCGGAACGCCTGGATTCATCCTTCTGGTTCCAGCTCTACATGATCCGGGACCGCGCCTTCATGGTGGATCTGCTGGCTGCGGCGCGCGAGGCGCGCTGCACGGCGCTGGTCTTCACCGTCGATATGCCTGTCCCGGGATCCCGCTATCGCGACATGCGCTCGGGCCTCGCCGGCGCGCCGGGCGTAGCAGGTCAGCTCAGGCGGTTTGGTCAGGCGCTCGCGCGTCCGGGCTGGGCCTGGGATGTCGGGGTGCGGGGGCGTCCACATGCGCTCGGCAACGTTGCGCCGGTACTCGGCGGCAGCACAGGGCTTGAGGATTTTTTCGCCTGGATGCGGGGCAACTTCGACCCCCGCGTGACGTGGAAGGACCTGGACTGGATCCGCGCTGCCTGGCGCGGCCCGCTGATCATCAAAGGCATCATGGATCCAGGTGATGCGGTCATGGCCGCCGATCTGGGGGCGGATGGAATCGTCGTGTCGAACCACGGCGGACGTCAGCTCGACGGTGTGCCCTCGACCGTCGCGGCCTTGCCGCGGATCGCGGAGGCAGTTGACGGGCGGCTGACGGTCCTAGCCGACGGCGGCGTGCGCTCCGGGCTGGATGTAGTCCGGATGCTGTCGGCAGGAGCGAAAGGCGTTCTCTTGGGACGCGCCTGGGCCTTTGCCCTGGCGGCGCGTGGCGAGGCCGGCGTCGCACGGATGCTCGAACTCGTTGCTGCGGAGATGCGGGTTGCGATGGCGCTGACCGGTGTCACCAGCACCGGACAAATCGACCGGACGCTGATCGCGGACGGCTAAGAAACAGGAAGAAGGGGATGTTCATGGGCGCGAATCCGCTCCTCGGCGTGCTGTTCCACTGGACCGGCGGCTTTGCCTCGGCCAGCTTCTACGTGCCCTACAAGGGCATCCGGAAATGGTCCTGGGAAATCTTCTGGCTGGTCGGTGGCATCTTCAGCTGGATACTCGCGCCATGGATCTTTGCCGCTTTCAGGACCAACGCGCTACTTCAGGTGTTAGGTTCAACTCCGGCTGCAACCCTATGGTGGTGCTGGTTTTGGGGGGCGTTATGGGGTTTTGGCGGCCTCACATTCGGCCTTACCATGCGCTATCTCGGCATTTCCCTTGGGATGGCCGTTGCGCTGGGGCTCACCACCATCATCGGCACGATGGCGCCGCCGATCTTCCATGGCGAACTCGGTGGTCTCGTCGCTGGGAACAGCGGGCGGGCGATCCTGGTCGGCATCGCAGTCACCATGGCGGGCATCTATCTCGTTGCACGCGGCGGCCAGTCCAAGGAACGCGAACTCGCCGCCGGCGGCAGCTCGGATACGGTGCCGGAATTCAATTTCCGCAAGGGCGTTCTCGTCGCGATCTTTTCTGGGGTCATGAGCAGCTGCTTCGCCTTTGGCCTGGATGCCGGTGGGCCGATTCGCCAGCTTACGCTCCAGGCCGGGACGGGACCCTTGGCACAGGGACTCCCGGTTCTCTGCGTTGTGCTCGCCGGCGGCGCCACGACCAACCTGGTCTGGTGCGCGATATTGATCGTGCGCAATCGATCGGCCCGCGAGTTCGTCGGCGCTGATGCCCCGCGTCTGCGCAATTATCTGTTGGCAGCTGCGGGCGGCACGCTCTGGTACTTCCAGTTCTTCTTCTACACGATGGGCGAGAGCCAGATGGGCGCCTATGGCTTCTCCAGCTGGACCCTGCACATGGCCAGCATCATCATCTTCTCGACCCTTTGGGGCTTCTCGCTAGGCGAGTGGCGGAGCGCGAGTTCGCGCACGCGGCGTCTGGTCTGGATCGGCATCGGCATGCTTGTCCTCTCAACCCTGATCATCGGGGTTGGCAACTACTTAGCGGCCTAGAACTCATGGACACCTCAATGATGCAGGGCAATTCCTCCTCGAACCAAGCTGCGGCGTGGCGCACGGTGCGGACCTGGTGCTACGTCAACCTCGCGGACGGCGCCGTGGCTGATGCCCCCTGGTGGACCGACCAATGGCGCAGATACTCGGTCCAGGGAGTCGTCCTCCCCGCGGGTGACGAGGCCGAAGGGTTTCGCCGGCTGACGACGCTGGCTCAAGCGGCGCGCGCCGCGGGCCTGGCGGTGCTGGCCAGCGTGACGGTAAAGCCGCTGACGCGCGAAGACGTCGCCTCGAACCCCGCCTGGGTCGCACGGAATGACAAGGGCGAGCCGATCGCCGTCGACACCGGATACGCCGCTTGCGTGAACGGCGGCTTCTTCGACGCCCCTCTATCCGAAAGTATCTCGCGCGCGGTGACGCAAGCTCCTGTGGAGGGCGTCCTTGGCGTCGGCTGGAGTGGCCTCGGCTGGGACAAGGTCTGCTATTGCGCCGCTTGCCAGAGCGGCTTCCGCGCGGCTGCAAGCGCCGATCTGCCCCTCGCCAAGGATCGGGACGCCGCGGTCTTCGACCAGTGGGTTGCCTGGAACCGGTCGCGCCGCACTGACATGTGGCGGGCCAACGACAGGGCGGCGAGCCGGGCGAACGGCTCCGCGCGGTGGATCGGCCTCGTTCCGACAGTGCGAGCCGCGCAGATCGCGCGCTTCCAGGACGTGGCGGCTCTGGCTGCCGAGGCGCCGATGCTGTTCGTCGACAACGCGGACGCCGCGCGCGTCGGGCGGTTCGGCGAGCTGGTGGACGACGGCCTCTATCTGACGGGTCTGGCGGGCGGGAAGCCGATCGTGCTCCTGACCCCTACCTATCACCGAGGTGTTCGGACATTCGCAGCGGCCAGCGCCGCGCCCGGTGAGGCGCGCCTGGCAATTCTGGCCGGCCTGACGGGCGGCCTCGTCCCCGCTGTCGAGCTTCCGGCGAACCTGACCTCGGACGTTCGGACTCTGTCCGTCGCAGCGCCGGTAATGACCTGGGCGGCCCAGAACGGTGAGCGGTTGGGCGGACGGGCGGCCCCGGCGAGGATCGCGTTGGTGTGGTCGCCGACGTCAGCGGCGCTCTACGGCCGCGAACAGGTCCAATGGCTCTCTGAAGCCCCCTTCCGCGGCATGGCCAAGGCCCTGCGCGGCGCCAACCTACCGCATGAGGTCTGGGACGAGAGCCGCCTCGGCGCAAGGCTGCAGAGCATCGACGTTCTGATCCTGCCGGAAGTGGCGGTGATGAGCGACGCCCAGGCCGAAGCCGTGCGCGAGTTCGTGCGCGGCGGCGGCGTTTTGGTCGCGACCGGCGTCACCAGCCTCTATGATCCGGCGGGCCGCCCACGCCGCGACTACGCGCTTCAGGATGTGTTCGGCGTCAACACTCAAGGCGCCCCGCCCGCACGTCTGGCCCCGATCACCAAGCCGACCGACACTGACGGTTTCGGCGCTCAGCGCGGCGCGGTCGCTAGGTTCAAAGGGCCGGCCACCGACCACGATTACGTGCGTCTGAAGCCGGAGTACGCCGCGCGGATGCCCGGCCCCCACAAGGCCGGTGAGCGCGCCGAGCCGGGGGCGCGCCATCCGATACTGAAGGGCTTCGACGCCACGGACCTGCTCCCGTACGGCGGCATCCTGTGGCCGCAATCGGTGTCCGCCGACCGCGCCGTGCTGATGACCTATGTACCGCCTTTCCCCAGCAGCCCGATCGATGAGGTTTACCCCAGGGTCGAGCGCACCACCCTGCCCGGCTTGGTGGTCGGTACGTTCGGCCGGGGCCGGGTCGCGTACATGCCGGCAGACTTCGACCGGCGGTACGGGATCGATCCCATCACGGATCACCGGACTCTCTTGGAAAACCTCCTTGCCTGGGCCACGGGTCCAGCGATCCACCTGCGCGTCGTCGGGCCGGCGAACTTGGCCACGAGGCTCGAGCAACGCGGCGACGGTCTCGTTCTTCACCTCGTCAACCTCACCGGAGCAGATAATCAGGCCGGCGCGGTGCGAGAGACGACGCCGGTCGGGCCATTGCGGGTGAGTGTCGCACTGCGGCCCGGCGCGAACGCAGCGTCCGCGACGCTGCTGGTGGCCGGTCGCCGAGCGCCCATGCGAATCAATGGGGGCTTGGCCGTGTTCGAACTGGAGCACGTCGCCGAGCACGAAATGGTGGTGCTGGCGTGACACGGAAGACCATAGGGCGCACGGCTGTCCGCCTCCTTGCCCCCGTTATGCTGGAGCACCGCACATGACCTTGTCTCGCCGTGAATTCATCGTCACGACCGGTGCGGTCGCGCTGAGCGCGACGACGGCCCGCACGCGCGCGCAGGCGGGCCAGGAGCTCTGGTTCAACAAGGTCACTCGGTGGGGGCAGACCAACACGAGCGCGATGGACGTCCGCAATTACGACGTCGAGTTCTGGCGCGGCCAGTGGCGACGCACGGGAATCCAGGCGATCATCCCCAACGGTGTTGCGGGTTTCGCGACCTTCCCGAGCCGCAATCCGCTAATTGAGACCAGCGAGTTCGCGCCCAATCGCGACCTGCTCGGAGAGATATCCAAGGCGGCTCGAGCGGACGGCCTCCACGTGGTTTCACGGATGGACTCGGGCGTCCTCAACCCGAAGATCCGCGCGGCCTATCCTCAGTGGCTGACGCGCGATGGGCAGGGCCGGCCCGGTCAGACCATGTGCATCAACAGCCCGTTTCGGGAGACCCACGTTTACGCGGTATACCGGGAGGTGATCGAGCGTTTCCGCGTCGACGCCTTCACCGACAACGCTGGCGTCTCGGGCGGCCCCCTATGCTATTGCGACTTCTGCAAGGCGCGCTGGGCGCGCGAAGTCGGCGGTCCGATGCCAGCCGGCCCCAGCCTGGATGATCCGATCTATCGCCGTTGGCGGCGGTGGAACACCGCCGTCACGATTGAGAACTGGGAAGCGACCAACGCTTTCACCAAAAAGCTCGGCGGGCCTGGCTGCGCCTATCTCGGCCTCGTCCGAAAGTTCGCGCCGCTCAATCGTGAGATCGCGACCCGCGCCGATCTGCTGATGATGGACTGCCAGTCGCGTAACGACGCGGCCAGCTTTCGTGAGCACGCAGACGAAGGCCGATACATGCGCTCCATCCTCGGCTGGGACAAGCCGCTGGCGCCCTGCACCTCGATGACGCAACACAGCCACGGCTACTTCCGGCTTACCGCCGACCCGGCGTTCGAAACGCGCATGTACATGCAGGCCGGATTCGCCGGCGGCTTCAATTTGTGGTGGCACCACCCGACTGCCTATTCGGAGGACCGTCGGTCGTTTGAGATCGCCGCGCCGACCTTCGCCTGGCAGCGTCGTCACGAAGCGCTACTCACCCACGCAGTGCCGGTGGCGACGGCGGGGGTGGTGCGCTCGGACGACAACACCGTCTTCTTCGGCCATGACGCGCCGATCATCTATCAACCGGGATACATCAGCCGGGTAACGCAGGTGCCCTATCGTGGGATGGTACAGGCGCTATTCGAGAGCCGAATCCCCTACTATCCGCTGCACATCGCCGACCTCGCTCGCCACGGCAAGGATCTGCCCGTCTTGGTGTTCCCGAACATCGGCGGGATGACGGACGCCGAGTGCGCTGCGGTCCGCGAGTACGTCCGCGCAGGCGGCTCGATCGTCGTCACCGGCATGACCAGCCTCTACGACGGCGACGGGGAACCGCGTCGCGACTTCGGGCTGGCCGATGTCCTCGGCGTTAACCTTGTGGCGGCAGCGCCCACGCGCACATTCTTTTCTAAAGCCATGGAGGACAGCTATTTCGCTCTTCCATCGGGCGGCGGCGTGCGCCATCCGGCTCTGGCTGGCCTCGAGGAGACACAGGTCATTCCGTACGGCGGCAGCGCCATTGCGCTGCGGGTGGCGCCGGACCGGCAGGTCCTGGCCACCTTCGCCGTGGCCCATAGCGATCGGGCCCCGACCGGCGACGGCGAGCGCCCGTGCCTTATCGTCGGGACCTTCGGCCGTGGGCGTGTGGCCTTCATGCCAAACGACCTGGACCACAGGCATCTGGACGATCCGCATCCGGACCAGGCGCTGCTGATCGGCAACCTATTACGTTGGTGCGCCGGCGAGGGACCTTTGCCGGTCGAGCTCGAGGGACCCGGCTATGTGGGCGCCTACTTGTACCGGAAGAACGGCGCGTCCCTGGTTCACCTGCTGAACGGGTCCGGCATCGACAATGGCGAACAGATCGCCGAGCGCGCCTACCCCGTGGGGCCTCTGAAGGTGAGGGTCAAAGCGCCAGGCCGAGGAACGTCCGTGAAGCTGGCGGCCAGCGGCGCGATCCTGCGCGGCACGCGCTCTGGGGACATAGTGGAGTTCACCCTGCCTCGCCTCGAGGAGTACGAACTTGCAGTTCTGGAATGAGGTGCTGCCGTCGCGCGGCGCGATCGCGCCGCGCGAGAAAGCTAATCGTCGCCGCCATCGAGGCGGATGGCTCACGTGGGATGCCTGCCACGGGGTGTTTCGGATCGACTGATTGGAAGGGAGACCAACAATGAAGCGCGATGGCACGGTCACGCGACGATCCCTATTGACCGCGGCCGCCGCTGTCGCGGCATTCGGCCTAGCCGAAGGTGTGGCTGCGGCCGCGCCGGCGAGCGGCGATCGGAAAACGACGTTTCCCGCGGGCTTCATGTGGGGCGCTTCGACAGCGGGCTATCAGATTGAAGGCAATGTGGTCGGGGCTGATCTGTGGGTGCTCGAGAATGTGAAGCCGACGCTCTTCGCCGAGCGCTCAGGCGACGCCTGCGATTCCTATCATCGATACGAGGAGGACATCGCGCTCCTGAAATCGTTCGGGCTCGATACCTATCGCTTCTCTCTGGAATGGGCTCGGATCGAGCCGGAGGCCGGCGAGTTCTCGAACGCCGAGCTCGACTATTACCAACGCGTGATCGATGCCTGCCGCCGGAATGGCGTAAAGCCGGCAGTCACCTTCAACCATTGGACCTGCCCGCGCTGGTTCGCGACCGCCGGAGGATGGAGCAACGCGGACTCGCCCAATCTCTTCGCGCGCTTCTGCGCTCGGGCGGCGAAGCATCTTGCCGCCGGAATGGAAATCGCGATGACGCTCAACGAGCCCGACGGGCTCCAAGTCCTCGACTGGACGCCGGGCATGGGCGCAATGATGGACCGGATCAAGCCGATCGCCGAGCAAATGACCGCGGCTGCGGCGAAGGCCACCGGTTCGGATCGCTTCGTCACAGCGATTGGAGGCGGCACGCACGAGACGCGCCCGAACATGATCGCAGCGCATGAGGCGGCTTACGGCGCGATCAAGGCCGAACGCAGTGACCTCCCTGTCGGGGTCACCCTTTCAATGGTCGATTTTCAGGGGCAGGGACCGAACAGTCGCGTCGAGGAAGCCCTCAGCGACGCTTACAGGCCCTGGCTCGAAGCGATCCGGAGGACTGGCGATTTCACTGGAGTGCAAAACTACGGTCGTACGCTCATCGACGCCAAAGGACCGATACCG
>Ga0070665_100003027_pt1 | contig 18128 bp, 18 predicted proteins | sample KBSS13metaG_FD_65862 | JGI IMG/M metagenome (GOLD analysis project Ga0070665, IMG submission 65862) | Switchgrass rhizosphere microbial communities from Kellogg Biological Station, Michigan, USA - KBS S1-3 metaG | ecosystem: Host-associated > Plants > Roots > Rhizosphere > Soil ...
CCCGCAGGCGCGCATCGAGCGCGTGCCGGGCACCGGGCACGCCCTCATCATCGAGCAGCCCGACGCCGTCGCCACCACCGTCCTGAGCTTCATCAAGGAGGCATCGTGAGCCGCGAGCTGAACTTCTTCCACGGGATGGCGATGCAGTACCTCGACGTCCCGCCGCAGGACGAGTACGACTCGGCCTGGATCACCTTCTCCAACGAGCACTTCGACGCGCACAAGGGCCACCTGTCCTACGTCGAGCAGCTGTCGCGGGCGCCGCTCGCCGAGCAGCTGGGCTACGACGGGGTCTTCATCAACGAGCACCACCAGACCCCGTGCGGCCTGCCCGACGTCAACGTCATCGGCGGCCACGTCGTCGCGCAGACGAGCAAGCTCGCGGTCTGCATGCTGGGCAACCCGATCCCGCTGCACGGCAACCCGCTGCGGGTCGCGGAGTCCGTCGCGATGCTCGACGTGTTCTCCGGCGGCCGGATCATCTCCGGGTTCGTGCGCGGGCAGGGGATGGAGTACATCTCGCTGCGCGAGGACCCCTCGACGTCGCGCGAGCGCTTCTGGGAGGCGTTCGACCTCATCGTCCGCGCATGGACGGAGCCGGGGCCGTTCGAGTGGCTCGGCGAGCACTACGACCTGCCCTACGTCAACCCGTGGCCGACGACGTACCAGAAGCCGCACCCGCCGATCTGGATCCCCGGGCAGGGCTCGCGGGAGACGATCGAGGCCTGCGCGCGGCTGCGCCTGCCGTTCACGATGGTCTTCTCGCCCGTCGCCTTCACGAAGATCAACTACGCGATGTACCGCGACGCGGCCGCCGCGCACGGCTACGAGCCCGACCCCGAGCAGCTCGCGTTCTCCGCGCTCGTCTACGTCGCCGAGACCGACGCCCAGGCCGAGGAGGAGGTCGGGCCCTACGCGGAGCGACTCATGCAGTCGCTCTACAAGTTCCCGGCGCCCTACTTCACGCCGCCCGGCTACTTCAGCCCGAGCTCGCTCGGCGGGATGATCCGCGGGATGGAGAAGTACGACATCCATCCCCCCGGCGAGCTGACGTTCAAGCACATGGTCGACCAGCAGATCATCATCACCGGCTCGCCGGAGACGGTGACCGAGAAGCTCACCATGTACACGGACGAGCTCGGCGCCGGCACCTTCGTGAACACGCCGCCGGCCAACCTGCCGCCCGAGCTGATGCAGAAGACGATGCGGCTGCTCTCCCAGGAGGTCATGCCGCACTTCCGGCCGCCCGGCAACAAGCCGTTCTACGAGCGTGGCCTCCCCGTGCCGGGCACGAAGTCGATGCTCGCCGGATGGGCCGAGCGCCACGGCCAGGCCGTGAGCGCCTGAGTCTTCGAACACCAGTCACACGGGGGGAACATCGATGCGAGCAGACCTGTCGCGAATCACGCGATTCGCGATCCTGGCCGTCGTCGCTGCATTCGCGCTCGCGCTGAGCGCGTGTGGCAGCGACGACAGCGACGCGGGGAGCACGTCCGCAGGTGGCAGCGCGACCGCGGGCGACTCCGCGCCGGCGGCGGGGTCGAAGGGGACGATCGGATTCTCGATCCCGCAGGGCGCGGATCCGTCGCTGCGGCTGCTGGACGGCGGCCTGAAGGCGGAGGCGGCCAAGCAGGGCCTCGACGTGAAGACGACGGACGCCAACCTCAACGTCGACAAGCAGCTCTCGGACATCGACACGTTCATCACCCAGAAGATGAAGGCGATCGTCGTGTGGCCGCTGAGCTCGGAGGCGGTCCAGCCCGCCCTCGCGAGGGCGCAGGCGGCGAACATCCCGATCATCGCGATCTACGCGCTGACGGAGGGCCCGTACTTCACCGACCTGATCATCGACGGCAAGGGCGTCGGCGAGGACGCAGCGAAGTACCTGGCCGGCGCGGTCGGGGCGAACGGCAAGGTGGCTGCGATCTTCGGGCCGCCGCAGGTCGATCAGTTCCGTGAGATCGCCGAGGGCTTCAAGGCGGGCGCGAAGACCGCCGGCCTGGACCTCGTCGACAGCCAGGTCGACGCGAAGATCGCGCCGGAGGGCTCCGCGGACATCATGCAGACGTTCAAGTCGAAGTTCGGCCCGTCGCTCAAGGGCGTGTTCGTGTCCTACGAGTCCGGTGCGCTCGCGGCGTCCGCCGTCCGCGAGGGCGACTTCCAGCCGAAGATCGTCACGTACGGCGGCACCGACGAGTCGCTCAAGGGCGTGGAGAGCGGTCAGCTCACGGCGTCCGTCTACCAGAACGTCGTGCTCATGGGCCGGATCGCGGGCTGGGCGGCCGGAGAGGCCGTCGATGGCGGGAAGATCCCGGAGAAGCTCTACATCACGCCGCCGGTGCTCGACAAGCAGGGCGTCGAGGGCTACCCGACGACCGACGAGCAGCTCACGAAGGAGTACGACTTCAAGCCTGTGCAGGAGGGCGGCCGGTGGACGATGCCGCTCTTCCTTCCCGAGAACTGAGAGGAGACACGACTCCATGACCAGGAGCGAGATCCAGGAGGTCCTTCCCGCCGACCGGTCGGTGGACGGGATCGTGTGGGAGATCCTCGGCCAGACCTACCGGCCGAAGCAGGTCACGGACGCGTCGTTCGCCTGGCACGCGACGCTGCCGCCGGGGACGTTCGTCCCGCCGCACATCCACCCGACCCAGCACGAGTACCTCTACGTGCTGAGCGGCACGCTGGACTTCTGGCTCGACGGCCGGACGACGACGGCGAACGTCGGGGACCTCGCGAAGCTCGCGATGGGGATCCCGCACGGGATCTACAACAACTCCCAGGAGACCGCGACCGCGCTGTTCTGGGTGGCCCCGACCGGGAAGCTGTGGGAGCTGTTCCAGGGCATCCACGACCTCGATCCCCAGACGGGCGAGGCCGTGGCCGCGCTGGCCGGGCAGCACGAGGTGGAGTTCCTGCCGCCGCCCGACGCGGCGTAGAACGACAGACGGCCACCCGCCGGGGGCGGGTGGCCGTCGTGTCGACCCTGGAACGGTCTGGTGGGGCTAGGCGTTCGGCTGCGTGCGGCGGCGCAGGATGATCCCGCCGCCCAGCATGCTCGCGCCCAGGACGGCGATGAGGCCGGTGTCGAGCCCGGTGAACGGCAGCTGGCCGGTGGCGGTCGCCTCGACGGGGGCGGCGACGGCCGTCGCGGGGGCGGTGGAGGTCGTCTTGACGGTCTTCTTGGCAGCCTTCTTGGGCTTGGACGCGGCGTGCTCGCCCAGGACCTCGCCCTGCTCCTCCTCCGCGGCGACCGGGGCCTCGGCCGGAGCGGCGGCGGTCACGACGGGGGTCGGAGCGGGAGCCGGAGCCGGAGCCGGAGCAGGCGCCTCGGCCACTGCAGCAGGCGCCGGGGCCGGGGCCGGGGCGGCAACGGGTGCCGGGGTCTCGGCGACCGGCGCCGGGGTCTCGGTCGTTGCCGGCGGCGTGACCGTCTCGGCCGGCGGGGTGTCGGTCACGCAGGTCTCCGAGCCGGGGGCCGACTCGTGCATGCCCGTGGGGCACCAGCACGCCGACGCCGTCGACGTCACGACGAGGGGAGCAGCCACTGCGAGTGTCAGCGCAGGGGCGAGGAGCAGCCGCCGCGAGCGGCTCGAGAGCGCGGTGTGCGCCATTCCGTGTCCTCCTTGGGTGCGCCCGTACTCGGGGGGAGAGCGCAACCCTTTTCGGCATCCGTGCGGCGGCCTCAGGCTTGGGGGATGTGGCCGCCCGTTCGAGGCACACATCGGCTGGTGCGGTTGGGAACTTGAGCCCTGTTGAGTCCCTACGCGCCAAGAACCATCTTCTGGCTCAAGTCGCCCACCCGAACGGGTAGGGACCGGCACCGATTCGCGGCGGTCTATAGCGTGACGAACCGATGCCCGCCACAGAGATCGACCTCGAGAACATCGTCGCCATCGACGTCCACACCCACGTCCAGGCCTCCGTCGAGGCGGGGCGCGGCTTCCCGGAGGACTCGCCCGAGGCGGCGGTCGCCGAGGTCTTCGGCAGCGATGCGCTGCTCACCGTCCCCGAGCTCGCCGCGTTCTACCGCGAGCGCAACATGGCCGCCGTCTGCTTCATGGTGGACTCGGTCCGCTGGGGCGGCCCGGTGACGAACGAGGAGATCCTCGAGCTCTCCAAGAGCGAGCGCGACGTCCTGCTGCCGTTCGTCAGCGTGGATCCGCACCGCGGCGCGGCCGGCGTCAAGGAGGCGCGGCGCCTCATCGAGGAGCACGACGTCCGCGGCTTCAAGTTCCACCCGACGCTCCAGCACTTCTTCCCGGACGACCCACTCGCGTACCCGCTCTACGCGCTCATCGCGGAGTACAAGCTGCCCGCCGTGTTCCACACGGGGCAGACGGCGGTCGGCTCCGGTCAGCCGAGCGGCGGCGGCATGCTCCTGAAGTACTCCAACCCGATCCACCTCGACCAGGTCGCGGCGGACTTCCCGGACATGACGATCATCATGGCCCACCCGTCGGTGCCCTGGCAGGACGAGGCGCTGTCGGTCGCCGTGCACAAGCCGAACGTCTACATCGACCTGTCCGGCTGGTCGCCGAAGTACTTCCCGCCGCAGCTCGTGCACTACGCCAACAGCCTGCTGAAGCGCAAGGTCCTGTTCGGGACCGACTACCCGGCGCTCACGCCGGAGAGGTGGATCGCGGACTTCGAGACGCTGAAGCTGCGCGACGAGGTCCGGCCGCTCATCCTCAAGGAGAACGCGATCCGGATGCTCGGACTCGCCTAGATCGCGAAGCCGGCGTTGGGCAGGCCGAGCGTGCGCGAGATGTGCACGCTGCTGAGCCCGCCGAAGTAGGCGTTCTCGATGATGCGCCGGCGCGCCTGCGGCAGCCGCGCGATCGCGGTGTGCAGGGCGACGGTCGCCGCGTGGTCGCGTTTCCCGGCGGCGACCTGACGCGACGAGTGCAGCCGGTCGAGCCCGGCCCAGGCCGCGAACAGCACGCCGCCTATGGTGCCGGTCGCCGTGAGCATGATCCCCGCGGCTGCGGCGCCGACGACGCCCTGCGGCCCGAGGATGAGCACCGCCGCGCCCGCGCCCGCGGTGGGGCCGATCGGCAGCTGGCCGAGCATGACGACCGCGATGAGGACCGCGATGGCGTCGAACACCGAGGCGTCGATGCCGACCGCGTGCAGCATGAGCCAGTTACGGGCGATCTGCGCGACGACGGCGACGAGGACGAACCCGACGAGCCGGGTGCGGCCGTGCGCGGCGCGCAGGACGGAGAGCCCGCGGAAGACCGCTCGGCCTGTCGGGCGCCCCGCGGCGGCCAGCCCGGCGGCGATCGCGACGGTCACCGCGATGCAGACGACCGGGGTCCACCAGGGCAGCCCGAGCGGGCCGACGAGCGTGAAGGAGAAGATGCCGGCGAGGACGCCCTCGACGGCGAGGATCGGCACCTCGGCCGCGATGAGCGCGGTGACGCACGGCGACTCGGTCGGCGCGGAGCGGCGGACGATGGCGATGCGGGCGGCGGTCCCGGCGTAGGAGCTGACGAGGTTCGCCGCGCAGCCGAGGCCTGACGCGCGGTAGATGCACCGCCGGCTGACGGTGCCGCCCGCGGAGCGCACGCAGTTCAGCCAGGCCTCACCGCGCGCGACGAGAGCCACGATCTGCAGGGCGATCGTGAGGATCGCGAGACCGACGGACAGTCGTCCGGCGGCGGCCCAGAGCTCGTCCCAGCGTCCGGCGACGGCCCAGGCGAGCAGAGCACCTGCGGCCAGGGAGCCGATGACGCTCAGGGCGACCCTGTGTCGTGGTCCGGCGGAGGTCACGCGAAGGTGCCGCCGCTGGGGCAGGCGTCGTCCACGATTCGGCAGCGTAGCGGCCGTGGGGTCGATTGCAATCAGGGCGTCGGCGCTCCGGCGTTCGCAGGTTCCGAGGGTTCCTTCACCGTCACCCCGCCTCGTCCTGCCGCGCGGATGGCGCACGTCCTCCCACAGCCCCGCGGAATCGCGGGACAGGAGCTCATCGGCTCCAGGTTCCGTCACGCCCGCGGACGTGTTTCCGTGCAGTTGCGCATCTCGCGAAATCACTGCGCAAGTACGGCCCCCACACGCCGTTGATGCTACCGAGGACCACGACCGCCGCATCAAGAAACACCGCGACCTGCCCCGACTTCGCCCAGGCGCCCCCACTCCACGTCACCCCCCCACGTGGAAGGGGCGCAGGCGCCGTCCGGCGGCGACCCGGGGTTGCGGAACATCGAGGCGGTCGTGGTCCAACCTCTTTGCCATCATCGCTGGATGGCAGTGGTCAAGATCAACGCGATCGAGGTCAGTCCCGATCGCGCATCCGAGCTCGAGGCGCGCTTCGCGAAGCGCGCCGGCGAGGTCGAGAAGATGCCCGGCTTCCTCGGCTTCGAGCTGCTGCGGCCGGTCGAGGGCGAGACGCGCTACTTCGTCTACACGCGCTGGGAGAGCGAGGAGGCGTTCCGGGCGTGGGTCGAGAGCTCGTCGTTCACGCGCGGGCACGCGCAGGCGGGTGCCGACCGCGGCGAGCAGCCGGTCGCGCACGGCTCGGCGCTGCTGAGCTTCGAGGTGGTGCTGGAGGTCGCAGCGGCGGCCACCGCGCCGTAGATGCTGCGCCCGCCCGAGTCCGAGGTCACCGCGGACGAGATCGTGGTGCGGGCGGCGGCGATGCGCGACGGCCTGCGTGAGGACGCCGTGGCGGCCGCCGAACGCGGGTCCAGCTCCGCCGAGCACCACGAGGCCTTCCGTGAGGCCGGCTTCTACCGGATCCTGCAGCCGCGCCGGTACGGCGGCTACCAGTTCGGGATGGACACGTTCCTGCGCGTCATCGCCGAGATCGGGCGAGGAGACCCGGGCAGCGCGTGGGGGCTGTGCCTCGCGTCGGGCCATGCGTTGCACCTCGCGTCGTTCTATCCCGAGGAGGGCCAGGCGGAGCTCTTCGGGCCCGACGGCGAGTTCCGCTGCGCACAGCGCGCGGTCCCGCACGGCCAGGCGGTGCCCGTCGCCGACGGGTGGCGGGTCAGCGGCCGCTGGGACTACGCGTCGGGCATCACCTGGTCGACGCACTTCATGGGCACCGTCTTCGCGCCCGACGGTCAGATCGTCGTCACCGTCCCACGCGAGCACGTCGAGGTCCTCGACGACTGGGGCGCAGGGCGGACCATCGGGCTGAACGCGACGGGGTCCAACACGGTCGTGCTCGACGACGTGTTCGTCCCCGCGCACTGCGCCGTGCCCTACGACTGGAAGGAGTACGACCCGGACGCGCACGGCGGCTCGCCCGGCTTCCGGCTCCACGGCGATCCTCTGTACATCGGGCGCATCCTCACCTTCTTCATGGCCGAGCTGGCGGCGCCGATGGTCGGCGCCGCGTTCGCGGCACTCGACGAGTACGAGCACATCGCGGCGACGCGCGGCACGAGCTTCCCGCCGCGGATGCCGCGGACGGAGTCATCGTTCGTCCAGGAGTGGCTCGGCGAGGCGATGGGCTGCGCCGACTCCGCGGAGGCGCTGCTGCTGGCCGCCGCTGCTCGGTGGACCGAGAAGGGCAGGCGCTGGGCGGAGCACGGCGAGCCGTTCACCGTCGCCGACGACGCGCGCATCCGCGAGGTCGTCCAGCACGCCGCGCAGGAGGTCTGGCGAGGCGTGGAGCTCATGTTCCGCACCGGAGGCAGCTCCGCTGCCACCCGCGGCTCGCGTCTGGAGGCGATCTACCGGGACGTGTCGATGTACCGCACCCACATCGGCGCGCAGTACGCCGCGACGGCGACGTCCGCGGCCAGGGCCCACCTCGGGCTCCCGTTCACCGGCATATGACGCGGGCGCCACGCGCGCTGATCGCCACGGTCAGTGTCGGCGCGCTCGTCACGGTGCTCTCGGCGACGATCGTCAACGTCGCGATCCCGACGCTCGGACGCGACCTCGACGCGTCGCTGCTGGAGGTGCAGTGGGTGGCGACCGCCTACCTGCTGTCGCTCACCGCCGTCATCCCGCTCACCGGCTGGGCGAGCGAGCGCTTCGGGACGCGCCGCGTCTGGCTCGGCTCGCTGACCGCCTTCCTGTGCGGATCGATCCTCTGCGGCGTCGCGTGGTCGGCCGAGTCGCTCATCGCCGCCCGCGTGCTGCAGGGGCTCGGCGGCGGGCTCGTGCTCCCGGTGGCGCAGGCGATCGTCGTGCGCCGGTCGGACCCGCGGCGGATCGGCGAGGTGCTGGCCGTCATCGCGCTCGTGAACCTCAGCGGCCCGACGCTCGGACCGGTCCTGGGCGGCCTGCTGGTCGGCGAGGTGTCCTGGCGCTGGCTCTTCCTCATCAACGTGCCGCTCTGTCTCGTCCCGCTCGTGCTCGGGCTGCGGATCGTGCCGCACGAGGACGGCCTGCCGGGCCGGCGCCTGGACGTCCGCGGCCTGCTGCTCCTGCCGCCCGGACTGGCGCTGGTGACCTACGGGCTCGCGCGTTCGGCCGCGGGCGGGGGCGTCGACCCGGTGGCGATCGGCACGCTCGTCGCGGGCGCCGGGCTCGTCGCGGCGTTCGTCCTGCACGCCAGGGGGCTCGGCCGGGACGCGCTCCTGGACCTCGGACTGCTCGCCGACCGCGGCTTCCGCGCCTGCGCGACGATGGCGGCGTCGTTCGGCGCGCTCATGTTCGGGATGCTCTTCCTCCTCCCGCTGTACTGGGAGGCGGTCCGTGGGCGCACGCCGCTGGAGGCGGGGCTGCTGATGGTCCCGCAGGGGATCGGCTCGCTCATCTCGCTCCTCGTGGTCGGTCGGCTGGCCGATCGCCGCGGGTCGCGGATCGTCGTGCTCGTCGGGCTCGTGATCGCGAGCCTGGCGACGATCCCGTTCGTGTTCGCGGACGAGGCGACGCCGGTCGCGCCGCTGCTCGCGGTCCTCGTCCTGCGGGGCATGGGCCTGAGCGCCGTCCTCACGCCGGCGAACGCGGCGGCGTTCCGCGGGCTGCCGCGCGAGGCGGTGCCCTACGCGACGAGCCTGCTCACCGTGCTCCTGCGCGTGGGCGGGTCGCTCGGCGTCGCCGTCGTCGCAGCGGTCCTGCAGAGCCGCGTCGGCGCGGCGCTTCCGGGCACGACGCCCGAGGAGCAGATCGACCTCCTGCACCGCGGGGCGGGGGAGGTGGCCGCGACGGTGGCGCCGGCGTTCGGCGTGACCGCCGCGGTGCTCCTGGTCCTGACCGTCGTGACGATCTGGCCGGCGCGGAGGGTGCCGACGGCGACGCCGTCGGTCGGCGGCGGTCTGTCTAGAGCTGCTGCGGAGCCAGCTGGTCGCGCACGTCGTTGAGGCGGCGCGACGAGACGTTCGACCACGCGTGCCAGACCTGGGTCAGGACGAGGGCGGCGAGGACGAGAGCGCCGAGGCTGCTCTCGGAGATCGCGTAGACGACGAAGACCACTGCGAGCGCGGCCCAGGCGACCATCTGGAAGAGGTCGGCGGTGGTGATGCGGGTATCGGAGAAACGCCCGCTGAGCGGGGCGATACGGGAGTCAATGGAGGAAACGGACATACCTCCAAGGTACGACCGTGAGGCCCCGAACTTGAGCCTCCGTGCGGCATGTCACATGGCGCCGGAACGCTCGGCCACAGTACTTGCGAGCTCGCGTCGGACGACCGGCGCGACCTCGGTCGCGAGCAGCTCGATCGACCGCATGATGCTCGCGTGCGGGAGCGTCCCGACGCTCATCTGCATGAGGAAGCGGTCGTGACCGAAGATCTCGTGCTGGAAGAGGATCTTCTCGATGACCTCCTGCGGGCTGCCCACGAGGTTCGCGCCGCGCAGCGTGCGCGTCGCGTCGAACCCTTCGCGCGACATCGGCGGCCAGCCGCGCTCGCGGCCGATGCGGTTCATCATCGCGGCGTACGCCGGATACGCCTCGTCCGCCGCGGCCTGCGACGTCTCGGCGATGAAGCCGTGGGAGTTGATGCTCATCGCGGGGCGCGCGTGGCCCATCTCCTCTGCGGCGCGGCGGTGGATCTCGGCGACCGGGGCGAAACGCTCCGGCATGCCACCGATGATCGCCAGGGCGAGCGGGAGACCCAGCGCGCCGGCGCGGATCGCCGACTCGGGGCTGCCGCCGACCGCGACCCAGACCGGGAGCGGGTCCTGCACGGGGCGCGGGTACACGGGCAGGTCGTCGATCGGCGCCCGGTGGCGGCCGCTCCACGTCACGCGCTCGGACTCGCGGATCCGCAGCAGCAGCTCGAGCTTCTCGGAGAAGAGCTCGTCGTAGTCGTCGAGGTCGTAGCCGAAGAGGGGGAAGGACTCGATGAAGGAGCCGCGCCCGGCCATGATCTCCGCGCGCCCGTGGCTCAGGAGATCCAGGGTCGAGAACTGCTGGAACACGCGGACGGGGTCGTCCGAGCTCAGGACGCTCACCGCGCTGGACAGCCGGATGTTCTCCGTGCGCCCGGCGGCGGTGCCCAGGACGACGGCCGGAGCGCTCACGGCGAAGTCGGGGCGGTGGTGCTCGCCGACGGCGAAGACGTCGAGCCCGAGGGTGTCGGCGAGCTCGATCTCCTCGATGAGGTCCGCGAGGCGCTGCTCGGGCGTGACCGCGTCGGAGGTCAGCTCGCCGAAGGTGTAGATGCCGATCTCCATGCATCCACTGTAGGGGATGCTTGTTAGCGCAAGTTCCTGACGTTCTCGCACCCGGATGCGTCACTGCCTCGAAGGACCGTGTCCCACCGACCAAGGAGAGGCCCTTGATCAGCATCCGAAAGGCCGGCACAGCGGCCCTGGCGAGCGTCATGCTGCTCGTCCTGCCGGCGACCGCGCTCGCGCACGGCGGCAACGACGACGGCCCGATGGGGGATCGGGGCGATCGTGGAGTGCCGTCGCGCATCGCGAACAAGCTGCGATCCGCCGAGCGCGCAATGGACCGCGCGCAGGACCACGCGGACGACGCCGAGCCCGACGCAGCCGTCGCCGCGCTGGGCGCCGTCACGCGCCATCTGACGTCGGCCACGAAGTCGGTCGGCCGCCGCGTCTCCTCCGGGGATGCGGGTGGACCCGCGGCGGCAGCGGCGCTCGCGCGCACGCAGGGTCACGTCGTCGACGGCACCGTCGGCCTCTTCGACGGCGCGCCGGACCCGATCGTCGCAGCGGATGCCGCGACGCTGAAGGCGGCACTCGACGGACGCGACGCACTCGTCGCAGGGATCCTCGCGCTCACGGATCACAGCCGGTACGGCTTTGCGCTGGGGACGATCGCCCGTGACGCGGCGAGCGAGGCGCAGGACATCGCCGAGACGCTCACCGACGACACGCTGACCGACGCCGCCAAGACGGCGCTCACCGCCGCGCAAGCACAGGCGACGGCGACTGCGACCGCCGCCCAGGCGGGCGCGGGCACCTCCGGCCCGGTGGCGGGCCAGAGCGGGACGCCGGGTTCGGATCATGGGAACGACGTGGCGGACGACCGTGCGCAGCGTGACTGTCCTCCGGACCGGCAACGTCGCCAGGGAGGTGACGAGGGGGGGACCCCGGAGGTGGGCCAGGTCGCGCCGGCGGCCGCCTGAGCAGACACGGGTGCGCAACGCGTGGCGCCGGGACGGTTCCTGCCGTCTCGGCGCCGGCGCATCTGCGCTCCCGTAGCCTCAGCCCGCGTTCAGCCCCCGTGCCGATGATCGCTTCGATGCGCACACCGCTGATGCACCGGCTCGCCGGTGACGACGTCCTCGCCGCCCGTGCAGGCGGAGGGGACGACCTCGCCTTCGCGACGCTCGTCCGACGGCTGCAGCCCCGGTTGCTCGCGTACTGCGCCACGATCCTCGGCAACGTCTCCGACGCCGACGACGCCGTCCAGAACACCTTCATCAGGGCGCACGACGGGCTGCGCAGGGGCGACCACGTCCTCGCCGTCCGCCCATGGCTGTACCGGATCGCGCACAACGAGGCGATCTCGCTCATGCGCCGTCGCCGGCCCGCCGCCGAGCTCGTCGCCACGGTCCCCGACCACGCGCATGGGCCGGCCGAGGCGGTCGCCGTCCGCGAGGAGGTCCGCGCCGTGCTGCACGCGATCGGCGAGCTGCCGGACCGCTCGCGCGACGCGTTCCTGCTGCGCGAGGTCGGGGGCATGCGCCACGCCGAGGTCGCGGAGGTCCTGGGCACCTCGCCCGGCACCGCCCGCCAAGCGGTGTTCGAGGCGCGGGTCGCCCTGCAGGACGATCGCGCCGGGCGCGACGCGAGCTGTCACGCGATCCGCGAGGAGATCTCCGCGCGGGAGCGCCGGCGTGCGTCGCGGACCGTCCGCGGGCACCTGCGCTCGTGCACGTCGTGCCGCGACTGGTCCGACGCGCAGGGCAAGCGGCGCAAGGTCCTCGGGCTCACGCCGACGGCGGGACTTCCGATCGCGGGCGCCGGAGGACTGTGGACCTGGGTCGCCGGGCTGGTCGGCGGCGGGGCGGCGACCGGCGGCGCGACCGTGAAGATCGTGGCGTCGGTCGCCGCCGTGGCGACGTTGACGCCGGTCGGGATCGGGACGCTCGAGCGCGAGGCGCGCCGCCATGACCGGGCAGCCTCCGCAGCGCAGGAGCCGGCCCGGCCGGCGCAGCGCGATGTCCCGAGCCGCGGGGCCGGGCCCGCCGCGGCGCCGACGCCGGCGCGTCCGGCTGTCGGGACCGCGCCGCCCGCTCCCGCGGCTGCCGTCGCCGTCCGGGTGGTGGACACGACGCCGAAGCCGTCCGCGCCGTCGCCGAGCAAGGCCCGGGTGGAGCGACACAGGACGCTACGGACCCGCGACGAGCACGACGAGCGGGCGGACCCGACGCCGAAGGCGCAGCAGCACGCCTCCACCGCCGTGCCGCGGCCGGACGTCCGCGAGCATGGTGGGCGCGGACGCTCGAGCGGGCGAGTCGGGCTCGCGCTGCCCCTGTCGGACGGGACCGACCACCGCGACGACGCCGCGAGTGGGTCGCAGAAGGAGTCGCATGACCAGCAGACCACGCCCGAGACCACAGAGGAGCGCGTGCCGGCTGCCGCCGAGAGCGCGGACCCCGGACCGAGCGACGTGCCTGCCGAGACTCCCACGACGGCGACCCAGCCGGTGCCGCCGGTGACCGTCGGTCAGGCGGCTCCCGCCGACTGAGCCCGGTAGGGTCGCGCGCCGCATGAGCGACCCGACCGACCCGCGCGGCGACGACGCCGCCGCAGCGCTGTGGCGGCGCGCGAAGACGCTCGCCGCCTCCGCCGACGACGCGCTGCTCGCGCGCGCCGCGGACTGCATCCTCGCCGCGCTCGTCGAGGCGGTCGCCTCCGCGCGCGACCCGCGCTGGGAGCGCGGTGCGCTCGCCCTGGCGGCCACCGACGGTCCGGCGACGGTCGCGGCGGGCGACCGGCACGCGAGCGTCGCCGACGCCGTCGCCGCGAACTCGTTCCTCATCCACGCGACGCTCTCCGACGACGCCTACCGGCTCGCCCTGCATCCGGGGCTCGCCGTCGTGCCCGCGGCGCTCGCCCAGGCCGAGGCCACCGGGGCACGCGGCGAGGCCGTCCTGCGCGCCGTCGCCGGCGCCTACGAGGTCGCCTGCCGTCTCGCCGACGCCCTGCTGCCCGACGTCTCCCGCCGTGGCTTCCGGATCACGGCCGCGATCGCCCCGGTCGCCACCGCGGCGACGATCGCGCTGCTCGACGACCTGCCCGCCGCCCAGGCCGTCGAGGCCCTCAGGCTGGCCTGCGGCGCCGCCGGGGGCGGCCTGCGGACCGTCGACGCCGTCGGTGAGGGCTGGTCGCTGCAGCCCGCTCTGGCGACCGGGACGGGGATCGCCGCCGTGCGCGCGGCGACCGCGGGCCTGCAGGGCGCCGCAGGGATCATCGAGACGCCGAACGGCATGCAGGGCTCGCTGTGCGGCGTCCCGTGGCCCGGCCTCCCCGAGGACGACCATGCGCGGATCCACCGGGTGACGTTCAAGGAGCATCCGGTCGCGATGTACGGCCAGGCGATCTTCGACGCATTGCTGCGCGGCGGCACGCTGCCCGCCGGCACGACCGAGGTCACCGTCGTCGTCCCCACGTTCGCCGCCGACTACGGCCACCAGGACAGCTCAGACGCCGAGTCGATCGGCAGCGTCGCCGGGATCACGCGCAAGGCGCTCGCCGCGGCGGACCCGTCACTGGCGCCCGTCGTCACCGTCGTCGGCGACGAGCGGCTCGGCCCGCTCGACGCCCGCGTCGAGGGCGGCGGCGTCGTGCTCGTCGGCAGCGGCGACACCAGTGGTTGGGGACCGGCGGACGTCGCCGCCTACGCCCTCGGGCGCGCCGGCGCCGGAGCCGACGCGCTCGTGCGCGCCTGTCAGGACCTCGCGGCGGCGGCCGACGTCTCCGCGGTCTGGGACGGGTGGCGGGCCGCCTCGCGCTGACCCTGCCGGGTGAGCTCCCCGAGCAGCCGCAGACTGCCCGCCCCGAGCCCGACGAGCGTCATCACGAGCAGCACCCCGAGCACCGCGACCTCGAAGCGCCCTGCTGTCGGGTCGCCGGCCAGCAGCAGGCCGATGAGCCCGCCGCCGATCGCGGCCCCGGTGAAGCCACCGCAGTTCACGAGCGCGACCGTCGTGCCGACCTCTGCGCGCGGCGTGCTGCGACGGGCGACGTCGAAGCAGCTGATCGAGGCGGCGGCGCTGAGGCCGACCAGCGCCAGCACGCCGACGACGAGCGGCCGCGGCGCGACGGTGCCGGGCCACGCCAGCAGCGCGACGAGCGCGGTCGCCTGCAGCGCGCCGGGCACCGCGAGGACGGCGACGCGCGCCTTGGGACCGCAGCGTCCGACCATCCCGACGAACGGCAGGCAGACGGTGAACGTCAGCGCCGTGGCAACCATCATCGAGGCCGCGGTGCTCTTGTCGACGTTCTGCGCGTGCTCGAGATAGGGGACACCCCAGATCGTGCCGACGACGGCGAACGGCCCGAGCGTGCCGACGTGCGCGTAGAACGCGCGGCGGGTGGTGGGTCGCCGCCAGGCCGCTGCGAGCGTGGCGCGCGCAGGCGCGTGGTCGTCGGGCTGCGGCGCGGGGACCCCCGGCGGGCGGTCGCGCACGACCACGAGCACGAGGATGCCGACCACCATGGCGGCGCCGATCGTGATGACGAACGTCACGGTCCAGCCGAAGTCGCTGAGCGAGCGCTCGAGCGGGATCGTCGCCACGAGCTGGCCGATGCCGCCCGCCATGCCGGTCAGCGCCGCGAGCAGCGCCTGACGCCGCTCGGGGAACCAGTTCTGGACGAGGCGCAGGACGTTCACGAACGTCACCGCGTCGCCCACGCCGACCAGCGCGCGTCCCACGACGGCGACCGGCAGCGAGTGTGCGAGCGCGAACAGCGTCTCCCCGACGACGATCGCCAGGACTCCGAGGGCGAGCGTCCGCCGCGGGCCGATCCGGTCGGCCGCGAACCCCGCCGGCAGCTGCATCGCGAGGTAGGCGCCGAGCTGCAGGAACGCGAAGAGCCCGAGCGCACCCGTCGCAACGCCGAGCCGCTCGGCGGTGTCCCCGGCGGCGACGTTCAGCGTGACGCGATGGAAGAACGCCATCAGGTACGCGCTCACCCCGACCGCCCACACGAGCCATGCGCGCGTGTTGCGGCCGGTGACCGTCTGCTCATCCATCGGGATCACCTATAGCCGTAGTCCGGTATCCATCCCGTCCATGGCTTCCACCGGACTCCCCGCCACCGTCGTCGAAACCCTGCGGTGTCAGCAGACGCTCGGCCCGCTCGAGCAGCGCGACGACGGCCTGTGGTCGCCCACCGCGGAGCTCCTCTACCCGGTGCGCGACGGCATCGTCTTCATGGGCTTCGACGAGCGCGAGACGCAATGGATGCAGGAGACGATGGAGGAGGAGCGCCTCTGGCAGGGCACGCCCGCGAGCGTCCAGCAGGACCTGGAGTACCTCCGCGGCAGCGCGCCCGGCCTCGTCGACGTCATCAACCTCATCGAGAAGCTCGGCGCGGTGCCGGACCGGCGCCGGCTCATCGACGTCGGCAGCGGCTCGGGCTGGGGCAGCCGCCTGTTCGCCGAGGCGGGCTACGACCCGTGGATGGTCGACTTCGAGCCCAACTCGCTCTGGCTCGGCGGCCTGTACGCGCACCCGTCGCTCGGCCCGGGCAAGCGGGTCGTCGCCGACGCATCGCTCATGCCGTTCGCCGACGGCACGTTCGACATCGCGCTCGTGAAGGAGTTCGCGCACCACGTCGACGACAAGGACCGCCTCTTCGCGGAGGTCAACCGGGTGCTGCGCCCCGGAGGCCTGCTCGTGCTCATCGAGCCGACCCACAACGCCTGGGTCGTCGTGCAGCGCCTCCGCGGCCAGGACCCCGACGAGGGCCACACCCAGCACGAGATCACCTGGCCGGAGACGTACCTGAAGTCCATGAGCCGCAACGGGATGCGCACGTTCTGGCGCGGGCGCCAGTTCCCCGACACGGGCGCGAGCTCGAAGATCACCCAGACGATCAAGCAGCGCGCGATGGACGCCGTGCGGACGGGCAAGCGGACGCGCGACCCCGTGCAGTGGCTGCACGAGCACATCGCCGGGGGCGACGGCTACATGGTCGCCCTGGCGCGGAAGGACATCGCGGTGAACGAGCGCCGCGACGTGCACATCCGGGTCGTCGACCCCGACACGCTCGTCGCGACGCAGGAGGACCGCGACGTGTTCATCCCGCTGCGCGACGTCCTCGACGAGGCGGCGAGGGGCCTGACGCGGCCCATCGCCGCGGCAGCGGGTGCGTGAGCTGCCGGAGCGCACGCTCACACGGGAGGAGCTCACCGCCGCGCTCGCCGCGCGTCAGCTGCTGCTCGAGCGGGCGCAGCTGACGCCGGCCGAGGCGATCCGCCGCCTGACGCCGCTGCAGGCGCAGTTCGCGCCCGCGCCGTACATCGCGCTGGCCGCTCGACTGGAGGGGTTCCACCGCGACGCGCTGGAGGCGGCGTTCGCCGCCGGCGACGTCGTCAAGACGACGATCATGCGCACGACGCTGCATGCCGTCGCGGCGGACGAGTACGCCGCCTACGCGCAGCTCTCGCGCCAGGCGCGGCTGCGCAACCTGCGCAAGGTCCACAGCGACCTCGACCTCCAGCGCCTCGAGACGGAGCTGCGCGTGTGGCTGCGCGAGCCGCGGAGCAACACCGAGCTACGCGAGCGGCTCTGGCAGCTCGACGGGATGACCCAGGACGCGTGGACGCCGATCCTCTTCGTGCGCACGCTGCTGCCGCTCGTGCAGCTCCCGCCCGCCGGGGCGTGGGCCGATCGCGGCCGGGCGCCGTTCGTCGTGCACGACGGCGCGCTCCCGTCGCTCGAGGACGCCGCCACGCACGTCCTGCGCCGCTACCTCGCGGCCTTCGGTCCTGCGAGCCTGCGCGACGCCGCGTCGTGGTCGGGTGCGACGCAGCGCGACTTCGCGGGCGCGGCCGACCGCCTCGGCGTCGTCAGCGTCCGGGGCCCGGACGGCGCGAAGCTGCTCGACCTCCCCGGCGCCCCGCTGCCGCCCGCGGACACGCCGCTGCCGGCCCGGCTGCTCGGGCACTGGGACCAGCCGCTGCTCGCGTACGCCGACCGCGAGCGCATCATGCCGGCCGAGATCGCGCCGCTGAAGCTGACGATCAGCGGCGATCCCACCGTGACGGTCGACGGCCGGGTGGCCGCGAGCTGGGCGTGGGAGCGCGGCGAGCGCGTCGCCCGCATCACGGTGACCCCGCACGTCGCGCTGCGGCGCGGCGCCCGGACCGAGATCCGCGCCGAGGCGAAGCGCACGGCGCGGATCTGCGAGCCGGACGTCAGCCGCGTCGAGGTGGCGTTCGCCTAGCCGCCGGTGGTTGCGTCGACGAGCTTCACGTGTCCCACGCCAGCGACGTAGCGCCCCCCTTGATGTCGCCGGGCACCACCAGGCGCGGGCCCTCGGCGTCGAGCGGCTGCCCGTCCTGCCAGGTCGCGAGCAGCACCGGCCGCGTAGCCGACAGGCCGGTCGTGACGAGCGCGGCGACGAGCGCGAGCGCGGAGCGGGAGCGAGGACTGCCACCGCCATGCTGGCTCCCCTTGTCCCTCAGGGATGCGAAAAACCTAGGGAAGATGGAGTCGTCAATCAATGATTAGCGCGGCGTGTCGGCGGCCTGGCGCTCCATCACCTCGTCGACGAACTCGAGCGCGGCCTCCGTCATC
>Ga0070665_100003028_pt1 | contig 18124 bp, 15 predicted proteins | sample KBSS13metaG_FD_65862 | JGI IMG/M metagenome (GOLD analysis project Ga0070665, IMG submission 65862) | Switchgrass rhizosphere microbial communities from Kellogg Biological Station, Michigan, USA - KBS S1-3 metaG | ecosystem: Host-associated > Plants > Roots > Rhizosphere > Soil ...
GCCCCACCCGGTCAGCGCGCGCGGGATGGCGCGGCTGCGGCAATTGTTGTCCGACGGAACAGGCCCCCTCTACCGATACGGCCGTGGCGACCTCGCGGGTCGTCTGGGCGCGGTACTCGCAGCGCTCTGACCGCAATCGATCACCGCCACCTCGCTCAGCAGCCGACCGGCTCGTTAGAGCCGTGACACCGCCGGGGATTCAAGACTTTCTGAGACCGGGCACCGGACTTGGTAGCCGATTTCCATAAGACTCCGGCTGGACACAAAGCCCAGAACGCGAGGGGCTGCAGGTGCGCCTGAGCCCCGCGAACCGACGCCGATACGCCCGGTCGCCAACGTTGACACGCAAGCTCGTTACGTCAGATGGCGCGGCCCCGCCCGGACCACCTACCCGAACAAGTCGACGACGTTCGTCTCTGCCACCGCGGCAACAGGTTCGGGCAGCGGGTTCTCAGTTTCCTGCTCGGCGTAGGTGGTCAAGGTCAGGTCGTGCAGGTTCCACCTTGAAACCCGGAAACGCAAAGACGGCGGCACCGAATGGATCTCACCACCACACCTGGATTCAGGCCAGAGTCGGGTCAACGACTAGCACTACCCGAAAACTACCTACTACCCGACGACGAAGACGAGTCATGGCCCACTTCTACGCTCGCCCGGTCGCGATCACCATCGGCTGGTGTACCACCGTCGTGCCGTCGGCCACGTGTGGCTGCACGCCGGCGACGAACTGCTCCTCCATGGCTGCCTTGGCCGGCTCGGACGCTTGTTGGACGAGTGCTGCCATCGGCGTGAGGTTGATGTACTGCCACAGGAATTCAGCTGGCGCCGGCAGCAGGAAGGTGGCCGTTGCGATGCTCGCGGACACCTCGCGAAAGCCGCCCTCACAGAGCAGGGCGGCGACGGCTTCGGGATCATGCATGGAGAACACCGCTCCAACGAAGCCGCCTAGGTCTGGAGAAATGTGGTCGACGATCGACCGCTCCAGGGTCACGAACAGCGGTTGTATCCGGCCAGGTGTGTTGATCGCTACCCGGCCGGACGGCACCAGCACACGTGCCATCTCGGCGATGGCCGCGGCCCGGTTCTCCATGAACATCAGCCCCATCTGACACAGCACGACGTCGACGGACGCATCTGCGATCGGCAGCGCCGCCGCATCCGCGACCCGCCACTGGATCGCTGCGCCATCTGGCGCGGGGACCCGCTTCGCGACACCTATCATGTCAGGGGCGATGTCGATCCCCATCACTGCGCCGTCTGCGCCGACTCGTTCGGAGGCCAGACGAGTGATCAGCCCCGTGCCACACGCGACATCGAGGACGCGTTCACTCGGTTTCAGGTCGGCCACTCGAAGCAGTTCGCGCGAGACGGGTGTGGCGATGGACGGTACGAAGTCACGTTGATAGTTCTCGGCGGCCGTGCCGGTGAATTGTTGGTAAGAGACAGAGGACATGCATGGACCGTACGAAGGTCGATGCCGGTCCCGCATCGCCCGAACGCCCCATCTGTACGGCGTGGGTCAAACGACCCATGTCTCAGACGAGATGGTGCTCGTACGCGTACGCGGTCGCCGCGGTGCGGTTGGTGACACCGAGCTTTGCGTAGATGTGTTCGACGTGGCGCGCGACGGTATGCGGGCTGACCGTGAGCATCTCGGCGATCTGGCGGTTGGTGCAACCCCCGACCAAGTGCATCAGCACTTCTCGTTCGCGCGCGGACAACACTGCGCGTGGTCCCCCCTGCCTGCGTTGTGCCAACCCGAGCGACAGCGAGCGCACATGCTCCACGTCGGGAGTAGCGCCTAGCCGGGTGAATGTTTCTGCGGCGCTGTCGAATTCCAGCCTCGCGCTGGTGCAGTCTCCGAGGGCAGCACAGGCCAAACCGAGGAGGACTGCGGTCTTCGCCGCGTCGTAAGGCATGCGGAGCGCCTGCCAAGCACGCGCGGCTGCCCGCAACTCCGCGAGTGCAGATTGCACATCTCCCGCGCCCAGCAGCACGGACCCATTGGCGCAGGCGGCCGTCGCCTGTAGGAATGGCGACGCCGACCGGAGGGCAAGCGCACTCAGTTCGTCAGCGGCGGCACGGGCAGTAGTGAGATCACCTACGGCTCGGCAGATCTCGACGGCTGCCGACAGCACTTCAGTACGCTCTGCCGGATTGCTGCGTTCCTGCAGAGCCCGCTTGATAGTGGTCACTGCGGTCGAGCCCTCGCCGCGGGCGAGCTGGAGCAGCGCCAGACCGGGCATCGGGTCGCGGCCGTTGCGGCCGGCCCGACGGTAGTGCTCTTCGGCTTCCGCGAAATCGCCGAGTAGCCTGCGTAACTCGCCTTGTTGGTAGTAGGCGAAACCCAGGGCCGGATGTGGCGGATCGGCGAGCCGACGGCATGCGCTCTGCGCGCTCGACACGGCGGCGGGCCAGTCACCTTCCGCCTGTTCAAGCTGTGATCGGTGCACCAGGCACTGGCCGCGGAACGGCACCATGTCGGGTCGGGAATCGCACCACGCCGCCAAGGCGTTCGTCCACTCCAACGCCCGGCGCAGGTCATACAGGCCCACGCACTCGAGGATCACCGCGCAGTAGACGATGCCCGTCGTGAGCGGTCCCACCTCATCGGCGGTGACCGAAACCATCACGGCATCGAGCCGCGCAACACCGGTTGTTGGCTCGCCCATCGCGATCAGCGCCTGACCATGCGCGAGCGTGCCGAACGCGCGAAGGTCGGCATCGCCGCACCGGACACCGACCTCGGTGGCGCGGACAGCCATATCCCGTGCGGCCTGCGGGTCGTCGCTGAGCGCGGCAAGCGTTCGAGGGATGAGAACGTATCCGGACGCCGGGCACTCCCGACCGACCTTGGCGCTCAGCTCCTCCGCGCGGGTAAACCAACCGCTGGCTGGCGCCTCGAGGCCGCGCATCATGAGACTGAGTCCGAGCCAGAAGGCATAGCGGGCGGCCTCGGCGTGATCGCCCGAGGTCAGCGCGGTCCGCGCCGCCTTCTCCCAGTGCTTGGTGCTCTCGTCGTCAGCACCTAGCAGATAGGCCCGAATCGCGGCCTGCTCACAGTCCGTGGCGTCCGCCGGCGTCATGAGTCCAGTGTCAGGTACCAGTCCACTTCGGCGGCCGCTTCTCGGCGAACGCGATCGCGCCCTCCTTGGCGTCGTTACTGCTGAAGACGGGCATGAGGATCCGCGCCTGCTCAGACCACATCTCGTCTGGGCTCCAGCCGCGAGACTCGGTGATGATCCGCTTGGTCGCCGCCACCGCCAGAGGCCCGTTCGCGGTGATCTTCTCGGCTAGCGCGATCGCAGCATCCAGTACCTGGCCGGGCTCGGCGAGAACACTGACCAAACCGAGTTCGTGGGCCCGCGCAGCGGGCAGGACGTCGCCGGTCAACGCAAGCTCCATCGCGATCGCAGGCGGGATACGTTGCGGGAGCCGCAGCAGTCCGCCGCCGCCGGCGACGAGGCCACGCTTGACCTCCGGGATGCCGAACGCCCCTTCCTTCGACGCGACGATGAGATCGGTGGCCAGCGCCAGCTCCATGCCACCGGCCAGCCCGTAGCCTTCGACGGCTGCGATCAACGGCTTCACGGGGGGACGCTCGGTGAACCCCATTCCACGGCCCTCGACCACGACGTTCTCCCCGCGCGCGAACGCCTTGAGGTCCATGCCTGCGCAGAACGAGCCGCCGGCTCCGGTCACGATTCCCACCGACAGGCCAGGGTCGTCGTCGAGCCGGTCCACGGCGTCGGCCAGCCCGCGGCTCACCGCGGCGTTGACGGCATTCTTGGCCTCGGGCCGGTTGATGGTGATGATCAGGATTCGGTCGCGCTGCTCGACTAGGACTACATTTTCGCTGTTGTCTGTCACGCCGGTGATCCTAGGTCGGTTGACTCTGCGGTGAGAGCACAGGGCACTCGCATATCCACGCCCTGAGCACAGAACCAACGGCACAGGGCTCAGGTAGCATAACTAGAACATGTTCTAATTCTGAGGGGGACGGGTGACCTCGACCGATATCGAACCGTCGGAACTCACCAAGTGGGATCCGGGCCTGACCGAACGCTTCATGGGCATCACCCGGCCGTTCCTCAAACGCTATTTCCGATCTGAAGTACGCGGACTGGAGAACATGCCGCCCAGCGGCGCGCTGCTGGTCTGCAACCACTCCGGTGGCATGTTGCCGATGGATGTCCCGATTCTCGCGGCCGACTTCTACGACCACTACGGCTACGACCGGCCCCTATACACGTTGAGCCACGACATGCTCATGACAGGGCCGACGGGAGAGTTCTTCAGGCGAATCGGCTACGTCAGCGCCAATCACGAGAACGCCGATGAGGCGCTGCGCTCTGGCGGCCTGGTCGTGGTGTTCCCTGGCGGGGACTACGACGTGTACCGGCCGACATTCGCGGAGAACAAGATCGACTTCGGCGGACGCACCGGTTACGTCAAGGCGGCATTGAACGCCGGGGTGCCGATCGTGCCCGCGGTCGGAATCGGTGGCCAGGAGACGCAGATCTTTTTATCCCGTGGGACGTGGCTGGCCAAACGCCTCGGCCCGATCGCACGCTTGGCGCGCGCAAAGATCGTGCCGATTTCGTTCGGCTTCCCATTCGGCCTGAGCATGGTGATCCCACCCAACATTCCGCTGCCTGCCAAGATCGTCATGCGGGTGCTGCCGCCGATCGACATCGTCGCCGAGTTCGGCGATGATCCCGACATCGACGAGGTCGACGCCCACGTTCGACACATCATGCAGCGGGCCCTCGACGAACTGGCCGAGGAGCGCAGGCTCCCTGTGCTTGGCTGAGACCATGGCCATTACCGACCGGCTCACGGAGACCATCGGCATCGTCGCCACGATGGGCCGCGCCCGCCTGCTCGCACCCATGCGGCCTGACAAGTACCTGCGAATCGCCGCGGCGATGCAGCGCGAAAACATGGGCATCACATCGGGATTCGCCGCCGCCGCACAGCGCTGCCCGGACCGGCCCAGCCTCGTCGACGAGCTCGGCACACTGACCTGTCGCGAAATCGACCAGCGCGCCGATGCATTCGCCACCGCGCTGCAGAACCTGCCAAAGGCCCCGCAGGTTCTCGGGATCATGGCCCGTAACCACCGCGGCTTCGTCGAGGCGCTAATCGCCGCCAACCGGGTCGGTGCCGACGTGCTGCTGTTGAACACATCGTTCGCCGGACCCGCGCTTTCCGAGGTCGTGCAGCGGGAAAGCGTTGACGCCGTCATCTATGACGAGGAGTTCACCGAGACCGTGGACCGCGCGCTGGCCGACCAACCCGACGCGACGCGGATCATCGCCTGGACCGACGGGCCACAGGATGGGCCGACGGTCGAGAAGATGATCGGCGAGCACGCCGGACAACAGCCGCAGCGAGCGAGTAAAAAGAACAAGGTGATCCTGCTGACGTCGGGCACCACCGGAACTCCCAAGGGCGCCAAACACTCCGGTGGTACCGATGGCGGACCCGGCATCCTCAAGGCGATCCTTGACCGCACCCCGTGGCGCGCCGAGGAGCCCGTCGTCATTGTGGCGCCGATGTTTCACGCGTGGGGCTTCTCCCAGCTCGTGTTCGCGGCCTCGATGGCATGCACCGTCGTGACCCGCCGAAAGTTCGACCCAGAGGCCACCCTCGAGCTGATCGACCGTCACCGCGCCACCGGGCTGTGCGTCGTGCCGGTGATGTTCGACCGGATGATGGAACTGCCCGACGAGGTGCGCGGCAAGTACAGCGGCCGGTCGCTGCGGTTCGCAGCGGCATCGGGCTCACGGATGCGCCCCGATGTCGTCACCAAGTTCATGGATCAGTTCGGTGACGTCATCTACAACAACTACAACGCCACAGAGGCCGGCATGATCGCCACGGCGACCCCGCAAGACCTCCGTGCCGCGCCCGACACTGCGGGCAAGCCCGCTGGGGGCACTGAAATACGAATCCTGGACGGTGATTTCAACGAAGTGCCCCGCAGTGAGGTCGGTAGCATCTATGTCCGCAACTCAACACAGTTCGACGGGTATACCTCCGGCAAGAACAAGGATTTCCATCAGGGCTTCATGTCGTCGGGCGATGTCGGTTACGTAGACGTCGCGGGGCGGCTGTTCGTCGTCGGCCGTGACGACGAGATGATCGTCTCCGGCGGGGAGAACGTCTATCCCATCGAGGTGGAGAAGACGCTGGCGGCTCATCCGGAGGTGGCGGAGGCGTCGGTGATCGGGGTGGACGACGAACGGTTCGGCCAGCGGCTGGCCGCATTCGTGGTTTTGAATGACGCCGCAGCGGCTACCCCTGACGAACTGAAGCAATACGTCCGCGAAAACTTGGCGAATTACAAAGTACCCAGGGAGATCACGATCCTCGACGAACTACCTCGCGGCAGCACCGGCAAAATCGTACGCCGCGAGTTGCAGGACCGCGCCGGCCGTGCGTAGGCGCTGGCCGCTGCTGCGTGCGACAGCGGAGCTGCTCAACGCCGCCAACGGGGTGCAACCGATCGCGCGTGAGGGCTACATCACCATTCCGGTGTTCGCCTTCGGCTGGCCCACCACCGAGCTGTCGCTGCTGTATCTCGCCGGATCGATGCTCGACGCGGTGCGACGCGGTCTGCGCGGCGACTTTCGCGGCACCCGCGGCCGAATCGCATTGGTGCTCACGGCCATCGCCTGGGCGCTGCTGTGGCTGATCCAACGCCGCAACGTTGAGTCGAAGCCGCATTTCGAGGAGCCGCTGCGCGAGGCGTTGGGTGATGACTACGAGAAGATCGCCGCACAGTCGCAGCCAGCCAGGCGGCGCAGGATGATCGGCGTGTGGCCCAACGAGTTGGTCCGTCGGCGCTACGTCGAGAAGGCGGACACCGTCCAATACGGACCGCACCCGAGGGTCAATCTCGCCGACATCTGGCGGCGTCGCGACCTGCCCCGCGACGGCAAGGCACCGGTGCTGCTGCAGGTGCCTGGCGGCGCGTGGGCCATCGGCATGCGCCGGCCGCAGGCCTATCCGATGCTGAGCCATCTCGCCGACCGCGGCTGGATCTGCGTGTCAATCGATTACCGCGTCAGCCCCAGACACACATGGCCGGACCACATCGTCGACGTCAAGCGCGCGCTGGCATGGATCAAGGGCAACATCGCCGACTACGGCGGTGATCCGGATTTCGTCGCGATCAGCGGTGGCTCGGCGGGCGGGCACTTGTGTTCGCTTGCCGCGCTGACGCCCGACGATCCGCAGTACCAGCCGGGTTTCGAGGATGCCGACACCTCGGTGGTGGCCGCGGTGCCGATCTACGGCCGGTACGACTGGTTCACCGCCAGGGGCTCCGGACGCAAGGAGTTCATCGCGTTCCTGCAGAAGTTCGTTGTCAAGAAACCGTTCCGTGAGCACAAGCAGGTGTATGTCGACGCGTCACCGATCACGCGGTTACGACCAGACGCACCACCGTTTTTCATCCTTCATGGCGAGGACGACTCGATCATCCCAGTGCCCGAGGGCCGCGAGTTCGCCGAAGCGATGCGCAACACGTCGTCGTCCGTCGTCGCGTATGCCGAGATCCCGCACGCCCAGCACGCGTTCGACTTCTACTACGGGTCGCCGCGTGGGCACTACACGGCACGGGCGGTCGAGGAGTTCCTGTCGTGGGTGCACGCGAAGCGAGAAGCTGCATCGTGTGGCCAGTTACCATACGCGGAATCTCGCCTGGCGTGAAGTAAGTGGCCAGTCACCGCAGACGCTCATTGCGCCATCGCGTTCTCAACCACCGTCAGAAGTTCGGAAAGGCCTGCGGCCCGGCGTATTTCGACGAACGCATTGATCATCTCGTCGGTCAACTCGTGTGGATCCAACAGGGTGGCCCCGTCGGACAGCATCGAAACGTTGAACTGGTCGACGTAGCTCCACACCGTGATGTTCAAACCGCTGCCTGTCGTCAGTGGCCCGACCGAGTAGATCTCGGTCACCAGGGCTCCGCCGACTCGGCCCGGCTCCCGAGGGCCGGGCACATTCGAGATCGGTATGTTGAGCACCTTGTTTTGGCCGTCTTTGCTTGCCAGCCACCGGAACAACCACTCAGCGGGTGCGGGTGGGAAGTAGGCCGACCACCGGCTCACGAGCTCCGGACCGAGCAGGTGGTGGGTCTCCTTGGCGTTCACCGCGGCGTCATGCACGGCCTGCACCCGCTCCAGTGGATCGTCGAGTTCGATGGGTACCACCATCATCACTCCGGTAAAACGATTGCCGGAGATGCGGTCCGGTGAGAAGTCGAAACTGACGGGGACGGAGGCCAAAAGCGGGTGGTCGGCGTGACCGTCGTAGCTGAAGGACAACTGACGCAGCGCCCCCGCCGAGATCGCGAGCACCATATCGTTGATCGTCACGCCTAGGTGCTTGGCGGTCTCCTTCACGTCGGCAAGAGCCAGCGTCGCGGTGGCGAACTTGCGCTGCGCGTCAACGCGGTGGTTCATGAACGACGGCGGCGGCGTGAAGGGCCGCGTCAACTCGGGTGACAACTTGCGCGGGCTGTTGCGTACCCGGCGCACGCCCTGCGCGGTGTAGCGCATCACGCCCGGGAATCGGCCAATCTGACGCATGTGGTCGGCGAACGCCGATCGCACCAACTCACCCCTGGAAGGCGCCGGATCCGTTGCATAGGAGTCCCACTCGGCCTGCGGGCCCACTTGCAGGTCCATCCCACGCGCCAGCAGATTGGCCGATGCGACGCCGTCGGCCAACGCGTGGTGAATCTTGCCGAGCACCGCGATCCTGCCGTTGGCCAGGCCCTCGATGAAGTACATCTCCCACAGTGGCTTGCTGCGGTCCAGCGGGGTGCTGGCGATCCGGCCGACCGCCTCGTCGAGCTGGCGACGCCCGCCGGGGCTGTCGACCCGGTAGGGACGCACGTGGTAATCGACGTCGACCTCGCAATTCTCCCGCCACATCGGGTGGTGGAACTTGAATGGGATGTCGACGAGCTCGTAGCGGAAGGGGTCCAGCTTGTAGAGCCTGCTGTGGATGACCCGACGGAATTCGTCGATGCCGAACTGACGGCCCTTCAGCTCGGAGATGTCAATCACCGCCAGCTTGAGGGTGTGCATATGCACCGTCGGAGTTTCGGAATACAGCAGTACTGCGTCCCACCCGCTTAACCGCTTCAAAGAGCTACCTCCTGCACGGAGGACCTTATATAACCTCTTTAGCCCTGGTCAGCGACCGGTTTCGGTGAATCTGGTTGAGGAACAGGCCGATTGCAGTCGCCATCGACCCGGTGCGGGCGCCGTCGATCATGTCGAACGCGTGACCAGCGCCAGGGAGCTCCACGTAGCTGACCACCGAATGTGACGCGGCGCGCAGTTTCTCGACGAAGCTCCGAGCCTGCTCGACTGGAATGACGCTGTCGCCTGTGCCGTGGATGACGAGGAACGGCGGCGCATCCTTGTGTACCCGCGCGATCGGCGACGCCTTGCGGAACACGTCGGCGTGCTTCGAGAGCTTGCGTCCGACCACTACGCGTTCGAGGAAGTCGACAAAGCGTGCCCGCTCCGCCGTCGACCGGTCCTCCCAGTCGTAGCGGCCGTAGATGCCGACCACCGCGTCGACGGAGGTGTCGGAGCCCTCCGGCAGTTCGCACTGCATCTCCGGGTCGTTGGCGGTAAGTCCGGCCAGCGCCGACAGGTGTCCACCCGCCGAACATCCCGCTACCGCAACGAAATTGCGGTCGCCGCCGAACTTGTCGACGTTAGCGTGCGCCCAGGCGATCGCGGTCTTGACATCGGTGATGTGTGCGGGCCAGCGGTGGTGTGGCGCCACGCGGTAGTCGATGGATAGGCACACCCAGCCCATCTCGGCCAGATGCGACATCAACGCATAGCCCTGCAGCAGGCGGCTGCCGTGCACCCAGGCACCGCCCGGCACGAAGATCAGCACGGGGGCCGGCTCGGTAGGCAGGTCCTTGCGGCGCCAGACGTCCAGCAGCTGGGACGGAAGGTTGCCGTAGCGCACCGAAGTGCGGTGCACGCTGCGACGGTGCTGACAGAACTTCCACAGTGGCGGGGCACTTTCGGGCGCAGGCCACTCGATCGCCAGATCCTTGGCAGCCACGATGCCGCGCAGTGCGGCTTCCGTGACGGCGTTAGTCGCATCGCGTTCCTGCTGTCGCAATTCGGCGTTGCCGGGCTCGAACCAGGAACGTGCGGTGGCGCCGACGAAATCCGGCATATGGCGGTAGCCCCAGATGCCCATCGCCGTCGCGGCGCCAAGTGGCTCAAGGTGTTTCCCGATAACCGGCAGGGAGGCCGACGCCACGCTCATCGCCAGCATGTAGTCGCTTGGACCCGTCTTCAGCAACCACCGGGCACGTGTCCACATCGTCGGTCCCGGGTACCGGTTGTCCGGTGGTGCCGTCATTGCGCGACTGTACCCCGCTGGGCGATTCGCACACGACAACATTTGGAAGATGTCTACCAATGACTTTCAAGATCAGACGCGAGGTGGGATCACCCGCTGAGGGGATTACCCGGTGACCGCGATCGCGTCGATTTCAACAAGCATTTCGCCCTGCGGCAGGCCGGTGAAAACCGTGGTGCGGCAGGGAAGGACGGCGCCGCTGGTATTCGCGGACACGAACTCGCCGTACGCGTCGTTCATCGCAGTGAAGTCCTCGCGCTTGGTGAGGTAAACCCGCAGCATTATCACGTCGTCGAAGCTCGCACCGCTCGCGTCGATGATCGCCTTGACGTTCTGCAGCGTGCGCGTGGTCTGGGCCGCGACATCTCCCGCGTACAGGTACTGGTTGGTCGCCGGGTCGACCGGTCCTTGTCCGGAGACCTGCACGAACGATCCTTTTCGGACGCCCTGGGAGAAGGTGTGCGCAGGGGCGGGGGCATCCGGGGTGGTCACGGCGATCTTGTGGGTCATGTCGAACCTTTCATGTTTTATGCGGCCGGAGACCAGCCGAGCGCGTCAGAAATGGCGTCGGCCGCCGCGCGCACCTGAGGCAGGGCGGCGAGCACCTGTTCATGGTCGAGGAGCATGTCGGGGACGGACATCGACACCGCGGCCACCACTGCACCGGTGCCATCGCGGACGGGCACGCCGATGCAGTTCACGAAGCTCTCGTGTTCCCGGTGATCCTCGGCGAAGTCCCGCTCCGCAACCAATTCGAGCTCTGCAAGGTAGACCTCCGGCGAGTCGATCGTGCGATCGGTGAACTTGGTGTATTCGATCCGCTCGGCAATCTGCCGCCATTCCGATCGCGGGCGACCCGCCACCAGAACCTTCCCAACTGCCGTGCAGTGGAGGGGCGCCGGACGACCGACCCGGGAGTACATCCGGACGCTCTGGATGGCGTCGAACTTGTCGATGTATACCGCCTCCCCCGACTCGTAGGTAGCCAGGTGGATGGTCTGGCCGGTGCTCGAGTTCAGCGCACTGAGGTGCGGCCGTGCCACGGTCCGGACATCGCGATGCTCCAATGCCCGGTTGGCGAGCTCGAAGAGCCGCGAGCCCAGAACGTAGCGGTGGCCGGCGTCGCGTCGGACGACGCGTTCGGACTCCATCGTGCGCAGCAGCCGGAGCACGGTCGACTTGTGCACATCGAGCCGCGTTGCAAGCTCCTCGAGGGATCTTGAGCCCTCGCCTAGCTCGCCAAGGATGGTCAGTGCGCGGGAAAGTGATTGGCTCACTGGTGCACCATCCCTGTGTAGTCCAGCTGCGCCCACGCCGCCGAATCGAGCGATGCCAATTCCTCGAGTCGCTGCCGGCCCGGCAACTCGGCGAAGTCTCCGTCGCCGGTCAACGCCGCAGCGGCGCAGAGGTGCCCGAGCCGGATCCGTTCCTGATGCCCGAGCCCGTACAACAGCCCGGCGAGGAAGCCCCCCGCAAACGCATCGCCGGCACCGATCTTCTCGACCACGCCAAGGCGCAACGCGGGCACGTCGACCCGCTCGCCGCGCTGAAAGCCGGTGACCGAGTGTGCGTCATTCTTGACAATGAAGTGCTCGGGCTCGGGGAAGAGCGCCCGCAACCGCGCCGGATCCTCGGTTCCGAACACCGCAAGCGCTTCGTCGGCGCCAACGAAGACGACGTCGCTGCCCCGAATGTGGCGCGCGAGCACCTCGGATGCGCCCGGCGAGCGCGCGGCCCACAGCGCAGGGCGATAGTTCAGATCGAAGCTGACCAACCGGCCGCGTCGCGGCATCGCAACCAGGTCATCGATCAGCCGAGTGGTGGAATCCGACAATGCGGCGGTGATTCCGGTGGTGTGCGCAAGCGTCGACTTGTCCAGCAGCCAACGAGCCGATGGTGCCGTGAGGTCGGCCGGTGACAGCGCACTGGCCGCGGATCCGGTGCGGAAGTAGAGCATGCGGCTGTCGCCGACAGCCAGGTCGGTCGTTGCCCCGGAGCCGCCACCCCGCTCCTTGACATAGATCGCGGTTGGGCGAACGGGATCGACGACAACCCCGGACACGTCAACACCGCGGCGGGTGAGATGACGCACCAAGTAGCGGCCGAATCCGTCGTTCCCGACTCTCGACAGCCAGGCGGTGTCGACATCGAACGCAGCCAGCACCGCTGCGACATTGGCCTCAGCACCCCCGGCTGTCCTGTCGAAGCTCGCGGAGTCCTCCAGCGGCCCTGGCCGCGCCACCAGTACCGTCAGCCCCTCGCCCAGCGTGACCGCTCTCGGACGGGCCGATGTAGGCGAAATCACACCAATCCCCTTCGAGTACTTGCGGTCACTTCGTGTCTGTTGCAGACTAACTGCAACGAACATCTTACGCAATGTTCGTTGCAAAATGCGCAACGCAAGGAGAACGCTCGTGATCGACAAAGGCGCCGTCGGCGCCCTGGACGAACGGGTGCTCGGCCCGCAGCACAAGGGCCTTCCGCGCGAGGCGTGGGGCAAGACGGTCCGCGATTTCCTGCGCACCCGGCCGACCCTCGACGCGATGTCCACGCCACTGCTCACACTCGACCGAGCCGCACTCGAGTCGAATGTGTCGGTGATGGCCAATTGGGCCCGATCGGCGGGGGTTCGGCTCGCGCCGCACGGCAAGACGACGATGGCGCCGCAGGTGTGGGCTCGCCAGCTCGACGCCGGAGCGTGGGGAATCACGCTGGCCACCCCGTGGCAGGTACAGCTCGCGCGGTCGTTCGGCGTCGGCCGGATCATGCTCGCAAATGCCATCGTGGATCCCGCGGCGCTGGCGTGGCTGGCCGCGGAATTAGATGCAGATCCGTCATTCGAGTTCTTCGCCTGGGCGGACAGCGTCCAAACCGTGGAGTTGATGGATCGCGTCCTCGCATCTATGCCGAGCGAACGGCCGGTCAACCTGATCGTGGAGCTCGGCGCGCCGGGCGGACGCACCGGCGCTCGGACCATGGACTCGGCGCGGGCGGTTGCAATGGCGATCCACCGCTCGGCGCGGCTCGCGCTGGCCGGCGTCGGCGGTTACGAGGGCGCACTGAGTCACGACCGCGAGCCTGCCGGTCTGTCTGCCGTCCGAACCTACCTTGACCGACTTGGGCAACTGCACCAGCAGATTTCGGCCGACGGGCTCTACCCTGCTGATGCGATCGTCACCGCCGGCGGCAGCGCCTATCAGGACGTTGTGGTCGAGAGGCTGGCGCACCTCGCCGACGAGCAGGGCGAGCACGGGGTTCGCACCTCCGTGCAGGTGCGGTCCGGCGCTTACGTGATCCACGACGACGGGTTCTACGCCGGCATCTCACCGCTCATCCCGGGGCGCGCGGAGCACCCACTGCGGTCGGCGATGCACGGCTGGGCGCGCACGGTCTCGCGGCCCGAGCCCGAACTCGCGCTGCTGGACGCGGGCAAACGGGACCTGCCCTTCGACGAGGGATTGCCGGTGCCGCAGTGGATATCGGGCGCGGAGCCCGCTGTGATCGAGAAGGCTGAAGTCACCGCGCTCAACGATCAGCACGCCTTCCTGCGCCTTCCCCGCGGCGGCCGTGACGATGTCCCGGTGGGAACCGTGGTGCGATTGGGCCTCTCGCATCCCTGCACAGCGTTCGACAAATGGCGCCTGATCCCCGTTGTCGATGACGCCGGCACGGCGAACCCACGCATCGTCGATCTGATTCACACCTACTTCTAGGCAAGGTGCGTAGCCATGACCGACCTATTGATCCGAGACGTCGACGTCGTCGACGGCACCGGCGCGGCGAGCTACCGTGCCGACGTCCTGGTCGATAAGGGCCGGATCACCGAAATCGCAAGCCCTCGAACGTTATCTGGTGCGGACAAGACCATCGCGCCGGAATCCGGGTATGTACTCGCACCGGGATTCATCGACATGCACGCGCACTCGGATCTGCGCTTGCTCACCGATCCGGGACACTTTCCGAAGGTCAGCCAGGGCGTGACCACCGAAGTGATCGGTCAGGACGGGATTTCTTACGCACCTGTCGACGATGTCGCGCTCGATATCGTCCGCAGGCAGATAGCCGGGTGGAACGGCAACCCGAGCGATCTGGACTTCTCCTGGCGCAGCGTCGCCGACTACCTCGACCGGCTCGACCAGGGCATCACCCCCAACGCCGCCTACCTGGTGCCGCAGGGAACCCTGCGACTGCTCGCCGTGGGCGCCGACCAACGCCCGGCGACGCCCACCGAGATCGACCGCATGCAGGAACTGCTCGCGCAGGGCCTCAGTGAGGGCGCGGTCGGCATGTCCAGCGGGCTGACCTACACACCCGGTATGTACGCGGACACCGCGGAACTCGCCGCGCTCTGCGAGGTCGTCGCCGAGTTCGGAGGTTTCTACGCGCCGCACACCCGGTCCTACGGCGCCGGTGCGCTTGAGGCGTACGCAGAGATGATCGAGCTCTCGCGCGGAACCGGCTGCGCACTCCATTTGACGCACGCGACGATGAACTTCGGCGTCAATCGCGGGCGGGCCCCGGAGTTTCTGGACATGGTCGACGCCGGTCTGGCCGATGGATGCGACATCACGCTGGATACATATCCGTATCTGCCGGGCGCCACCACCCTGTCGGCTCTGCTGCCGAGTTGGGCAATGTCCGGCGGCCCGGACAAGGCACTCGAACGTCTGAATGATCCGGCGGCCCGCGCGCGAATCACCAAGGACGTCAACGTCAACGGCTCCGATGGCTGTCACGGTGTCACCGTGGAATGGGAGACCATCCAGATCAGCGGAGTCGGTAACTCTGCCCTTGACAAGTACGTCGGTCGGACGATCGACACGATCGCGGCGGACAACGGATTCACGCCGGTGGATGTGTTCTTCGACCTGCTGCAGCGCGACGAGTTGGCTACTACGATTCTTCAGCATGTAGGCCACGAGGAGAATGTTCGCGCAATCATGTTGCACCCCAAGCACATGGGCGGCAGCGATGCCATTCTGGTCGGCGAACGGCCACATCCAAGAGCGTGGGGCACCTTTCCGCGCTACCTAGGCCACTACGTCCGCGAGGTCGGCCTGCTGAGCCTCGAGGAATGCATCAACCATTTGACCGGCCGTGCCGCACAACGGCTTCAGCTCACCGACCGCGGCCTTATCCGCAAGGGCTACGCCGCCGATCTGGTGTTATTCGAACCGGCCACGGTCACGGACACCGCGACGTTCGACGATCCCAAACAACAGGCGCGCGGCATCAGCCACGTTATCGTCAACGGCGAATTCGCCATCGACGACGGCCAGCCCACCGGCCGACTCGCCGGCCGCGCCCTTCGAATGGACCCGATCCGGAGGCACACGCTATGACCTCCTCCGCCATGGCCACAATCCTGGCAGACCGGGCGCTCGCTGTCGTCCGCGCGCCCGAGATTCCCGACCCGGCAGCCCTCGCCAACGCCCTCGCGAAGTCGGGGATACGCGTAGTTGAACTCACGTTCACCACACCTCGGGTGCTCGATCACCTGCTCGCCGCAGCGACATCTGAAGCGGTAGTGGGCGTAGGAACGGTGCTCACCGCGGACCAGGCTCGTTCGGCCGTCGACGTCGGCGCTGAATTTCTTGTCACACCGGGGATTCGAGCCGGCGTCGCGGAAGTCGGCACGGACAGCGGGATCCCGGTGATCATGGGTGCCCTAACGCCCACCGAGGTGCTGGTCGCGCTCGACCTTGGAGCCGCGGCGGTGAAGATCTTTCCAGCCAGCGCATTCGGCCCCGGGTACTTCAAGGATCTGCACGGCCCTTTTCCCGACGTCGCGCTTATTCCCTCGGGCGGGGTGAATGCCGGTAACGCGGCAGACTTCCTTGCGCGCGGTGCGATTGCGGTCTCGGCAGGAACTGACGTTATTCCCCCGCAGGCGGTTCTTTCTGGCGACTGGTCCGAGATCGCTTCTCGTGCAGCATCCTTCGTGCAATCCCTGAACTGAAAGGCTTTCCTATGACTTCCGCCATCGAATGGCTTCGCACGACAACACCAGGACTGTTGGTGCTCTGCGGGCTCGCGGTCGCCATCCTGCTGTTCACGATCATCAGGGTGAAGCTCGAGCCGTTCGTCGCGCTGCTCCTCGCCGGCCTTGGGCTCGCGCTCGCCGCCGGGCTGCCGGTCAAGGACATCGTTGGCACCGCGATCAAGAGCGGTGATTCCGTGCTGGAGACTGGTTTCGGCAGCATTCTGGGACACATCGCCGTCATCATCGGTCTCGGCACCGTGCTGGGCGCGATTCTCGAACGGTCCGGCGGCGCAGATGTTTTGACGAAGAAGCTACTTGGCGTGTTCGGCGAGCGGGGCGCCCCGATCGCGATGGGCCTACTTGGTCTGATCTTCGGAATCCCCGTGTTCTTCGACATCGGCATCTTCGTGCTGGCGCCGCTGGTCTACGTGGCGGCCAAGCGCGGCGGAAAGTCGCTGGTGATGTATGCGATGCCGATGGTGGCCGGACTGTCGATGACACACGCGTTCTTGCCACCGCATCCGGGGCCAGTGGCTCTCGGTGGCCTCCTCGAGGTGAGTTTGGGCTGGCTGATTCTGATGGGTTTCGTCTGCGGCATACCCGGTTTCATAGCGGCCGGCATCGTGTGGGGCACTTACATCGGCAAGCGCATCATGGTGGAGGTTCCTCCCGAGTTCGTCGTCGAATTGGACCGCGGTGCCGACGATGATGGGGCGCCGTCCATGGCAGGCGGTTCGGGAACGATGGTGAAGGAGACGCCCGCAAAGACCGACCGGACCGTGGATACCCGCCCGCCTGCGGTCGGCACAATCGCGGCGATCATCGCCATTCCGCTGGTCCTGATTCTCGGCGCTACGTTCGGCACACAACTGCTGGACGAGGGTTCTCGCTTGCTGGCCGTGCTGACCTTCCTCGGTACCCCGGCCGTCGCGCTCCTCATCGCGGTATTGGTCGCTTTCTACGTCCTCGGAGTCCGGCGCGGCGCAAGTGTGCAGGAACTCAGCGTCATCACCGGAGAGTCGCTGCGTCCTGTCGGCATGCTGCTGCTGGTTGTCGGCGCGGGTGCGTTCTTCGGAAAGGTCATCTCGGCCACCGGCATCGGCGACGCGCTCGCCGCCACCATGTCGGCCGCGGGATTGCCGGTGATCGTGCTTGCCTACGTCATAAGTTGCGGGCTGCGGATCGCCCAGGGGTCGGCGACGGTTGCCATCGTCACCACCGGTGGGATCGTCGCACCGCTGGTTACCGGGCGCGACTACTCGCAGATGGCCGTCGCACTCATCGCGATGGCGATCGCGGCAGGATCGATCATCCTCAGTCACGTCAACGATGGCGGCTTTTGGATCATCTCGAAGTACTTCAATTTGACCGTCAAGCAGACCCTGCAAACCTGGACGGTGCTGGAGACCGTGCTGTCGGTGGTGAGCTTCGCGGTCGCGGCATCGCTGTTCGCTGTGTTCGGTTGATGGGTTACCTTCACTTGACAACCGTCAAGCCCGGAGGACTTCCACCGTGAGTAAGTCAGCTCTTGCCATCACCGAGGAACACAACGACCTGGCGGACGCCGCCAACGGGCTGCTGAGCCGGCTCAACAGCCGCGCTGCGGCGCGCGCGACGCTGGAGAACGGGACCGCCCATCCGTCGGAGATCTGGTCCGCCGGCAGGGACCTCGGATGGAACGGGTTGGCGCTCGCCGAGCAGCACGGCGGTTCCGGATTCGGCCTCGCC
>Ga0070665_100003030_pt1 | contig 18101 bp, 9 predicted proteins | sample KBSS13metaG_FD_65862 | JGI IMG/M metagenome (GOLD analysis project Ga0070665, IMG submission 65862) | Switchgrass rhizosphere microbial communities from Kellogg Biological Station, Michigan, USA - KBS S1-3 metaG | ecosystem: Host-associated > Plants > Roots > Rhizosphere > Soil ...
GCCGGGCCCGAGCGAGTTCGGCACCATGACCGTGACGGCGACCGCGACCGAGCGCGTCGAGATGCGCGCGACCACGCGCGAGTGCATGATCGCCGAGAAGCCATGGCCGCCGTATTCCTTCGGAATGCCCATGCCGAAGAAGCCGTTCGTCTTCATGAACGACCAGACGCTCGTCGGCAGGTCGCGCAGCTGCTGGATCTGCCAATCATCGAGGCGCGCGCACAGCTCGTTGACCGGGCCGTCGAGGAACGCCTGCTCCTCCGCGGTCAGGCCTTTCGGCGTGAACGCGAGCAGCTTGTCCCAGTCCGGGCGGCCGCCGAACAGTTCGGCATCCCACCACACCGTGCCGGCTTCGAGTGCAATGCGCTCGGTGTCGCCGAGCCGCGGCAGGACCGGCGCCATGATCTTCATCGCGAAGCGCGACACGAGGATGCGCCGCAGCGGCGGTACGCCGAACACGAGCGCGAGCACGATCAGGACGATCGCGCAGACCTCGAACAGCAGCGGCGATGCGACGCCGAGCACGCGCCAGCCGATCAACCACACCGCGGCAGCGCCGGTCCAGGCGAAAAATCCGTAGCCCAGGAACAGCAGCGTCGTGAGCAGCGCAGCCGCGATGAGCAAGATGATCAGCATGGTTCCCCCGCGCCGGTCGGCATCCGCGAAGCGGGTATCATCACGCGCGTGGGCGCAAAAGCAAAGCCGCGCCGCGTCAACCCTGCGCCTGGCCTACTGGCTGGCCTTCTTCAGGTCGTTCTTGTTCCAGTTGAACTGCATGCCGATGACGCCGGGCGCCTTGCCGGCCTCGAAACGCACGCGACAGTCGAACGTCTGGCTGTATTCCGTCGACAGGCCCTTGTCGAAGACGATGGTCGAGGCGATGTCGAGGACGTCGCCGGATTCCGCCTTGGCGCCGCGCGCCATGTCGGCATGGTCGAGGCTGAAGGATTTGCCGGCCAGCTTGTCGGCTATCGCCTTGCCGCACGCGTCGGCCGCCGCGTCGTTGCGGCTGGCGCCGCACGCGGACAAGATCAGGCAGATCGCCGCGCCCAGGCATCGTGTCGCGCGCATCATTCCCCTCCCGTTGCGCATCCGTGCGGCTGTGTCAATCGAAGTGATCGCAGGATCCTGGCACCTGATCGCCGGCCCCCCGGGGAGCGATCCTGTGCCGCCGCCTCCCCTTTTTCCCATCCGCGATCTAGACTGGGTGTGGCGAACGCGAGTTGTACCGCAATCGGACCAACCTCGCCAGTGTTGGAAGCGGGTCGTGGAGGCGCATGAAGGACAAGAACGAGATAGTCAGCAACTGGTTGCCGCGCTACACCGGCACGCCGCTCGACGAGTTCGGCGAGCACATCCTGCTCACGAACTTCGGCAACTACGTCGAAATATTCGCGCGCTGGCACGACGTGCCGATGCGCGGCATCGACCGGCCGATGCCGAACGCGACCGCGGACGGCATCACGCTGATCAACTTCGGCATGGGCAGCCCGAACGCGGCGACGGTCATGGACCTGCTCAGCGCGATCGGCCCGCGCGCGGCGCTGTTTCTCGGCAAGTGCGGCGGCTTGAAGAAGAAGAACGCGATCGGTGACCTGATACTGCCGATCGCGGCGATCCGCGGCGAGGGCACTTCGAACGACTACCTGCCGCCGCAGGTGCCGGCGCTGCCGGCATTCCAGCTGCAGCGTGCCGTGTCGACGATGATCCGCGATCTCGGCCACGATTACTGGACCGGCACCGTCTACACGACGAACCGGCGCGTCTGGGAACACGACGAAGCGTTCAAGGAAACGCTGCGGCGCACGCGCAGCATGGCCGTCGACATGGAAACCGCGACGATTTTCGCTGCCGGTTTCGCGAACCAGATTCCGTGCGGCGCGCTGCTGCTCGTGTCGGATCAGCCGATGATTCCGGAAGGAGTGAAGACCGAACTGAGCGACCGCAGCGTGACCAGCACGTTCGTCGAGAAGCACATCAAGATCGGCATCGAGGCGATCAAGCTCGTCCGCCGTCACGGCCGCAGCGTAAAGCACCTGCGCTTCGAGCAGGACCTCGACGTCGATGATTGATGCTGCGCCCGTTGCAGCGAAAGACTGAAACACGAAGCACACGAAGAGCACGAAGAAGAGCAAAAAGATTTTTGATCAAAGGCAATCTGGTGCGCAACGCGCAAGGCGACTCGATGGTGTACCTTGCAGTCGTGAAGGCCGGTTCAACGTTTTAGTTCTGCATTCCACTCTTCGTGTTCTTCGTGTTCTTCGTGGTTCAATCTTTTGATCCTGTCTGTTGGTACCCCAGGAAGTCGAGGGCGGCTTGCAGCATTCCCGTCGTGCCGACGGTGAGTGCGCCTTCGTCGAGGAAGAATTTCGGCGAGTGATTGGTAGGCGCGGTGGCCGGGTCGGTGCCGGCCGGCGTCGCGCCGACGAAGAAGTAGACGCTCGGCGCGTGCGCGCCGATACCCAGGTGCGGGAAATCCTCGGCCGCGGTCCAGCGCGCCTCCTGCACGCGTTCCTTGCCGACGGTCTTCTCCAGGCTCGCGCGCACGCGCACCGTCAGTGCCGGATCGTTGCTGTTGACCGGGTTGTTCACGCCGACCGGAATCTGCGTTTCTGCCGTCGCGCCGTTCGCCATCGCGACGTGCTCTGCGAAATTCTTCAGGCTCGCGAGCGCCTGCTGGCGCATGTCCTCGTCGAACGCGCGCACGGTGCCTTGCAACTCGGCGCTGTCGGGCACGATGTTGAAGCGCTGGCCGCCATTGAAGATGCCGAACGTGACGACGGCCGGATTGCGGTTGAGGTCGAGCTGGCGGCTCACGATCGCCTGCGCATCGGTCACGATCTGTGCGGCCGTGACGATCGGATCCACGCCCTTCCACGGCATCGCGCCATGGCTCTGGCGGCCGTGAACGACGATGCGGAACGTGTCGGAACTGGCCATCACGCCGCCGGCGCGCACGCCGATGCTGCCGACCGGCAGCCAGCTGACCACGTGCATGCCGAGGATCGCGTCGGGCTTGAAGTCGTTGAAGACGCCTTCGCGCACCATCAGCGGCGCGCCGCCGACCTCGCCCGGCGGCGGGCCTTCCTCGGCCGGCTGGAAAATCAGCATGACCTCGCCGGGCAGCTCCTTGCGCAGGCTCGCGAGGATCTGCGCGACGCCGAGCGTCATCGCCGTGTGCGCATCATGTCCGCAGGCATGCATCACTCCGACCGGCTTGCCGAGGTACTCACCCCTGGCCTTCGACGCGAACGGCAGGTCGACCTGCTCGGTGACCGGCAACGCGTCGATGTCGGCGCGGATCGCCAGCTTCGGTCCCGGCTTGCCGCCCTTGAGCACGCCGACGACGCCGTTATGGGCGATACCGGTGCGGACGGCGTAGCCCATTTTTTTCAATTCTGCAGCGATCAGCTGCGCGGTGCGCACTTCGCGATTGCTCAGTTCCGGATGTTCGTGCAGGTCGCGGCGCCAGGCCGTGATCTGCTTCAGTTCCGGCTCGACCAGCTGCGCGGGTTGCGCTGCGGATGCGCCGGACGCGGCGCAGGCGAACAGCAACGCGGCTGCGGGCAGGGAAGGGCGCATGGGATGATCCGATCAACAGGCGGGCGCCTATTCAATCGGAATGGGGCGGCGCGCACAAGCCGAGTTCCGTAGGGTGGGCCTTGGCCCACCGAAATTTTTCGCGTCGACCGAGGAGCGGCATCGCCGTAGGGTGAGGCCTTGGCCCACCCAATTTTTTGGCGCCCACCGAAGAACGGTGGGCCAAGGCCCACCCTACTAGTAGCGGGGCACCCCCGGATCGATCTCGCGCGACCACGCGTCGATGCCGCCAGCGACATTGTATACTTTTGCGAAACCGAGGCCGCGGAAATGCTCGGCCGCGCGTGCGCTGCGCGCGCCGGTGTGGCAGAGGAACGCGAGCGGCGTTTCCTTCGGCAGTCGCGCCAGCGCTTCGACGCCGTCGTCGAACGTGCGAAACGGGCCGGGCAGCGCCGCCCGCGCGCGCTCGTCGGGCGGGCGCACGTCGACCAGCGTGACGGCACCGGCTGCGAGTTGCGCCTGCAGTTCCTGCACCGACAGTGCGCGCACCGCGGCTGGCGCATTCGGATTGTCGATCGTCAGTCCCGACCCCTGCACGCCGTCCGTCCAGTCGATGCGCACGCCGCGCGCACGCTGCGCGGTCGCCAGATCCATGTACAGCTCGATCCCGTTCGCCGCGCTGCGGATCGCATGCGCCTCCGCCTCGGCCAGGTGGAACTGGGCCTGATAACGCGCGTCGATCGCCAGATGCAGCGCGAGGCCTGCGTCGGCATCGGCCAGCGCGGTGCGGATTTCCGCGGCGGCCTTGTCGCTGATCGTGATCTGCGGCGGCGTGCGGTCCGGCTTCGGCACGCCGAACAGGTCCTGCAGCTCGCCGCTGGAGTACATCGACTGGATGATGTCGCTGCCGCCGACCAGCTCGCCGCCGACGTACAGCTGCGGAATCGTCGGCCAGTTGCCATAGACCTTGATGCCCTCGCGGATCTCGGCATCCTCGAGCACGTCGACCGTCGTGTATTCCGGCAGCAACTCGTTCAGCAGCCCGCTCGCCGCTGCGGAAAAACCGCAACGCGGCGCATCCGGATTGCCTTTCATGAACAGGACGACGCGGTTCTGCTGCAACAGCGTTTCGATGCGGGCGCGGGTGGCCGGTGCGAGCGACATGGTTGAAATCCGTTGGTCGTGTCAGGGCGGGGATGATAGCCGACGTGTGGCCGTTCCCCCGGTTCTCAATGGCGCCCGGCTTTCAGCGAGCGGTTCGCGACAGCTTGAGTCCGCGTCCACATCAAATATAGTGGCGACTGAAGACGGACGCTGCTGATCGGTCATGTCCACGCTGACGGACGAACCCACTCTGACGCTGCTGCAACGGCTGCGCGCCGGCGACGCCGCGGCCCGCGAAAACCTCGTTGCCCGCTATCTGCCGCGCCTGACGCGCTGGGCGCACGGGCGGCTGCCGTCCGGATCGCGCGACCTGAGCGATACGCAGGATCTTGTTCAGATCACGCTCGTTCGGGTGTTATCCCAATTGCAGGGATTCGAACATCAGGGCGGCGGCAGTCTGCTGGGTTATCTGCAACAGGCCCTGTTGAACGTCATGCGCAACGAAATGCGGCGCTCGCGCCGGCGCGGCGAACACGGTGAATTGCCGGAGAACCTGACTGCCGACGAGGACGATTCCCCATTGGCGCAGGCCGCCGGCAGGGAACGCGTCCAGCGCTACGAGCGTGCGCTGGCGCAGTTGACGAGGCGCGAACAGGAACTGGTGGTGATGCGGGTCGAACTGGGATTGGACAATGCCGAAATGGCGATCGAACTGGGCGGCACGCCCGATGCCGTGCGCATGGCGCTGCGCCGCGCGACCGCGCGGCTCGTCGAGGTGCTGAGCGATGGCTGAGCCTGCAACCAATGCTGGTGCGATGCGGACCGACCGGCCCCATGACGATCGGACGCCGGACGATCACGCCGGCGTCGATGCCGAGCTGGCGCGCGCGATCGACCAGGTGCTCGATGCGCAAGCGCCGGACTGGACGACCGCGGCCGGGCTGATCGTCGCGCGGCCGGTCCAGCTCGAGGCGCTGCGCATCGTCGCCGACGTCGCCGCCGGGTGCCGGCGGCTGCGCGCGGACGAAGGTACGCAACGGCCACCGCCGCTGTTTCGCTGGGGCACGCTCGAGGTACGCGAAAAGATCGCGACGGGCGCGTCTGCCGAGGTCTACCGCGCGCACGATCCGGCGCTCGGCATCGATGTCGCGCTGAAGCTGCACCGCGACGGCGCGCACAGCCCGCCGGCCGGCCGCTTCCTCGCCGAGGCGCGTCACCTGGCGCGCGTGCGCCAGCGCAACATCGTCGGGATCTACGGCGCCGCCGTGCATGACGGCCGCGCCGGACTGTGGTGCGAGTGGATCGACGGGGCGGCTCTGTCGGACCTGTTGCGCGAGCAGGGCGCGTTATCCGCAGTCGAGGCCGCTTACGTCGGCATCGAGCTGTGCCATGCGTTGGCGGCATTGCACGCGGCGGGCTTGCTGCACGCGGACCTCAAGCCCGGCAACGTGCTGCGCGAACGCGGAGGCCGCATCGTGCTAGTCGACCTCGGCGCCGGCGGCGTCGCTGCCGACGCCGCAACCGCCTTCGACGCATACGGCACGCCGGACTATCTTCCGGCGGAAGTACTCGCCGGCGCGCCGCGCGCGCCGCAGCACGATCTGTATTCGCTCGGCCGCCTGCTGCAGGCGTTGCTGGCCGGAACGCCCGGCGCGCCATTGCCGGACGGCGTGCCGACGTCGTTGCGCAGTGTGCTCGCGCGCGCAACGGCCGCGGAGCCGGCGCGGCGCTACGCGCGCGCGGCCGATTTCGAGCGCGACCTGATCGGCGTGCTCGCGGGCGCGACTGGAGTTGCGGCGCCGGCCGCGCCGCGAACCACGCGCCCGCATGCGGGCTGGATCGCAGCGGTGGCGCTCGTGGTCGCAGCGATCATTGCCGTGGCCGTCGCCTCCTGGAACGGCAGCGGCGCGGCATGGCAGACGCAACTGACGCTCAAGCGACGCACGCCCGCCGGCGAAGAAGCTCTGGTCGACGGTGCGAGCCTCGCCACAGGCGATCGTCTGATCCTGGAGCTGAGCAGCAACGAGCCGAGCAACGTCTATGTGCTGAACGAGGACGGCAACGGCGCGTTGCACGTGCTGTTCCCGCTGGCCGGACTTGCGCTGCAGAACCCGCTGCCGTCCGGCACGCGCGTGCAGTTGCCTGGCCGCGACGGCGTGCGCGAACTGTCGTGGGAACTCAGCGGCGATTCGCCGCGCGAGGAATTCCTCGTCGTCGTCGCGCGCGAACCGCTCGCCTCGCTCGAGCAGCGGCTGGCGCGCGCGCCGCAGGCGGCGTTCGCGCCGCAACGCGGCGTGCAGCGCGTCGCGGCGCAACTGCCGCCGACGCTGCGCGTCGAAGGCGCCGGCCTGGCGGCCGTCCTCGACGACCTGGCGCCGCGGCTTGCCGATGCCGGCGCGTCGCGCGCCGTCGCGTTTCACTTTCGCCGCGCCGAACCGCGCTGAGCGCTCGCCGCACTGGCCCGATGCAGTAACTGAACGCAGGCTCCCGACAGAGGCGCGCGTTTCTTTTGCCGCTGCCGAGTCGGGCTAGAATGCGCGCAGGCACGCCGGGAAGCCAGGCCATGCGCAGCGGTCGCCGCAGTCGGCTCGTTGGGACGTTCGCGTTCGTCGCGCTCGTCATCGGCAGCGCCGTGCGCGCGGAAGAGTCGTTCGACGCACTGCTCGCGAACGGCGAATTCGGTGCCGCGCAGGCGCTCGCGCAGCAGCATCTGGCCGCCGCCGAACGCGCGTCGCCGGCAGGATCGCCGGCCGTCGCGGACGCGCTCGTGCAGCTGGCGCGCGTTGCGCTCGAGCGCAATCGACCCGACACGGCGCAGCTCGAGGCGTGGCTCGCACGCGCGCTGGAGTTGCGCACGGCGAGTGCTGGCGCGCAGAGCGCAGGCAGCGCCGAAGTGAAGATGCTGCAGGCACGGCGGCTGCTCCGGCTCGATCGAGCCGACCCGGCACTCGAACTGGCGACGACGCTGCACGCGCAAGCGCAAGGCGCCGGCTGGCCGCGCCTGCTCGAAACGCGCAGCGTTCTGCTGCTCGCGACGATCCAGAACCAGCGTGCCGATGCGAAGGCCGCGCTCGAGTGGGCGACGCTCGCAGAGGATCAGGCGCGCGCGCAACCCGACGCGCCGGCTGACGTCCTCATCGATGCGCTCGACGAACATGCCTTCGCACTGATCCGCATGCGCAAGGGTGAGCAGGCCGCCGTGCCTGCCGCGGAGGCCGATCGCCTGGTGAGCGAGCGGCTCGGCGCGCGGAGCCGCCGCCGTGCCGACGCGCTGCGCATCGTCGCCTACGCACGGCGCGACCAGGGCGATTTCGGCGGCGCGATCGACGCGCTGGAGCAGGCGCTCGAGGTGCAGCGCGCGCAAAGCGAAGTCGATCAGCGCCAGGTGAGCCTGTTGCTGTTGAACCTCGGCCAGACGCTGAAGATTTCCGGCAAGGGTGATGCCGCGCTGAAGCGCTACGAACAGGCACTCGCGAACGACGCGCGGTTTCCCGATGCGTCCGGGCGCAACCGCGCATCGATCCTGCACGGCCTCGCGAACCTGTATCGCGACAGCAACGACAGCCGGCGTGCGGTGGATCTGTACGCGCAGGCGTTGCCGCTGTTCGAGCATGTCTACGGGGCCGGCTCGACGCAGCTCGCACAGGTCATCAACAACTACGCGAACGCGCGCGCCAACCTCGCCGAATACGATGCGGCGGTCGCGCTGTACGAGCAGGCACTGGCGATCGCGCGCAAGCGCGACAGCCGCGATCCGGCCGACTACACGCCGCAGTCGAACCTGGGCATGGTCAAGGTCTGGCAAGGCCGTTATGCCGAAGCCGAGCCCGACTTCCGCGAAATGCTCGAACGCCTGCGTGGCGTCGCGGTCAGCAGCGAGGCCGGCGTGCTGTTCGCGCAACTCGGCCTGGCGGCGAGCCTGTGGGGCCAGAATCGCCTCGACGACGCGTTTGCTGCTGCACAAGGCGCCGAGACGATGCGCCAGTCGGGCCTGCGCCTGGCCGCCGCGCACATGGGAGAGGAACATGCGATCAGCTTCCAGGAGTATTTGCGCCCGACGCTCGATTTCGTGCTCGCGATCGCGATCGCCAGCGGCAAGCCCGAGCACCTGGAGCGCGCCTGGGAATTGAGCATGGCCGCGCGCGACGAGGTCACGTCGATCGTCGCGCAACGCCTGGCCGCGGCGCGCGCCGCGCACGATGCGGTCGTCGCGCCGCTGTGGAAGGCCTGGCGCGACGCGAGCGCTGAGGTCGCGCGCGCCGGACTCGCCGGCGACGCAGGGCAGCGGCAGCTGGAAGCGCGCGAAACGCTCGACCGCGCCGACCGTGCGCTCGGCGCGGCGACGAGTCCGCTCAGCGCCGCGCTCGATGCCGCGCCGCTGCGTTTTGCCGCGTTGCGCGGCGGCGTTCCCGAGGACACGGCGCTGGTCCTGTTCGCCACGCTGCAGCCGCGCGTGGCGAGCGACTTCGCCAAGACCGAGGCCGAACAGCGTTCGCCGGAACTGTACGCGTTCGTCTTGCCTGCGCGCGACGGCGCCGTGCATGCGCTGCGTCTCGGCACGCTCGACGACGCGACGCGTCTAATCGATTCGTGGAGCGCGGCGCTGAGCGATCGCGACGTCGCGCGCGCCGCCGTTGCCGCGCGCGGCCGGGCCGTGCGCGCGAAATTATGGGATCCGCTCGCCGCGCTCGTGCCGGGCAAGCGCGTCTTCGTCCTGCCGCAGGGTTCCCTGTTCCGGGTGCCGTGGCCGGCACTGCCCGACAAGAGCGGCTTCCTGCTCGACGCGGGCTACGCGTTCCATGTGCTCGATCACGAGCGCGAACTGCTGCTGCCCGAACTCGCGAACGGTGCCTCGCAGCGTCTGCTCGCGGTCGCCGACCCGGCACTCGGCGCCCGTCCGGCGGCGGCGACTTCGCGCGCGTGTCCGGCCGAAGCGGCGTTGACCGCGCTGCCCGGCGCGCGCAGCGAAGTCAAACGGATCGACACGTTGTGGCGCGCGCATTTCCCCGCGAGTGAGGCGACCGTCCTCGAAGGAGCCGATGCCACGGAAGCGCGCGTGCGCGGCGCGTCTGCGCGCACCGACGTGCTGCACTTCGCGACGCACGGCATCAGCGTCGCAGGCACTTGTGCGCCGGACGGCACGCGCGGTTTTTCGCTCGCGGCGGAAACCCCGGTCGCCGATGCCGCGGCGCCAGCATTCGCGTCGGCCGCGCTCGCACTGGCCGCTGGCGACGGCGTCCACACGGACGACGATGGCGTGCTCAGCGCAGAAGAAATCGCGGCACTCGATCTGTCGCGCGTGCGCTGGGCGGTGCTCGCCGCGTGTTCGACCGCCGCTGGCGTGACGCACCACTACGAGGGATTGTTCGGGCTCGCACGCGCGTTCCGACTTGCCGGAGCGCGCACCGTCATCACGAGCCTGTGGCCGGTCGACGACGCCGCGACGGCAGCCTGGACGCAGGCGCTGTACGAAGCGCGACTCGAGCGCCACCTGGACAGCGCGATGGCCGCGCGCGATGCGCAGCGCAGCGTGTTGGCCGCGCGGCGCAGCCGCGGCGAATCCGAGCATCCGTACTACTGGGCCGGGTTCGTCGCATCGGGCGACTGGCGCTGAGCGGCGGCAAGCGCCAACCCGCCGTAAAGGGCACGCTGTTTTCGACAAACGACAGCTACGTGTTGCAGGTTTTCCGATATGAACTGCGATGCGCTCGGTCATAGCGATGCGTGCCGCCATCACACCAATCAGTCCGCGGACATCGTCAACGCGCCATCGTCAACGGATCCGTGCAATTCGCGATTCCGCTGAGCTGCGATCGCGCTTAACAACCCAGCGGTCAGCGTGACGATATCGATTCGAACTTGGTCCTGCCAAGGCCTGCACGTTGCCCTGACGGTACGTGGTTCGTTCGGAAAGGCGTTCATCGGTGTTTCCTGTAGTTGAAGCGCTCGAGAAAGAGCAGCGGAAGCATTGCCATGACGCGTATCTGCCTCGCCGCCTGCCTCTTTCTTGTCGCGCTCACGGCACGGGCAGCGACGTGCACCTGGAGCGTGGCCAGCGGCAACTGGAGCGCGGCAGTGAACTGGAGCGGGTGCGCCGATGCGCCCGGCCCGTCGACGCGCAGCCCGGGCGCCACCGACATCGCCGTGCTCATCAACGGCACGGCGAACCTCGACGCGTCGCCGACCGTCTACGAATTCGAATTGGGCGCGAACGGGCTGCTGTCGGTCATCGGCGGCACGAAGACGTTCGACGTGACCCATGCGCTGCGTCTGGCCGGCGGCAAGGCGACGACGATCCTCGGCACGAACCAGCTGTTGCTATACCTGCACGCGGGTGGCGCGGGCACGCTGACAGCGTCGACGACGCTCGAGAACGCCGTGTTCTTCGAGAACTCCGGAACGCTCGCGCTCGGCTCTGCGAGCGGCGCGTCGTTGACGCTGATCTGTTGCGCGGAAGTGCGCAACATGCCGGGCGCAACGATCACGGTCGCCGGCGGCAATTCGCGCCTGTACCTGGACAGCAGCAGCCAGCTCGACAACAAGGCTGGCGCGACGCTGGCGATCTCCGGCAACACGCTCGTAGCACGGCCGACGGCGACGTCGAACTTTTCGACACTCCTGAACGAAGGGACGATGACGGTGACCGGACCGGGCACGTTGAACATGCCGCTTGGGGGAAGCGGATCGCTTCAGCAGTTCGGCGAACTCACGGTCAGCAACGCGACGATCGTCTGCAGCCTCGCGGGCGCGAACCCCGACAAGTGCAGCTACAAGGACAACAACGCCTTGCCGACCGGCTCGGTCACCCATCTGGTCAATGCGACGCTGGACCTCGGCGGCACCGGCGTGAACTACAACCTGGGTTCCGGTTCCACTGTGACCGGCACCGGCACGATCAACGCCGACGTAACGACGCGCGGCACGCTCGTTGCCGGCGCAACGAGCGGCTTGCCATACGGCACGCTGGCTATCGGCGGCAAGCTGACGATTCAGCCCGGCTCGGCCTTCGAGCTCGATATCGGAGGCGCCGCGGCCGGAAGCCACGACAGCGTGCAGGTCGGCGGCCAGGTGACCGCGGGCGACTTCAGCACGTTCGAGGGTCGCGGTCGCCTGATCCTGCGCCTCGCTTCCGGCTACAACCCGGCGCTCGGCGCCGCCGTGCCAGTGATGACGTATCCCAGCGCCGCCGCCTATGCGACGCTCAACCGCATCGACGCGAACTACGCGCTCGACTACGCCGCGCGTTTCGACCCAACCGCGTTGCAGGCGTTTCCCGCGCCGCGCATGACGATCGACAACCCCAGCGCGGTCGAAGGCGCGAGCGGCACGACGCCGATGGCGTTCAGTGTTCGCCTGTCGCAGGCATCCACGCAGACCATTTCTGTCGCGCTTCGCGATCACGACGGTACGGCCGTCTCCGGTTTGTCGCCGACCGGCGACTATCTCTTGCCGGGCGGAACTATTTTGACCTTCACGCCCGGTCAGACGCTGCAGACAGTGCCGATCTCGGTCAACGGCGACAGCGTCGTCGAAGGCGACGAACAGTTCACGGTCGAGCTACAGCGCAACAGCCTGGTCAATGCCGCGTTCGGCAACGGCGTGCAAGGCAACCTGTTCGGCGCCGGCACGATCCTGACCGACGAGCTGCCGGTCGACACGCGCTACATCCTCGTCGGCAAGGACAACAACGACGTCGGCGCGAAGATCCGCCGCTACACGACGGCCGGCACGTTTATCGACACGTGGGATGACCGCATGCCCGCCGGACTCGGCAACATCGTGACCGGCATGTGCTTCGCACCTGGCGGTGAAGTGCTGGCTACGCGCTTTGGCTGGCCGCGACCGATCCTCTATACCCATCTCGGAGCGATGCTCGACGAGGATTTCGGCGGGGCCATTTCGATGTCGACGCACGAGTCGTGCGTGTTCGATCTTGCCGGCAACGTCTATATCGGCATCGCCGGAGCAAACGGATCACCCGACGCGAGCGTGCCGGTGCGCAAGTTCGACCGTTACGGCAACCTGCTCGACACGTTCGTGCTGCCGACCGGCCCGCGCGGCACCGACTGGATCGACCTGGCCGGCGACCAGTGCACGCTGTTCTACACGTCCGAGGACACGAGCGTGCGTCGCTACAATGTCTGCAAGCACGCGGCGCTGCCGCTGTTCGCGAGCGGCCTGACCGCGCCGTACTGCTACGCGATTCGCCTGCGGCCGAATCGCGAGGTCATGGTCGCCTGCCAGGACGCCGTGCACCGACTTAGTTCGCAAGGCGTCAATCTGAAAACATATACGCGCCAGAGCATCGGCGAGACCGACGTCAACGGGTTGTTCGCGATGAACCTGGACCCGGACGGCACGTCGTTCTGGACCGCCGGCGGGGTCAGCGGAAACGTGTTTCACGTCGATATCGAGAGCGGCGACGTGCTCGGCAGTTTCAACAGCGGCATCGGCGGCGTGGCCGGTCTTGCCGTGTACGGCGAGCTGCACGACGACGTGATCTTCGCCGACGGGTTCCAGGCGCCGCTCGTCGTCGCGAACCTGGACGTGTTCGGCTTGCCATCCGAATGCGAAGGCGAGCGCGAATTCTGGCCGGACATGGCCGACATGCCGCAGTACGTTCCCGTCTGGATGTCGGTGATCGTGCGCGACGGAGATTGCGGTCGCTGAGAAAACCACGATCATTCGGCTTCCGGCTGTTCGCAAATGCCCGTCGCGGTGTTTCCACGGATAGGAGCTGTCGGGAAAAACGGCCATGATGCGGATCTGCCTTGCTTTCTACCTCGCGTTCGTTGCGTCGATCGCGCACGCCGCAACGTGCACCTGGAACGTCGCGAGCGGCAACTGGAGCGCAGCCGCGAACTGGAGCGGATGCGCGGATGCTCCCGGTCCATCGACGCGCAGTCCCGGCGCCGCCGACATCGCCGTGGTCGTCAACGGCACGGCGAACCTCGACGCGTCGCCGACCGTGGCCGAATTCGAACTCGGCAGCAATGGGTTATTGTCGGTCGTCGGTGGCACGAAGACGTTCGACGTGACCTCGAAGCTGCGTTTCGCCGGCGGCAAGGCCACGACGATCCTCGGCACGAACCAGTTGCTGTTGTACCTGCACGCCGGCGGGACCGGCACGCTGCTTGCTCCGACGACTCTCGAGAACGCCGTGTTCTTCGAGAACTCCGGCGCGCTCGCGCTCGGCTCGGCCAGCGGCGTCGCGCTGACGCTGGCGTGCTGCTCCGAAGTGCGCAACATGGCCGGCGGCACGATCACGATGAGCGGCGGCGACTCGCGCCTGTACCTGAAATCCGGGCCCAAGCTCCTCAACAATGCCGGCGCGACGCTGACGATCAGCGGCAACACGCAGATCGGGCGCGCGGACGCGACGTCGAACATCTCGTATGTGACCAACCTCGGCACGATGATCGTCAATGGTCCCGGCACACTGAACATGCCGATGGGGACCGGCCAGTTCCAGCAGTACGGCGACCTGACCGTCAACAACGCGACGATCGTCTGCAGCCTGGCGGCCGCGAATCCGGACAAGTGCAGCTTCCTGGACAGCAACGGCAGCGGGCCGACCGGCTCTATCACACGCCTGAACAACGCCACGCTGGAACTTGGCGGAACCGGCGTCAATCACAACATGTTCAACGGTTCCACCGTCACCGGGCAGGGCACGATCAACGCCGACCTGAGCGTGTACGGCACGCTCGCGCCGGGCGCGCTGAGCGGCACGCCATATGGCACGCTGAGCATCGGCGGCAAGCTCGTCATCCAGCCGAGCGGCGTCATCGACATGGACCTCGGCGGCGGCGGCGCGGGCAGCTACGACAAGATCGTTGTCGCCGGATCCGCGCAGGACGGCGGCACCACGAACTTCGCGGGATACGGCCGGCTGGTGTTGCGCCTCGCAGCGGGATACAACCCGGCGCTCGGAGCGAGCGTGCCGGTCATGACCTACGCGAGCGTCGTCGCCGGGGCCGCATTCAACCGCATCGACGCGAACTACGTTCTCGATTACGCCGCGCGTTACGACCCGACCGCGCTTCTGGTGTTTCCGGCGCCGCGCGTCACGATCGACAGCCCGAGCGTCGTCGAGGGCGCCAGCGGCACGACGCCGATGACGTTTCACGTGCAGCTGTCGCAACCGTCCGCGCAGACCGTCACCGTGGACATCCGCTACAAGGACGGCACGGCCGTCCAGGGCCTCACGCCGTCCGGCGACTACATCTATCCCGGCGACACGCTGCTGACGTTCACGCCCGGACAGACGTCGAAGACGGCGGTTTTTTCCATCAACGGCGATGCCGTGGTCGAGGGTGACGAATCGTTCTTGGTCGACCTGCAGCGCATCCGCGTCGTCAATGCCGCATTCGGCAACGGCGTGCAAGGCGACATTTTCGGCGTCGGCACGATCCTGACCGACGAGTTGCCGGTGAACACGCGCTACGTGCTGGTCGGCAAGGACAACGGCACGACCGACAGGAAGATCCGCCGCTACACGACGACCGGAACGTTCATCGATACCTGGGACGACCGCATGCCGAACGCGCTGGGCGACATCGTCACCGGCATGTGTTTCGCGCCGAACGGCGAAGTGCTCGCGACGCGGTACGCGTACCCCCGAGCGATCCTGTACAGCCGGCTCGGGGCGATCCTGAACGAGAACTTCGCGCAGCCCCTGAACATGCCGACGAACGAATCGTGCGTGTTCGACCGCGCGGGCAATGTCTACATCGGCGTCTCCGGCGGGGGCTCGAGTTCGGATGCCGACGTCGCAGTGCAGAAGTTCGACCGTTACGGCAACCGGCTCGACAGCTTCGTGGTCCCGACTGGCGTGCGCGGCACGGACTGGATCGACCTGGCCGGCGACCAGTGCACGCTGTACTACACGTCCGAGGACACGAGCGTGCGCCGCTACAACGTCTGCACGCACACGGTGCTGCCGGTGTTCGCGAATGGCCTGACCGGACCCTACTGTTACGCACTGCGGCTGCGGCCGAACCGCGAGCTCATGGTCGCGTGCCAGGATGCCGTGCACCGGCTCGACGTGCACGGTGCGAACCTAAAGACCTACACGCGCGCCAGCATCGGCGAGACCGATGTGAACGGCCTGTTCGCGATGAACCTCGATCCGGACGGCACCTCGTTCTGGACCGCGGGCGCGGTGAGCGGCAACGTGTATCACGTGGACATCGCGAGCGGCGACGTCCTCGGCAGCTTCAACAGTGGCCCGGGCGGAGTCGCCGGTCTCGCGATCTACGACGAGCTCCACGATGACACGATCTTCCTCGACGGGTTCGATCCCGCGCCACCGCCCGCACCGATCGTGTTCGGCGCGAGCCTGACGGCGGAGGCCGAAAGCGAGTCCGTGTTCGAGCCGGACCTCGGCGGCGACATGCCGCATTTCGTCCCGAACTGGCTGCACATCGTCGCGCACGAGCGCTTCGAGCGTGAACGCGGCGGCGACGGCGACTGATCGGGCCGAAGCCAAGAAGGAAAAAAGTTGAAACACGGAGAACGCGCAGAAAGCACAGAAGACTAGCCGGACTCCGCGAAAACGTGGATCCCACTCATGTCGGCGCTCTTGCCGCAGTCTGCCGTGTTTCGTTTCTTCTTTCTGCGTGTTCTTCGTGGTTCAGTCTGGCGGCTCTGGCTTGGCCCAAGCATCCGTGGCGCAGCCACCGATCGGCGTTCGCTTCGACACCGCGCGGTGTTTGCTGATTCGAGCAACCACCGGAGCCAATGCCATGTTTCGCACCGCCGCGCGTGTCACCGGGTTGGCGTGCCTGCTCGCCGCTGCGCCGGCGCTGGCGGGCACCTATTGCGTCGACACGGTGGCCGAACTCGATGCCGCGCTGGCCAAGACCCAGGACGAAGATGTGCGCATCAATCTCGTGCAGGGCAGCTACGACGCCCGCCAGACGCGCCTGGCCGACAGCGATTTCGACATCGAAGGGGCGCTGACGCTGGTCGGCGGCTACGGTGCGGGCTGCGCGTCGCGCGGCTACGATGCCACGTCGACGCAGCTCTACGCGGACGCTTCGACCGACCTGCAGTTCATCCGTGGTGGCGACATCGTCCTCTCGGCGCTGACGATTCGCGACTTCTACTTCGTGACATTGGAGCCGCTGGACCTGTTCGCGCAGGTCTCCGGCGAGCACGATTTGCGTCTGGACCACGTCGTGTTTCGCGACGGCTCGAACATCTATGTCGAAGCAACGAACGCCTATCTGAAACAGGTCGCCGTCATCCGCATGACCTCCGACATGTGCGGGATCCGCTTCGAGACCGACGGATTGCAGCTGCTCCAGGTCGAGAACTCGTTGTTCGTCGACAACGCCGGCGACGCACTGTGCATCAGGCACTTCACGGGTTCCGTCGAAAGCTGGGGCAGCGCCGGCATCTACAACTCGATCTTCTGGAACAACACCGGCGCCGACATCCAGGCGACGACGACCGAGATTCGCGCGGACCTCGTGCTGAAGAACAACATCTACCAGAGCATCAGCGTCGTGCCGCCGCCCGACCTCGAGCCGGTCGGCACGTTGAACACCAACCCTGCGTTTGTCGACGCCGCGGGCGGCGATTTCCACATCGCGAACAACTCGCCGGCGAAGGACTCCGGCACGTCGGCGATTCCGGATGGGGTGCCGAGCAGCGACATCGAAGGCCTGCAGCGAGTCGTCGGCAGCGCAATCGACCGCGGCCCGTACGAAAACCAGAGCGCGGGCTCGCTGTTCGTCTACACGGTGACGAACACGAACGACGTCGGCGCCGGCTCGCTGCGCCAGGCGTTGCTCGACGCCGAGGGCAATCCCGGACTGAACGGCATCTTCTTCAACATCGCCGGCGCGTGCCCGCGCGTGATCAACGTGCCGGACAAGGACAACCCGCTGCCGCTGATCACGCAGCCGCTCGTGATCGATGGCCTGTCGCAGCCCGGGTCGAGCGGTAACAACGCCGACGACAAGTTCAACGCGACCCTGTGCGTGCTGCTGAAGGCCGGCACGGACGTGACGAAAGGGCTCGTCGTCGACGATGCCACGCCGTCGTCCACGGCGGTCTCGATCAAGGGCCTCGGCTTCAGCGGCTTCACGACCGCTGCGATCGACCTTCGCGGCGGCGGCGAGCATTACGTCGGCGGCAACCAGTTCTCCGGGTCGATGGGCGCGAACACGCTCAACGCGGGCAGCTACGCTATCCGCGTGTCGCGCACCGACCCGCCGGCGCTGTCCGGCGTGCAGATCGGCGGCGAAGATCCGAACCAGAGGAATCTCATCGGCAGCGCCGGTTACGGCGTGCTGCTGGTCGGCGACGAGGTGCGCAGCACGCTCGTACTGAACAACTTCATCGGGGTCGCCGCGAACGGCATCGGCGCGAACGCGAACACGATCGGCATCGTCGACCTGGGCGCGATCGACTCGACGATCCGCGACAACTGGATCGGCGGCAACAGC
>Ga0070665_100003031_pt1 | contig 18100 bp, 17 predicted proteins | sample KBSS13metaG_FD_65862 | JGI IMG/M metagenome (GOLD analysis project Ga0070665, IMG submission 65862) | Switchgrass rhizosphere microbial communities from Kellogg Biological Station, Michigan, USA - KBS S1-3 metaG | ecosystem: Host-associated > Plants > Roots > Rhizosphere > Soil ...
GCCGCCTGCGCACTGCGCGACGTTCTCGTACACCTTCAGGTCATTCCAGGACGAGTCGTCGTTGAATCCCTTGACCGAGCCGAAGATCAGCCGCGGGTTCCATTCCTGGATCTTCTCCCACGACAGGCCCATGCGGTCCATGGCGCCCGGCGCGAAGTTCTCGACCAGTACGTCTGCCCCGCGGATCAGCTTCTCCATCACCTCGAGGCCCTCGGGTGACTTCGTGTTGATCGCCAGTGAGCGCTTGTTGCTGTTGAGCATGGTGAAGTACAGCGCGTCCAGATCGGGGATGTCGCGCAACTGATTACGCGTCACGTCGCCCCCGCTGGTGCGCTCCACCTTGAGTACGTCGGCTCCGAACCAGGCGAGCATCTGGGTGCACGCCGGGCCCGCCTGGACCCCGGTGAAGTCGATCACCTTGATCCCGGAGAGCGGTAAATCGGTCATGACACGTTTCCTTTCGTCGGTTGTTGTCGTGTCGGTGCTGGCGAGTTCAGTGCTTTGCGGTGATGCCCTTGGGATTGAGGTGCGCGATATTCCCGCTCTCGGTGCCATCCGCGGGGTCGATAACGCAGTCGATGAGTGCAGGCCGACCTGATGCGAGAGCCTCCCGCAGTGCGGCGCCGACCTCCGCAGGAGTGGTCGCCTGATATCCCTTGCCGCCGAAGGCTTTGATCATGTACTCGTGCCTGGCCTGCAGCACCGTCGGAGCGGGGTCGGCCGTGGTGGACGCCTCGTCACCGCGGTAGACACCGCTGTTGTTCAAGATGACGGTGACGATGGGCAGGTTGTAGCGGCAGACCGCCTCCAGCTCCATTCCGCTGAACCCGAATGCGCTGTCGCCCTCGATCGCAACGACCGGTTGACCGGTTTCGACCGCCGCGGCGATGGCGTAGCCCATACCGATGCCCATCACACCCCACGTCCCGCTGTCCAGCCGGTGTCGCGGTACCTGCATGCCAATCGTGTTGCGCGCCAGGTCGAGTGCGTTCGCTCCCTCATTGACGACGTAGGCCTGCGGGTTGTCGTGCAGGACGTCGCGGATGGCCTGCAGCGCGCCGAGGAACTTCATCGGGTGTGCGGCCAGCGCCGCTTCCAACCGACCCGCCATCTTTGCGACGTTCCCCGACGACTTGGCCTCGAGCTCTTCGCGCCACTCGTTCTGGACCGTGATCTGGCCGGGATTCGCGCGCTCGAGGAGCGCCTCCATCACCGAGCCGATGTCGCCGACGAGAGGTGCGGCGATCGGTTGGTTGCTGTCCATCTCGTTGGCCGCGATGTCGACCTGGATGAACTTGGCGTCCGGATTCCATTGCGGCGCATCGCCGTGTCCGAGCAGCCAGTTCAGCCGGGCACCGACGAGCATCACGACGTCGGCCCGTTTCAAGGCCAGCGAGCGGGCGGTGGCCGCCGACTGCGGATGGTCATCGGGCAGTAGCCCCTTGGCCATCGACATCGGCAGGTACGGCACGCCGGTCGTCTCGACGAACTCGCGGATCTGCTCGTCGGCCTGCGCGTAGGCCGCGCCCTTGCCCAGCACGATCAGCGGCCGCTTCGCGTTCGCCAGCAGATCGATTGCGGAGTCGACCATCTCGGTCTCCGGCAGCTGGCGCGGCGCAGGGTTGACGACACGCCACAGGGTCTTGGCCGCCTCCTGCGCGTCGATCACCTCGCCGAGCACGGCAGCTGGGATGTCCAGGTAAACCCCGCCGGGACGACCGGAGGCCGCGGTGCGGATCGCGCGGGCGATGCCGCGGCCGACGTCCTCGGCGCGCGATACGCGGTACGCCGCCTTGGCGAACATCCTGGCCGCCGCCAGCTGATCCATCTCCTCGTAGTCACCGCGCTGAAGGTCGACCAGATGGCGCTCGCTCGAGCCGGAGATCTGCACCATCGGGAAGCAGTTCGTGGTCGCATTGGCAAGCGCGACAAGCCCGTTGAGAAAGCCGGGAGCCGACACCGTCAGGCAGATGCCGGGCTTCTTGGTGAGGAAGCCGGCCGCGGCAGCAGCGTGGCCCGCGTCGCTCTCGTGACGGAAGCCGATGTAGCGGATCCCCGAGGCCTGCGCGAGTCGGGCCAGGTCGGTGATCGGGATGCCAACCACCCCGTAGATGGTGTGCACATCGTTGAGTTTGAGCGCGTCGACCACCAGGTGGATCCCATCGGTGAGAGCACCTGGCCCTTGCGAATCTGGGGTGCTCTCTACCTCCGTGTCCGGCAGGGAAGCAATGGTCATGATGTGAGCCCTTCCTGGCTGTTTCGCGCTTATTGCCTTGTTGGAGTTAACTTTCCGCGTCGCGGCTGTCTGCGTCCAAGACTTGTCTGTGATCGCGTGATAACCGCCGGTTATCACCGTGAGACACGACAGTGCCCGCAAAATGCGCCATTACGCGACGTGGACGAGGTCCTTTCCGTGGAGTTCAAAGATGTCGTTCAGCGGTGTTCCGATCGCGACGTTCAGAAACGCTCTAGCGGCAACCGAACCCGGCATACCCGCGTGGATCGCCATCGAAATCTTCGCTCTGGTATCCGGTTCGACCAGGCGAATGGCCCGTGCCGCTCCATTCACCGGCATCGCCCGCAACCAGGTGTGTGGCACCACGCTGGCCCAGGCGCCCGTTGCGACATGCGCGTAAAGCGATGCGACAGAATCGGTTTCCACCTGTGGTGCCGCCGTCGCACCGCTGTCGGCGAACGCCTTGTCGATGAACTGGCGGAACCGCATGTCCGGCGTCAGCAACGCCAGCGGTAGCTGCGCCGCTTCGGCCCACGTGATGGTGCGCTCGGCGGGCACCAGCTGATCGCCCGACACCAGCAACACGTACTGTTCTTCGTAGAGCGGCACCACTTCGAGGCCCGACTGGTCATCGGGGCCGAAATGCGCAATGGCGACGTCCAACTCGAAGTCACGCAGCTGACGAAGTAACTCGGTTGAGGAGAGCCGCGAACAGACCTTGACCCTGGCCAGCGGGTGCAGCGCGCAGAACGCCGCGACGGGAAGTGCGGCGGTCGTTGAAACGGTGGGCCCGATCCCGAGCCGCAGCGTCGCGGAGATGCCCGACCGCATCGCGGCCGCCTCCGCTTTGAGGGCATCGTGCTCGGCGAGAACGCGCTTGGCCCAAACGACGAGGCGCTCCCCCTCGGGCGTCAGGCCCTCGAAGTTCTGCCCACGATTGATCAGGGTGACGCTCAACTCTCGTTCCAGCTTGGCGATCGACGTCGACAGCGCAGGCTGCGACACATAACAACTCTCGGCCGCGCGTGCGAAGTGCCGCTCCCTGGCCACGGCCACGAAGTACTCCAGCTGGCGCAGCAGCACAGGTCCTCCTTCAGGCGTTATGCAAGATTGTATTCAGTATTCGATATTGCGTATGCTAGAGCTCCGCTGCGCGGATGTCCAGCGAGTGACGGATAAGAAACGGGGTGTGATGTGACTGAAGGCGCGAACGTGGCCGGTGTGACCGAGGAATGGCTTGCCACGGCGGTCGTGAAGGAGTCCGCCGAGGCCATCGTGGTGACCGACCCGGCGGGCATCATCCGACTGTGGAACGAAGGGGCCGCGCGGATGTTCGGCTACCCCGTCGAGGAGGCGATCGGCCAGAACCTCGACATCATCATTCCGGAGAAGCTGCGCGACCGGCACTGGAAGGGCTACTTCCAGACAATGGCCACCGGCTACACCCGTTACGGCGACAAGTTGTTGAGCGTGCCCGCCTCCCATCGCGACGGCCAGCGGTTGTCGATCGAGTTCAGCGTGGCGCTGTTGCGCGACGACTCCGACCAGATCGTCGGCATCTCGGCGATCATGCGTGAGGTCAGCGAACGGCGTAACGCAGAACGCGAGTTGCGCGCGAAGATCTCCGAACTCGAGAGCCGGGTAGGGCCGGCCTGACCGTCCCCAGCGGCGACGAACGTTCCTTACCGCTCGAAAATCGGGCCAAATATCGAGCGGTAAGGAACGTTCGTGGCAGTCACTCGATGCGCAGTACACGCATCCGATCGGTGTAACCGGCCACGCCGCTGCGACTTCCGGACACCACGACCACCAGGCTGCCCGGATGGGAGATACCCAAGGCGGACAGACCCCGGCTCACGTCGGCGGGCATGGTCTCGGGCGTGCTTGACGGCGCCAGCACCGCAGACTGAATGCCCCAGGAGAACGCCAACCGCGCCCTGACAGCGTCGTTGTGCGTGAAGGCGATCAACGGCAGGGGCGATCGCTGCCGAGCCAGCCGCATCACCGTGTCGCCGGACCGGGTGAAACAACACAGCGCCACCGCCCCGATCCGCCTACCCAGATCGCAGGCGGCGGCCGCCACGGCATCGCTGATGCTCGCATCCTCGTCTTCGCGCAGCACCGCTTCCGTCACATTGCGTTGGCGCAGTGCATCTTCGGCCGTCACGACAATGCGGCCCATGGTCTCGACGGTGTGGGCGGGATAGGCGCCGACGCTGGTCTCCGCGGACAGCATCACCGCGTCGGCACCATCGAAGACCGCGTTGGCCACGTCGGACACCTCGGCCCGAGTCGGACGCAGATCGGCGACCATCGAGTCGAGCATATGAGTCGCCACGATCACGGGTTTGGCCGCTTGCCGACACAGGCTGATCGCCCGCTTCTGAACCAACGGAACCTGCTCCAACGGCATCTCGATCCCAAGGTCGCCGCGGGCCACCATCAACCCGTCGAACGCGTCGACGATCGCACTCAGGTCCGAAACCGCTTCCGGTTTCTCGAGTTTCACCATTACCGGGACCCGCTTGCCCATCTCGTCCATCACCGCATGCGCGAGCTTGACCTCCTCGGGCGCGCGGACGAACGACATGGCCACCATGTCGACACCAAGCTCGAGTGCGAACCTCAAATCCTGGATGTCCTTCTCGGACAGGGGCGGAACGCTGACCGCGACACCCGGCAGCGAGATGCCTTTGTTGTCGCTGACGGGGCCGCCATGGAGAACCTCACAGTGCACTTCGTTGATATCCACGCCGAGCACCCGCAGTTCGATCTTGCCGTCGTTGACGAGCAACCGGTCGCCGGGCCCGACATCAGAAACCAGGCCGTCGTATGTCGTCGACACCCTGTCGTGGTCGCCGGAACACGGCGCGGTGGTGATCACGATCTGCTCACCGTCGGCCCAGAACACCGGCCCGTCGGCGAAGCGGCCCAGCCGGATCTTCGGGCCCTGCAGGTCGGCGAGGACGCCCACCGCGCGACCGCGCTCGGCAGCGATTTGGCGCACGGTGTCATAGACAGCGGAATGCTCTGCCCGCGTGCCGTGGCTGAAGTTGAGCCGCGCCACATCCATTCCGGCGTCGACGAGTTCAGCGAGTCGCGAAGCGGAGGACGTGGCTGGCCCAAGCGTGCAGACGATCTTTGCGCGTCGGTTCACGGTATTCCTTTCTCAGCGCAGGGCGGGGACGGCGTCGGCGTGCCACGCGCCCGGCACGCACGTACGCGAGAGCAGGTCGGTGGCGGCGTGGACGGTGCGTAGCGTCGGAGCAGGCGCATCGGTGAGGTCGGCCATCTCGACGACCGCGGTGACGATCGCGTCGAGCTCCAGCTGCTTGCCCGCCTCGAGGTCCTGCAACATCGACGTCTTGTGGTGGCCGACGTTCTCCGCCCCGCGCAGCCGCTTCTCGATCGAAATGTCGGGCTTACTGCCAACTCTCGCGGCGATGTCGAGCGTCTCTTCCATCAGTTGAGTGACGATTTGACGGGTGTGCGGGTTTTGGCAGATCTCGACCATGGTCGCTCTGGTGAGCGCGCTGATCGGATTGAACGCGACGTTGCCCATCAACTTGATCCAGATGTCGTCGCGCAGATTCGGCTCGACCGGCGCCTTCAGTCCACCGGCAATCATGGCGTCGCTCAACGCTTTACAGCGTGGCGAGATCTCCCCTGACGGCTCGCCGATGGAGAACCGGGTGCCTTCCAGATGCCGGATCACGCCCGGCGCCTCGATCGTCGTCGCCGGATACACCACGCAACCGATGGCCCGCTGGGGTGACAGCACGGCACTGGTCGCCCCGCCCGGATCCACCGCCTCGATGCGACGACCCTCGTACGGGCCTGCCAGTTGGTGGAAGTACCACCACGGGATCCCGTTCTGCGCAGGAAGCACCGCGGTGTGCTCGCCGAGTAGCGGTTCGACGAGCGGACCGCACGTCGGGTAACTGTGCGCCTTGAGTCCGAGGAAGACGTAATCGACGGGGCCGATCTCCGCGGGGTCGTCGGTGGCGTACGGGTGAGCCACGAAGTCGCCCCGCGGGCTGAGAACCTGGACGCCGTTCTCCCGCATCGCCCGCAGATGCTCGTTGCGCGCGATCAGATGGACCTCCGCACCACCCCGGTGCAGTGCGGCGCCCCAGTAGGCGCCGATCGCTCCGGCCCCGACGACTGCAATTCTCACGGCGACTCCTTGAGTGTGGTCTGAACTGGTTGCATACAGTATGCGATCTCCTCTACTGTGGCAATGGTCCCGCTCTGCCAGGAAGAGGAATATGACGCTGATCGGAGTGCCGCGTGAGACCGCGGCGGATGAACGTCGTGTCGCGCTGGTCCCCAAGGTCGTCGAAAAACTGCATGCCGCGGGTATCGCCGTCGTCGTCGAAAGTGGTGCCGGCACAGGAGCATTGATTCCCGACGAACAATACGAACAGGCGGGCGCCAGCATTGGCGACCCGTGGCCGGCAGACCTTGTGGTGAAGGTGAATCCCCCTACCGGCGACGAGATCGCGCTGCTGAAGCCGGAATCCACCGTTGTCGGGTTCCTGGCGCCGCGAACCCGCCCCGAGGTCGCGGACGGCCTGCGGCTGGCTGGTGTGACTGGCTTTGCGATGGAAGCGATTCCTCGTATTTCGCGCGCGCAGGCCCTGGATGCGTTGTCGTCGCAGGCCAACGTCGCGGGCTACAAGGCGGTCCTGCTGGCGGCATCGGAATCCACCCGGTTCTTCCCGATGCTGACCACTGCCGCGGGCGCCGTGAAACCGGCCACCGTGCTGGTGCTCGGGGTCGGGGTGGCGGGTCTGCAGGCGCTGGCGACGGCGAAGCGACTGGGCGGTAAGACCACCGGGTACGACGTGCGACCCGAGGTGGCCGACCAAGTGCGCTCGGTCGGTGCGCAATGGCTGAACCTCGGCATCGACGCGGCCGGTGAGGGCGGCTACGCCCGCGAACTCACGGAGACGGAGCGGGCGCAGCAGCAAGATGCGCTGGAAAAGGCGATCACCGGTTTCGACGTCGTCATCACGACAGCGCTCGTTCCCGGACGCCCGGCGCCCCGGTTGGTCACTGCGGGTGCAGTGGAGGGCATGAAGCCCGGCAGCGTGGTGGTCGACCTGGCCGGTGAGACCGGCGGCAACTGCGAGCTGACCGAACCGGGAAGGACCGTCGTCAAACATGACGTGACGATCGCGTCTCCGCTGAACCTGCCCGCCACCATGCCAGAGCATGCCAGCGAGTTGTACGCCAAAAACATTGCGGCACTGCTGGATCTGCTGATCAAAGACGGCGAGGTGGCACCGGATTTCGACGATGAAGTCGTCGCTGCTTCCTGCGTCACACGCGAGAGGACGAACTGACGTGTACGACCAGTTGTTGGCGAACCTGGCGATCCTGGTGTTGTCGGGATTCGTCGGTTTCTCGGTGATCTCCAAGGTCCCCAACACCTTGCACACGCCGTTGATGTCGGGCACCAACGCCATTCACGGCATCGTGCTGATCGGCGCGCTGGTGGTGCTCTGCCGCGTCGAGCACCCGTCGCTTGCCATCCAGATCATCCTGTTCGTCGCCGTGGTGTTCGGAACGCTCAACGTGGTCGGCGGTTTCGTGGTCACCGACCGGATGCTGGGCATGTTCAAGGGCAAGAAGGCCGCGCGATGAACTATCTGGTTACGGTGCTGTACATCATCGCGTTCGCGATGTTCATCGACGGCCTGATGGGGCTGACCGGTCCCAAGACCGCCGTGCGCGGCAACTGGATCGCGGGTGCGGGCATGGCCCTGGCGGTGGTGGCGACGCTGATCGCGATCCGGCACACCGAGAATTGGGGGCTCATCATCGCGGGTCTGCTGCTCGGCGTGGCGCTGGGCGTGCCACCGGCCCGGTTGACGAAGATGACCGCGATGCCGCAACTGGTCGCTCTGTTCAACGGGGTGGGCGGCGGCACGGTCGCGTTGATCGCATTGTCGGAATACATTGATACGTCCGGCTTCTCGAACTTCAAGCACGGTGAGTCGCCGACGGTGCACATCGTGGTGGCCTCGTTGTTCGCTGCGATCATCGGCTCGATCTCGTTCTGGGGCTCGATCATCGCGTTCGGCAAGCTGCAGGAGATCCTGCCCGGCCGCCCGATCGGCATCGGGAAGCTGCAGCAGCCGTTCAACCTGTTGCTTCTGTTGGGTGCGGTGGCCGCCGCGGTCGCGATCGGACTTGGCGCGCATCCCGGCAGCGGTGGAGCTGCGCTGTGGTGGATGATCGGTCTGCTGCTCGCCGCGGGTGTGCTCGGCCTGATGGTGGTGCTGCCGATCGGGGGCGCCGATATGCCGGTGGTCATCTCATTGCTGAACGCTCTCACCGGATTATCCGCTGCCGCAGCAGGTTTGGCTCTGAACAACACGTCGATGATCGTCGCGGGCATGATCGTCGGCGCGTCGGGTTCGATCCTGACCAATCTGATGGCCAAGGCGATGAACCGCTCCATTCCCGCGATCGTGGCCGGCGGCTTCGGCGGCGGTGGAATGGCGGCGTCGAGCGACGACGGTGTCGACAAGGTCGTGAAGGCGACCTCGGCGGCCGACGCCGCGATCCAGATGGCCTACGCCAACCAGGTCATCGTCGTGCCCGGGTACGGCTTGGCGGTTGCGCAGGCGCAGCACGCCGTCAAGGACCTGGCCGGCATGCTCGAACAGCGCGGCGTGCCAGTCAAATACGCGATCCACCCCGTCGCAGGGCGAATGCCCGGGCACATGAATGTGCTGCTGGCCGAGGCCGACGTCGAGTACGACGCCATGAAGGAGATGGACGACATCAACGATGACTTCTCCCGCACCGACGTGACCATCGTCATCGGCGCCAACGACGTCACCAACCCAGCAGCGCGCAACGACCCGTCGAGCCCGATTCACGGCATGCCGATCCTCAACGTCGATCAATCCAAGTCGGTGATCGTGCTCAAGCGGTCGATGAACTCCGGCTTCGCGGGCATCGAAAACCCGTTGTTCTACGCCGACGGCACCACCATGCTGTTCGGCGACGCAAAGAAGTCGGTCACCGAGGTCGCCGAGGAACTCAAGGTTCTCTGAACATGGGCGTCGAGAACCCAAAGATCAAGGCGCCCAAGAAGTCAGCCGCCGGCGTGCCCGCCGTGATGCACGCGCTGGAGTACTCGCTGGAGCAGACGTCGCTGGTCCGAACGGCGATCAATCTGCTCAGCATCAATCAGGCCAACGGGATCGACTGCCCGGGCTGCGCCTGGCCGGAGCCCGAGGCGGGCAAGCGACACAAGAACGAATACTGCGAAAACGGCGCCAAACACATCAACGACGAGGCCACCACGCGCCGGATCACGCGGGAGTTCTTTCGTGAGCACTCGATATCCGAGCTGGCCGCGAGGTCGGACATGTGGCTCAACGAGCAGGGCCGGCTGACCGAGCCGATGGTCAAGCCGCCAGGGTCGGATCACTACGAGCCGATCGGCTGGGACGGAGCCCTCGACTTGTTGGCTGCCGAGCTGCGCAGCCTCGATTCACCCGACGAGGCGCTGTTCTACACGTCGGGCAGGCTCAGCAACGAGGCGGCCTTCCTGCTGCAGTTGTTCGCCCGTGCCTATGGCACCAACAATCTGCCTGACTGCAGCAACATGTGCCACGAATCCAGCGGCGCCGGCCTGAACGAGACGCTCGGCGTCGGCAAGGGCAGCGTGAGCCTCGACGATCTGCACGAGGCCGATCTCGTGCTCGCAGTCGGCCTCAACCCCGGCACCAACATGCCGCGGATGCTGTCGGCACTGGAGGAGACCAAGCGCAACGGTGGCCATGTCATCGCCGTGAACACGTTGCCCGAGGCGGGGCTGATCCGGTTCAAGAATCCGCAGAAGGTCAGCGGAATCCTCGGTCGCGGAACGCCCATTGCCGATCAGTTCCTGCACATCAAACCGTGCGGCGACCTCGCGCTGTTTCAGGCCATCAACGCGCTGCTGCTCAAGGCCGAGGACGCCGCTCCCGGCACGGTGCTGGACTTCGAGTTCATCGACACCCACACCTCGGGCTTTGCCGACTTCGCCGATCATGCGCGGCAGATCGCTTGGTCGGATGTCCTTGAGGCAACTGGCCTTTCGCGTGAGGAAATCCAGAGCGTCGTCGACCGCGTGCTAAAGAGCACGAAGGTCGTCGCCTGCTGGGCGATGGGGGTCACCCAACAGAAGCACGGCGTGGCAACAGTCCGCGAGATGGTGAATTTCCTGATGCTGCGCGGAAACCTGGGCAGACCGGGTACCGGCGTCTGCCCGGTCCGCGGGCACAGCAATGTCCAGGGCGACCGCACGATGGGTATCTGGGAGAAGATGCCGCAGTCATTTCTCGATGCCCTCGAGCAGGAGTTCCGCTTCACTCCCCCGTCGAATCACGGCCTGGACGCGGTCGACTCCATCCGGGCGATGCGCGACGGCAGGGCCAAGGTGTTCGTCGGCTTCGCAGGCAATTTCGTGCGCGCCACCCCGGATAGCGACGTGACCGAACGTGCGATGCGCAACTGCCGATTGACGGCGCATGTCTCGACGAAGCTCAACCGGTCACACGCGGTGTGCGGCGACACGGCATTGATTCTGCCGACGTTGGGCCGCACCGACCGTGATGTCCAGTCGACCGGCGAGCAGTTCGTCACGGTCGAAGACTCGATGAGCATCGTGCATCAATCCCGCGGGAGGCTCACGCCAGCATCTGAGACTCTGCTGAGTGAGGTGGCGATCGTGTGCAGGCTCGCCCGTCGCGCCCTCGGCAGCGTGCCGGAAATTTCGTGGGAGAAGTTCGAATCCGACTATGACGTGGTCCGCGACGCGATATCCCGCGTGGTCCCCGACTTCGAGGACTTCAACGATCGGGTGCGCCGGCCGGGCGGCTTCGCACTGACCAATCCGGTCAACGAGTACCGGTTCAGCACGCCGTCTGGCAAGGCGCAGTTCACGCGCAACACCTTCGACAGAATCCGGGTCCCCGCAGGGCATCTCGTACTGCAGACCATGCGGTCACACGACCAGTGGAACACTGTGCCGTACGCCCCGAACGACCGATACCGCGGCATTAAAAACGCCAGACGGATCGTGTTGGCCAATCCCGCCGACATCGATGCGCTCGGGTTGGCCGACGCGCAGCTGGTCGACTTGGTCAGCAGCTGGGAAGACGGTATCGAGCGGCGGGCGAGGGACTTTCGCTTGGTTGCCTATCCCGCAGCGCGGGGTTCGGCGGCGTCGTACTACCCCGAGACCAACGTGCTCGTTCCACTCGACAGCGTGGCCGACATCAGCAACACCCCGACGTCGAAGGGTGTCTTCGTTCGCTTCGAGCCGGCGGCGTGCCAAGGCGAGGTGTCGGATGCCTGACGCCGTCTGCTAGTCGAGTCAGACGTCGCTGGTGATGTACCGCTTCTTGACGGGCGGCTCGGCGAGCAGTGGAGGTAAATCGGTGATTCGGCCGTCGCCGGCGCGAAAACTGCGGTAAGCCTCGTCATGCTCGACCGTGTCCCAGATTTCGTAGATGAGCCAGTGCGCGTCGTCGTCCTCATCGACGAGGACGTCGGTTCGGAGGTTGCCGTCGAACGCGCGGGTGTCTTGAAGCGCCCGGCCCATGACATCGCGGCCCGCCGCGACCGACTCAGGCTTGAATTTCAGTTCGAGTATCACGGTGACTGCCATCGAAATCTCCTCGTTGTTTGACGGTGCCGGTACCCACTACAACGTTCGACCACCGCGATCGCGAGCCAGACACCCGACGTCCTACGCATGATCCGCGTCGCCGAGTTGACCGACGTGGTAACCCAACCGCGTCTCGACGTCTCCGGGCTTCTGCAGGCCGCGTTCGATGAGCGTCTGCACCCGCTGTTGGGCGGCGGGTCTTGCCAGCGCAGCGAGGAAAGCCTCCCACTCCGGGGCGATCTCGGCGTCCGGCGGCAAGGTGCTCACATCGGCGAGACGTTTCGTTTCGGCGATGGCCTGCTTGTCGAACGACGAGATGCGCAGCGCCAGCGCGTCGACGAACGTGTCGAGTTCTGCGTCGGGCAGCGCTCGGTTGACGTAGCCGTAGCGCTCCGCGAGATCCCCGTCGATGTCGTCCGCGCCGAGCAGCACTTCCAAGGCGCGCCCGCGACCGATCAACCGGGACAGCCGTGCGATCGGTCCGCCACCTGGCACCAGGCCGGCACCGACTTCCCATTGCGACAAGACGGCCTTCTCCCGGCTGGCGAAACGCATGTCACTTGCGAGCGCCAGTTCACTGCCCACACCCGTTGCCCTGCCGCGGATCGCGGCGATCGAGACGACCGGGGCCCGGCTCAGTCTGGCGAGAAGATCAGGCAGATACTGCAGACCGGTCGTGCCGACCGGTAGCCGTGTTGACTCCTCCAGTGGTGCGTCAAAGTCGTAGTGCGTCAGGAAGAACCCGTCGACGGCGCTGTCGAAGACGACGACCTTGACGTCCTCGTCGTTCTCCAGATCGGAGATCACCCGCCCGAGTTCAAGGCTGCTCTCCGGCCCGAAGATGTTCAGCGGTGGGTGGTCGAACGTCACTCGCCAGTACGCATGCGATCGGCGCGCAACAGAGATTCGCGTAGAGCTCACGATGCCTTCCTGCGTCGAAGCGCTAGCTGAGTGCTTTCATGAACTCGCGCGCCAATGGCCCCGCGGAGGCAGGGTTCTGACCGGTGTACAGGTTGCGGTCGACGAGCGTGTAGGGCTTCCACATCTCGCCACGCTGGAAATCGACGCCCATCTTCACCAATTCGTCCTCGGCCGTCCACCTGGCCTTGGCGCGCAGGCCGACACCGTCCTCCTCGTCATTGGTGAACGCCGTGACGCGGTATCCCGCGAAGGGGGAAGTACCGTTGCGGCGAGTAGCCATCATGGCGACCGGTGCGTGACAGACGATGGCGAGTGGCTTACCGGATGCGAGCGCTGCGATCAGCAGTCGTCCGGAGTCGGCGTCCTCCCACAGGTCCTCCATGGGCCCGTGCCCGCCGGGGTAGTAGACGGCGTCGTAATCCTCGACGCGTGCGTCGGCCAACTCGATCGGGTGGCGCAACTCCTCGGCCGACCGAAGGATCTCCTCGAGTTCGAGGGCGATCTCCGCGCTGCCCGCCATCGCGGGACGCAGGCTCATCACGTCGACGTGGGGAACCACGCCACCGGGTGTCGCGACGACGACCTGGTGGCCGGCTTTGGTGAGTTCGCTGTAGGGGGCGGCGAACTCCTCAGCCCAGTAGCCCGTCGGATGCCTCGTGCCGTCTGCGAGTGTCCAATAGCTTGCGCCGGTCACGACGAAAAGAATCTTGGCCATGGGGAAGTCACCTCATGTCTCGGAATGGGCTGATGAACCCACAGTCTCGCATCGGTCGCTGGCCCCCACCAGGTTCTCGTTCGACAGAAACGAGGATAGGTGACCGGTCGGCTACCATCGAGGGTATGCCACGCCCGCCCAATCCCGAAGTGCGCCATCGTCTGCTGGCCGCAGGCCTGGACCTTGTGCACTCACGCGGCTTCGCCGCCAGCGGCGTCAAAGACATCACCGATGCAGCCGGCGTCCCGAAGGGCTCCTTCTACGCATACTTCCCGAGCAAGGAGGCGTTCGGCGCGGCCGTCCTCGACCACTATTGGTCAGACATCGAGGCGCGGCTGCTGCCGATCCTCGATTCGGACGGTCGGGCGCAGGACAGAATTCAGCGCTTCTTCCATGCACTTGCCGACGAACACGCGGCAGGCGATTTCCTGCTCGGCTGCCTTATCGGCAATCTCTCGCTGGAACTCAGCGGGACGAGCGAGCCGGTCCGCGCCGCGCTCACCCGCATCCTCGACGGCTGGGGTGGCGCTCTCACCGCATGTGTGCGCGCCGGCCAGCGCCGCTCGGGTGGCATCCGCTCGGACCTCGACGCGGCCGAACTCGCCGCTCTGTTGATCGAGTCGTGGGAGGGCGCGGCCCTTCGCGGAAAGGTGACGCGCAGTCGCGCGCCTTATGACCGGTTCGAAGCGGTCACCGTCCCAGCCCTGCTCCGCTGATCCCCTCCCCTTCGCGACGTGACCCTTCGCACATTGATTTATAGACGACTGGTCATCTATTCTCAAAGACGTGTTCACATACGACGAACCACAGCATCCGGCGCTCCCGCCGTCCGGCTTCGAGCTCGACCACGCGCACGCCGCACTGGTCATCACCGATCCGCAGATCGACTTCCTCAGCCCCGACGGGGTCTCATGGCCGGTGTTCGGTGAGAGCATCCGCGACAACGACACCGTCGCTCACATCGGCGAGCTGTTGGATGCCGCGAAGCTGTCGGGCGTCACGGTCGCGGTCTCGCCGCACTACTTCTATCCCACCGACAAGCAGTGGTTGTTCGGCGATCCGCTCGAACAGTTCATGGGTTCCGTCGGCATGTTCACCCGCCAGGGCGCGTACACGACGGAGGGTTTCGCGGGTTCGGGTGCCGACTTCCTGCCCGACTACCAGCACCACATCCACGACGGCCAAACCGTGATCGCGTCGCCGCACAAGATCGTCGGTCCCGAGTCGAATGACCTTGTGCTGCAGTTGCGTAAGCGTGGCGTGAACCAGGTCATCCTGGCGGGCATGGCCGCAAACCTCTGCGTGGAAGGCCATCTTCGCGAACTCGTCGAGCAAGGGTTCGAGGTGGCTGTGGTCAAAGACGCCACTGCAGGCCCACGGCTTCCCGAAGGCGACGGCTATCTGGCCGCGCTGGTGAACTACCGATTCCTCGCAAGCGCGGTCTGGACCACAGCCGAAGCCGTCACACAGATGAAGGAGAACGATCGACATGGCGTTGAGTGACAAGCTGTTTCAGCACGGAAAGGCCTTGAACAACGGCGACGAGATTCCCGCGTTGGGGTTCGGAACGCTGGTTTCGGATCAAACGAAGACGCGGCGCGCGACCAAGTCCGCGGTCGAGGTGGGGTTCCGTCACCTCGACTGTGCCGAAAGGTACCGAAACGAAACGGAAGTCGGCGCAGCGCTCAAAGAGCTGTTCGCGGACGGAACCGTCCGCCGAGAGGACCTGTTCGTCACCACCAAGCTGTGGAACAACAACCATCGTCCGGACCGGGTCAGGGCCGCCCTCAAGGCCAGCCTGGAACGACTGGGACTCGACGCGGTCGACCTGTACCTGATACACACGCCGTTCGCGTTTGAGCCCGGAGACGACCAAGACCCCCGCGATGCCCACGGAGCAGTCATCTACGACGACGGCGTCACGCTGGAGGAGACCTGGGCCGCGATGGAGGATCTCGTCGACGGGGGACTCACCCGTGGGATCGGCTTGTCCGACATCGGCGTCGACGGCACTCGTCGGGTTGTCGAGTCGGCCCGGATCAAGCCGGCGGTCGTCGAGGTCGAGTCGCATCCCTATCACCCGCAGTGGGATCTCCATGATTACTGCAGGTCTGAGGAGATCGTCCTGCTGGCATTCGCGCCACTCGGACACGCGCTGGAGCCGCGACTGCTCGACGATCCTCTCATCCTCGATATCAGCGCGCGCTACGGAAAGACGCCCGCCCAAGTGCTTTTGGCTTGGGGCATTCAGCGCGACTCCGCGGTCCTCACGTCGTCGGTGACGCCTGCACGCATCATTGAGAACTTCGATGTCACCGCGCTTCCCCAGAGCGCGGTCGATGAGATCACCCGCCTCCAGACTCGCATCCGATTCAATTCGGTTGTCGACGCCGGGGAGCCGGGATTCGAACAGGTGCCAAAGGGCAGTTGAGCCGAAAGTTTCGGCGCGAAGGGCTACCGCATCGGCAGCCGAGGAACTGCTCCGTGATCGCCTCGCTCGGCGAGTTGGACGAGTCCTTTTCCTGACAGCTGAACCACAGGAAATGGGTTCAGAGTGTTCGATGGGTGCGGGAGTTGTGGTCCCGCGAGGCAGCCCAACCGGGCCGATGCCGGCCCGCGGCCTTGATCCGGATGAGTTGCGCGAACTGCGTGCATTCTGACGCAGCGTTAGGCAGTACAAGTACGACGGAGGTAACTCTGATGGGTCGCGTTGCAGTAATCACTGGAGCCAGCCGAGGAATCGGCGCGGCGACCGCATTGGTCCTCGCGGAGCGAGGCTTACGGGTGGTCGTCAACTACAGGTCCAGTGCTGACGAAGCAGATGAGGTTGTCCGGGCCGCGAAGGCGGCCGGTGGCGAAGCCGTGGCGATTCGAGCCGACGTCACAGATGCCGATGCGGTCACCGCGATGATGGACGAAACCGTGCAGCGGTGGGGCGGGGTTGACGTGCTGGTGCACAACGCCATGATCCCTTTCAAGGTCACCTCATTCGCCGATCTGACCTGGGAGCAGCTGGGTGGCAAGCTTGACGGCGAGCTGCGCGCTGCCTTTTTGGTCACCAAAGCTGTTGTGCCAAACATGATTACCCGCGGGTACGGCCGCCTGGTGTACCTGAGCACCGGATTGTCCCGGCGCCCGCGCGAGGGCATGATCACGTTGGGCACCGCCAAGGCCGCGCTGGACCAATTCGTCAGGTACGTCGCGCTCGAGGTCGCGCCACACGGGATCACCGCGAACCTCGTCGCCCCGGCCACGGTGGATGAGACGAAGGTGACCGAGCAGTTGACAACCGATCAGGTGCATCACCTCGGGGCGACCAACCCGATGGGTCGACTGGTCCGGCCCGACGAAGTGGCCAGGACGGTGGCATTCCTGGCAAGCGACGATTCAGGCTTCACCACCGGCCACTACCTCACCATCAACGGTGGCCTGTCCATGGATTGAATTTCGCTGTGAAGTAATAGATTTGGAAGAAGGCAGCCTCATGCAGACGATCGATCTGGCTTTTGTCGGGCGTGGTATCCACGAGGAACTGGTCGCCTATGTCGCCGACCAGGAGGGGTACTACCAAGACGAGGGGGTGCACGTCGCCGTGCGCGACGGGGTCGAGTGGCCAATCGAACGGGTGCGCCTCGGCGCGACGATCGGTTTAGGCCGAGCGCTTCTATCGCGGCTGACAGACGGCACCGAATGGAAGATGCTGTGCGTCAACACCCATCGTCCGCTGTTCTGGTTCATCGGCGGACCCGATGTGACGTCCATGGCTGATCTTCGCGGGCGGCGCCTGGCGATCCACTCCCCTCATTCCCCACCCGGTTGTTTCGCCAGGATCGTGTTGCGTGCACACGGTCTTGACCCCGACCGTGATGTGGAGTCTGTGGTGCGCGCGCCTGCCGACTACCAGATGGACGTGCGACGCCTTCGCCAAGGCTCCATCGATGCCGCCTACGTGGGCAGCACGCTATCTCCCGAACAAGTCGCCGAGGAGGAAGGCTTCCACGTGCTGGCCTGGGTCGGCGATCACTTCCAGATTCCCACCGTGGGTGTCGCCGTGGCTCCCGATTACACGCCGCCGGACAGCCCAGCGCTGCAGGCGGTAGTGCGGGCCAACCATCGTGCGCTTCGCACCATGGCCGAAAAGCCCAATCTGGCAATCGATTACGTCGCAGCATTATTACCCCGGCTGACCCGCGAGGAAGCGCAGGAGCACTACGAGCGCTACATCGGCCCGTACTTCACCGCCGACGGAGGTGTGGATCTCGCCGTCGCCCAACGAGGAATCGACGCCGTCGCCCGTGAACTCGGCGTGGCCTCGGTTCCCGCCGTAGAGCTATTCACGCCTCGCTAAAGGCGATCAACTGAGAGGCTTAAGCCATGACAGACGCGTTCATTCTGGGCGGGGTCCGCACACCGTTCGGGCGCTACGGGGGCTCGCTGTCGCATATCCGAACCGACGATCTGCTCGGGATGACGATGCGGGGTGCGTGTGAGCGCGTGGGGATGCCGCTCGACCAGGTGGAGGACATCGTCGCCGGCTGTGTGAACACCGCCC
>Ga0070665_100003032_pt1 | contig 18096 bp, 17 predicted proteins | sample KBSS13metaG_FD_65862 | JGI IMG/M metagenome (GOLD analysis project Ga0070665, IMG submission 65862) | Switchgrass rhizosphere microbial communities from Kellogg Biological Station, Michigan, USA - KBS S1-3 metaG | ecosystem: Host-associated > Plants > Roots > Rhizosphere > Soil ...
CGAAAAAGCAGCGTATCGAGCAGTTTTCACTCACGTATCTCGACGGCGGCTATCTCGCGCAGCGCAACCGCTTCTGCGCACAGCTGACCGGCACCGACGCGGCCGGCTATGCGACACGCCATCTCGCCGCCGTGAAAGCATTTCTCGACGTGCGCGGCATCACGCCCGGCGATGAAGTCGCGACGCTCTATCGCAAGCTAATTGCCGAAGGCGGCAGCGCGGAACTCTCGAGCCTGCCCGAAGCGTCTTTCGCTCCGTCGGATTTCGCCGCGTATGCGCCGGAGGATCTGCTGCGCCAGTTGAACGTCACGCTGCGCCGGAACACGGCGCCGCCGATCCTGTTGCGTCTCGGTTTCGCCGAGCCGCCCGCGAATCCGCTGACGCCCGAGCTCAGCGAAGCGATCGTCGCCGAGGCGACGCGGGCTGCGATCGAACCGGTCGATACGCCACCGGTGCCCGAAGAAACTCCGGCGCCGGCACCAACGCCGGTGCCGGTCATGCCCGAACCCGCGAAGAGCGAAGGCATGCCGCTGTTGTCGGTCGCGAATGCGGCGGCGCTTCCGATCGAGACTCCACGCTCGCCGCAGCCCGAAGTCCCGAGCGTGGTTCCGAGCGAAGTCATCGCCGTCGCGACGCCCGTACCGGCGCCGGCGGCGTGGACCACCGTGCTGCACCCGTCGGTCGATCCGCGCGACGCCGTCGAAGCGGTGCCCGCGAGTGCGCCGCCGCCGCTGGCCGATACGACCGCCGCTCTCGTCTGGCGAGCGCCGACGATCGAACGCCTGCCCGAAAAGCCCACGTCGGTTTCCGATTTCGTGTCGATTCCGGTCGCGTCACTCGGTGCCTATCGCGGCGCGCGCGTCCGACTCCTGACGGCCGGCGGAAAGCTGGTCGAAGGCCGCGTGCAGCAGCTGGACGGCACCGACGTCGTGATGCTGGTGCTCCGCGATGGCGGCAGCGCGGAAATGCGCATTCCCCAGGCCGGCATCCGCGACGTGAAAGTACGCCGCTCCTCGGTCCGTTAATCCCCGCCGTACGAGAAGGCTCTCCGCCTGCATTCAGGCGGCGATCGGCATACCCTTGCGCCATGGGGCAAGCGCCCCCGGCCGGGAGGCGCCGTGCGACGTTAAGCGGCCTCCCCCCGTCTTTAGGTACGACGTGACGAGCCAACCCACACTTTCGAGATCCGGATTCGGCCAGGAGCTCGATCGCATCACCCTCGAACGCGCGCGGCGCGGTGACATGGACGCGTGCGCCGCGATCTACCGGCGGTTCGGCACCGCCTGTTTCAACCTGGCGCTGCGCATTCTGGGCGAGCGCGCTGCCGCCGAAGATGTCGTGCAAGAGGTGTTTCTGAAAATGATCAACACACTGCCCGGTTTCCGCGGCGATGCGCCGTTCGGCGTCTGGCTGAAGCGCATGACGGCGAATGCGACGATCGACGCGCTGCGCGCCGGTCAGCGCTTCGCCGACGAGGATCCGGAAGTCTTTTTCGCGTCGCTCGCGAGCCGCGCGGCCGATGCCGACGCGCGCGTCGATGCATGGTCGCTGCTGATGCGCCTGCCGCCGCGCGCGCGCGCCGTGCTGGTTTTGCACGAGCTCGAAGGCTATACGCACAAGGAGCTTTCCGAGCTGTTCGGACAGAGCGAGAGTTATTCGAAATCGATCCTGGCGCGCGCGCTGAAAAAGCTCGGCGATGCCGGTGAACCTGTCAAAACCGAAGGAGGACTCGCAGCATGCGCGGGCAACCTTTGAACGACGAATCAATGCATCCGGTGCTCGCCGAGCTGCCGGTCCACGCGCCGAGCGCGGATCTCTGGTCGCGTATCGCCGCGGCCCACGCGAAGAGCCAACGCGTCGAGCGGCCGCGCTATCGATGGGTGGCGATCGCCGCGGCCGTCGCGGTCGCGATCGGCGCCGCCACGATCGTGCCGCTGATGCAGCGCGGTTCGCGTGGAACCGAAACTCCGGGTCTGGCCGAAGGCCAGCGCGAGTCGCAGACGCTCGAACGCGAGTGGCAGGCGCTGTCACCGGCGAGCGTGCGTCCGGCGTCGGGGCTTGCACGCTTGCACGTGATCGACACGGCGCTGCAATCCGCGTACGACCGCGGTGCGCGAGCCGATGAATTGCAACCGCTGTGGAAACAGCGCAACGACGCGCTGCGCGGACTGATTCTCTCCGCGCGCACCGACACGATTACCCGCATTTGATGAAATGCGATCTGACGAGCAGTTATTTTGACGAGGCTTTGGAGATGACCATGAAGTATCGAATCCAGATGCGCCGATCCGCACTCGCGATCGCCGCCGCGAGTCTCGTTGCGGCGATCGGTACCGCGCAGGCGGCAGGCGAAGAACAAGCCGTAAGCAGTGTTTCCGCCGCGGCGGTGCACAGCAGCGCGGGCGCGGGGCTCACGGTCGAGCAGCGTCTCCGCGAGGAAATGAGCGTCGTCGTGATGGATCTGATCCAGAGCGGCGCGTTCGGCAACACGGCGCCGCAGCAGATCGCGATGGACGTCGATGCGCCGCCGCAGAAGGTCAGCAATCTCGGCCTCCTCGTCGACAGCAAGGGCGACACCGCCGATGGCCTGCACGTGCTCGCGGTGACGCCGGGCGGCAACGCCGAGCGCATGGGCCTTCGCGCCGGCGATGTGCTTCTCGCACTGAACGGAACGCAGCTGACGTCGGCCGACGGCTCGGCGACATTGCGCCGCACGGTCGATACGCTGCCCGACGGCGGCCGACTCGATTTCAACGTCCGCCGCGACGGACGCGCGCAGACGGTCGGCGGCACTTCGGCCAGCATGTATCTGCCGGCGATGCATCTCAGCATCGGCAGCGGCACGGCGCTCGCGTCGAATTCGCAGGACACGACCTCCACGCCGATCGTGCCGCCGAGCGGGCCGACCGACACGCGGCCGTCCGCGTACGGCAGCCCGGGCGACGGTGCGGAAGGCTGCGGTCGCATCAGCGCGTTCGACGTCGCGCCGCGCCAGCAGCAACTGCACGCGGCGACATTGATCGCGATCGACGGCGTCACGCCGGGACCCTTCGGCGCCCGCGCGTATCCGGTCAAGCCGGGCAGGCACACGGTCAAGGTCGGCGAGCGCATCGAGGCCCGCTACATTTCGTTTCCGCAGGCTCAGCGCAGCGCGCCGCTTTTCGGCGGATACAAGTCGGTGACGGTCGACGTCGAGCCGAACATGACGTATTTCATCGCCGCACGATTGAACGACGATCAGCGCAACAACCCGACCGATGGTGCGTACTGGGATCCGGTCATGTGGAAGGCGGTGGCCGAACCCTGCCGCTGACGATGCTTCGCCGGGCGTGACCGCAGAGCGGGTCACGCCCGAGCGTCATCGCGCACGCTAAGCTGTGCGGATGACTTGGGTCTCTCTTCGCCGCGCATTGTCGTCGCTCGCCACCGCGGCTGCGCTATGCACCGCATCCGGTGCTGCCGCGATCGATCTGCCGGATGGCTTCAGCGAAGCGATCGAGCAAGGTGTCGCCAACGGACGCTATCAAAGCGTCCTCGTCGGCCTGATCGATCACGAAGATCGCGGCGACTGGCAGTTCGGCGTCATCGCGCCCGGCGGCGCAAAGCCGATCTCGGCGGATGTCTACGAGATCGGTTCGTCGACGCGCACGTTCACCGGGCTTCTGCTCGCGCAGGCGCTGCTCTCCGGAAAGCTTCGTCTCGATACTCCGCTGAAAAGCGTATTCAGCGACGTGCGCTTCGCCGACCCGCGACTCGCCTCGGCGACGATCGGGCAGGTCGCCGCGCATCGCGCAGGTTTGCCGGCGCTCCCGTCGAATCTCTTTCCGCGCAACGTCGAAGATCCGTACGTCGGATACGACACGGCCGCATTGCTGGCCTACCTCGCGCACGCGCATCTCGAAAAGGAGACCGGCGCGTACCGCTATTCCGATCTCGGCGTCGCGCTGCTCGGCGAAGCCTGCGCGCGCGTCTACAAGAAGGATTACCGGACGCTCATCGCCACCGAAGTGCTTGCGCCGCTCGCGCTGACGCAGAGCGGTTTCGGTTCGGTGCCGAGACTTCTCGACGGCTATCGCGATGGACAGCCGGTCGCGCATTGGCAATACCAGACGCTGTCGGCCGCGTCGGGGCTTCGCGCGAGCCTCGCCGATCTGATGCGTTTCGCCGCCGCGCAACTGCGTCCCGATGCGAGCCCGCTGCGCGCCGGCATCCTGCTCGCGCGCCAGCCGCGCGCTGCCGCCGGCGGCGGCGAAACCGCGCTCGCCTGGCAGATCGTCCCGGTCGAGTCCGACGGACAGAACTGGCCGCTGTTGTGGCAGGCCGGCATCACCGGCGGATTCGCGAGCTTCATCGGCCTTCGCACCGATCGGCAGCGCGCGATCGTGCTGCTCGGCAACGCCGGCGTCGATCTGAGCTCGCTCGGTCTCACGCTGCTCGCCGATCGCCAGGCGCCGAATCCGCCGCCGAAGCTGTTGCCGATGGTCGCGCCGGCGTCGCTGGCCTATGAAGGCTGGTATCGCTTCGACACCGGCGGCGATCTCGTCGTGCGCTCGACCGCCGACGGCCTCAGCGCGCAAGTGAGCGGGCTCTTCCCGCAGCCGATGTTCGCTTACGATGACGACGCGTTCGAGCTGACTCGCGATGGATCGCAGCTGACGTTTCAGCGCGATCAGGCGAAGATCGTCGGCGCGATCCTGCATTTCAACGGCAAGCATCTCAGCGCGACTCGCCTCAGCGAAGGCGCGCCCGCGCTGAAACGCAAGACCAGTGCATCGCGTGCGGAAGAGCTGACTCCGTACGCCGGCGACTACGCCTTGTCGCCGTCGCTGCGCGCGCGCATCACCGTTGCACCGCCTGGCCTTCGCGCGCAATTGACCGGCGCGGCACCGATCTTCGTGCAGCTTTGCGCCGTCGATCGTTTCTGCGATACCGACGGTACGCTCGAGATCGGTTTCACGCAGGATCGCAGCGCCAAGGCGACCGCGCTCGAATGGCGGCAAGGCGTGTTCGAAGCGCGGGCGACGCGCGACGACTGGTAGATCGGACGCACCGATATACTTCCGGCGCGTTCGCGCTTCGATGGTGCGCCAGCGGCGCACGAAATGTGAAGCACACGGAGAGCTGCCGGTGACAGTGCTCAGCGTCAACGTCAACAAGATCGCCGTGCTGCGCAATTCGCGCGGCGGCGCGGAACCTGATCCCGCGGCCACCGCGCGCGTCGCGCTCGCGGCCGGTTGCCATGGCATCACGGTGCATCCGCGGCCCGATCAACGTCACATCCGCGTCGACGACGTCGCGCGCGTCGCCGCAGTGCTCGGCGGCGCCGAATACAACATCGAAGGCAATCCATTTGCGCCGCCGCGCGGCAGCTATCCCGGCTTGCTCGAGATTGCGCGCGCGACGCGGCCTGCGCAGGTCACGCTCGTGCCCGATGGCGATGGGCAGGTCACATCCGATCACGGCTTCGATCTCGCGCGCGACGGCGCGCGCCTGAGACCGCTCGTCGATGCGTTCAAGGAGATCGGTTGCCGCGTCAGCCTCTTCATGGATGCGGGCTCGCCGGACATCGAGCGCGTTGCCGAGCTCGGCGCCGACCGCATCGAGATCTACACCGGGCCGTTCGCGCATGCGTTCGCGTCAGGCGATGCATCGCGCGAGCTCGACGCATGCGCACGCACGGCCGAGCGCGCGAATGCGTGTGCGCTCGGCGTCAATGCCGGCCACGATCTCAACCAGAAGAATCTCGGCGCGCTGAGGCGCGCGATTCCGTCGCTCGACGAAGTGTCGATCGGGCACGCGCTGTTCGCCGAAGCGATCTACGAAGGCCTCGCGACGACGATCCGAAACTATCTCGCCATCTTGGACGCGCCGTAGAAAACCGCGGTCAGCGCGAAGCGTCGTCCAGCACGCCGATCTTCTCGACGTTCGCGGCCTTCGCATCGGCGAGCACCGTCGCGAAGGATTGGTACGCCGCGTCGCGTGCGACTTCGATCCTGAGCTCGGGCTGCGGGTTCCGCTGCGCGAGGATGCGCAGCTGCTCGCGAAGCAGTGCCGGCATCAATATCCGATCGTTCCACGACAGCGTTCCGTCGGCGCCGATGCCGAGGTGCACGGTTTCGGCGACCGGCGTCGGCTCATGCGCGCCGCCGAGCGGCAGCGTGAATTTCTTGACGAGCAGCGGCGCCGCGATCATGAAAACCACGACGAGGGCGAGCATGACGTCGATCAGCGGCGTCACGTTGATTTCGGCCTGCGGATCGGAGCAGTAACTGCGGTCGGGCTGGATCGACATGGCGCAACCTCCGGCTGGGACGTTGTGCTTTCCAGCCTACGCCGCCGGTTGGCGTCCGGCAATCGGGCGTCTGGCCGTCCATCGCCCGGAAGCTGCCGTCGCCGCGGAATCCTCAAACAAAAACGGCGCTGCATCGCTGCAGCGCCGTCGGATGTCGCAGGCGAAAGGCTCGTTACTGCGCAGCGCTCGCCGAAGTCGTGATGAAACCGATCTTGACCATGCCGGCGCTCTTGGCGTTGGCCATCACGGTCGCGATCAGCTGGTACTTGGTGTCCTTGTCGGCACGAATCTGCAGCTCGGGCTGCGGATTCTTCTGCGCCGACACGCGGAGCTGAGCCTGAAGCATCGCCTCGGTCACCAGCTCGTCGTTCCAGAAGATCTCGCCGGATTCCTTGACCGCAAGGTCGATCGGCTCCGGTGGATTCTGTTCCTGCACGTTGGGATTGGCCTGCGGCAGGTCGATGCGGATCTTGTGCGACATCAGCGGCGCCGTGATCATGAAGATGATCAGCAGCACCAACATCACGTCGACGAGCGGCGTGACGTTGATTTCCGCCATCGGGCCACCGCCCGAATTGCTGGTGAATGCCATGGCTTACTTCCTCGCGGCGGCGGGTGCCACACCGGCTTCGACGCGCGAGCCGGTTGCAAAGAAATCATGCAGGTCGTGCGCGAACTCGTCGAACTTCGCGTAGGTCAGGCGGTTCTGACGCACGTAGAAGTTGTAGGCGAGCACGGCCGGAATCGCGACGAAGAGACCGAACGCGGTCATGATCAGCGCTTCGCCGACCGGACCCGCGACCGCTTCCATCGACGCGTTGCCTGATGCCGCGATGCGGATCAGCGCGTGGTAGATGCCCCACACCGTGCCGAGCAGACCGACGAACGGGGCGGACGAACCGACCGTGGCGAGCAGCGTGAGGCCGCCTTCGAGACGCATGCTTTCGCGGGCGACGGCCTGGCGCAGCGCGCGATCGATGAACTCGGAGCGGTTCAGTGCCTCGACGAGGCGGCTGCCTTCGTGGCGCTGGTGATGCGCGGCGGCCGAGGCGGAATCGAGCGCGATCTTCGAGAACGGCTCGCCCTTCGGCTGATCTTCCATGAAGCGCACCGCGTCTTGCGCGGACGGCGTATCCCAGAACGTGTGGATGACGCGATCCATGCGCGTACGAATCATCGTGTTGCGCAGGAAGTTCGCGACGATGAAGAACCACGACGCGACCGACATCACGCTGAGGACCACGAACACGATCCAGCCGAGGAAGTCGAAGTTGTGGATCAGATGGTCGAAGCCCATCTGGCTGAGCGCTTCCGCGCTATTGCCCCCACCAGCACCCGGCGGAGGGGGAACGGTACCCGGCTGTGCCGGCTGGGCCTGAGAGGGATCTTGCTGCATGGCGTTACCTGCGTGTGGTTACTGTTCGGACAGATTGAAATCGATGGGAACCAAGGCATACCCAGGCGCGGGTTTGCCACCTTTCTGACCCGGATTGAAGACCCAGGTCTTGACCGCTTCGATCGCGGCCTGATCCAGCAGCCGTGATCCGCTCGATTTTTCGACCGTGACTTCCTGCGGCACGCCGTTCGGACCGACCAGCACCTTCAGCATCACCTTGCCTTGTCGATGCTCACGGATCGCCTGCGGCGGATACTTCGGCGGCCGCAGCTTACGGTAACTGATGTTTTCGCTCGGCGCGATGTCTGCCGGCGGCGCGGGCGGTGCCGGCGGCGCAGGTGGCGGCGCGGGCGTTGCCATCGGCGACGGCTCCTGCGACACGACCGGCGGCGGTTCCGGCGGCGGCGGTGTCGGAGGTGGCTTAACCTTCTCGATGACCTTCGGCGGCGGCTTCTTCGGCGGCTCCGGAGGCGGTGGCGGCGGTGGTGGTGGTGGCGGCGGCGGTTCGATGAACTCGACCATCACCTTCTTGTCTTGATTCTTGTCTTTCGGCGGCGGCGGCGCGACTGGCGCCAGCAGCATCGCGAATGCAAACGCATGCAATGCGAACGCGAAGGACAACGCGGTGACGCGTCGCCAGCTAAACGAATCACCGCCAGATTGGTAGGTATCTGCCATCAACGTTGACCAACAGGAATGTGACCGTACTGCGGCGTTACCGCGTCGGCGTGCCAGAGTCGACCCCGGGCGGGCGCCGGAGGGCCGGGCACGGTACAACAGCCGGTACCCATACTACAAGTCTTCGGGCATCCCTGCCGTTGAGTGTTGCGTTTCGTAACTGTATTCGTTGCTCAGCCCGGCGACTTCTTCGGCGCGCTCTTCGGCGCGCGCTTGATCTTGACGCCGCCTTTCGCTGCCTTGAGGCGCTGTTCGGCCATCGTCTTCGTGCTGGGATACTGAGACGCTTTCTGCCAGTCGGCCGTCGCGGCGGCCACCTGATTCATATCGTTCTCCGCATCGCCGCGCAGAAGATACGCTTCGCCTTCCTGCCTGAGACCGCCTTTTGAAATCGCGTGGCTGAGCGCTTCGGCGGCGTCCTTCGACTTATCCGAATAGAACAACAGATAGCCGAGCTGATAATCGATGTTGCCGTCTTTCGCCTGCGGCGCGGCCTTCGTGTATGCCTCGATCGCGCACGCGTCGTCTTCGCCCTGCGTGCAGACGTCGCCCTGCAGCTTGTAGACGTCGTATGACGGCTTCAGGATGTTCTTGTCGAGTCCTTCCTTGATCGTCGCCGCGGCTTCCTTGTACTTGTCGGCGGCGCCGTAGAGCTTGGCGAGCTGCATGTAATCTTCGCTCGTCGTGAAGAGGCCCTGCGCCTTCGCCTTGCTCATCAGGTCGAGCGCCTGCTGCGGCTTGTCGCCCTGGATGTAGATCGTCGCGAGCTGGTTCAAAAGCTTCTTGTCGTTCGGATTCTTCGCCATCTGCTCCTGCACGACGGCCGCCGCCTGATCGTACTGATTGAGCTCGAAATAGCTCGCCATCAGGATCTGCGTCCAGCTGTCGTTCGGCTTGTCGCTCTTGGCGATCGCCTTCTTCATCGTGTCGACCGCATCCTGGAACTTGTCGGTGCGGTAGTACGCGTTCGCCTTCAGAGCGAGCTCGTCGGCGGTTTCGCTGCCGGTCTCCTTCGTCCATTGGTCGAGCGTGACCAACGCGTCGGCGTATTTCTCGTCCTGCACCTGCAGCTGCGCGATCTGGTAGAGCACCTGGAAGTGCGCGTCGTTCGGCAGCGAATTCAGCGCGACGGCTTTCTGGTATTCGGCGATCGCATCGGCGCTCTTGTCCTTTTCCCAGTCGATCTGCGCCTGCAGCTGGTGCGCGAACGCCTGCGCGTACTTGCTGGCCTTGTCATTGCTGAGGACCTTCTGGACCAGAGGCTCGGCTTCGTCGTTCTTGTTCTCGTTGACGAGGTCGGCGGCCTTGTTGAGATCCTTCTGATCGCTCGCCGACATGTCGACTTTCGGCTCGGCGCGCGTCGCATTCGGATACTTGTTTACCGGTGCCTCTTTCTTCGCGGCCATCGCGCCGGTGGAAAGCAGCAAGGCCAGCGCGCAAACCGTCGCCCGGACCAAAGTCGGAAATCTCATGGTGCTACCTCAAGTGGAAGTACGAAGACCGTCCTAGTATGTCGATGCGGACGGCGGCCGCAGAAGCAGAAGGTTACCGCCGCGACTGCGGCAAGCACAAGCTCAACAAATATTGAACATGTTGCGATGCAGCGGGCGCGGCTGTTGTAGCCTTCGTCCGTGCTGGATACTTATGTACAGATATAAATCTGTACTGCCGCCGATGCAACGCGTGTTGTCGCGTCAGACGTCGAGATTGCTGACGCGCAACGCATTCTGCTCGATGAAGGCGCGACGCGGTTCGACAACGTCGCCCATCAGCGTCGAGAAGATCTGGTCGGCGGCGACCGCATCCTCGATGCTGACCTGCAGAAGACGTCGCGTGTCCGGATTGACGGTCGTGTCCCAGAGCTGCTCGGGATTCATTTCGCCGAGGCCCTTGAAGCGCGAGATCGTGCGGCCGCGCTTGGTCTCTTCCATCAGCCACGCATGCGCCTGCGCAAAGTTTGCGACCGGCTGGCTCTTGCCGCCGCGGCGAATTTCAGCGCCAGGCTGCACGAGACCGGTGAGCTGCGCCGCGGATTCGGCGATCGACTTGAAGTCGGCGCTCGCGAAGAAGCTCGACGGCAATACCTGTGTCTGCTTGAGGCCATGCTGATCGCGATCGACGACGAGCGCGGGACCATGCTCGGCGCTCGCAGGCTGCACGCGCACGGCGTATTTCGGGCGACCGAGACCGACCGAGGCGAGCGCGCTTTGCAGCCGCGCAATCCACGCCTGAGTTGCGTCGGTGTCGTTCCATGCTTCCGTCGCCGGCGGCGGCACGACGAGCAACGCACGCAAGACGGTTTCGTCGAATCGCGCGCCAAGGCGACTGATCTGATCGAGCGCCGATTGATAGCTCGCCATCATCTTTTCGAGACCCGCGGCATTGATCGGCGGCGCGTCGGGGCTGTACAGGAGCTCGGCGCCATCGACGGCGTTCGAGATCAGGTATGCGTTCAATGCCGCATCGTCCTTGAGATAAACCTCCTGCTTGCCCTGCTTCAATTTGTAGAGCGGCGGAAGCCCGATGTAGACGTAGCCGCGCTCGATCAGCGCCGGCATCTGCCGGTAGAAGAACGTCAGCAGCAGCGTGCGGATGTGCGAGCCGTCGACGTCCGCGTCGGTCATGATGATGATGCGGTGATAGCGCAGCTTGTCGACGTTGAATTCGTCGGGACCGATGCCGGTGCCGAGCGCCGTGATCAGCGTGCCGACTTCGGCCGAGCCGAGCATGCGATCGAAACGCGCGCGCTCGACGTTGAGGATCTTGCCGCGCAGCGGCAGCACCGCCTGGTTCTTGCGATTGCGACCCTGCTTGGCAGAACCGCCGGCCGAGTCGCCCTCGACGATGAAAAGCTCGCTCAGCGCCGGATCCTTTTCCTGGCAATCGGCAAGCTTGCCGGGCAGACCCGCGATATCGAGCGCGCCCTTGCGGCGCGTCAGCTCGCGCGCCTTGCGCGCAGCCTCGCGAGCACGCGCGGCCTCGACGACTTTCGCGGCGATCGCGCGCGCTTCGATCGGATTCTCGAGCAGGAATTCCTCGAGCTTCTGATTGACGATCGATTCGACAACGCCCTTGACCTCGCTCGAGACGAGCTTGTCCTTCGTCTGCGACGAGAACTTCGGATCGGGCACCTTGACCGACAGCACGGCGATCAAACCTTCGCGCATGTCGTCGCCGGCCATCGCGACCTTCGCGGTCCGCTGGATGCCGGCGGCTTCGATGTAGTTCGACAACGTGCGCGTCAGCGCCGCGCGGAAACCGGCCACGTGTGTGCCGCCGTCTTTTTGCGGAATGTTGTTCGTGAAGCAGAAGAAGGTTTCCTGGTAGGAATCGGTCCACTGCATCGCGACGTCGACCGTGATCCCATCGGGATTCTGTGCCGAAAAATTTACAACCTTTTGATGTAACGGGGTTTTTAGCAGAGCCAAGTGCTCGACGAACGAGCGGATGCCGCCTTCGTACTCGAACACGTCGTGACGATCGTTGCGCTCGTCGAGGAGCTCGATCTTGACGCCCGAATTGAGGAACGAGAGCTCACGAAGCCGCTTGGCGAGAATGTCGTAATGGAATTCTGTGTTCGTGAAAATCGTCGGACTCGGATGAAAGCGCACCGTCGTGCCGCGGCGCGTCGAGGGGCCGACGACCTTCAGCGGATACATCGGCTCGCCGAGCTGATATTCCTGCTGGTGCTCGAATCCGTCGCGATAGATCGTCAGCGTCAGGTGATCCGAAAGCGCGTTGACGACGGAGACGCCGACGCCGTGCAGGCCGCCGGAAACCTTGTAGCTGTCGTCGTCGAACTTGCCGCCGGCGTGCAGGACGGTCATGACGACTTCGGCGGCCGAGCGCCCTTCTTCGGGCTGCATGTCGACCGGAATGCCGCGCCCGTTGTCGACGACGGTGACCGATCCGTCATCGTGAATCGTCACGACGATGTGGTCGCAGTAGCCGGCCAGCGCCTCGTCGACCGAGTTGTCGACGACCTCGAAAACCATGTGGTGAAGACCGGTGCCGTCATCGGTGTCGCCGATGTACATGCCGGGCCGCTTGCGAACGGCCTCGAGTCCCTTCAAGACCTTGATTTTACTGGAATCGTACTGGTCGGTCATGGTTTTCCGTGGTGCGCGAAACGAGGCGCCGCGCATGCGGCAACCGGTTCTTCTGGCGAATCTCCAATTATAGCAGTCTGTGAACGCGCCCTGGTTCCACGTGGAACCTCGCGGCCGCCGCGCCGAGGGCTGAAATGGCGTGGGATTCGTGCGTGCCGGTGACCAGGATCTGGGCATCGACCGATCGGAGAGACTGCACCAGAATCTCTTGATGGGGTGCGTCGAGCTCCGAAGCAAGATCGTCGATACAGATCACCGGCCATTGCCCGCGATCGTTCGCAAAAACCTTGGACTGCGTCAGGACGCAAGCGAGCGCGCACAGCTTTTCCTGGCCGCGCGACAGATGCTCGCGGCGCGGTGCGTTTTCGAAAGCGATCGACCAGTCCATACGGTGCGGTCCGCGCGTCGTGAAGCCGCGGCGGCGATCGTCATCTCGCGACGCGGCCAGCTGATCCAACGCGTGGGCCGCGTCTTCCCAGCCGGCATCGATGGCGAGCTCTGCCGTTCCCAACTCGGTCAGGACTTCGCCCAACGTCGACGCCAGCACCGGAGAAAACGAGTTGGCGTAGCGCCGCCGCATCGCGGTCAGCTCCGCCCCGCTCCCTGCGAGCTCCCGATCCCATGGATCGAGCTCCGCTTCCGATCCCCCGGCCCGGAGCAGCGCATTGCGCTGCTTGAGCGAGCGCTGGAACGCCCGCCACGTCCGCAGGAAATCGTGTTCCACGTGGAACACACCCCAGTCGAGGAATCTCCGCCGGATCTCTGCCGGCCCGGAAATGAGCTCATGGGACCCTGGCTCGAAGCACGCGACGGCGACCTGATGCAGCAAATCTGCGACCGCGGCCGGCGCGCCGCCGATGCGGGCTTCGAGCAGACCCGAGCCACGCGACAGGCCTAACCCGACGTTCGAGCCCGGCGCGCGATCGACAGTCGCGTAGATGCTGTAGCCGCTCGTGCCGCGGCGAACCAGTACGTCCTTGGGCCCGCTCCGAAACGATCGCGCGTGCGAAAGCACATAAGCGGCTTCGAGCAAGGTCGTCTTGCCGGCGCCGTTGGCGCCAATGAACACGTTCCAGCCCGCGTCGAGATCGAGCTCGAGGCTCTCGAACGCGCGGAGATTCTCGAGCCTGAGCTGGCGCAGCCGCACGAAAGGCGCGAGGCCGGAGCGGCGAGGCCGTCCGGCTTTAGAGACGCAGCGGCATGATCACGTGCCGCGTATCGTCGTTGTCGGGCTTGCGGATCAGGCAGCTCGATTGGCCGTCGCGAAGGCACAGCATCACGTCATCGCCGGTCAGCGCGCCGAGCGCGTCGAGCAGGTAATTGACGTTGAACCCGACGCTGAGCTCCGACACGCCGGTCTTCGCTTCGACTTCTTCGACGGCTTCTTCCTGCTCCGGGTTGTGCGCGACGATGCGCAGGCGATTCGGGCTGACTTCGAGCTTCACGCCGCGGTATTTCTCGTTCGAAAGGATCGCCGCTCGCTGCAGCGCCGCGCGGAGCTCGTCGCGATTCGCGCGCACTTCCTTGTCGGCGCCGATCGGTACGACGGCTTCGTAATCGGGAAAACGGCCGTCGATCAGCTTCGACGTGAACGTGACGCCGCCGCGCTTGACGCGGAGATGATTGCGTCCGAACTCGAGCTCGACGACGCCTTCGCCGGTCTCGAAAAGGCCTTGCAGCTCGATGACGCCCTTGCGCGGCACGATGATCTGACGGCTCGCCGAAATCTTGCTGTCGACCTTCGTTTCAGCCAACGCCAGGCGGTGGCCATCGGTGGCGACGCAGCGCAGCGAATGCTCGCGGAGATCAAGCAGCATGCCGTTGAGGTAATAGCGCACGTCCTGATGCGCCATCGCGAAACTGGTGCGTTCCATCAGCGATTTCAGCGTCGCCTCGGACAGCGAAACGCGCTCGACGAGCTCGATGTTCTCGATGACCGGAAACTCGGTCGCCGGCAGCGTCGCCAGCGTGAAGCGGCTCCGACCCGCGCTGACGACCGCGCGCTCGCCGGACTGCTCGAACTTGATTGCGACGCCATCGGGCAGCGCACGGCAGATGTCGAAGAGCTTTCGCGCCGGGACGGTCACTTCGCCGGGATCGAGATCATCGGCTTCGGTGCGCGCAACCATTTCGACTTCGAGATCGGTACCGGTCAGCGCAACTCCGCCCGAATCGACATTGACCAGGAGATTCGCCAGCACCGGCAAGGTCTGCCTTCGCTCGACGACCCCGACGACCTGCTGCAGGCGCCTCAGAAGGGCTTCTCGTTGAATGCTGAATCGCATGTCGCGCTGATCCTTTCGCTTTGGTTATTGAGCGAAGCTTATTGTGATTATAGAGCGTGTGGATTACCCGCTTTGAAACAAATTAGCCTTATTTATCAATGGACTGCGCGGGTATTTCGGGCTTGACAAGTGACCCCCCGCGCTGTGGATGAATTGTGGATCGTTTTTCCGTCACACGGCTATCCACAGCTTCCCCACACCCCGTGATTCCCTGTTTGCGGCGCCGGTTATTCGGTCAGCACCCGCACCAATTTCTCCCAGTCCTGGCGCAGCTTGCCGTCGGTTTCGCGAAAATCGCGGATCGTGCGGCACGCATGCAGCACGGTCGTGTGATCGCGACCGCCGAACGCATCGCCGATCTCCGGCAGGCTGTGTTCGGTCAGCTCCTTGGCGAGGCTCATCGCCATCTGCCGAGGCCGCGCAACCGAACGGCTGCGCCGCTTCGACAACATGTCGGACAAGCGTAACTGGTAGTAGTCTGCCACGGTCTTCTGGATGTTAGGGATCGTGATCGCCTGCGCGTGCACGGTCAGCAAATCGCGCAAGGTTTCCTGCGCGAATTCGGCGCCGATGCGCCGCCCTTCGAAGTTCGCACGCGCGACGAGCGTATTGAGCGCGCCTTCGAGATCGCGCACGTTCGAGCGCATGCGCTTGGCCATCAGCACCGCGACATCCTCGGGCAGATCGACGCCCTTCGCCTGCGCCTTCGCGAGCACGATCGCCGCGCGCGTTTCGAAATCCGGCGGCTCGATCGCGACGCTGAGTCCCCAGCCGAGCCGCGATTTAAGGCGCGGCTCGAGATTCTCGACTTCCTTCGGATAACGATCGCAGGTCAGGATGATCTGCTGCTTGCCTTCGATCAGCGCGTTGAACGTGTGGAAGAATTCTTCCTGCGTCGTGTTCTTGCCGGCGAAAAATTGAATGTCGTCGATCAGCAGCGCATCGACCGAGCGGAAACGCCGCTTGAAATCGTCCATGTCCTTCTGCTGCAGCGCGCGCACCATGCCGCTGACGAACTGCTCGGAACGAAGGTACATGACGTTGACGTCGGACTTCTGCGCGCGCATCAGATTGCCGGCCGCGTGCATCAGATGCGTCTTGCCAAGGCCGGTGCCGCCATACAGCAGCAGCGGGTTGTAGGCGCGCCCGGGATTCTGCGCGACCTGCATCGCGGCGGCTTTTCCGAGCTGGTTCGACTTGCCCTCGACGAAACTCTCGAACGTGTAGTGCGGATCGAGATTCGCTTCCGGCACACGGCGCACGCCGGGTTTCACGCTGCGCGTCTGCCGCTCGCCATTGCGCTCGCTGCCGTTGCTGGCGGCGCCGACCTGCAGGTGCACCGCGACGCTGTGTCCGGCGAGATGATCGATCACGCGCTGCAATTGCGGCAGATAACTGTCGCGCACGATCTCGAGCGTGTACGCATTCGGCGCCCACAACGTGAGACCCGCATCGCTCTCGCGCGCTTGCAGCGGCGCGAGATACGTCTGCACGTCCTCGGCGCTGAATTCGGCTTCAAGACGCGCCAGACAGCGTCGCCACAAATCGTTCATGACATCCGTTACTTTCGCGGGAATCCATGCCCGTCAAGAGCGGCCGTCCTGGCCGCACTAATCAACGCGAAATCGAAGCCGCCGTTGCCGGCCGCGCTGAATCGGCAGGCATAACGGGCTGGACAAAAGCGGCCGGACGAAGCGAGGAAACAGAAGCGGGAGTCTAACCGTCCGCGCCTCGTCGGTGCCAGCGTTCGGCTTGACATCGTGCTTCACCCGCGCCTACCATCCGCGCCCTTTTTCCGTTCCCCTTTTCGAGAGCTGCCGTCATGGCGACCAAGCGCACCTACCAACCGAGCAACTTGAAGCGCGTGCGCGATCACGGCTTCCGTGCGCGCATGAAGACCCGTGGCGGCCGCAAGGTGCTGAACGCGCGTCGCGCGAAGGGCCGCAAGCGTCTGGCCGTCTCGGTCTGATCCTGCCGCTCCGATCGGTTTCGTGATGGGCGGCGCACGCTTCCCGCACGCGGCCCGCATCGTAAAACCCGCCGATTTTCTCCGCCTGCGCCGCAACGGGCAGCGCATCGGCACGCCGTATTTCAACGCACAGACCGTCGCCGGCACCGCCGACATAGCGAGGCTCGGGCTCGCGGTGTCGCGCCGCGTCTCGACCGATGCCGTGCGCCGCAATCGCATCAAGCGCATCGCACGGGAAAGTTTCCGCAAGGTGCGCGCGGACCTTCCGATCATCGACATCCTGCTGATCGCGCGCGAAAGCGCCGACGCGCACGACAACGCAACCCTGCGCGCCGATCTCGATTCGCTGTGGCAACGCCTCGCGACATTGAACGGCAAGCGGCACCCCGGCACAATGCGCGCCTGATTTTTCCTGCTTCTCCCTTTTACGATGCGGCGCACCGCCGCCCCGACCCCGAGCACCGCCACGGCCCGATCCGGGACGTCGTCCGGCTCGCGTGAATCACGATCGCCATGACGAGTCCCCGTAACCTGCTCCTGATCGCGCTGCTGTTCCTCGGCTATCTGCTATGGGCGCAGTGGCAGGAAGACTACAGCCATGGCGCCGCGACGCCGGCCGCGAACACGGCAACGCCTGCGGCTTCCGACGCTGCGCAGACGCCGGCAACGACGACGCCGAGCACAGCCGACGTGCCGGCCGCGAACAGCGCGACGACGCCCGCGGCCGCGGCGACGACTCCGGCCACGACGCCAGCGACCGCTGCGGCAACGACGCCGCACGTCGTCGTCACGACCGATCTCCTGCACGTCGAAATCGATACGCGCGGCGGCAGCGTCGTCGTGGCCGATCTCCTCGCGTATCCGCAGGAGCCCAAGGACTACGCCCACCCGGTGCGCCTGCTCGACCCGAGCGCTTCGCGCTATTTCGAAGCACAGAGTGGTCTCGTCAGCCCGCAAGGCCCGGCGCCCGATCACAACGCGACGTTCACGGCCGAGAAGAACGACTACAAGCTCGCCGACGGCACCGACAGCATCGAAGTGCCGCTGACGTGGACCGACGCCTCCGGTCTGCAGGTGCGCAAGGTCTTCGTCTTCAAGCGCGGCAGCTACGCGATCGAGCAGCGCCAGGAAATCACCAACAAATCCGCCGTGCCGTGGAACGGCAACGCGTATCGCCAGCTGCAGCGCATACCGCCGGTCATCGACACGCACGGCATCAAGGCCTACAGCAACACCGAGCGCTACAGCTTCATCGGCGCGGCCTGGTACAACGCGAGCGACAAATTCCAGAAATTGAAGTTCGACAATTTCGCGAAGGACGCGCTCAACAAGAGTTTCGCCGGCGGCTGGGGCGCGATGCTCCAGCA
>Ga0070665_100003036_pt1 | contig 18089 bp, 13 predicted proteins | sample KBSS13metaG_FD_65862 | JGI IMG/M metagenome (GOLD analysis project Ga0070665, IMG submission 65862) | Switchgrass rhizosphere microbial communities from Kellogg Biological Station, Michigan, USA - KBS S1-3 metaG | ecosystem: Host-associated > Plants > Roots > Rhizosphere > Soil ...
CGGCTACCGCGATCGGGATTGGGAGACGCGCGCCGGCACCGTCGAGCTGCGCATTCCCAAGCTGCGCAAAGGTTCGTACTTCCCGGGCTTTCTGGAGCCTCGGCGTCTGGACAGCCGCGAAAGGTCCTCCGGCGCAACACTCGGTTAGAATCTATCGAACGTCACGAGCGCTGCCGCTTCATCTCGGTCATTTGAAATAACCAAAACCTCCATCAAGCGAACATTGCCGGTCGGGAGGCCGAGGTAATGAGGCACAGACTGTTACGATCCAAACAGACGCTATGAGGATCCGGCATGTAGAGCGCGTATCCGAGCACGATCTTGGAGTTCGGGCTGTCCGCTTTCAGAAGCCAGCGACATCGTCCCCGGTGACTTTCGGCCACGGAGCGCCTCCTTTTCTCGGACAGCTACCTAACGGCAATGCCCACTCAAACCGCAGTGCCATTCCGTGTTGTGGGCCTAAATTGGCTCGGCGTGGCGCGGGTAATCTTCCACATCAGTCGACGCAACGCCGTCGTATCGGCATAGCCGACCTGCGCTGCGATCTGCTCTATCGTCAGGCTGCTTGCGGTGAGAAGCGCGCAGGCGCGATTGATCCGAATTTGCTGAAACAAGGCCGATATGCTGCGTCCGGTAGCCGCCTTGATGTGTCGGGAAAGGGTGCGCTCGGACATGCACATTTCTGATGCGAGATCAGCGATCGTAGGCGGGTTTGGAAAACTGGCCTCTAAGCGCTGCACGATGCGCTCGACCAATTCGTTGCCGTTGGCCAGCATCGCAGGATCGATGAACGGCGCTTGAGACCGCCGCCCATCGATCACCATAGCGCGCGAGACCGCGCCGGCGAGGTTCGCGCCAAAGCGATGCGCGAGCAGGTGGAGCATGAGATCAATATGTGCGAACGCCGCACCACTGGTGACAATCGGCCCATCGGCGATCACCATCTGGTTCACATCGACTTTGCAACGTGGCTCCATCTGCCGCAGAAGGCCACCCAACCACCACGTCGTGGTGACCCGTCTGTCAGCCAGCAGGCCAGCTTCGCCCAAAAGGAATACTCCCGAGCAAGACGCGGCAATGGTTGCGCCTGCGTCGGCCCGCGCCCGGAGTGCCGCAATCGCTCGAATTGCATCGGATGCCGCAAAGCGTGTTGTCATCGCGTCGGCGGCTTCGACGCCCAACCCCGGGACGATCCAGATTGATTGGTCGGCAATCGGGCGCGCCGGCAGTGGTTCGGCAGCTACCGTTAATCCATTGCTCAATGTTGTCACAGGATCGCTCGAGACAACCCTCCAGCGGGGAGGGGGAATGCCTTCGGCGGCAGCGTGTTGAGCTGCGCTGGATAATAGATCGAGCGAGGCGCTTACACCCGAGGCCAGTGCGCCGGAGAGCGCGAGGATGGTAAAATCGACCACTGTCCGAATTTGCACGAATAATGTCAGATCAGACACTGGATCATTGAGCTCTCTCGATTGTCAAATCGTCTCAGGCGCCCGCTCCGGGAACTGCCGCCTGATTGTTGTGATGAGAGGGTTGAACATGCGCAACAGAGACCTGACCGCGTATGATCCGCTTGAGGATTTCGCGCCACGCAAGATCACCCTCGATGGGATTACCAAGTTGGTACATGTTTCGGGCAAGGGTCCAGCAGTCATTGTCATTCCCGAAGTGCCCGGGATCAGTCCGCATGTTGCGCGCTTCGCACGCTGGGTTCGCGACGCCGGTTTTACGGTTTACATGCCTTCACTCTACGGGCGCGACGGTGAGCCGATCGACCTTGAGGTCGGCGAGGCGATCTTCAAGCGTGTATGCGTGAGCGCGGAATTTCGGGCGTTTGGCGCTGGTGGCTCCAGTCCGGTCACCAAATGGCTGCGCGCCCTTGCGCGCCTTGCGCATAACGAAGCAGGTGGTCCTGGCGTCGGTGCCATCGGCATGTGCTTCTCGGGCAATTTTGCGCTCAGCATGATGCTTGAACCAGCGATGCTCGCGCCTGTTTTGTCGCAGCCCGCGTTGCCCCTTGATGACGACGCAGGCCTTGAGATTGCACCCGACGAGCTCGTCGCGGTCAAGAAACGTCTCGACGACGAGGATCTCACCGTCATGGCTTATCGCTTCGAAGGCGATCGCTTCTGTAAAGCGCAACGTTTCGCGGCGTATGAGCAAGCGTTGGGCGACCGCTTCATCGGCCGCGTGTTGCCGGACAGCGCAGCCAACCCCGACATGCCCGAATTCTTCGAGAAGATCGTCCAGACCCCGCATAATGTGGTCACCGTGCACCTTATCGATGAAGTGGGGCAGCCGACCATCAAGGCGCGCGATGAGATTCTCAAATTCTTCACTCGGCGGCTGTCCGCCTAGGAGACCCGGTGCCTTGCCGGCCGACTGGTAGCTGTTTCGGTCGAGGTTGCTCGGCGTGGTCGATCGCACGTCCGCTTTTCGCGGTCGTCGGCTCGAAAGCGGACACGAAACTCGCCGATAGCCTGCGACCGCAGCACTTGGGGATTTGAGACGGTCCGGTTTCGGATGCCTGATATCGAAAGCTGACGTTCATATGCCGCTTGAGGAGGTCCAAATGGAGCCAGCCTCTTTACCCGCAATGGCAGCGGGAACCTTTATTCTTTCTTGAACGCTCCCTGTCAGGCGCAGCCCCACTGCTAGCGCCGGGAATTCATTTGCAGCATGGGAGACGGGTAATGACGGCGACTAATTGGATCGGTGGATCGGGCGAGTGGGGCGACGCGGCGAACTGGTCGGCCGGCGTGCCCGATGGCACCTCCGTGGCGACACTCGGCGATACCGGTGCTTATTCGGCGTCCATCGATGCCGGTGATTCGTTTTCAATCGGCACGCTGAACATTACCGGCCCGCATGCCGTATTCGAGTTCTATGGCACCCTGAACGTCAATTCGGCGATCAACTTGAGTGACGGCAACTTCGTCCTCGCCGGCACGATTGTCGGTGGGGAAATACGGCAGACTGGCGGCTCTATCACCTTTGCCGGTACGCCGCTTCGCGCCAACAACCCGTATCCTGGTGCTGACGGTACGCTGGACGGCGTGAAGTTCGTCGGCCCGATGAACTTCGCCAACGACACCGCTGTGGTTAACATCAAGGACGGCCTGACCGTCACCGGATCAGACGGGACGAGCCCAGGCGTCATGAACATGACCGGCTCCGACGCACAGATCAATTTCTACGGCAGCCAGACGTTTGACAATGCGACGGTCAATATCGGCGGCAACGGGCTCTACTCCTACCTGCTCGCCTACGACGATAACGGCGCGGCCGCGACGCTCACACTCGGACCGAATCTCGATCTTATTGCCAAGACCGGCAATGTCTATTTCGGCGGCAACAGCGATGCTACCATCGTCAACCAGGGCACCATCAAGGCCGGTCTCAGCGGCAAGTTCTTCGAGGTTTACTCGCTTTTTGCAAATCAAGGCACCGTCGACATCAGCAACGGCCAAGTTTTCAGCATCAACACATCCAATTTCAAGAACACAGGCACGGTCAATGTGACCTCCGGCGCGGTGCTGCTCCTGGAGGGAAACCAGGTCGGCTCGCAGCTCGGGAATATCCACGTCAATGGGGGCCTGGTCCGCTTCGACGGCACGCTCGACAATAGCGGGAACGTACTGAGTGTCGGCACGCGCTCGGCTCTCGGCGCCATACAACTCTGGGGAACGATCCATTCGGGCACGATCAGGGACGGCGGATCGGGCATCAGCTACTGGGGATCGAAGGCCACGCTCGACGGCGTGAGCTACCGGGGCACGATCAGCATCGGCGGCGGGGGTTTTACCGTCATCAATGGGATCACCCTGCAGAATCTGGCCGGAACCGGCCCCGGCAAGCTGGCGATCGGCGGAGGCCAGGTCCTGATGCAGGGTACCCAGACGCTGGACAATGCGACTGTCGTGCTCGGCGGCGCGCAAACGGGCAGCCTGCAGGCCGAGGCAGTCAGCGGCGGCTCGGCGACGCTGACATTCGGCGCAGGGCTCACGCTCGCGACCGACGGCTACGGCAGTCTGGGCTCGGACAACACCACGACGCTGGTCAACCAGGGCAGGATCCTGGTCCAGGCGGCCGGCGACCAGTTGAACATATCGGCCAGCAGCTTCACCAACAGCGGTACGATCGCGATCGCCAACGGCGACACGTTGCGGATGGATAGCCCGAACTTCGTCAATACCGGCAAGATCACGGTGACTGGGGGCGCCACGCTGCAGCTGTGGAACACCTACAGCGCCGGCGGGAGCTATGCGACGGCGAATCTCGGCTCGATCAAGGTCAGTAACGGGGGCATGGTCGCCATCGAGGGTCGGCTGGAAAACAATGCGGCTCTGCTGCGTGTCGACGGCGCCAACGCCTTGGGCAAGGTAACGCTTGCCGGTGAGATTGACGACGGTACGATTCTGGACTCCGGCGCCGGCTTCACCTTCGCCAACGGCATACTCGGCCATGTGAAATATCGCGGCACGATGGCGCTGGATACCGACAATGCCCGGGTGCAGATCTATGGCATCACGCTGACCGGCACGAACGGGACTGGCAAGGGTGCCATCGATGTCACCGGGGGGTCGGCCGAGGTCGCCTTCTACGGGACTCAGACGGTCAGCAATGCGACCATCACGCTAGGCGCCGATAACGGTAGCGCTCCGGCCACCCTCGGCGCCTACAATATTCCGGGTGCAACGACGGCGTCGACGCTGACTCTGGGCGCCGGCTTGACTGTTGTGACCGGCGGCGTGGATGCAGACCTGACGGGAGACGGCAGACTGGTGAACCGGGGGTCGGTAATCGCCGATACGGTTGACGGTACGCTCACCATCACCGCGGCAACGTTCGTAAACGCAAACGCATTCATCGTCGGCAACGGTGAGGCAGTAGTGGACGCAGCTGCGTTCGCCAACAATGGCGCCGTTGAGGTGATCGACGGAACTTTGGAGTTGGCAAAAGCGCTCACCGGCACCGGCAGCGTCCAGATCGATGCAGCCGGTACCGTGACGGCCGACAGCGCGGTCGGGAATGGGCAGTGGGTCCAGTTCTACGGCGCCGGCGGGACGCTGAACATCTTGGCGGCCGCGTCATTCGCGGCTGGGATCGGCGGCTTCGGTGAAGGCGATACGATCGACCTCAGGAACGTCGCCTTTGGCAGCACAACCACGGTGCATTATGCCGGCGATGCCGACGGCGGCACGCTGACGGTATCGGATGGGACCCATACGGCGAAGCTGCGGCTGATCGGCAACTACACCAGCGGTAGCTTTGCTGACGCTTCCGACGGCTCGGGCTTCACCCAAATCACCTTCACCCCCAGCGCCGCGGCCGCCCGCACTGCGACCTCGCCCGGCACCGGCGATAGCCGGCTACATCAGTTCTTGTCCGCCATATCGGCCCACTCGGCCGACGGCGCAGGCTTCCATGCCGCCCACACGGCGCAACCCCTGGGTGAGCCGGTGGACAGGGCGCTGGCTGCCTCCGCACTACACTGACTTGTCGCCACGGCTTCAAATCGGGCCAGGGCGACGAAGAACGTGTCTCATGAAATCGCGTCACTCTAGCGAGGCCTGCGACCTACACCTATGGCTGCCTCACCGGGCGCACGGCGGTAGTGTCTGCTGTTCCGTTATCTCAGCCAAAGGCTGCCAATCGGCTTCCGGCCCTCAGCTGCCGTACTGGCAAAAGGCCTAGAATTGCCTCGGATACAAGGTCGAGTATCAGCCGAACCCCGAACGAAGCCCACTCCGAATACTCCAAGGCAAGCCTTTGTTCGCCCAAATACGTGCACTCAAAGGGCACACCGAAACGATTATCTAACTGATAATAAAAGGAAGGACTGTCCAAGCCATCATGGCGTTCTCAAGCTGCGCCCGACCTTCGACATTGATAAGAATTTGAAGCATGCGGATTAGGCGAGCGTGAGGCTGGCACCGTCCGGGACGGTGGCTTTCTTCGGCACCCACAGCTCGCTGGTCCGCTCCATCTCGATCAAATCGTCGGGAAAGCAGCGCGACTGGAAGGCGAGCAGCTCCTCGAACGACCCATTGAGCCAGCGATCATATTCGTTGGGATGAAGCAGTACTGGCATCCGGTCATGAACGGGCCTGATCGCCGCGTTGCAATCGGTCATGGCGCCGGAATAGACAGGGCCCCATTCCGCGCTTTCCCGCCACAGGCCGGCCCACGCGAAGATCGGCTGGTGTTTCACCCGAAACCAAGTGCGCGTTTTTGCGCCCTTCGGACCTTCGGCTTCGGCGAACGCGGTGACGGGGATCAGGCAGCGCGATTGCGGCTTCTTCGCCAAGCCGATCCACATCGCTTTGTTGAGATCGGCGATATTGTTGACCGGCTTAGGCTTTGCATCCGGCTTCATGTCCTTGAGCCGAAGCGGGAATCCCCAGACCATCGACTGGAGCACGCGCTGGCCATTCGCTTCCCGCACGACCATGCCCGGGTAGCCGGGGTAGGTCTCATCCGGCGAATTGAACTGGCTCGGTGCCGCGACACCGAAATGGGCGGCGACCTCAGCCGCGCTCTTCCGGACGGTATATAAATTGCACATCGGTCGATGTTAGCGGCCGATCGCGCGCTTCTCTACCGGATTATGAATTCTTCAAAGGCTGGTTCGCGATCTCGAGGAGGATGGCCGCATGACAGCGATCCGGCCCGCCGGGTGCTGGCAGCCCACACCAGCAGGCTAAATTCTTCCCAGCGAGTTTGGCGCGGATTTCGCTCATCGGCGGGTACCACCATGCCGCCATCTGGGCGGGGTCCTTCAACATCTCGCGGAACCGCCTCAGCGCCTCGTCCCGACCGAGCTTGCCGACCGGGAAGGGGTTGCCCCAGACGGTCGGGCGGGAAACAACGACCGTGTTGTCCGGCTTACGCCAACCTGGACGACGGGAAAGCTGCACACGGACGGGATGCACGCTGTTCATGGTCCTTCGTACAATCCAAGCCTAAACCGTGAGCGCGGCTTATGGTTTCCTGCGAGAGCCGAGTTCTGATTTTGACAGCGAAGGATATCGATGAACGAACGCGATATTTGGGCGACGGCTAATCTCATGATCAAGCGTTTCGGCGAAGACGCGATCGTCGAGAGTGCGATGCGCGCCGATGAACTCAGCGCAGAGGGCGATTTGGATGGTGCGCGGATCTGGAAGCTCATCATTGCCAGCATCGAGCTACTCGCAAGCCGATCGCATTCTGGACCATTGCACTGAGCAAAGGCTGTCGTCCCGTCAGAGAAACTGTGGCTCCGGTTCGCGCATGGACGCCGCGTTTCGGGGAATCCACGGTTCGTCTGTCGGAAAGATTTCCAGCCGGTCGGCCGGATATTCGCGGAATTGAAACCTGAGGACCTCCTGAATCCCGCAAGTCAGCCATTGGTCCCATTCCTCCGCCCGGAGCAGCACGGGCATGCGCGGATTGAAGTTCTTCACCGCGTCGTTGCTGTCCGTGGTCATGCCGGCGTAGCAGGGGCCCCAGAGTTCCGTATTGCGGCAGAATCCCGCCCAAGCGAAGAGCGGCTCACCTTTGACGCCGAACCAGGTTCGCGTTTTTTTGCCGGGTAGCCCATCGGGCTCGGCAAATTGCGTGACCGGGATCAGGCAGCGATAGAGCGGATCGACCACCATCTTTTCCCACATCGGGCTGGTCAAGTCGGCAACCAAGTTGACGGGCGTTGGCGCCTGGTTCTTTTCCCGCATCTCGCGCGTGAGCCTTGGGAATCCCCAGCCGACTTCCTGAACGAGGCGCCGCCCGCCATGCGCCCTTACGACGATGCCGCGCCCGCCCTTGGCGGTGTCCGGTTTCATCTCGATCGGTTTTGGGACCTCAGCTCCGAAGTGGGCCGCGACTTCCTCGGCGCTTTTCCGAACCGTGTAGAGATTACACATCTCCGTCTCCTATTGGTCCTCGCGTGATGTCCGCCGCCGGTTTGACGCGTTATCGGCGAGTTCGATCCAGACAGGCGCGTGATCGCTGGAATGCTCCCATCCGCGCACCGCGCGATCGACCTCGGCCGCCTTGAGCCTGCCGGCGACAGATGGGCTCAGCAGGAAATGATCGATCCTTAAGCCCGCGTCGCGGGCGAAGGCATTCCGAAAATATTTCCAGAAGGTGTAGATGCGTTGGCCCGGGTGCAAGGCGCGGAGCGCATCGGTCCAGCCCTGAGCAAGGAGGCCGGCATAGGCTTCGCGTACCTCCGGCCGGAACAGCGCATCGTCGACCCAGCGTTCCGGCGCATAGACGTCGAGATCGGTGGGCATGACATTGTAGTCGCCGGCGAGGATCACCGGCGCGCCGGTGGCAAGCAGGTTCGCCGCGTGCGCGGTGAGCCGCTCGAACCATTTCAGCTTGTAGTCGAACTTCGCCCCCGGCGCCGGATTGCCGTTGGGTAGGTACAGGCACCCGATCAGAACGCCGTTCACCGCCGCCTCGATATAGCGGCTGTGGCTGTCGTCCGGATCGCCGGGAAGGCCGCGCCGCGTCTCGACCGGGTCGCAGTCCCGGGCGAGAATGGCGACCCCGTTCCAGGCTTTTTGCCCGTGCCAGATGGCGCCGTAGCCGCGCTTTCGGATCACCGCGATCGGGAATTTCTCGTCCGGCGCCTTCAGCTCCTGCAGGCATGCCACATCGGGCTGCGCCTGTTCGAGCCATCGCAGCAGCACGTCGAGCCGACCATTGATGCCGTTTACATTGAAGGTCGCGATCTTCATGGGGACGCGACCACGCGGGACTGATTTTGGTTCCGTTTTTGGGTCACTGGAAGTTCCGGCTCTTGACCTTTAGCGTGTCGATGTGAAGGTCTGGGATATAGATATTTCTTGTCCTCAGCCCTTTCGGCGGCAGATCGCGAGGGTCGGGCCCGCCGTGGCGGGCATGATCGGCGCGGCTGGCTGGCATCGTAAAATCGTCGCGGCCGCCGACTGTGGCAAGATCGCCCGACAGGTCGGCGATCTGATGGGCGATCAAATGCACCACCTCGCCCTCCCGCTGTACGCGCCCCTTAACTGCCATCAGGTTGGCTGCCATGACGGCGCGGCGGAATTTCTCGAACACGTGCGGCCAGACCACCAGGTTGGCGATGCCGGTCTCGTCTTCCAAGGTGATGAACATGACGCCTTTGGCCGAGCCCGGACGCTGGCGCACTAGCACCAACCCGGCTGTCTCGCACCAGCGGCCGTCGCGCGTCGCCATCGCTTGGCGACAGGTGACGATCTTCCGCGCGGTCAGGTCGTCGCGCAGGAATGTGAGCGGATGGGCGCGCAAGGTCAGGCCGACATGACGATAGTCCTGGACGACCTCGTTGCCCGCCGTCATGGGGCGAAGCGCGACCACCGGCTCCTGCATTTCCGGGATGGACCGCTGCTCGCGTTCCGCCGCGGCCGAGAAGAGGGGGAGGGGCTCGTCGCGCAGCGCCTTGATTGCCCAGAGTGCCTCCCGGCGGGCGAGGCCGAGCGATGCGCGGAAGCCGTCGGCGGCCGCGATCTGAACCAGCGACGCCGCCGGAACACCGGCGCGAAGCCAGAGATCGTCGACCGAGGTGAAGGGCTGCTCGCCACGGCAGGCGACGATCGTCGCGGCATGGGCGTTGGCGAACCCGCGGATCATCCGCAAGCCGAGCCGGACGGCGAACTGCCCATCGTCATCGGTCGGCTCCAATGTGCAGTCCCAGCGTGAGGCGTTGATGCAGACCGGCCGTATCTCGACACCATGTTCTTCCGCGTCGCGGGCAATCTGGGCGGGCTGATAAAACCCCATCGGCTGGGCGTTGAGAAGCGCGGCGCAGAAGATGTCGGGGTGCCAGCACTTCACCCAGGCGCTGGCATAGGCGATCAGCGCAAAGGACGCGGCATGACTCTCCGGGAAGCCGTAGCTGCCGAAGCCTTCGAGCTGGCTGAAGGTCTTCTCGGCAAACTCAGGCTGGTAGCCCTTGGCGATCATCCCGTTGATCAGCTTGTCGCGGAATTTGGAAACGCCGCCGGTATGCTTGAACGTGGCCATGCTTTTCCGCAGCTGGTCGGCCTCGCCCGGCGTAAAACCCACGCATTCGATCGCGACCCGCATCGCCTGTTCCTGGAACAGCGGGACGCCGAGCGTCTTGCCCAGCACCTTCTCCAATTCCGGCGTCGGATATTCGACCGGCTCCAAGCCCTCGCGCCGGCGGAGATACGGATGCACCATGTCGCCCTGGATCGGGCCCGGACGGACGATCGCGACCTCGACCACCAGATCGTAGAAGGTGCGCGGCTTGATCCTGGGCAGCATCGACATCTGCGCCCGGCTCTCGATCTGGAAGGTGCCCAGAGTGTCGGCCTTGCGGATCATCGCATAGGTCCGAGGATCCTCCGCCGGAATGGTGGCCAAGTCGAGCCTAATACCCTTGTGGCCCTCCAGGAAGTCGAACGCCCGCTTCATGCAGGTCAGCATGCCGAGCGCCAGCACATCGACCTTCATGAATTTAAGCATGTCGATATCGTCCTTGTCCCATTCGATCACCTGCCGGTCCTTCATCGCTGCCGGCTCGATCGGAACCAGATCGTCGAGCCGGTCGTGGGTCAGGACGAAACCGCCGGGATGCTGGCTGAGATGCCGCGGGGATCCCATCAGTTGCCGGGCGAGGTCGAGCGTCAGGCGCAGGCGGCGGTCGGACAGGTTGAGATTGAGTTCCTCGACATGCTTGTCCTCGACGCCCTCTTCGCTCCACCCCCAGACCAGGGAGGACAGCATCTTGATGACGTCCTCGGTGAGGCCGAGCGCCTTGCCGACGTCGCGCACCGCCCCCTTAGTGCGGTAGCGAATGACGCTCGAGCAGAGAGCGGCGTGGTCGCGCCCGTAGGTCTCGAAGATCCATTGCATCACGATCTCGCGCCGCTCGTGCTCGAAATCGACGTCGATGTCCGGCGGCTCGTGCCGCTCCTCGGACACGAAGCGCTCGAACAGCAGATCATTGCGATCGGGGTCGATCGAGGTGATGCCGAGCACGAAACACACAGCCGAGTTGGCGGCCGAGCCGCGCCCCTGGCAGAGGATGTCCTGCGATCGTGCGAACTTCACGATGCTGTTCACCGTCAGGAAGTACGGGGCGTAGTTGAGCTTGCCGATCAGCTCCAGCTCGTGGAGGAGGGTGGCGCGAACGCTCTCGGGCAGGCCCTCGGGATAGCGGTCAGCGGCGCCTTCCCAGGTCAGCTTTTCCAGGGTCTGCTGGGGCGTCAGAGACGGGTCGGCCCGCTCCTCAGGATACTGATAAGCAAGCTCGTCCATCGAGAAGCTGCAGCGCGCCGCGATTTCTCCGGTTCGCGCCAGGGCCTCCGGGTAACGGGTGAACAGCCGATGCATCTCCTCCGGTGGCTTCAGATACCGGTCGGCATGTCGCTCGCGCAGAGAGCCGGCCTCGTCGATGGTCACGCCGTGACGAATGCAGGTGACGACATCCTGCAGCATCCGCCGGCCGGGCTCGTGGAACAGCACATCGTTGGTCACGACCGTGCGCACCTTGGATTTGGCCGCGAGGTTCGACAGCTCATGCAGCCGGAGCTGATCGTTCGGTCGCCGGCGCAAGGTCAGCGCCAGATAGGCGCGGCCGCCGAACGCGGTCTTGAGGCACCGGAGTTGCTGTGCGCAGGTTTCGTCCGCCTCGTCAGGAACGAGCACGGCGATCTGCCCCTCGCCGTAGGTAACCAGATCGTCCCAGCCGAGAATGCATTTGGCCTTGCCGCCGCGTTGCTTGCCCAGCGACAGCAGGCGGCATAGGCGCGAGTAGGCGGGGCGATCCGTCGGATAAACCAGTACGGACATGCCGTCGTCCAGATCCAGGCGGCAGCCGACGATGAGACGTATGCCGGTCTCCTTCGCCGCCTGGTGGGCGCGGACGATGCCGGCGAGGCTGTTGCGATCGACGATTGCCAGCGCCTCGATGCCGAGCGCGTGGGCCTCGACGAACAGCTCCTCGCACGAGCTGGCGCCGCGCAGAAAACTGAAATGCGACGTGACCTGCAGTTCGGCATAGCGGGGGCCGCTCATCCGAAGACACCGTGCAGGAACCAGCGCTGCGAGCCGGTGGCCAAATCCTGGCCGTCGCCGGCGCGATAGAGCCAGTACCGGCTGCCGGTATCGTCCTCGACCTGGAAGTAATCCCGAACCGTGGCGAGCTCGGCGTCGCGCTTCCACCATTCGCCGAACACACGCTCTGGTCCGTCCGCATGCTTCACGCGACGCCGGATGCCGCGCCAGGTGAACGATACCGGCGGATGGTCCGGCAGCAGGGCGACCGTCTCGACCGGCTCGGGATTCGGCAGCAGGCGTGATGGCCGTGGCCAGTGGCCGGGCCATGCGCCGGGATCGTCGGGCGCCATCGCCGGAATCCGGCGGACCGAGCGCTCCGGCACGTCGCTGGCGACGGGGGCGATCCGGTAAAGATGATCGACGCCGATCCGGTTGCCGATCGTGTCGACCAGATCGGACACGTCGGCCTCCGTGTCTTCGGTGAGAATGGATGCGATCTGCCGGGTCGCGAAGGGCTCGGCCACCACTGCCGTCAGCACCATCAGCTCGATGCCGAAGCCGGGATCGATGGTCTCGATCTTGTCGCCGAGCAGGCGTGCGATGCGCGTCGGATCGCGAACGGGCAGGGCGGTCCCGACCCGAATCGCCTGCAGTTCGCTATCCACCCGATGGCAGATCAGGTCGAGGCGTTTTGCGCCCAGGCTCCTTTCCTCGAGCCTGGCACAGAGCTCCGTCGCCAGCTTGCCGACATAGCGCACGATCGTTTCCGCGGCGCTGATCGGTTCGCCGAAAACGCGGCGAACCTCGATCAGGTCCGCCGAGCGCACCGGGTCGATCGGTTCGCTCTGCCGGCCGAGGGCCTGGTCCAGCCGGCGGCCGAGTTCCGGACCGAAGCGCAGGGCAAGCGGCGCGCGCGGCTGTGCGGCAAGCTCGCCGATCGTATCAAAGCCGAGTGTTCGCAGCTGATCGACCATATCCTTCGGCAGGCGCAGCGCGGCGGTCGGGAAATGGGCGAGTTGTCGGCCGGTTTCTCCTCGTGGAATCACAGTGATCGGGGTCCGCCCGAACCGGGCGACGGCGTGGGCGGCGCCCCAGCTGTCGGCGACGGCGGCGCGCGCCGCGGTACCGGAGATGGCGAAGCGTTCGACCAGTTGGGCGAGCATCCGCTCCTCCCCGCCGTGCAGATGATCCGCGCCCGTGGTGTCCATGACGATACCGTCAGACCCGTCGACCGCGACGATGGGCGAGTAGCGTTTCAGGGCCCACAGGGCCAGGCGCTCGAGGGCATCGCGGTCGCCGGCCGGATCGGCCTGTTGGATGACGAGCCCCGGAATCATCGCCTGAGCCTGGCTCGCAGCCATGCCGACCGACACGCCGGCCATCCTGGCGGCGCGGTCGGCGGCCAGCACCACGCGGCGGCTTCCGTCGCGGCCGACCATGGCGATCGGCGCCTCAGGCGGAGGCGCGAAGTTCGCCAGCTTCCGGCGCAACCTGTCCGTGGGCCAGGTCGGCAGGAAGAGCGAGACGACCCTTGACATCGCACGCCTCCACAATGAAATCCGCGCTGTCTCCGGCGCGGCAACGGATGAGTTCGACGAGCCAGCGGGCCCGGCCAATGCCCGGCACCGGCAGAGACGGCGACGGAAAGGCGCTGACCCGCCAGCGGGTGGCTGCTGCCGTGGGTTGCCCAAAATCCGCGGCCTCGGTCTGGCGCCGCCACCGTCTTATGGCGATGCCGATCCCGCCGGACGCCTCCGCGGCCAGCTGCAGCCGGCGCGAAGTGGTCATGGACAGCTTGGCCACTTCGGCGATCGCGGCGCCGAGGCCCGTATGGCGCAGGCCCTCCTCGAAGCACGCAAGCAGGTCCTTCTCGTCGCCAGCCTCGACGAAGATCAGGCGGTTATGAGACAGGCCGACCTGGGCGACAGCAGGCGCGAACAGGTCGCGCCGCGTCACGCACCACAAAACCTTGCCCTTGGTCCGCGCGGCGATGCCGGCGGCGAACAGCGCCGCGGCGGCGCCGTCGACCGCGCCATGGCCTCCGCCGGCAACCTCGTGCAGGGCGCCGCGCATCAGCCCACCGCCGGGCAGGCGGCTGTCGATCGCCGGCAGTCCGAAAGCAAGCGTCGGCCGTTGGGCAGCCGCACCGCCTTCGATGCGCCGGATGCGTTCGCGCAGGTCCTCAAGGACCGTATGGGCCTTCGACTGAGTCATGAAAACTCGGGTACTGTGAGTCACTCTAACGGCCGGCGCTGGGAGCGGTTCCCATATTGTTCTTGAAACTTTCCGAGAGTCAAATTAGTAATGGGTCATCGCTCTGACGACGAGGTTCGACATGCAGACCCATTCCGACATCAAGCTCTCGAGGCATCCGCGCACGGGCGTGAGGCGGCTGCGGGCCGGCATGGTTAAAACGCTGGCGATGGCCAACGCCCTCGACAATGGTGCGCCCACCATCCAGCTGGACTTCGTGACTGCCGGAATCCCAGCGATCGATTTCAGGATGACCCCGTGGCAGGCGATCGACATGTATCAGTACCTGTCGCTGCCCTATGACGATTTCTGCTGGTCGCAAAGCATCCAGGCCGATCTCACCGCCGCACCGGCTCATCGCCGGGCGATCGCATGCGGTCCCGAGGAGACGATCCAGGTCGTTATCGACCGGGCCGGCGTGCCGACCTTCACGATCAATTTCGAGAAAGGGGCGCCGATCCCCGCGGTCGAATTCACCCTCCCTGTGCCGTTTGCCCTGGCCCTGATGGCGGGGATCGAAGCGAGCGCCCAGGAGTTCCGTTGGATCGAACTCCTCCAGGCCGCCGCTGCCGAGCAGCATTCCAGCCCGACGAAGCACTAAGGGCTGGAATGACCGATCTCGCGGCGGCCGCGGGTAGGGACATTTCGCTCGGAGGCTTGCACCAAGCCGAGGCAGTGATAGTTTCCGGATTGTTCGCTTGCGGACATTTCGATTCTTTTTGCCGGCTCAGGGAGCAATAGCCGTTCGTGCCACGTCAGATCCACAGATTTACCGCGGGCAGGTGCCGGTGACGGCCGCCCATCTCGAAACGCTGAACGCTGAGCAGCGCCGCGCTGTCGAGCATGGAATAGAACAGAGCGGGTCCGTGATAGGGCCGCCCTTGCTGGTCATCGCCGGCGCCGGCTCGGGCAAGACCAAGGCACTGGCGACGCGTGTCGCGCATCTTATCGTCAACGGTGCCGATCCCAGGCGAATCCTGCTGATGACCTTCTCCCGCCGGGCGGCGTTCGAAATGGCCGAGCGGGTCCGCCGGATCTGTGCGCAGGGGCTCGGCGCCAACGGAGCCGCCATGGCCGGGGCAATCGCCTGGTCGGGCACGTTTCACGGAATCGGGGCACGGCTGCTGCGCGAGTATGCCGAGCAGATAGGGCTGGCGCCGAACTTCACCATCCATGACCGCGAGGACAGCGCCGACCTCCTGAACCTGGTGCGGCACGATCTCGGCTTCTCCAAGACGGAGAGCCGGTTTCCGACGAAGGCCACTTGCCTCGAAATCTATTCGCGGGTGGTCAATGCCGAGGAACAGCTGGAAGACGTCCTGCGCCGCTTCTTCCCATGGTGCGCCGACTGGGAGACGCAGTTGCGGCAGCTGTTCGGCGCCTATGTCGAGATCAAGCAGGCGCAGAACGTGCTCGATTACGACGACCTGCTGCTCTACTGGGCCCAGGCCGCGCTCGATCCCGATCTCGCGGAAGATATGGGCGGACGCTGGGATCATGTCCTGGTCGATGAATATCAGGATACCAATCGCCTGCAGTCGTCGATCCTGCTGGCGCTGAAGCCCACCGGCCGCGGGTTGACCGTCGTCGGCGACGATGCGCAGTCGATTTATAGCTTCCGGGCCGCGACTGTGCGCAACATCCTTGACTTCCCGGCGGCATTCAGCCCCCCGGCCGAGATCATCACCCTCGAACGCAATTACCGCTCGACCCAGGCGATCCTCGACGCCGCCAACGGCGTGATCGACCAAGCGGAAGAGCGTTTCACCAAGAATCTCTGGACCGACCGCGCGGTAGGGGAAAAGCCCGAGCTGGTGACCGTGCTCGATGAAAACGTCCAGGCCCAGTTCATCGTCGAGCGCGTGCTGGAGAACCGCGAGACCGGCACGACGCTCAAGCAGCAGGCGGTGCTGTTCCGCACATCGCATCACAGCGGGGCGCTCGAGGTCGAGCTCACCCGCCGCAACATTCCGTTCGTGAAGTTCGGCGGCCTCAAATTCCTCGACAGCGCCCATGTCAAGGACGTGATCGCCGTGCTGCGCTTTGCGGAAAATCCGCGTGACAAGGTTGCCGGCTTCCGGCTCATGCAGCTGCTGCCCGGCATCGGCCCGACGTCGGCCCAGCGCGTGCTCGACGCCATGGCGGAGCAGCCCGATCCGCTCCACGCGCTCCTGCACATCCCGACGCCGGCGCGCGCCAGTGAACACTGGCAGGGCTTCGTCGATATGCTGCAGGCCTTGCGCCATGGCGGCAGCGGTTGGCCGGCCGAGATCGAGCGCGTGCGACGCTGGTACGAGCCGCATCTCGACCGGATCCACGAGGATGCGCCGATGCGTCTGGATGACTTGCTCCAACTCGAGCAGATCGCCGCGGGATATCCGTCGCGCGAGCGCTTTCTCACTGAGCTGACGCTCGATCCACCCGAGGCGACCAGCGATCAGTCCGGTGTGCCGCTGCGCGACGAGGACTATCTGATCCTGTCGACGATCCACTCGGTGAAGGGCCAGGAATTCAAGTCGGTCTTCATCCTGAATGTCGTGGATGGCTGTATTCCCTCCGATCTCGGGACAGGGACGACGGCTGAGATCGAGGAAGAGCGCAGGCTGCTCTATGTCGGCATGACGCGGGCCAAGGATGAGCTCTATCTCATCAAGCCGCAGCGCTTCTTTACCCACAACCAACGGGCGCTCGGCGACAAGCATGTCTACGCGTCCCGTACGCGCTTCATCCCGCCAGGCCTTTTGGAGCTCTTCACGCTTCGGGCGTGGCCCCCGATGGCAGCCACTGCGCCGAGTCCGGCGGCCGCGAAGGTCCGCATCGATGTCGGGGCGAAGATGCGCGGCATGTGGCGGTAGGCGCCGGCAGGATGGCAGATGAGGGATCGCCGCTGGCGGTTGGAGAAAGCGGGACTGCGATCCGCAAGATCATCCATGTCGACATGGATGCCTTCTACGCCTCCGTCGAGCAGCGCGACGATCCCAGTCTTGTCGGCAAGCCTGTCGCGGTCGGCGGATCGCGCGAGCGTGGTGTGGTCGCCGCGGCCAGCTACGAGGCGCGGAAATTCGGGGTGCATTCGGCGATGCCGTCGATCACGGCCAAGCGCCGATGCCCCGACCTGATCTTCGTCAAGCCACGGTTCGACATCTATAAGGCGGTCTCGCTGCAGATCCGGGAGATATTTGCCGAGCATACGCCCCTCATCGAGCCGCTCTCGCTGGACGAGGCCTATCTCGACGTGACCGAGAATATCCACGGCATTGCCAGTGCCACCGAGATCGCGACCCTGATAAGGGCCAAGATCAAGGCGGTCACCGGCCTCAATGCCTCGGCCGGTATCTCGTACAACAAGTTCCTTGCCAAGCTCGCCTCGGACCATCGCAAGCCGAACGGCCAGTTCGTGATCACACCGAAGATGGGACCGGCCTTTGTGGAGACGCTGCCGGTCGGGAAATTCCATGGGATCGGTCCGGCCACTGCGGGCAAGATGAACCGGCTCGGCCTCATGACAGGCGCCGACATCCGCGCCCGCGACCTCGAATTCCTCCAGCAGCATTTCGGCAAGTCGGGCAGCTACTACTACTGGGTGTCCCGCGGCATCGACAACCGGCCCGTTCGGCCGGATCGCATCCGCAAGTCGGTCGGCGGCGAGAACACCTTCTTCGAAGATATCTGGGGCGAACCGGAGGCGCGCGCCGCGCTATTGCCGATCATCGACAAAGTCTGGCGGTACTATGAAGGACAGCCGAGCCGTGGGCGGACATTGACGCTCAAGGTAAAGTTTGCCGACTTCCAGATTTTGACGCGCAGCCGAACTGGAAGTG
>Ga0070665_100003038_pt1 | contig 18081 bp, 21 predicted proteins | sample KBSS13metaG_FD_65862 | JGI IMG/M metagenome (GOLD analysis project Ga0070665, IMG submission 65862) | Switchgrass rhizosphere microbial communities from Kellogg Biological Station, Michigan, USA - KBS S1-3 metaG | ecosystem: Host-associated > Plants > Roots > Rhizosphere > Soil ...
GAAGATGAAGAGCCGGTTACCTTCAATCGCGATTCCGAGACAGGCAAGTACATCATCGTTTTTGATCCTCTGGATGGGTCAAGCAATATCGATGTGAACGTGAATGTGGGAACGATCTTCAGTATTTTGCGGCGCATGCCCTCGGAACTGGGCACTCTTGAGGAGTCGATTCTGCAGCCGGGTTTCAGGCAGGTAGCGGCGGGATATGTGGTTTACGGGCCCTCGACAGTTCTGGTTTATACGACCGGCAATGGAGTACATGGTTTTACGCTGGATCCGAAGATCGGGGCTTTTGTGCTGAGCAACGAGCGGATGCAGATACCGGAGCAGGGAATCTACTACTCGGTAAACGAGGCAAATGCAGCCAGCTGGCCGGAGGAATATCGGTCGTACCTAACGATGCTGCGTGAGGGTGGGCTGGGGAAAGCGTATAGCTCGCGTTACATCGGAAGTTTGGTGGCGGACTTTCATCGCACGTTGCTCAAGGGAGGAATCTTTTTTTATCCGCCGACGGAGAAGCAGCCAAAGGGAAAGCTGCGCCTATTGTATGAGGCGAATCCGCTGGCATTTATTGCAGAGCAGGCCGGTGGAGCTGCGACAAACGGTGCAGAGAGGATTCTTGACATAAGGCCGACCGGGATTCATCAGCGAACCCCGTTTTGCGTAGGTGGACGTCGCGAGATGGAGGCCCTGAAGAGTGTGCTGGTGGGGGCGGCCGTTTCGTGAGGTTTTCGAGCGTGATTGTGGATATCCGAGAAGAGGGGCGAGTCTCCGGAAAACAGCGATGGCAACTTCTTCTGAAGGAAACGAAGTTCATCGCAGGAGATACGGGAGTGCTGGAGGCTGTCGCGCGGAGTGGAGCCCGGTTGTCTGTGCCCGTACTGGGGACTCTTGAAGAGAAGGGAGAGATGTGGCTCCAGGTGGAAAAGCCGCTGATGGCGGGGACCGAAGTGACGGCGTGGGTAGAGCACAAAGCCAAGATTGATTGAGAGAAGGTCTGCTTCCTGATAGACTTTGGGAAGTCATCTCAGACCTAGGGAGCTGTTTGGCCCTGTGGTGTGTCCGGCGTCATTTGGGGCTGTAGCTCAGTTGGGAGAGCGCCTCGTTCGCAACGAGGAGGTCGTCAGTTCGATCCTGATCAGCTCCACCAAAAAAATCAATCACTTACAAGTAAAATCTGGGTCCAATAAGCAGCGAAAATGCGATTTGGGTCCAATCTGGGTCCAATAAGAAAAATTATGCAGCACTTTCCTTTTTGATCAAGACAAGGGACGCGATCCTGTCCCCCGCCTCGCGCTTCTGTGGTTTTCCTAAAATCAGAGCACACCAGACAATATCTTGCCCTATGCGATGACGATGACGCAGATTGAATATCTGCTCGCTATGGTACAACCTTCCAATTCAAACCGCATCGCTGCCTTATCCCGCCCTAAGCAGCAGGGTGTTTACGCCAGCGATGGAGCGGGCGAGCCACACCCAGTATTCTGATTAGGCGGCCATGCTTTATCCCACAAATAACCTCAGGATCAAATCCAGCAAACTCGTTCTTCCTCCAATCTTCCTTGAGGAGGAGATGCCTGTCACAGAGAACGCTTCGAGCACTGTCTTTGAAGCACGTCGTCAGATCGTCGACATCCTCAACGGGGCAGACGACCGCCTGGTCGTCGTTGTTGGACCCTGCTCCATCCACGATCCGATTGCTGCCCGGGAATATGCGGGATTGCTGAGGGAGGCGGTTGCGGAGCTTTGCAGCGATCTTCTGATCGTGATGCGTGTGTACTTTGAGAAACCGCGTACCACGATTGGCTGGAAGGGGCTGATCAACGATCCTTACTTCGACGAATCTTTCCGCATCAGTGACGGTTTGCGCATTGCACGCCGCCTGCTTCTCGATCTGGCGGAGATGGGCGTCCCCTGCGGTACCGAGTATCTCGACATGATCTCGCCGCAATACGTCTCCGACCTTGTAAGCTGGGGAGCCATCGGTGCACGAACGACCGAGAGCCAGGTCCACCGGCAGCTAGCGTCAGGACTCTCCTGTCCAGTTGGCTTCAAGAACGGCACCTCCGGCAACGTACAGATTGCGATTGAAGCCATTCTCTCGGCAAGCTATCCGCATACCTTCCTGGGGACTTCGGATACGGGGCAATCGGCCATCCTTCTCACATCGGGTAATCCAGACTGCCACGTCATCCTGCGCGGTGGCCGGCAGGTGACCAACTACGACGCAGCCTCGGTCGCTTCAACCGCCGAGCAGATGGAAAAGACGGGCGTCAAACCACGCATCATGATCGATTGCAGCCACTCAAACAGCGGAAAAGACCACCGCAAGCAGGGTGCAGTATGTCGTGCTGTATCAGAGCAGATCGCGAGTGGGGAACGTCGCATTATAGGTGCCATGATAGAAAGCAATCTCGTTGCAGGCTGCCAGACTCTCGTAAACGGCAAGACCCTTACCTATGGACAAAGCATCACCGACTCCTGCATCGACTGGTCTGAGACACATACACTCCTCGGAGAACTTGCTACAGCCGTCCAAAGACGGCGCACTCATCGAGTGCCCACGTGCTAGTAAGCGGCAGCAGCATATATATGCGCTTCGAGCAGCTCGATTTTCATCTCATCGGCGCGCAGAATACGAAGTCGGTGTACCTGCGGCCGGTCAGAGGTGGATACCCATACCGCATAGCCCCTCTGCTCAAGGACGACCGGCTGCCTGTCATGAACATCTGACATCCTCTCGTTGGACTCTGAAGTGATAACTGACACGGTGGGTTGTAGTTTGAGTATTTCTTGTCGTAAACTTTTGTGTCGCTACTAGACATAAAGCCCGCGGAGGCAGCAACCCGGATTCCAACCCTGGTGAGCTTTTCTGCCGATGCGCTCCCGTTGTCCCAGACCTCATCGACGGGCTCGATGGGCAGCAGCTCCGCACGAACGGAAGCAAAGCGCAGACCCCGCAATACTGCGGACACCGATTTGCTATGGAATTCGCACCCTTGGCGAGTGAACTTTGTGGGGACGATTCCATATAGAAGTAGTTGAAGTCGATCAGCCCGAAGGTCTCGTCCATGATCACCGCGCTCCAGGCCAGCGAACCACTCGGCATAACAAGGTTCTTAAGCATATGGCGGTTCAGATCCGGTACGCCGTCGGTCCACCACACAGGTCCGTTGTGAGTTATTCGAACCGCGGGTTGGCGGCGTCGGGATTAAGCCGTCTCATCACGTAGAAGAGGATCAGGCCTAGAAGCACCCAGAGGGTTCCGAGAATCTGCGCGGCGTGGTTCAGATTGAGCCAGATAAAGGCACTGACAAGAAGGCCCAACAAAGGTGCTGTAGTGGCAAGGAATACCTTTTCTTCGGGGCGCGAACGATAATGAATGAGAGCGGCGGCGTTGACTCCCATGAACGCAATGAATGCTCCGAAGTTGAGCAGTTCGGCACCGCGTTCGTACGTAAGGAGGAAGGCCCCGATGAGAGCGCAGGCACCGACAAGAAGCACATTGTTGCGCGGAATTCCGCTACGTTCGTCGATGACGGAGAAGAAGCGGCGGGGAAGCGAGCCTCCCTTGCCCATACCATAGAGAAGACGGGCAGCTCCGAACTGAGCCGCGATGCCAGAGCCGAGGTTGGCGATGAGAAGGGTCGCGTTGAGGAGTTGAAAGAGGAAATGGCCGCCGACCCGCTGAGCAACATGTACGTAGGCGGTGTCGAGAATGTTCTCGGGGAAGGGCGTTCGAGTGGGCCAGGCGAGCTGGGCGACATAGCACTCGAACGCGGAGAGTAGGCCGATGAAGAGGCAGGTCAGCACGGTGGCCAGCATGATATTCCGGCGGGGATTTTCCACCTCTTCGCTCATAGTGGAGATGCCGTCGAAGCCGATGTAGGTGAGGACGGCGATGGATGTTCCGCGGAAGAGGCGCGAGGCGGAGAAGGTGGCGGGATCGTAAAAAGGGACAAGCCAGTCGCCGCCGACAGGGCGCGCGACGAGGGCAATGTAGCGAATGGCATAGGCGAGGAAGATGACGACTACGATGCTCATGCCAAGAGCGAGTAAGCCATTGAGGCGGCCTGAGGTGCGGACTCCGCGCAGATTGAGCAGTGTGAAGATGGTGGCGAAGGAGACGACCCAGGCGGCGTAAGAAATCTGGGGAAGGACGTTACGGGCGGCCGCGCTGCACCAGATGACGCAAATGATGGGATTGAGAATATAGTCCATTAGCATAGACCAGCCCACGACGTAGCCGAGCATGGGATGGAGTTCACGACCTACATAGGTATATGCGGAGCCAGCGCTGGGATAGACCCGTGCCATGCGTCCGTAGCTGACGGCGGTGAAGAGCATGGCGATCATAGCGATGAGGATGGTCGTGACGACATGTCCTCTCGCAACATTGCTTACCACGCCATAGATTCCCATCGGAGCGGTGGGCTGGATGATGACGATGCCGTAGACGATTAAGTGCCACAGCTTGAGGGAGCGGCGGAGCGTGCCGGCTTGCCGGGTTGCGGTTGCGGAGGAATTCAGAGGGGACCTTTCACGAGGATTGGATTTTAGACAATCTGCCAGCTCGACGATTGCGATGATTGTATAAGCCCCAGGTTGGCGTTCGGCGGAGTGAAGTTCTTCTACGGTAGCACTCGCAATTGGCTTCATCATTGTCGTTTTGTTTGAACTCAAGCGTCATAGGATTAGAGGGCGCAAGGGCAGTTAGGGCTATCATCGGCAACTAGGCGGATCATGGCAAGAATAGAGAGAACGGTCGGTTTTATAGAAACGATGGATTGCGTATCGGTCTCAAAGATTCCCGAAGGGAAAGAGTGGACCTACGAAATCAAACTTGACGGCTTCCGCGTGGAAGCGGTCAAGCTGCATGGAAAGGTGACTCTATATTCCCGGCGGGGAAATATCCTGAACCAGAAGTTTCCGTACGTCGCGACCGCTCTGAAGGATCTGCCAGACGGAACCGTTCTCGATGGGGAACTGGTGGCGCTTGATGCGAAGGGCCGCTCCGTCTTCAATCTGCTGCAGAACTTCCGGTCAGCTGAAGCACAGATCCATTATTACGCCTTCGATATCCTTGTTCTGAAGGGTAAGGATCTGACTCAGCTTCCTCTTTCAGAGCGCCGAGTGATTCTGAACAAAGTAGCTCCCGCGAACGATCACGTCAGTCTGTCTGCTGTTTCGCCCGGCCCATTGTCCAAACTTCTCAAGTTCGTCAAAACCCATGGGCTCGAGGGCGTTGTCGCAAAACGAGCCGACAGTGTCTATCAGCTAGGGAAGCTAACGGGCTTATGAAGCAAGCACCGCATCAATCTTGGCCAGGAGTTCGTGATCGGCGGATACGCGCCAGGCACACATGGGATCGACGCCCTGGTCATCGGCTTTTACCGCGGTAAAGACCTTATCTATGCTGCACGCGTTCGTGCCGGCTTCGTTCCGGCCACTCGCCGTGAGATCTTCAACAAGATCAAGCACCTCAAAATCACGACTTGTCCCTTCAGCAATCTGCCTGAAGCGACAGCAGGGAGGTGGGGACAAGGTTTGACAGCAGAGAAGATGAAAGACTGTGTTTGGTTACGCCCGGAGGCACTCGCAAGGATCGACTCCCTGGAATGGACTGGAGCTGATCATTTGCGGCACACAAAGGTCGTCGCACTTCGCGATGATAAGGATCCGCGGAAAGTCGTGAGGGAGACTTAGTTCATGCGGGCGAGCAACGTTACTCAGATGTTTAGGTACTTGCAGCAGGAGGTACGTGGTTGTTCTGGACATGTCTAGCAAATCGATTCAGTATCGCCTGCCAGCCCTCGCGTTGCTGTTCGATGGGATGAGTTCCCTCGGCATCGAAGGTCACGTGAACACTGACACCCTGATCCCCATCAGCAAATTTTACTTGAGTAGTTCGTGTACCGAACGAGTACTCGATCAGTTGGAGCGGAACTACCTTCGTGTAGACTCCATCGAAGTCAAAACCGAAGCTTCCGTCCTTTGCCTCCATGCGGGAGTGAAAGGCTCCTCCTTCTCGTAAATCAACCGACACGCTGGTCGTATGCCAATCGTCTGAAGCAGCATTCCACTGCTTGATATCTTCGGGTGTCGTATAGGCTCGCCACACCTCTTCGATCGGAGCGGCAATTGTGGTGTGGACGGTAAGTTTCTGAGTAGACATAATCAGTGATCAGATCCCTTATTTGCTATCTAGTAATTCTGCCGAATTGTTGCGCACATTGCCAACATCTTTGCTGACCTCGAACGCCTCCATCTCATCCGACGGGAGTGGCCTCAGAAGGTCGATCGGCGGTTGTTCGCTGACTTCGCGATCCAACCAACGACTGTACTCGCTCTCGTGAAGAATTACGGGCATTCGTGTATGAATCGGAGACATGACTTCATTGGCTTCGGTTGTAATGATGGTGAAGGATTGCAGCCAGCCGTTGGATGGATCTTTCCAAGCGTCTCAAAGACGGAAGAATCCCATCATGTGGCCGTTGGTCAGGTCGAACCCGAAAGGCTGTTTATTCTTCGCGTCCAGTTTCTTCCATTCGTAAAACCACGGGGCCGGAACTATGCAACGCCGTCCGGAGCGGCGTCGGAAGCTCTGGACGCGACAAAAAACCATCCTCCAGGCCGCGAATGGGCCTTCTTGAAATGGAAAGGCCAGGGTTTTATGTAAAGCCATCTGCCTTAGCTCTCCGCCATCCACTTCGGGATTTGGCACACCTCGGCATCCATCGTTCACTCACCGCAAATCCCGCGTTGCCAAACGATGCATCTGAGTGACTATGGGAGAACTAGTATGACTGTGATGGTGGTTGTGGCGGCTTCATTGTGCGTGTTCGTTATCGCAGCAGTCACGACTGTGCGGTGGCGTGTGAAGCGCGATTTAGAAGCCAATAGTATCGAACCGGATGAACTTCATGCTTTGCTGAAGAAGGGAGAAGTATTGCTGTTTGATGTACGCCAACCGTTGGATGTTCCGGCGTATCCAGAGGTCATCCCAGGAGCAATAAGAATCGCGCCGAAAGATGCCGCTGAGCTATCGGCCTCATATTCGCGTGACGAACCAGCAGTGCTGTATTGCACAGGTGCGGACGATAAAACGGGCGCCATGGTTTTGGGGAAGGTAAGAGCTCTGAAGTTCACGAGGGTGAAGTTGCTCAGGGGTGGTTTACAAGCATGGAAGGACAGAGGCTATCCCGTAGAGCAATCTACAGAACCTTTTCAATTGGATGTTCGAGGTCAAGAGCCGCGATGATCCGTCTTCATGAGGCCGTTGCTAGTGCGCCCCGCCTCGGCATCACACGCGGCAGAGATTCCGGAAGAATGCAACCGACCACAACGCATCGAACATTATTTCCTCGCGAGTTTAGGGGCTGACGATCACACTACATGGCCTCGGTTGTTCGTTTGTGCGTCTAAAAGCCCGAGGTGCTCACCATGTCCGGTCTTCCCCCGCTTCCCGAAAATCCGTCGATCGACAATCCGCCGCTGATTCCTGAACCGAAGCGGGATGACCCGGAACCCGAGATCCCAAACGACCCTCCCACCGATCCGCCGTCGGACCCGTTGGAAGAGCCTGATACGGATTGAAGCTCCAGCTCTCGAACGTAATAATGATAGATAGCTCTTCGGAAGATCTCCTGCCGATTAACAGAGTGAGCAGAAGAATGGGAGGGGGTCCTGACTAGAGGCCCGTCGGAGTCCTATCAGTCGGTTCGAATTGACACTCCTTGAAAGTGGAGTTGAGCCGACGGCTCTAGCTGCTAAGACTTCAGCTGGGTACTACAACCGACCGTTCTATCGGCAGCGAGAACGCGATCAGGAACATGCTTTAGCCATTCGCGGATTGAGTCCAGATCGTCCATACACATACTCCTGTTGTTTGTGCCGGAATTGGACCTACTTCGGCAAGTCGCGAGAAAACCGCTCAGACAACTTCACGGGGTATGCCCAGATGCAAAGTGGCGATGTGAAGAGCGTTTGCGTCTACAAGGGCTTCAGCGATGTGAAGCGGTGGAAGGACAGCCAGCGCAGTTGAACAGCTACCCCTGTCATACATCCTCAGGACAGTGAGTCGCAATCAAAGTGCTTATAGAGGCAACCAAGGCAAACATGATCGAGGATCTGGGCCGAGATCCTCGGATTTTTGTAGGCATCGGGTTGGTGCGACTCAGTAGGAATGCATGGCTATCTTGACCGAAGTACTCTGGGAGATCGCCTTCCAGATATACAGTTGGTTTCAAAAGCTACAGCACAGCTCGAACTTGTGGAGGGCTAGACGGGTTGAGCGCAAACAGCAGTAGTTTGTGCATCGGACGGTTCGAGGACCGCTCAGGACATCCAACTCGCTCCATGCGGCCCCCAAATCTTCAGTACCGCTCTTTCATTCCAACTCACCCGGGATCTCACTTGCGCTCCTCGGTCTCTTTGGACACAAACAACACCAGTTTGTGAGGAACTCATCTATCTAAAAGTTATGGTTGATGAGAAGTGGAATCTCAACGATGAAGATACATATATGGGAGTTTGTATCGTTTGTCATTCCTCCAGACCCATAAAGATGTATCCGGATGAGGACCTCCACCCGGCTCCCATTTGCAAACAATGCTGGGATGATGTGGGAAGGAAGAGGACCGCTCTAGCGGTCTGGAAGAAGATCACAAACAAAGCTAACTTTCTCGCACTTCTCGGCTGCGCGCTGGATGCGGTCTGGCTCGTAAGAAGACTCCTTCAGATCGAGGATGCCAAGACCAGCCCATGGCATCTCTTCGGGGCCTTCGGACTCTTGCTCATTGCGCTTTCCATCATCGCAGCAGAGCGGCTCGGTTCAGGACGCAAACAGCGGTAGTTTGTGTTCGCGAGATCATAAAATGCCCCCGCATGGGACGGGGGCACCCAAGAAAACGACTGTACTTGGCACACTGCGGTGCCTATGATTCATGCTAGATACTTGCCCTTCACATCTCTACTGCCCAAAAGCGTTAGCCGAGCACAAACAGTAGTAGTTTGCGTTCAGGGTTTACGAACGGCTCCTGCTCTGTCGGCCTGTGTGTAGGAGCGTTCCTGCTCCGGATGTAGCTTCGTCCCGGTTTGCGGCGCATCTTTGGCTTTATCTTTGTCAGACTTCGGTGGCTTGTTCCTCGACTTTGATGTCTTAGATTCTGAAGGCTTATTTGGCCTGGTTGTTTGTTGCCCTTTACCCTGAGCCGAGCACATCCCGATAGAGGACAGCACCATCACCGCGACAAGAGAGACGAATCGCATAAGTTCCACCCATTGCATGCTGAGATGCCATGAACTGCGTAGGCGATCTGTGGCTCGAAGAAATTTCAATACTCTGCACAAACAGCGGCGGAGTCGCCGCAAGCTCAGGAGAAAGTGCGCAGATTGGCCCGCAGGCCGGGAGACGAAATCAAGCTCTCGATTGGCAATCTGGGCGATCGTCAAGCAACGCTGTACGACTTCCGTGCGCGACTTACGTTTTGAAACGAGACCTAGCGTCATTGCTCGAAGGTCTACCGAAGGCACCGATTAGGGAAGTGAGCAGCGGTTTATGAGTCGTGGCTCAACAGTCGACGGACTCTGAATTATTGAAGGATAAATATTTCTGTTGCTTGGGAATATCTTTCAGACAATACACGCATCAAACACAAACAGTGGTAAAAACTGCCACGGCAAGCCCTCGTAGAAAGTCGGTCACTCGGATTTTCTCAGGCATCTCGTAAAGCTAAGCGGAGAAGCAATAGCAATGAAGTTATCTAACTGCCCCCACCTAGATATACTCGGTCGCGAAATGATCGAGGCATATCGGCGTTCGGGAGATCTAGACGGGATCTCACTCGTAGACACGGAATTCTCCCATGTTCAACGACGGATTGTCGCCCATCGTGCGGACTGTGTTATCTGCCGAGAGGTTGGCCGTGGGAAATATCCCAGGCGACGTCGTGAACTGCCAGTGGCGAGTTAGGAGCTTTGGCATTGTAGCTAACCTGCTGATTCGTTTTCTTACGTTCCAACCTTAGGAGAGTGGCACATGGAACAGTCAATAACTTCAAGATCTCCGTACGTTGCTGCTGAGCGGTATTCCCACGAGGCTCATACCTCTGGTGTGTCTTGGTCAGCAGTCCTTGCGGGTGCAGTCGTCATGGCGGCGCTATCGCTCATTCTCCTCTCCCTAGGAACGGGCTTGGGCTTGTCTTCTATCTCTCCCTGGGCCGGTGTTGGGGCTTCCGCACCAGCGATCAAGGCTTCCGCCATTCTTTGGTTGATCTTCGCTGCGGTATTTAGTTCTGCTTTCGGAGGCTACCTCTCCGGTCGTCTTCGTACGAAGTGGGCGAACATCCACGGAGACGAGATCTATTTTCGTGACACGGCTCATGGCTTTTTGGCGTGGTCCACCGCCTTAGTAGTAACGGCTGCTTTCTTGGGCGCAGCAGCAGCTTCGATGGTTGGATCTTCAGCTCAAGCGCAAAACACATCGCACTCGGGCGAAGTTCAAAACGGAACAAGTGAGATCGATACGAACGACTACTTTGTCAATTACTTGCTGAGGACGGACGGAACTAAATCTGACGCGATATCCGCTACGACGCGGGCGGAAGCAGAGTCAGTGTTTGCTCACTCTCTAACTCAAGGATCACTCGATCCATCTGATCGTGCCTATCTCTCACAGTTAATAGCTGCTAATACTGGGGTAAGCTCCACGGATGCGGACAAGCGTGTCTCAGACGTGTTCATGAATGCACAAGCGGCGGCCGAGAAGACCCGTAAGTCAGTCGCCCATTCTTTGCTTTGGATCTTTCTAGCCCTTCTGATCGGGGCTTTTTCCGCGAGCTTTGCTGCCACCATCGGGGGAAGACAGCGAGATAACGTCGTTGCCATCTAGAAGTCCTCGAGAATGGTTTTTACAGTTTATCTAAGATCGTCGATTTACTTGGTTAAAGGAGTTCATCTATGCGGTCGATCATACTTTTGTTGCTAGGCGTGCCTATTCCGATTGTCATTTTGATTGCATTAGTAAGCCATTAAGTTCTCCCGCATATATCGAAAGGATCAACATGGAACGGGAAGAGCAGCGAATCGGCACTGAAAGCATGACGAACAAATTGATCTTTTATGGCATGGTGGCTACCGGTCTCGTGGCGGCTTATCTCATGCATAAACGAGGCGAGTCCTTAGTGACAATTGCGAGGCGCGTCGTCACGAATCCAGTAGGTTCCCTGGTCGCGGAGGTCAAAGATCGGGTCTGACACAAGACGTCATAATGGTGACGATGGGCACAGCAATGGGTTGGTTTCCAACATAATGCAGACTCTAGCTGATACAGGTTAGATCCAAAGATCATAACTAGACGTACCAAGACATGCCTCCTTTACTACAGCTAGCGCCCACCGGCTCGTAGCTCAAAAAGACGGTTAAATCGAGGTATTTAATACCTTGAGGGGTCGTGGACACCGTGAGAAAGAAGCGCTCTCCCGGCGATTTCTAGGACCTGTAAAGTAACCCATTATCAAAAGAGGTAAGTATGTTGTGTAGGGTCTGCACTGAATTGGAGGAAGCACTAGCTAAAACACAACGGCCAGATTCGCCTGAACGGCTCTCAGGTCTGACTGAGGCGGGGCTGCGCAATCGTACTCACCAGAGACAAGAGCGGGTTTTGAAGGCAGAGCTTGATCTAACCAAGCACAAAATTGCCTGCTCGAAGAAAACGGGATAATCTCGGCTTTTGAGGAATCGCAGCCTTGCGCGATCTGACGCTAAAGCGGCAATGTACTCACTCATCCCGCCCCCAGCCCCAAACGACGATGTACTCATTTGCGCATGTTCCGAATCAAAGAACATCGGGTGCGACGCGGTATTCTCTACGCGAGGAGTACTAGGAACCGACTAGCCAGAGAAGCGCCGAGATGCTCTCGCGTATCTTTGCTGTGTTCACGGCGTTACTCTTCGCGCTAGGGGGAATATCACGAGCGGACACTTTCACGTATACATTCGTTGCTGGCTGCGCAGGGCAATTGTCGTTTGAGTCACCCGACATTCTTACCGCCGACACAATTCTGTCATCTTCAGACTTCCTGACAAATATCGCTATCTCGCCTCCTTCGAGATCAATCCGACGGCAGGGGAGTGCGATGGCAATAGTGGTCAGGGAGCCTCGTGTGCGGGTATAGTGTTTTCGAATAGCGATGGATTCTGTATCTTCTTCGCCGTGCCTTTGAAGACGACCGGCGTCTTCGGTTCGGACGGCGAGACTCCTACAATTTCTCAGACGTCGGGCGATCTATCTACGGTGCCTGGGCCAGCATCCCATCACGCTGTTGGCTTTAGGCGTTTCCCTCCTGGTTGAGTTCTTCTTCGCGCTTGATGATTTCCTCTGATTCCCCTGGCCGGACGGCCCGTATTGTCTCCAGCAACTCGGCAGGTTGAAATGAGTTGACTCTGAAATCTGCTTCTCCATGGGAGTCTAAGGGTGAACAGATCAAAGATTACCGGTCGGAGTGTGCCGGCACAATGAGTCTGCCCTTTCCCTTCCGCAAAGTCTACGGGGCAGCAATCGGACTAGCTGCTATCACGCTTTGCGGTCTTCTCGTGGCTCTTGTTGCAGATGGCGGATGGGACGTCGCAACGACGTGCCTTCTCATTACGCCTTTACTATTTACCATCTACCGCATATTCCAAAGATCACAGCACCGATGACGCGTCTTTCGAACGAGGTCGGGAAATCGCAATCTATGTCTCGTTTGGCTACCAGTAAGAAGAGTCGCCGACGAAACTTATTGCGATGACGAGCGATGAGCCCCGTAAATCGTACCTTTCGACGCATCTGGAAAGGGTGCAGCGCTGCTATGCAATCGGACCCCGATGATGGGAGCAACCCTGTTGGAAAGATTTCAAAAATTGGGCCGCCGTTCGTCTGTCTGACGGACGACCCCCTAGGACTAATTACCTGCCACTAAACTGCGAGATTCTCCGTGTTATTTTTTGCGGTTTCTGCCGGGTCGCTCGCCTCCGTCCACGCCATTGTGTGTAAGCGATGGGCTGCGGAGCGGTTGCGGGAATCAAGTCTACTTACTAGCGCGATGGACGCCGCAGGGCGACTATACCATCGTCATCAATGCAACAAGCGCGACCACAGCGCAGAACATGGCTCTCAACCTCACGATCCAGCGCCCCAACTCTTCAACGTCCTGGTAGCTCGACGAGCGATTTGCCCTGTTATTGCGAACTGGCTCGTTTATCCAGAGAAGGTGTCATTTCCCCCTCGAACTCGGCTCTCTCCAATGAGCTACTTGTCGGTGTTAGGCCTTACTCGGGTGCCTTATTCATTCTTCACGAAGAAGTATCAGGGGATCCGTGTCAAGCGCACGACGTGCCGGAATCCAGCTGGCCACGAGGCCCAGTAAGAGCATTGCGAGCACAACCCCGGTAAGCACGATGGGGTCCCATGGCGTAGCCTGATAGACGATAAAGGCTAACACCTTGCCGGCGGCTAGCCCCAACAGTAAACCCACAACGGAGCCAAAGGCCAGCAGGCCGAAGGTTCGTCCCAGTGCAGCATGTAATACTTCGGTGCGTTGCGCACCCAGAGCGATACGAATTCCGAACTCGCGCAGCCGCTTGCTGACGGCGAACGCGGCCATCCCGAAGATGCCTGTCACCGAAAGCATCGCACCCAGCACTCCGAGCACGCCCAGCGAAATCGTCGCCATTCGCGGGGCAAAGAGAAATGCATCCATCGCCTTATAGCGAGTCTGGACGTAGACCGGCAGGGCCGCATCGATCTGCCGTATTGTGCGCCTTATCGCAGTCGCCAGTTGCTCAGGATCGCGGCTTGAGCGGATCACAAGGTATGCCGTGTTGGATGGCGACTGCAAGATGGGAAGAAACATCACCGGCCTCGGATCTTCGGTGAGACTCCCATATTTTCCATCTTCCGCGATACCCACGACCTGGATACGTGTCCCCGACGGCATCTTGAAGTAGCCATCCATAGCCTTTGCTTCGGAGCCGAAGATCTTGCGCGCGAGTTGACGATTCACCACAGCTACGCGTGGCGAGTCCTCGTCGTCATGCCACGTAAATGCCCTTCCCGACAATAGGGCCGTGCCCGCCGCTTGGAAGTATTCAGGCGAAATCTTGAACATGAGAGCATGCGCTGCAGCGTTTGAATGTTTCAGCTCAGACGTGTCGTCGGTGAAGACGTAAGAATCGGCCTGAGCATCGCCCAGCGGCACTTGATCGGCCAATCCCTCAGACTCGACGCCGGGAATTTCTTTCACTGCATCGATCATTCGCTTCTGCATAGGAGGCACATCATCGCCACGGTAGCCTGCCATATTCAGTTCCGTCTCCACCAGCATGGTGTTCTGCAACTCAAAGCCGAAGTTGTTATGCATGGAGCGTGCCAGTCCTCGAACCGCAACGATCGATGAGGTGATCAGTACGGCGCAAATCGCAACCTGAAGGATAAGCAGAAGGTCTCGCAAAGAGAACCGTCGCCCGATTCTTCCGGAGGCCCCCGACTTAACCACTTCATATGGATTCGTACGGAGTATCTGCCTCACAGGAACAGCGCCAAACAGAAATCCACTCACCAAGGACAACAGCAATGCAACTCCGTACACCTTTGCATCCGGGGTCACAGCTAGATGCAAAGGCCATCTATCGATCGGCTGCCACACACTCAGCTGTTTCAACAGTACGATGCTGCCGGATAATCCGATCGCGCCACCAGCCAGCGAGATCAACACTGCTTCGGTAAAGATGCTGCGTAGAATGCGCGTGCGGCTCGATCCCAGCGCAAGTCGCAGAGCAACTTCACGGGAGCGGTCTGCGGCGCGTGCGGCAAACAGGCTGCCCAGATTGGCGCACGCAGCCAGCAGAATCAATCCTGACAGCAGCATCAATCCTGTCATGAACGCGAGCACAGGGCGCCCCAGATAATCGCCATAAAGGCTAGGACGCGCCAGCTTGAAGTTCATTTTGCTGTCTTCCTTGGGATAGGCTCTTCCGAGTTCTGCTCCAATCGAGTTCAGATCGGCGATCGCCTGCGCTTCAGTAACTCCAGCCTTCAGGTGTCCCAGTGTCATGAATATCCAGCGGTCTCCGCGCGCATTCATGTCGCTTTCGTCGAACTGCGGATGATTCACCATTGGCACAAAATAATCCGGATTGAAAAAAGACAGAGTGCCATGGAACTCCGGCGAAGCTACGCCAATGATAGTGAACGGGTGTTTGTTCAGCTGAACCACGCGACCCACCACAGTGCGATCCTCCTGGAAATAGCTATGCCAGAAGGCATATGTCAGCACGATGTAGGGAGCGCTGTTAGGCCCGTGTTCATCCGAGGCGTGGAAGAACCGTCCAATGTACGGTTGCAGGCCCAATGCGTCGAAGTAATTCCCGCTGGCCTCCTCGATCCAGGATCGGTACGGGTCCTTCCCTGTGTCCAGCCCTGCCTGCGCAATGTTGTACGCCACAAGGTCCTCGAAGCTGTGGTTGCGGGCGCGTAGATCGAGATAGTCCGGATAGGATTCGGCCATGTCGTTGGTAGCGATTCGCCAGAGTCCGTAGAGACTCTCCGCGTTCGGTACATTCAACGGTCGAATAATGAAGGCGTTCAGGACACTGAAGACCACGGCGTTCGCCCCGATTGCCAGTGCCAGCGTCAAAACGGCCGCAATCGTGAATCCTGGAGACTTGCGCAACCCGCGCAGGCTGAATCGAACATCCTGGACAACGGTCTCCCCGAAGTTACCGCCCAGAGCCTGGCGAGACTCCTCCTTGAATCTCTGGTAGCCGCCGAACTCAACGCGGGCTCGGCGTTCGGCCTCGCGCCGGGGGAGACCTGTACGCTCCAGATCGTCGGCGCGGTGTTCGATGTGTGAATGAAGTTCTTCGTCCATCTCGCGAACCATCTGCGAGCGACGGAAGAGAACAGTCACGAGAGAGCGAAGAGAGTCGAAGAGTTTCATGCGTCCTCCGGTTAAGAACCTAGTGCACTAGCCATAGCCGTCGCGAGCCGATTCCAGCTTTCTGTCTCCTCGCGCAGGCGTTTGCGGCCTGCCGTTGTGAGCTCATAGAACTTGGCCCGACGATTGTTTTCAGAGATACCCCAGTCGGCTTTGAGCAAACCCTGGCGTATCAGGCGGAACAGACCAGGATAGAGAGCGCCCTGCTCAATGAGGAGAGCCCCGCCAGAGATCTGCTCGATGCGCAGAAGGACTCCATACCCATGCAGCGGGCCAAGAGAGACTGCCCTGAGAATCAGTAGATCGAGGGTACCGGGAAGAAGCTGAGCTTGGATCGTCACATTTACTCCTAAGATGGTTAGGAGTCTAGGACGTCCCTCCTAAACTGTCAAGGAGAACAAATTCAAAAGGCCATTGTCATGAATTGCCCATCAATAGTCGCAAAATCACCGATGCGTTCATCTACCACTGCTGCACCTGTAGGAAAATAATAGACATGAGCTTGAACCCGAGCGAATCCAGACTACCGTCATCCAATAACGCATGAGTTCACCAGATTTTCCTGTGGTGCCATTCCCCGATACCACAACTCCGACCGCCAAGTGATCCGTTTCGGCTTTGACAATACCTATGCGAGATTGCCGGAGCGCTTCTATGCTCGGGTAAATCCAATCCCAGTAGCAGCGCCGAGCCTCGTGAAGCTCAATCTGGAATTGGCCCGCAGCCTTGGGCTCGACCCGTACGCGCTGGCGAGCGAACAAGGAGTTCAAATCCTGGCAGGCAACCAGATCGCCGAGGGATCTGAACCCCGGGCGCTCGCTTATGCCGGACACCAGTTCGGACACTTCGTACCGCAGCTCGGCGACGGGCGCGCAAACTTACTAGGCGAGCTGGTAGGGCTCGACGGCATGCGCTACGACATCCAGCTCAAGGGTTCCGGTCCGACGCCCTTCTCTCGCCGCGGCGATGGCCGAGCCGCGCTCGGTCCTGTTCTACGCGAATACATCGTCAGTGAAGCAATGGCGGCGCTGGGCGTGCCGACCACCCGAGCCCTGGGTGCGGTCACCACTGGCGAAGCAGTATTTCGCGAATCGGTTTTACCTGGAGCCGTTCTGGCTCGAGTCGCAGCAAGTCATCTCCGCGTGGGCACCTTCCAGTATTTCGCGTCTCAGGGTGACACAGAAGCGATATCCAGGCTGGCGGACTATGCAATCGCCCGCCACTATCCTGAGGCAGCAGGTAAGAAGCGACCATATCGAGCATTCATGGATGGCGTGATTGATCGGCAGGCACACCTGGTCGCACAATGGATGCTCTTCGGCTTCATCCACGGCGTGATGAACACCGATAATACCTCAATTTCTGGCGAAACCATGGATTATGGTCCTTGCGCCTTTATGGAAGCATACGAACCAGACAAAGTATTCAGCTCTATCGACCATCAGGGACGTTACGCCTACAACAACCAACCCCGTGCCGCACTCTGGAATCTCGCCCGACTTGCCGAGGCACTGCTGCCCATCCTTCAACTCGAAGAGGGTAGCGAATCGGCGGCGATAGCATCAGCCAACGAGGCGCTAGCGGCTTTCAATCCCACATTCGCAGCCGCTCGCATCGCCGGTTTGCGTCGCAAGCTTGGCCTCTTCGAAGAACGTGAGGGCGATACAGAGCTGGCCGAGGGCTTCATGCAACGCATAGCAAGTAACGGCGCCGACTTCACCCTGACCTTCCGCCGGTTGTGCGACGCCGCTGCCGGAGCGCAAGGAGACGAAAACATCAGCAAGCAGTTCGAGGATGCAGGAGATTTCGACGCATGGGTTGTTGACTGGCGCCTGCGCCTGGAGGAAGAGCACGTATCCGCAGAAGTGCGCGCTACTGCCATGCGGCTAGCTAATCCGGCGTACATCCCCCGAAACCACATGGTAGAAGCAGCACTCCATGCCGCTGTCGAGCGCCAAGACTTCCAGCCCTTCGAGGACTTGCTAAAGGTCTTGTCGCACCCCTATGAAGAAACGCCGGGGCTGGAACGTTATCTCACGCCGGCCCGTCCGGAGGAAGCTGTCCGACGAACTTTTTGCGGAACCTAAGCAGGCGATTGGCTAAA
>Ga0070665_100003040_pt1 | contig 18078 bp, 14 predicted proteins | sample KBSS13metaG_FD_65862 | JGI IMG/M metagenome (GOLD analysis project Ga0070665, IMG submission 65862) | Switchgrass rhizosphere microbial communities from Kellogg Biological Station, Michigan, USA - KBS S1-3 metaG | ecosystem: Host-associated > Plants > Roots > Rhizosphere > Soil ...
GGCGGCCTCGATGTAGCGCCTGGTGTCGTCGTAATAATGACCCGTCTCGGGATCGATGCCGCGCACCGCGCCGATCATCTCGCTCGCGAACAGGATGTTGTCCACCGGGATCACGCGCGCGAGCAGGTCGATGCCCGGCTGGTGATACACGCAGGTGTCGAAGAAGATGTTGCGGAGAAGATGCTCCCGCAGCACCGGCTTCCTGAGCTCCTGTGCGAGCCCGCGGAAGCGCCCCCAGTGGTACGGCACCGCACCGCCGCCGTGCGGAATGACGAAGCGCAGTTTCGGAAATTGCTTGAAGAGATCGGACGTCAGGCATTGCATGAAGGCAGTGGTGTCCGCGTTGAGGTAGTGCGCACCGGTGGTGTGGAAGCTCGGATTGCAGCTCGTGCTGACGTGAATCATCGCCGGGATGTCGTACTCGACCATCTTTTCGTAGATCGGATACCAGCAGCGATCGGACAGTGGTGGCGAGTTCCAGTGCCCGCCGGACGGGTCGGGATTGAGGTTGATGGCGACGTTGCCGTACTGTTCCACGCACCTGACCAGTTCCGGGATACACGTGGCGGGGTCGACCCCCGGGCTTTGCGGCAGCATCGCGGCGGGGATGAAATGATCGGGGAAGAGCCGGCTTACGCGATAGCACAGCTCGTTGCAGATCGCGGCCCACGTGCTCGAAACCTGGAAATCGCCGATGTGATGCGCCATGAAGCTCGCGCGCGGGCTGAAGATGGTGAGGTCGAGGCCACGCTCGCGCATGAGCCGAAGCTGGTTGCTCTCGATCGATTCCCTCACCTCGTCGTCGCTGATGCGAAGCTCCGACGCGTTCGGCATTTCCGAAGGATCTTCGATCCCCGCGATCTGGCGATTGCGCCAGGCCTCGAGCGCTTTGGGCGCCGTGGTGTAGTGACCATGGATGTCGATGATCATCGAATGGCTCCGTTCAACGCGGGTCGCTTCGCGCCCGCTCCGACGGGACTTCGGGCGGGAGAAATCGGGTCAGCGTCGATGGCATGCGTGGGCGCGCCGCATGGGTTGGAAAACAGCCTTCCAGCGGAAGTTGCGCGGAGTCGGAAGGAGTGGCGGCCGCCGCGATTGTCGCAGGAATCGCGAGCGCAGCCGAATGCCCTTCCGGGCCCGCGCCCATGCCCTGCAACCAGCGCATCCCGGTAGCGTGAAACGGTCTCGAACATGATGGTGGTCATCCACGAGCGCCTCCGCCGTGGCGCATACTCCGGCAGCTTCGCCGCGTTGGGCATCGCGGCACCCGGCGATCCCGATTGCCAGCATTGACATGGCGATCTCAATCGATTCCCACGGGTCTCCTGCATCCAGGCGGCGAAGGATTTCGAGGTTGGAAGTGTCGGGGTGCGATCGATTTCGCGCGTTGCCTTCCGCTTGAAGTGACAACTGAATTCGTTATGCCGGGGCGAATGGGGCAACGGCCGCCGGAGAGCGTCAGGATGGCAGTCATGACAGAGCGGGGCCGGTCGCCGCCGCCCACGCCCGCGACGGGCCTGGACGTCAATTTGCGGCATCTGTTCGTGTTCATGGCTGTTGCGGAGGCGGGCAGCGTTGCCGCCGCAGCAGAGCGATTGTTTCGCGCGAGCTCCGCGGTGGCTCGGGCGGTCACCAAGCTGGAACACGATCTGGGCGTGCGTCTTTTCGATCGTCGTGCGCGCGGAATGCTGGTCAATGCGTATGGCCAGACGGTACTTCAGCGGGCCCGCCGGATTTCCGACGAGTTCGCGGCCGCCGCGAAGGCCCTCGATCCGGCCGGCTTCCAGCGCATCGATGCCGGCTCGCATCTCGTTTTCTCGGCACTGCCGAACGGCAGGCGCCTCGCGATCGTCACGGGCCTGGCGGACCGGCACAACATGGAAGCGGTCGCGCGCGAGCTTGGGGTTACTCAGGCAGCCGTTAGCGCGGGACTGAAGGAGCTGGAAGATCGCCTCGGCAGGGCACTCTTCACACGCTCCGCCAAAGGCCTGATACCGACCGATGCGGGCGACGCGCTGGCGTTTCACTTTCGAAGAAGCCTGGCGGAGCTTCGGCACATCGGTCCCGACCTCGCGGGGATGGAAGGCGTCGTGCACGGCACGGTACGGATCGGCGCCTTGCCGCTGGGAAGGACCCGCATCCTCCCGTCGTGCATCGCATCCGTGCTGGCGCGCCATGCGCGGCTCCGCGTCGTCACCACGGAGAGTCCATACGAGGCGCTTGCCGCGCAATTGCGGAGCGGCGAGATCGACTTCGTGTTCGGCGCGCTCCGCCCTGCGCACCATGCCAGGGATCTGCTCCAGGAGGGGCTGTTCGACGACTGTATTTCCATCATTGCGCGCGCGGGGCATCCGCTGGCCTCACGTCGCGCATTGGCGCTCTCCGATCTGCGTGACGCGCAATGGGTGCTGTGGCGAGCGGAGGCCCCGGCGCGGGAAATGTTGCTGCGTTGTTTTCGCGAATCGGGCGAGCCGGAGCCGCAACCGTCGGTCGAGACCGGCGACCTCGCGATCCTGCGCGGCGTCATCAGGCAAAGCGACATGCTGACCGCGATTTCAGCCCAGCAGCTGCATCACGAGATCATGGCCGGCGATCTGGTGATACTGCCCGTCGGCATGGAGCAGACACGTCGCAGCATCGGCATCGCGCAGCGCCAAGGCGCATTGGCATCGCCCGGCGCCCGCGTGCTGCTGGACGAGATCCGCACGCGCGTCCGGCACATGGTCGCGGAGGGCGAGCTGCTGGAGGTCGCAGCGGAGCGCAACCACGTTCAGCCGGCTTGATCCAGTCGGGGTTGCACCGCGGAACGCGATTGCGCGCACACCCGCGCATTCAGCTTGACGGTGTGGGCCCGGGCTTTTGGTCCCACGCGAGATTGCCAGCCTCCTTCCCGGCGACGGAATACAGGGCGCCCGGGGCGTTGCGCGTGCGCTGGAAGGCTTCCAGCGTTTCGCCGCGCATCGCTGCATAAATGTGCAGGTTCGACACGCCGGTGACCGCGCCGAGCTTTTCAAGCATGAAGAAGATCGCGCCGTAGTGCATGAGCCCGCGCCAGTCGCGCCGGCGAATCAGGTCGCGCTCTTCTCCGGACAGCCCGGCGGCCTCGAAGCTCGCCTCCGGATCGCGAAGGAACGCCGCTCGGTGGCCGGGCTCGATCATCCGGTGCAGGTAATCGTTGATGCGATAGGCCTTCACACTGCGTTCGAGAGTGAACGGATAGGTGCCATCGAGCTTCTCGATGCCACGGAGCTGCGTTTCCATGTGGCGTTGCTGGCGTTCGACAAGGGCCGGGTTGGGCGCATCCATGCCCTCGTAGATCGCGGTCGCGATGCCTGCCATCGAGGGCAGGTAATAGCTGCGGAACTTGCATTCGACGCTCGCTGAAAGCGCGCCGCGCATGGTGAGCCACATCACCACTTCCGCGCCCTCGAAGCCGCCCAGCTCGGCATATTCGGCGATGGTCATTCCGGCAAGTTGCTCCGGATCGTGTTCGAACAGGTCGAGAAAACGATGGTCCCATTCGGGATTGTTGAAGCCTGCGCGCTCGCCATGGACCTGATGCGACAGACCGCCGGTGGCGACGACCACGACGCGCAGATCCTCCGGGTAGCTTTCGATCGCGCGCCGCAGCGCCTGTCCGAGCTTGTAGAAACGGCGGGCAGACGGTATCGGGAACTGCAGGACGCCCATCTGTAGCGGCACGAGACGAACGGGCCATTCCGGTTCGTGCGGGCATAGCACCGAAAGAGGCGAAAAGCATCCGTGGTCGAGCGGACGGTTCTGGTAGAACGACATGTCGAACTCGTCGGCCATGAGCGACTGGCCGATATGCGAGGCGAGTTTCGGATGTCCTTTGATGGGCGGCAGATCGCGCGCGCCACCGCCTTCGTCGGCGACGTGCCATTCGGGCCCGATGCCCAGCGCGAAGGCGGAGTAGTGGTCGAAGAAGAAGGAGCTGACGTGGTCGTTGTAGATCATCAGCAGCACGTCGGGCTGCTTGTCCGCGAGCCAGCCCGCCAACGGCGCGAAATTCTCGAAAATCGGCGCCCAGACAGGATCGTCCTGCTTGTTCTTGTCATAGGCGAACCCGATGGTCGGCGTATGCGATGCGGCGATGCCGCCGATGATGCGAGCCATGTGAGTCGCGCTCCCTGCTGTGGATCAGGAGCGTTCCAGTGTGATGCAATGTCCGGTGGCGCGCATTGCTTTCGACTTGATCTGACGAGTCCGTTGCTTATCGGGGCGGATCGACGGCGGCATCGCTGTGCGCCCGCGCGCCATCGCAGCCTGGGCGATCCCGGGATGACGGCTCACGCCAGCCAGTTGTTCGTGCACAAGCGCCCGTTCGCAGCGGCCGGTCGTTGACGGCGCAATAGCGGCCAGCGCAGAATTTTGAAGACATGCGCCCCGATGGCGTCGCGCTTTCTGACGATAAACGAGGCTGACCGACGGGGGAGAGTCGCGATCCGTCGTTGTGTTAAAACCAGGCGTCGACCGCCAACCCATCGAAGTTGATGCATCCCTTGGAGAGATTCGAATGATCTGCAGTATGCGCTTTGCTTTGGCCGCGTGCGTGGCTCTGCTGTTTCCTCTGTTTGCCCACGCCGCCGACTATCCGAACCGTCCCATTCGTCTCATCGTCGGTGCGGCGCCGGGTGGGGGAAGCGACTTCGTTGCGCGAACGATCACACCCAAGGTCTCTACGCTCCTCGGTCAGCCGATCATCATCGACAACCGAGGCGGCGCCGCCGGGCTGGTTGCCAGCGAGCTGGTGGCAAAGGCACCCGCCGACGGCTACACGTTGCTGCTGGTGTTTGCGAATTACGCGACGTTTCCGAGCCTTCAGAAGAAGCTCAATTTCGATCCGGAGAAGGACCTCGTCCCGGTATCCGACATTGCGACCTCGGCGCTGGTCCTGACCGTTGCACCTGGCCTGCAGGTCAAATCCGTGAGCGAATTGATCGAGATCGCCAAGGGCAGGACGCTGAACTACGCATCCCCCGGCGTCGGATCCATGGGCCACCTTGCGGCCGAACTGTTTCAGTCGATGGCCGGCGTGAAAATGATCCACGTTCCCTATAAAGGCGGCGGTCCTGCCATCATGGGGCTGCTGGGTGGACAGGTCGACGTCTACTTCTCGACTCCCGCGGCAGCGATCACGCAGATGAATGCAGGGAAGATTCGCGGCCTCGCCGTGACGGGCGACAAACGTGCGGGTTTTGCACCGCAACTGCCGACGATCTCGCAGTCTGGCCTGGAAGGCTACGAGGTCAGTGGGTGGTTCGGAATCTTTGCGCCGATCGGAACGCCCCAGCCGGTGATCGACATGATCAGTCAGGCGGTGGCCACGGCGGTGAAGGACCCGGAGATCCAGAAGTCGCTTGCAAACGACGGCGACGCGGCGGTCGGCAACTCGCCCCCGGAGTTCGCGAAGGAAGTGCAAACGGACATAGCGAAGTGGAGCAAGATCATCAAGAGCTCGAATATCGAGCTCGAATGAGTCGAGCGACTACCAGATCAATCGCACTTTGCGTGCCGCCTTCATCGCGGCCGCGCGAAAGGCTGCGTAGGCGGGATGAGATCGCTGGCCAAGGCGGTACTGCAGCATGACGGGACTCGAACCAAGAGACGGCTTGGTGCGCACGATGCGAACCAGCTGCAGGCGCTCGAAACGTTGAGCGGCGAACTCCGGGGCCATCGCGATGAAGCGCGTGGCCGCGACGACGGACAGGCTCGACTCGAACGAATTGGACTCGATCACGGGCACGATCGGCGGCAGTCCCGTCGTGGAGATGATGGTGTCGATCAGGTCGCGCGAATAGAACCCTCTCTTGGGCAATACCCACTGCAACCGCGCCAGTTGCGTCATGTGGCACGGCTTGGTCGGCACGGTCGCATTGTCTCGGGCGCAAACGACCACCGTGTTTTCACGGTACAGCTTTTCGGCCTCGAGCGCGCTCCCCGCCGTGCCCGGCGCAGCGCGGCGCGCGATCACGAAGTCGAGCCGCGCCGCTTCGAGTTCCGATGCCATCTCGTTGGACGTGCCTACCGCGATGTGCAGCCGGAATCCCGCGGACCCGTCGCCTACCTGCGCCAGTAGGTGTGGAATCAGCACGTGCATGACACGCGGAATGCAGCCCAGCCGGACAATGGGCAGCGATTCGTTCGCGGCCTCGGACAGGTCTTCGAGCGCGCGCAGCGCGAATGCCGCCTGTTTGATCACGCGTTCTCCCGCCTCGGTGGCGTGTGTTCCCGAGGGCGACCGCGTGAACAACGCGACGCCCACGAGACTCTCGGCGGCGGCGACGAGGCGCGATACCGCCGGCTGCGGAATTTTCAACTCGCGCGCGGCGGCGTGCACCGATCCGCCGCGGGCGACGGCCACGATGACCTTGAGATGGCGCGGCTGGAGAAGGGGCACGCGCGCGGGATCCATGATGTCAAAAGTGTATCAGGTGAGGCCAGGATCGCCTCGTTGACAGCATCACGCACCCGAGCCTAAGTTGAGGCACTCCGGCGAAGGAGCCGGGACCGTCGCGTGCGATTTCCGCGGTATTCACCGCGAGCCGCTGACGGGCCACCAGGAGTTGTTCGATGGCACACGAGAACGCGCTGGCCGATCTCGATCGCCGCCGTGCGCACGCCCTCGGCATGGGCGGGACGGACAAGCTGGCGAAGCGCAAGGCGCGGGGCCAGCTCAATGCGCTGGAGCGCCTGGACGCCCTCGTCGATCAGGGCTCGTTCATCGAGACGGGCCTTCTCGGCGCCTCCGGGGTGTTCAAGGACGACGAGCAGAAGACGCCCCGCGATGGCAAAGTCGTGGGCTTCGCGAAAATCGAGGGCCGCGACATCGCCCTGGTCGTCAACGATTTCACCGTCGCCGGCGCTTCGACGAGCGCCACCAACTCGAAGAAGATGGGCCATGTCAGGCGGACCGCGACCGAGAAGGGCATGCCTTTCGTCCACGTCGGCGAGTCCACTGGCGCGCGCCTGCCCGACGCGATGGGATCGCGCGGAATGGGAACGCTCCTCGGCAACGATCCGACCCAGTTCCGGCGGTCGCGCGAGACTCCGTGGGTGGCAGCAGCGCTGGATACCTCGTTCGGCTCGTCCGCATGGCTTTGCTGCTGCTCGGACTTCGCGGTGATGCGCAAGGGCTCGATCATGGCCGTGTCGAGTCCCCGGCTGGTTTCGATGGCCATCGGCGAAAAGGTCGACCTCGAGGAACTCGGCGGCTGGCGTCTCCACGCCGAGTACACCGGCCTCATCGACCGGTTCACCGATACGGACGTCGAGGCGATGCACGAAATCCGCCGATTCCTGAGCTACATGCCATCGCACAACATGGAGCTGCCGCCGGTTCGCGAACCGGCAGCGGACGCGGCGCAGGACCAGGACACCATCCTCGACGTGCTGCCGGAAAAGCGCACGCAGGTGTACGACATGCGCAAGATCGTCGTCACCCTCGCGGACAGGGACAGCGTGTTCGAGTTGAAACCGCGCTTCGGACGCGCGGCGATCACGGCGCTCGCACGTCTCGGCGGGAAGGCCGTCGGCGTGATCGCCAACAACCCGATGGTCGGCGGCGGCGCGTTGTCTGCGGAGGCGTGCCGCAAGATCATCGACTTCCAGGTGCTGTGCGACAGCTTCAACATTCCGCTCTTGCGCCTGCTCGACACCCCCGGTTTCGTGGTGGGCAAGGACGCGGAGCGCAAGGGCGCGCCGGGCTGGATCATGAACATGATGCAGGCGACGTCGTTCGTCACCGTACCGTGCATCACGGTGATCGTGCGCAAGGCCTACGGCCGCGCCTACGTCGCGATGGGCGGCGGGCGTCACAACGACGAGATGATCGCGTGGCCGACGGCCGAGGTGAGCTTCATGGACCCGACGTTCGCGACGACCATCGTCCACGGCCTCGCGCCGGGCGAAGAGGGGTTCGAGGACGCCCTGGCCCACATCCGCAAGAACGACGAGGTCTGGGACATGGCCACCATCTTCTCGCTCCAGAACATCCTCAAGCCGCAGGAGACGCGCGACTACCTGATCCGCATGTTCGATGTCTATCGCTCGCGCAGGGGCGGCGGCGTCGGCAAGCACCTTCTCCAGAACTGGCCCACCAGCTATTGAGGCCTCTGTCGTGCGCCCTGATCCCGTCATCTCAAGCACGCGCATGTCCGGTCGCCGCGCACTCAATGAGGCCGACGGCAAGGGGCTGTTGGCGAGCTTCGGCGTCGCCGTACCGCGCTTCGCCGTCGTGGGCGCTGGAGGTGACATCGACGACTCTCTCGGCGGGCTGACCGGACCCTTCGCGGTCAAGGTGCTTTCGCAGGATATCCTGCACAAGAGCGACGCCGGCGCCGTTGTGCTGAACGTCGCGGATGCGGACGGTGTCCGCGCGGCGATCGCGTCCATCACGAGCCAGCCGCAGGTGCGGGCTGCGCGGGTGGACGGCTATCTGGTCGAGCAGATGTGCGCACCAGGCTTGGAGATCGTCATCGGCGCGGTGCGCGACCGTCAGTTCGGCCCAATGCTGATGGTGGGGCTCGGCGGCATCTTCGTGGAAGTGCTGCGCGACGTGGCATTCAGGGTGTGTCCGATCACGCGCAGTGACGCTGTTGCGATGCTGGCCGAGCTCCGCGGGGCGCCGCTCTTCGACGGCGCCCGCGGCCGCAAGGCAGTCGACAAGACGGCGATCGTCGAGCTGTTGCTCAAAATCGGTGGTGAGCGCGGCGTGCTCATGGTGCATGAAGGCGAGTTTGCGGAAATGGACCTCAATCCGGTGATCGTCGGAGAACGCGACGCGGTGGTTGCGGACGCGCGCTTCATCCTGACCGACACGGTCGCGACCCCGAACGCGCGCGCGACGTCCGATGTGCCCGCGGCAGCGACGGGAATCGAGTACTTCCGGCCTCTGTTCGAACCGCATACCGTCGCCGTGCTAGGCGCGTCGACATCCGCGACGACCATCGCCAACACGTTCCTTCGCCGGATGAAGGAGTTCGGCTACGCTGGGCAGCTTTACCCCATTCATCCGAAGGCAGCGGAAATCGAGGGCCTGCCGGCCTACGCCAGCCTCGCCGCTACGCCCGAGCCCGTCGACTACGCGTATGTGGCGATCGGAGCGCGCGCGATTCCCGACGTATTGCGCCAGGCCGGCGGGCGCGTGCGCTTCGCGCAGGTGATTTCTAGCGGCTTCGGCGAGGTCGCCGAAGGTGTCGACCTGCAGGCCGACCTCGTGCTGGCGGCCCGCACGGGTGGCTGCAGGGTCCTCGGTCCCAATTGCCTCGGACTCTATTCGCCGCGCGGTGGCGTGACGTTCCCCGCGGGCGCCCCAAAGGAGGTCGGCACCGTCGGCGTGGTGTCGCAGAGCGGCGGCCTCGGCACCGATATCATCAAGCGCGGTCAGTGGCGCGGCGTCCGGTTCAGCGGGCTCGTCACCGTCGGCAACAGCGCCGATCTCGGCCCCGCCGACATGCTCGAGTTCTACTTCGCCGATCCGAAGACCAACGTAGTCGGCCTCTACCTCGAGGACGTGAAGGATGGACGGCGCTTCTTCGACCTGCTGCGCTCGCCGCCGGAGAGGAAGCCGGTGGTGATCCTGCTTGGCGGCCGCTCGTCGCAGGGACGCGCGGCGGCTGCGTCCCATACTGGCGCAATGGCCGGTGACGACCGTGCGTGGGAGGCGGTGGCCAGGCAGACGGGCTCCGTGCTGGTCAACACCGTCGACCGGTTCATCGACGCATTGCTCGCGTTCCAGTTCCTGACGCTGCGTCCGCAGCAGCCGACCCGTCGCGTCGCGCTGTTCGGCAACGGGGGCGGCACGAGCGTGCTCGCGACCGACGCGTTCGCCGAATGCGGACTCGACGTGGCGCCGTTTCGCGCCGACACGATCGCCCGCCTCGAAGCGCTCGAGTTGCCGCCCGGCACCAGCGTCGCCAATCCGATCGACGCGCCGGTCGCCACGCTGCAGTCGGAGGAAGGCCGTGTGGCGAACCGGATCTTCGACATCGTGTACGAATCCGCATTGCTGGACGCCATGGTCATGCACATCAACCTGGCCGCCTTCGTCGGGCGCGGGGGCGGCGATCCCGTGGACAATTTGATCCAGGCCGCCGTGCGCGTGCAGCGAACGCACCCTGGCCGCGCGCACTTCGTGATCGTGTTGCGTGTCGACGGCTCGCCCGAGCTCGACGAGCGGCGCCGGCGCTATCGCGAGATGGCGCTTGCCGTGGGCATTCCGGTCTACGACGAGCTCGTCGACGCTGCCTGCGCGCTGCGGGCGGTGCGATGGATCGAGCAGCACTGGGCGTCCATGCAATCGGACGCGCAGCCCCAATCGCGCGCGCACGCGACACTTCAGGAGAGCGCATGACTTCATACGCGACCACGATGCAGGTCATCGAGATGTCGGAAGCGGGTGGTCCCGAAGTGCTGCGGCCGGCGCAGCGGCCGACACCGGAGCCTGGCCCCGGCGAGGTGTTGGTCAAGGTCGCCTACGCGGGCGTCAACGGTCCCGACATCATGCAGCGCAAAGGTCTGTATCCGCCGCCGCAAGGGGCGTCCGATCTGCTCGGACTCGAAGTGGCGGGGCAGGTTGCCGCGATGGGCACGGACGTGAAGCGCTGGAAGGTCGGCGATCGGGTGTGCGGCCTCGCCAACGGCGGTGGCTACGCCGAGTACTGCAGCATCCTGGAGGATCACTGCCTTCCCATTCCCGCGGGTCTCGGCCTCGCCGAAGCAGCGTCGCTGCCGGAGGCGTATTTCACCGTGTGGAGCAATATTTTCATGACCGCGCGGCTCACGGCCGGCGAGACGCTCCTGGTGCACGGCGGGGCAGGCGGACTCGGCACTGCCGCGATCCAGCTCGGCAAGGCGTTCGGGGCCCGCGTGGCAGCCACCGATCATCCTGCCGATCGAGTGGCGACATGCACCACGATCGGAGCCGATCGCGCCATCGATTACGAGACCGAGGATTTTGTCGAGACGGTGCGGAGCGCGTTCGGCGGCGCGGATGTCATCCTCGATATCGTCGGCGGGCCCTACATCCAGCGCAACATCAAGGCGGCGCGTCACGACGGCCGGATCGTGCAACTGGCGTTTGCCCTGGGCTCCAAGGTGCAGCTGGACGTGATGCCCGTCATGCTCAAGCGACTGCTCTACACGGGCTCGACGCTGCGTAGCCGCGCTGACTCGTTCAAGAGCGAGGTCGCGCGGCAGCTCGAGGCGCAGGTGTGGCCGCTGTTCGCCACCGGCAAGCTGAAGTCGGTGGTCGGGACAACGCTGCCTCTCGCGCAGGCCGGCGAGGCGCACCGCCTCATGGAACAGGCGGCCCATCGGGGCAAGATCGTGCTGCAGGCATGACAGGTTATCCGGAGCGAGCATGGCGATCATCGAATTGAAATCGGACATCACAGGCAGCATCTGGAAAATCCTCAAGGCGGTCGGTGACGCCGTCGAAGTCGACGAACCGATCCTCATCATGGAATCGATGAAGATGGAAATTCCGGTGTCGTCGCCCGAGTCGGGCGTGGTCAGGGAAGTGCTGGTCGCCGAAGGCGACACCGTGGGCGACGGCACGGTGGTCGTGCGAGTGGACGTGTAACGCATGAACAGCGTGCTCATCGCAAATCGTGGGGAGATTGCGTGCCGCATCATCCGAAGCTGTCGTCGCCTGGGCCTGCGGACGGTTGCCGTGTACTCGGAGGCGGATCGCGGTGCGCTGCACGTCGCACTCGCCGATGAAGCGGTGGGTATCGGGCCGCCGCCGGCAAGAGACAGCTACCTGCGTGTGGACCGTGTCCTCGACGCGGCACGCGCAAGCGGCGCCGACGCCGTGCATCCGGGCTACGGCTTTCTGTCCGAAAACGCCGGGTTTGCCGAAGCGGTGATGGCGGCCGGCCTTACCTGGATCGGGCCCTCCGCGCGGGCGATCCGCGAGATGGGTGACAAGCAGCGCGCGCGCGATCTGGCGCAGGCGTCGGGATTACCGATCCTCGTGGGCAGCCCGGTATTCCGGGAAGCCGGAGCGGGCGATCTTGAAAGCGCGGGCGCCGCCGTCGGCTATCCGCTGCTGGTCAAGGCCGCCGCGGGCGGCGGAGGCATCGGCATGCGACGGGTCGACGGACCCGGGCAGCTGCGCGCCGCCGCGGAAGGCACGCAGTCGATGGCTGCCAAGGCTTTCGGCAACGGCGCAATCTATTTCGAGCGGTTCATCGAGCGCGCACGGCACATTGAAATCCAGGTCTTCGGATACGGTGACGGCCACGCGATTCATCTGTACGAGCGCGACTGCTCGATCCAGCGACGCTACCAGAAAGTGATCGAGGAAAGCCCCGCACCTTGCCTTCCGGACGCGATACGGAACGACATGGCCCTTGCGGCGGCGCGCCTGTGCGCTGACCAGCGCTACGCCGGTGCCGGCACGATCGAATTCGTCGTCGATGCCGACACGCTCGATTGGTACTTTCTCGAGATGAACACCCGCATCCAGGTCGAGCATCCGGTAACGGAGATGAACACGGGGCTGGATCTCGTCGCCATGCAGATCGAGCTGGCACGCGGCACCCTGGGCGCGCTGACACAGGCGGACGTGGTGTCGAGCGGCCACGCGATGGAGTGCCGCGTGTACGCCGAGAATCCGGCGAAGAACTTCATGCCTTCGCCCGGCCGCCTGGTGCGCTTCGAGCAGCCCGAGCAGACCGCCGACGTTCGCATCGACAGCGGCTTTCGCGCTGGCGACGACGTGTCGCACTTCTACGACCCGATGATCGCGAAGGTCATCTGCCACGGGCCCACGCGAGCGGCCGCGATCGAGCGCATGCTGGAAACGCTTCGCGCGATCAGGATCGAAGGCCCGGTCACCAACCTCGATTTCCTGCGCGCGGCGGTAGGCCACCCCGACTTTCGCAAGGGGGAGGTGTTCACCGGCTTCATCGAGCGATTCAAGCCCGCGCTCCTGGCCGCATGATCGCCACGGTCCCGCGCGACTTCGGCAGGCGATGATGCTTCCGATCGAGCATGTCGAAGTGTTCGGCGTCGCGGTGCCGCTGGTGGGCCCGGGTTTCAGCAACGCGTATGTCACCAAGAAGATCCAGAGGAGCGCAATCGTTCGGCTGACGGCTGCGGATGGATCGGTCGGCCTGGGAAACATCGATCCGTCGCCCGGCTATTCGACGGAAACGGTCGATGAATCGCTCGTCGTGCTGCGCGATCGGCTCGCGCCGGCGATCCGTGGCCTCGATGCGGCCAATCCGCATCGCGTGATCGAGAAGATGAGCGAGACGCTGCAAGGCTACCTTGACGCCAAGGCTGCCATCGAGATGGCCTGCGTCGACTTGACTGCGCGGCGGCTTGGAATCGCCGTGCACGAGTACCTCGGCGGCGCCGTCGTCGATCGAGTGTCGTTCAACGCATGGATCGGGATCGTGGCACCGGACGATGCGGCAGCGGAGGCGCGCAAATGGTTCGAGCGCGGCTTTCGCTCGGCCAAGATCAAGGTGGGCGGCGGCATCGAGGCCGATCGCGAGCGCGTGATGGCGGTCCGCAATGCGGTGGGAAGCGAAATGAAGCTTCGCGCGGACGCGAACGCGGGCTACGACGTGGAGCAGAGCATCGCGCTCGGCCGCCTGCTCGAGCCCTGCCAGCTCCAGCTACTGGAGCAGCCCGTGGCCGCGGACGATCTCGCCGGCATGGCGAAAGTCCGGCAGGCGATCGGCATTCCGGTGATGGCCGACGAGTCGATCACGGACCATGCGAGCCTGATTGCGGCGATCCGCGCCGATTGCGCCGACCTGGTCAAGCTCAAGGTGATGAAGCAGGGCGGCTTCCTCGCGTGCCGCCGCATGCTCGAGACGGCGACCGCGGCGGGACTGCGCGTGGTGATCGGCCACGGCTTCGGCCTGGGCGTCAATACCGTCGCCGAGCTCATGCTGGCGGCGACGAGTCGCACGGTGATCGAGGGCCTCGAGTGCGTCGGTCCGCTCAAGACCGCTGACGATATCGTGACGTCGAAGCTCGACCTGTCGGCCGGCACGCTTGAGGTCCCGGGCGGGCCGGGCCTGGGCGTAGCGCTCGATGAGGGCAAGCTGCAGCGCTACCGGTTCGAATTCTGATCGACCGAAACGTCATCCATGCAAACGTGTTGCACGCCTGTCCACGTCACTTCTGACCGGCCAGGTACTCCTTGGTCGCGAACGTCCGCGGATCGCGCGGCCGCCACGTGCCGAGCTCGATCGAGCTGATGAAGTCGTAGAGCATCGCGTTGAACAGGCCCGGTTCTTCCAGGTTGAGCGTGTGACCGATGCGCGGGAGCACACAGAATCCTGCGGTGGGAATGTGCTTCTTCATGAATACGCCCGGCATGAGCGTCTGCTCGTCCTCGTCGCCCGTGATGAGGAGCACCGGCACGGTCATCTTCTTGAAGCTTTCCTCGAAATCGAGGACGGACGGACGAGCGGCGACGACATGACGGAGCGTCATCGCACGGCCCTTCCGCGAAAGCGCGCGGAACTGGTCCGCGAATTCCCTCCAGCCTCGCGGATCCTTCAGCATGAATTGGACGCGCGTCGCGCCTGCCGAGTAGCGGTCCGACGCCGCATCGGCCGTTGCGGGGTCCTCGAGGAGATCGGCGAACTGGGCAAAATTTCTCTTGTGGATCTCGTCCCATCCGCGCTCCGCCCCGTAGCCGCAACACACGGGAACCACGGACCGGGCAAGCTCCGGGTGACGCATGCCGAAGAACAGCGCGGTAAACGACCCCATCGAGAAACCGACGACGTGCGCGCGCGGAAGGTCGAGATGGCGGACCAGCGCAGCCACGTCGTCCACGGCCAGGTCCAGGCTGTACGACGCGGGACTGTCCGGGACTTCGGAAGGCGGATAGCCGCGCGCGGCATACGTGATGACGCGAAATCGATGTGCGAAGTAGCGGACCTGCGGCTCCCAGCTCCGATGATCGCCGGCGAACTCGTGACAGAACACGATCGGCGGGCCGGCGCCGACGTCTTCGTAATAAAGCCTGATCCCACCGCTGCCTTCGAAGTATCCCGTACGAACGTCGCTCATGCGTTGCGCATCCCGCGGTTTTCACTGGCATACAATCGGCCTCATTCTGGTCGACGCACTCCATGATGTCAAAGCCGCGCCTGGCCATCGCGCTCGCGATCCATCGCGCATGGCGCTCTAAGTGACGAATGTCCGCGCGTTTGCGAAGCAGGGGTGGGAGGGAGTCGATCGACTTCGACGGGCCTCGAACCATACGGAAGGAATGCGGTTGAGCGCTGCGGCAGTATCGATCCGGATCGCGGATACCGAGGTGCGCTACGGCGACCATCTGGCGCTCGCGCGCGTCGATCTCGAGGTGCACGCGGGCGAGTTCGTTTGCCTGCTCGGTCCGTCCGGTTGCGGCAAGACGACGCTGCTGAATGCAGTGGCGGGGTTCGTGGAGCCCAGCGCTGGATCGATCGAGGTCAACGGCATCGAAGTGCACGGCCCTGCACCGGAGCGCGGCGTGGTATTTCAGGAATACGCCCTGTTTCCATGGCTCACGGTGGAGCGCAACATCCAGTACGGCCCCAAGTTGCGCGGCGTGCGCGGTGCCGAGCTCAAGGCGATCTCCGACAAGTATTGCGCGCTCGTGGGATTACGGGGCTCGGCCCACCGGTTTCCCAATCAGCTGTCGGGTGGCATGCGGCAGCGAGTCGCGATCGCTCGGGCGTTGGCGAACCGTCCGGAAATCCTGCTGATGGACGAGCCGTTCGGCGCGCTCGACGCGATGACGCGGCAGACACTCCAGGAAGAATTGCTGAAGATCTGGGACCTCGAGCGGCTGACGTTCGTGTTCGTGACGCACAGCATCGCCGAAGCCGTGTTCCTTGCCGATCGCATCGTGGTCATGACCGCGCACCCGGGCACCGTCAAGCGCGTGATCGCCAATACCGCCGGACGGCCTCGCAGCCGCACGTCGGAGGAGCACTTCGAGATGTATCGACAGATCGACAGCCTGTTCCAGGAAGAGGCCCGGCGCGCCTTGGTCGCGGCCGCGCAACCATGACCGCGATCGCCCCCAGCAAACGTCGGCGCCCCGAGATCTTCGGCGTCCAGTCGGCATCCGCGCGGCGCCGCGCGACGCTTGCGGCCGTGTCGCTGGCGACGGTCCTGGCAATCTGGATGGGACTCACCGAGTTCGGCATCGTCAACACCGTGCTGGTGCCATCGCCGGGCGACGTGTTTCGCGCCGCGCTGGCAGCGATACGCGACGGCAGCCTGCTCAGGAACGCACTGGCGAGCCTGCTGCGCGTGCTCGAAGGCTTCACGCTCGCGCTGGTGATCGCCGTTCCCCTGGGCGTGCTGATGGGCGTGTCGGGCAACGCGCGCGGGCTGGTGGAGCCGCTGATCGAGCTGCTGCGGCCGATCCCGCCGATTGCGTTCATTCCGCTCGCCATTCTCTGGTTCGGCATCGGCGAGTTCTCCAAGGTGCTGATCATCGCGTACGGCGCGTTCTTTCCGATCTTCGTGAACACGATGGCCGGCTTCCGCGACGTCGACCGTGTGCATATCCGTGCGGCCCAGGCGCTCGGCGCGAATCGATTCGACATCTTCCGGGATGTCGCGCTGCCTTCGGCGTTCCCGCAGATCGTGACGGGCGCGCGCCTGGGGATGGGCCTCGCCTTCATCGTGCTGGTGGCAGCGGAACTCGTCGCGGCGAGCGAAGGGCTGGGCTACCTGATCAACGACGCGCGCTTCAGCTTTCGCACCGATCAAATCTTCGTCGGCATGATCACCATCGGCCTGCTCGGGCTGGTGCTCAACAAAGCGCTGCTCGAAGCAGAGCGCCGGCTGCTTCGCTGGAAGTCGCAGTGAGCAACGATCATCGACGCTGTTACGCCGGGCACACGGCGCCCATTCGTTGTCATCCTAGGAGGTTCAAGTGAAACACGCGATCACCAGCCTGCTGGTTCTTGTCGTCATCGCCACGGCCTTGCCTGCCGAGGCGCAAACCAAGGTGGCCATCGGCACCGCGCGCGACCCGAATCTCGGCGCACAGATCGTGATCGCGCGCGAGAAGGGCTTCTTCCGGGAAGCCGGACTGGATGCCGACATTAAGTATTTTCCGTCTGGCGGCGATCTGATGAGCGCCTTCGTCGGCGGCAGCATTGCCTACGGTAGCGCCGGCGCCACGCCGGTGCTGACGGTCCTGTCGCGACCGTTCCCGCTGCGCATCGTCGCGCAGATCTCGGACATTTCCGGCGCGCAGCAGCTCCTGGTCAAGAAGTCGATCGCCTCCCTCGATGCGCTTCGCGGCAAGAAGGTTGGGCTGCTGCGCGGCACCGCGTCGGAGGCGCTCTTCAATTCGATCGTGAAGTCCTACGGCTTCGATGCGGCGACCGTCCAGCTCGTGAACATGGGCCCTGCGGAAATGATCACGGCGTTCGTGCGCGGTGACGTGGACGCTGTCGCGCTATGGGAGCCGCACAGCAGCAAGGCGCGCAAGCTTGGCGACGGCAAGACGCTCGTGAGCGGCACGTACTCGTTCCTGGGGCCCCAACCCGTGGCGCGTCGCGTCTATGGCGACCATGCCGTGCTGTTCGTGACCGAGACGACCTTGAAGGAGCAGCCGGCCATCACACGATCGGTTCTCGCCGCACTGCAGAAGGCCAACACGTTCATCGAGGCCAATCGGGCGGAGGCGATCGCGATACTCGCCAAGGAATACGGACTGGACGCAGTCGAGATGGAGGCGGTCATCGACGTCAATCGCTACACGCTGCGCCTCGACGACCAGCTCGTCACCGACATCGATGCCCTGGCCGACTTCCTGTATTCGATCAAGCGCATCGCGAACCCGGTGCACGTGCGGGAAGCGATCGACACGACGGCGCTGAAGGCGCTGAATCCGGAACTCGTGAACCTGCGCTGAGACTGCCGCCTTTGCGCGCAGCGCTAGATCCAGGATCGGAAGGGGCTTGCTTGACGAACGGGTCCGCGGCGACCAGAATGCATTGATAGTCATTCGAATGAGTCGAGCGAGTTCGGCCCGGGCACCTCGGGGGCTTCCGGCACCTGCCGGCGGAGCCG
>Ga0070665_100003045_pt1 | contig 18060 bp, 18 predicted proteins | sample KBSS13metaG_FD_65862 | JGI IMG/M metagenome (GOLD analysis project Ga0070665, IMG submission 65862) | Switchgrass rhizosphere microbial communities from Kellogg Biological Station, Michigan, USA - KBS S1-3 metaG | ecosystem: Host-associated > Plants > Roots > Rhizosphere > Soil ...
ACGCCGGTGGTGGCCGAGACGTTGCCGGCGCCGTCGAGATCGAGGGAAAGGGAGATGTCGGTCTCTTTGGTCTTGCGGGTAATGTTGGCCGAACGAGACATTTCTACTCCACAAAGAAGAATGAACGCAGAGACCCAGAGACGCAGAGAAGAATAATTCTCTGTCTGTCTTCTCTGCGTCTCTGCGTCTCTGCGTTCATCATGATTGCTACGCTGCTTTTTCGTTCGACTCCAGCGCCTTAATGCCGCCGAGCAATGCGTTGTTTTCCTGGCTTGTGCCGACGGTGATTCTCAGCTTGTCATCAAGGCCCGGCTTGTCGAAAAATCGGACGAGGATGCCTTGCTGCTTGAGTCCGAGGTACGCCGCCTTGGCGTGGCCGCCGGGTACCGTCGCGAGCAAAAAATTCGCCTGGCTGGGAATGACGGTCCAGCCGATCTGCGTGAGCTCGCCGGTCAGCCGGGCCCGCTCGTTCTTCACGTGTTCCCACGACTGCTTCGCGTATTCCTGATCCTCGATCGCCGCGGTGGCGGCCAGCACGCTGATCGCGTCGCAATTGTAGCTGTCCTTCACCTTCATCATCTGATCGATGACCTGCGGCTGCGCGATTGCGTAGCCGAACCGCAGCCCGGCCAGCGAATACGCCTTGCTGAGCGACCGCGAGACGACGATGTTCGCGTGATCCTTCACCAGCGCAACGCAATTGTCCTCGGCAAAGTCCGCGTAGGCTTCATCGACCAGAATCAGGCCGTGGAATTTCTTCGCCAGGTGAGCCACTTCCGCCGGCGGAACGAACGTGCCGCTGGGGGCGTTGGGATTAGCGAGGTAAATCGCGGCAGCCCGCGTCTCGGCCAATGCGTTGATCGGGAGCTTCCAACCTTCTTCCCACGGCACGGTGACGACTTTCGCGTCTTCTAACTTCGCCAACACGGGATACAGAGAGTACGTCGGCTCAGGAAATGCGAGCGTCTGCCCGGGCCCGACGAACGTTCGCGTGGCGATCGTCAAAATATCGTCGGAACCGTTGCCGGCGATGAAGTGATCGGCTGAGACGTCCCACAGCTTGCCGGCGGCGGCGCGGAACAGGTCCGCCGTCGGGTTCGGATACCGCCGCAGCGCCTCGGCCTCCAGCTCGCGGATCGCCTGCATCACCTTCGGGCTCGGCGGGAATGGATTTTCATTCGTGTTGAGCTTCACCACACGATCGCCGACGCCGGGCTGCTCGCCGGGCGTGTAGCCGTCCATGTTGCGCACGGATTGACGAACGAATTGCGGAGCCATGGAAGTAGTATAAATGATGAATGCAGAATGATGAATGATGAATTCGGAAAATCTGCGGCGCGATTCCTAATTCTGCATTCATCATTCATCATTGTGAATTCGCACTTTCACACTCGCCGCGTGCGCGTCGAGATGTTCCGCGTCCGCCATCGCGGTGATCGCGGCCGTGTCGTTTTGCAGGCCGTGCGGGTTGTAGCGCACGACGCTCGAGCGTTTGAGGAACTCGTACACGCTAATGCCGCTGCTGAATCGCGCGGTGGAGTTAGTCGGCAAACAGTGGCTCGGGCCGGCGACGTAATCGCCCGCGGCCACCGGGGAGAACGGGCCGACGAAGACGGCGCCGGCGTGCGTGAGCTTCTTCAGCACGGCCGCGTCGTTGCGCGTCTGCAGGTTCACGTGCTCGGCGGCGAAGCGATTGGCGAGCGCGATCAAGTCATCCATGTTGTCGCCGATGATGATCGCGCTGTCGCGATCAAGCGCCCGCACAATCGCGTCGGCCCGCTGGCGTTCCTTGATCTGAACGTCGATGGCTTTCACCACATCGGCGGCCAGCTTGGCGGAAGTCGTGAGCAGGAAGCAGCTACCCGGATCGTGCTCGGCCTGCGCGATCAGGTCGGCGGCGATGAACTCCGGAATGCCGGTATTGTCCGCCAGCACGAGAATCTCGCTCGGCCCAAGGTAGCCGTCGATGCCGACGCAGCCGGCCAGCGCGCGCTTGGCGAGCTGCACGTAGGTGTTGCCGGGGCCGACGATTTTGTCGACGGCGGGAATCGTCTTCGTGCCGAATGCCAGCGCCGCGATGGCGGCCGCGCCGCCGGCGCGAAACACTTCGGTCAGGCCCAGCTCGTGACACGTGGCCAGCACCAGATCGGTCCGCCCGTACTTGCTGGGCGGCGTGACGACGGCGATCCGCTTCACGCCCGCCACCTGCGCGGGCACGGCCAGCATGATCAGGCTCGAAGGATAGCTCGCCTTGCCGCCTGGGAAGTACAGGCCGGCGCTATCGAGTGGCGTAAACCGCAGGCCGAGCTCCACGCCGTCGCGCTTGAGCTGACGCGGGTCTTTCGGCATGACGTGCTGTTGATACTCGCGCACCTGCGCGATCGACCGCCGGATGGCCGACAGTTGTGCAGTCGGCGTGCGGTCGTGGGCTTCCTTCATCTCCTCGGCCGTTACGCGGATCTGGTCGGCGGTGAAATTCGGGTCGTCGAACTTTTTGGCGCTGTCGACGAGCGCGTCATCGCCGCGCTGGCCGACATCTGCCAGCGTGGCTTGAACGGTCGCTACTTGTTTGGCGAGTTCGCCGCGCGATAGCGCGATGTCGGCCGGGTTGAGCTTGAGCTTTGTGAGCAGCGCCTCGATGCGAGCGGCATCGCCGGCGTCGGATAATTTCAGTGTTGGGATCATAAATTCGTTTTGAACACAGAGACGCAGAGATTCAGAGAAGAGGGATAGAGAAGCATTCGCTTATCTGCGCCTTCTCTGAATCTCTGTGTCTCTGTGTTCAATCCTTCTTCTCCTGATCGTCAGACGGCGGCTTGATCATGCCCTGTTCCATCATCTTCTGCCGCAGCTTCGCGAGCTTATCCGGGTCGACGGCCGACTTGCTCTTCGGTTTAGGCGGCGGCACGACCGGCATGCCGAGAAATTCCTTCGGCGTCCCCGGCGGCGGTCCGCCTTCGGGGAAAACCGTCTTCGGCGGAGCGGCCTTCGGTGCCGCCGGTAATTCGATCGGTTCCACTGGCGGGCCGACGATGCCGCCCTTCGGCAGGCCGCCGAAACCTTTTACCGGCTCAAAGTGCGGCAGCGCCACCGGCCTGCCCGCGATGACTTTCGATTCGTACTTCCACACCATGAACGGAAACGCCAGCAGCACGCTCAGCTTGTTCCAGTCGCGATGGTCGACCGCGTCGGCCGTCTGCTCGAACCAGCGGATGAGCGACGCCATCACAAACACGCACGCCGCCGCGAGGATGACCCAACTGAAGCAACTGCCCATGTCCGCACCTGCCAACCATCGACCTACGCCGCTTTTGGTTTTAACGAGTACACGACAGCCGCGATCATCAAGCTGATCACGCTCACAGTGATCCCAATCCACGCCAGCTTTTTTCCTTCGACGCGCGGACCATCCGGATTCCGGAGCTGCCGCAGCGCGATTAACCCCGCCGCCGTCCCGCCAATACCGAACACCAGCAGCACGCCGAATTCGATCAGGCTGACGACGCCCAGCACCACCGACGCCATCGCAAACACGTTCTGCCGGTTCGCCCAGGCGCGCCACTGCTCGGCACGGAGTTGATCCTTCTCACTGGGTCTGCCGAACAGGGCCATGGGCTTTATCCTACGAAAACGGGTCCGGTGATGCGACCCGGAAGAATGAACGCGGAGACGCGGAGAAATGGAGAAGAGCAAAGAATTGGATTCATTCTTCTCCGCATCTCCGCGTCTCCGCAGTCATTCTTCTGCACAAATAAAAAAGGCGGCCCGAATCATCGGGCCGCCTCGTGGATTAGCTTGTAATGCCAGCGATTAGACGTTGATCCCGGTGACCTTCACGCGGAGGTAGTTCTGACGATGGCCGACCTTCTTATGGAAGCCCTTGCGGCGCTTGTACTTCACGGCCTCGGTCTTGATGCCTTTTTCAGCGCCCATCACGTCAGCCGTCACGGTCGCGCCGGCAACCAGCGGAGCCCCAATCTTGGCTGCGCCTTCGCCGCCGACCAGAAGAACCTGATCGAAGGTGATGGTCTTTTCAGCGTAATCGTGCCGATCGATGAGGATCGTGTCGCCGCTGGTGACTTTGAACTGCTTACCGCTGTCTGCAATGATCGCGTACATAGTTGCTCCGAAATAGTCGAGCCGGGCATTGTGGCGATAGCGGGGAATATGTCAAGAGACGGGCGTTTCTAGGCTGATCCATCCGGAAATGCGACAGATTTCTGCTGATTTATAGTAAGATTGCCCGAAATTCGGGCGGTCATGGTTCACCGGTACTTCGCATGGACACTTCAAGCCGACATCAGTGGGCGCGCTGTCTTCTCTTCGAGGGCGTCGAACTTCCCCCAAGCGCATTTGCGATTGACCATCTCGCACGTGAGCCCGAAATCTCAGAGGAGGCATCAGTCTGGCTCTGGCGGTTCACGATTTGCGTCGGCGTGACAAATCGAGACAACTCTCAGAACGTGATCCGCTATGCGAGCGAAGCTCTGGATATCGCGACACGTTTTAGGGAGCGACTGCTTCTGACAGTCCCAGCCCGTTTCGACGGCCCATTCGACGCTCAAGTAATTGACGAGTGGATCATGAGCTTAAAGACCATCATCGAACTCGCACGAAATACAGTGGAATGTTCGTGGACTGCGTCAGCTCCCGACCAACCAACCGCAATATGCACTTGATTATGCATGGCCGCGCGTTACACTTTACATCGTAGAGCTAAGGGAGACTCGAATGGACCTGCACGACGCCCTTTCGCAAATCTCGGACATCCGGCATCACGTGCACCGCAGCGGGGTCTTCCGCGGGTACCGCGCGATGACCACCGCGTTCAGCGGCTTTGTCGCGATCGCGGCAGCCATCACGCAAGCTGAAGTGCTGCCGCAGCCGGAGACATCGCTCAATCTTTATCTGTTCATCTGGCTGTCGGCGGGCATCATCTGCATCGGGGCGGCGGGCCTCGCGATTGTTGATCGGTGCTGGCGATCAGGGTCCACCATTCAATGCAACCTGGCGATGCACGCGATCGAGCAGCTCACGCCCTCACTCGTTGCCGGCGGGTTGCTCACGCTGGTACTGGTGCGATTTAATCTGCAAGCGACCGTAATGCTGCCGGGGTTGTGGGCAATCATGCTGGGGCTGGGCATTTTCGCGTCGCGCCGGCTGCTGCCGCGAGCGACGGCGCTTGTGGGCGGGTATTACCTGCTCGCGGGGCTGCTCATTCTTTCTGAATTTCAGGGCATCGATGCTTTTTCGCCGTGGGTGATGGGCGTAACGTTCGGCGCCGGCCAGTTGCTGGCAGCAGTGGTGTTGTGGTGGACGCTTGAACGACCTGAAACGGAGGCGGACCATGGGACTGCCTAGAAAACCCACCAACACCCCGCCGGGCCAGTTCGCGTACGAAGGGCTCGACCGACTGATGCACGAGCGCTCGCGGCTGAGCATTTTGTCTTCGCTCATGGGGCACCCGCAGGGGCTCGTCTTCAATGATCTGAAAGAACTCTGCTCCCTCACCGACGGCAACCTCTCGCGGCAGATTCAGATTCTGCAGGAAGCGGGCCTGGTTGAAGTGTGGAAGAGCATGAAGAAGGGCCGCCCGCAAACGCTCTGCCGGATGACCGACAGCGGGCGCGAACGGTTCGCTCAGTACATCGAACAGTTGGAACAGGTGATCGCCAACGCGGGGAAAAAAAGCGCGGGATCAAAAGGGATCGGGCCGGTGAATTTCTCACTCGGATAACACATTGGGGCAAAACTTTTTTTGCGCCAACGCTCTATATAGTAAAGCAAAGGAGATCGCATGTTGACCTGGCTCAGGCATCTGGATCGCATTCTGCGTGGCGAAGCCACCAAGCCCGAAGAAATCAAAGGCGGCACGCTGCAGGTGCCGATCTTCGGGCTGGCCGTCGTGATCGACGTGCTCGGGCTGATCTACGGCGCGTGCATGGGCCTCTTCTCCATCATGGGCGGCGACACCAGCCGCTGGATGCAGATCCCCGCGTCGATGGTGAAGGTGCCGGCGCTCTTTCTGCTTACGCTCGTGATCACCGTTCCCTCGCTTTACACGTTCAACGCGTTGGTCGGCTCGCGGCTGAAGATGCTGTCGGTCATCCGCCTGCTGACGGCGGCCGTGGCGGTGATGCTGGCGGTGCTGGCGTCGCTGGGCACGATCGTGGCGTTCTTTTCCGTCAGCACGACGAGCTACCCGTTCATGATTTTGCTGAACGTGGCGGTGTTTACCGTCTCCGGCGTGCTAGGGCTGCGGTTTTTGCTTCAAACGTTGCATCGCCTGACGCTGGCGGTGGAGGAAGGGGAACGAACGGCACCGGTCGTTCCCGTCGTTCAGGACATGCCGGCCGAAGTGGAGACGCCGACGGTTGAAACGCCGAGCGGCGAGCCGCCGTTTGGTGGCGTGACGTTCAGTTCAACTCGACGGACGCCGCTGCCCGGAGCACTGTCGCACCTGTCCGCACGGCCCGTCGGGCGTCACGTGAAAATCGTCTTTCGGATCTGGCTGATCGTGTTTGCACTGGTCGGAGCACAGATGGGGTGGGTGCTTCGGCCGTTCATCGGGAATCCAAAGATGGAGTTCACGTGGCTGCGGCCGCGTGAGTCGAACTTCTTTGAAGCGGTGCTCAAGACCACCGGCAAGCTGCTTGGGTTCAATGAGTCGCGACACGGACGGGGCTGGGATTAGCACCGAGACGCACAGTCGCCGATCCGTCATCCTGAGCGTACTCGCGAAGGATCTGGCCTGATCGAAGAGGAACGCAGATCCTTCGCGAGTACGCTCAGGATGACGGATGGCTATGAACTGCAGTAGGGTGGGGTTCATCCCCACCGTTCCCATATGGTGGGGATGAACGCCACCCTACGGCGTGAAAAGACCATGGACGAAACCCTTCCCCGCCGCTCGTTGGCGGAACACATCGACGGCACCTTGCGGGCGCGGCCGACGTCGCTCCGGTGGTTGGTTGCGCTCATCATTATCTTCAGCATGACGTACGGACTGGTGATGGGATCGTTCAGCGTCGATGGCCACATCCGCATCCGGCAGATGATGTACTCCTCGCTGAAAATGCCGCTGCTATTGCTGGTGACATTCGCCATCAGCCTGCCGAGCTTTTTCGTACTAAACACGATCATGGGCATGCGGGATGACTTCCTGATCGCTTTGCGATCCGTGGCGGCCACGCAGGCGGCGCTCACGATCGTGCTGGCGTCGCTCGCACCCATTACAGCCGTGTGGTACGCGTCGTCGGCATCGTACGAACGGGCGGTGATGTTCAACGCGGCGATGTTCGCGATGGCGTCGATCGCCGCGCAATGGATGTTGCGACGGCTCTACCGCCCGCTCATCGCCCGCGACCCGCGCCATCGGTTGCTGCTGAGAAGCTGGTTGCTGATCTACGCGTTCGTGGGCATTCAAATGGGATGGCTGCTCCGCCCGTTCATCGGCAGCCCCGGCGTGGTGACGGAGTTCTTTCGGACGGCCTCGTGGGGCAACGCGTACGTGCACGTGTGGGACCTGCTCACGACGAGCATCAAGGGGCACTAGCGGTAGTGCTGAGTGCTGAGTTCTGAGTGCTGAGTGAAGAAAAACCAGTGGACGGCTCTTTACTCAGCACTCAGTCCTCAGCACTCAGCACTTCCTCCGCCCTTGCAATCCCCCACGGCTACCGATAAAACCCGCTTAGGATTGGCCTCAAGGACGGGGCTTGCAACGCTAGTGAAATTCAACCTCATCGATCAAATCGCGCAGCTTACGGATGAACGCATCGTCGCCGTGAAATGCGTTTCGCTGGCCGAGGAATACCTCGCCGATCACTTTCCGACGTTCCCTGTCCTGCCCGGCGTGCTGATGCTCGAAGCCATTACGCAGGCAGCTGGTTGGTTGCTGCATCATCGCACGCAGTTCGGGCGGTCGATGGCGGTGCTGAAAGAGGCTCGCAACGTGAAATACGGGCATTTCGTCGCCCCGGGGAACGAACTTCGCGTCGAAGTCGACTTCCTGAAAACGACCGAGGCGGGGGCGTCGTTTAAAGCGATCGGGTTCGTCGGCACCGAGACAGCATTGCAGGCCCGCGTGGAACTTGCATACTTCAACCTCGGCGACAAGCAGCCGGCGCTGGCGCATCTCGATGCGAAGCTCACCGAGCACACAAAACACCGCTGGACAGTCCTACAACAAGGACGTGTAGCGATTTAGCCGCAGGCCACGCGATACGCGTCGCCAGCAGAGAAGGACTTACAATGGCCATGACACGAGATGAAGTTTACAGCAAGGTAAAAGGCGTTCTCGTCGACGCTCTGGGTGTGGACGAAGAAGAAGTCACCCCCACCGCCACCCTGCGCGAAGACCTGGGCGCCGAGAGCATCGACTTCCTCGACATCGTCTTCCGTCTTGAGAAAGCGTTCGGCATTAAGATCCCGCGCGGCGAGATGTTCCCCGAAGACCTCTTCACCAACGCCGAGTACGTGCAGAACGGCAAGATCACCCCGGCCGGCCTGATCGAGATGAAGAAGCGCATGCCGCACGTCGATTTCAGCGAGCTCGAGAAAGACCCGGACATCAACAAGATGCAGTTCACCGTCGATACGGTCGTGAATTACATCGAGTCGAAGGTAAACGCCTAGTCACATGCGTTGGATCTGGATCGACAAGTTCACAGAATTCACCAGCAAGGTCTCGGCGACGGCGATTAAGAACGTCTCGCTGGCCGAGGAGCATCTGCACGATCTTTTCCCGGCATTCCCGATCGTGCCGCACAGCCTGATTGTTGAGGGCATGGCCCAGACCGCCGGCATTTTGGTGGGCGAGGCGCGGAACTTCGCTGAAAAAGTCGTGCTCGCCAAGATCGGTAAGGCCGTCTTCCATCGATTGGTGCTGCCGGGGCAGACGCTTTCATTCACCGCCAAGATTGATCAGCTGGCCGAGCAGGGCGCGAGCGTCGTAGGAACCGTCACCGTGCTTGAACCGGGCGGGCCGGAGCTGGTGGCGGAGATCGAGCTCATGCTCAGCCACATTGATCAAAACATGAAGGGCATGAAGTTTCCGGCCCATAATTTCATCTTCACCGAACAGTTCACCGGGCTGCTCGATTCGTTCCGCGTGAGCGCGAAGATTCCCCTGTAGCGATTCCCCTGTAGAATAATCCGCCTATGTCTCGACGAGTCGTCATCACCGGCATTGGTGTCGCCAGCCCGATCGGCATTGGCAGCGCGGCGTTCTGGAAAAACCTCATCGCCGGCGAAGTGGGCGTACGGCGCATCACGCAGTTCGATCCATCGGCCTTCCCATCGCAAATCGCCGGCGAAGTACCCGCGTACAAAATCGGCGAGCACGTGCCCAAGAGCTACCGCAAGGGCACCAAGGTGATGGCCCGCGACATTGAGCTGGCCGTCATCGCTGCCGAAGATGCCTTCAATGATGCGGGTCTGCAGACCAAGGCGCACACCGAGTCGCCGACGATCGATCTCGCCCGTTTCGGCTGCAACATCGGCGCGGGGCTGATCAGCGTCGATCTGAACGAGCTGACGGCTGCCCTTTCGCAATCGCAAACCGCCGACGGCGGCAAGCTCGATATCAAGAAATGGGGCAGCGAAGGAATGCAGAAGCTCACGCCGTTGTGGCTTTTGAAATACCTGCCGAACATGCTGAGCTGCCACGTGACGATCGTTCACGGCTTGCGCGGGCCGAGCAACACCATCACCTGCGCCGATGCCAGCAGCCACCTCGCGATCGGCGAGGCCTTCCGCACCATCCAGCGCGGCGGCGCGGATCTTGCCATTTGCGGCGGCGCTGAAACCAAAATCCAGCCGATGGGCCTGATGCGGCAGTGCCTGATGAAGCGCGTTAGCACCGCCCACAACGAGGATCCTGATCAAGCCGTTCGCCCGTTCGATGCGGCTGCCACTGGAAGCTGCGTCGGCGAAGGTGGCGGGCTGTTCATCCTAGAATCACTGGAACACGCCGAAAAACGCGGCGCGAAAATCTACGCGGAACTGGTCGGCTTTGGTGCCAGCCAGGACGTGTACAAAATCACCGCCCCCGATCCGAGTGGTCACAGTTACGGGAAGGCGATCACAAAGGCGCTCGCCGAGGCGAACCTCCCACCGACGGCGGTCAATCTCGTCATTCCCGCAGGTCTTGGCATTCCGTCCCACGACCGCGCCGAATTGGAAGGCCTCCACAACGTCTTCGGCGGCGGGCTCGATCGCGTGCCGCTGGCGCCGATCAAGGGCCAGATCGGCAGCCTCGCCGCGGGATCGGGCGTGGATGCCGCTGCCGCAGTGCTGGCCCTGCATCACAATACGATTCCGGCCGCGGTGAATACGACGAAGGTCATCGACGGCAAAACGCTGAACGTCAGCGCCAAGCCGCGCGACGCGAAGATCGATGTCGCAGTGAGCACCGTGTATTCGCTCGGGGGCCAGAACGCGGCGTTGGTATTCAAGAAGCTGTAGGAGCGATTATGCACCGTGTCGTCATCACCGGAATGGGCTGGATCACGCCGATGGGTCACTCCATCGAGGCCGTCTGGAAACGTCTCCTCAATGGCGAGACCGGCATCGCTCACACCACGCAGTTTGACGCCTCGACGTTCCCCACCACCATTTCCGCGGAAGTGAAAGACTTCAAGCTGCAGGACTTTGTCAAAGACCCGTCCGAGCATTTGGAAGGCGGCCGAAACACGCAGTTCGCGCTGGCGGCCTGCGCTCAGGCGTGGAAGATGGCAGGCCTCGATGACGCCAAGCTCGATCTCGACCGCGTCGGCATTTACCTCGGTAGCGGCGAAGGCTCGCTCGATTTCGATGCGTTCACCACCGCGGCCGTTGCGTCGTGGAGCAATGAAACCAATTCGGTCGACACCATCAAGTGGCACGCGCTGGCCAGCCAGCTGATGGACGTCAATCGCGAAATGGAGCAGGAGCCGAACATGCCGCTCTCGCACCTCGCGCTACTCACCGGCGCTCGCGGCCCGGCGATGAACTGCCTCACGGCGTGTGCCGCCAGCACGCAGGCGCTTGGCGAGGCGGCCGACATCCTCCGCCGCGGCGACGCCGACGTCATGATCGGCGGCGGCGCTCACTCGATGATCCACCCGTTCGGCGTCACCGGATTTAACCGCCTCACCGCGCTGTGCGAAGACGCCAAGCTCGAAGCCTCCATCGGCTCGAACGACCCCGCCAAGGCCAGTCGCCCGTTCGACGGCAAACGCGGCGGATTCGTCCTCGGCGAAGGGGCCGGCATGGTCATTCTCGAAACCCTCGAACACGCCAAAGCCCGCGGCGCGACCATCTACGGCGAAATCGCCGGCTACGGCAGCACCGCCGACGCCTACCGCATTACCGATCAAGATCCGGAAGGCCTCGGAGCCATCAACGCGATGAAAGCCGCCTTGGCCGACGCCAAACTCTCGCCGGCCGACGTTGATTACATCAACGCCCACGGCACCGGTACGAGCGAGAACGACGGCAACGAAACCAGCGCCATCAAAAAAGTCTTCGGCGACTACGCCCGCAAGGTGCCGATCAGCAGCATCAAGAGCATGATGGGCCACCTCATCGCCGCCGCCGGCGCGGTGGAGACGATCTGCTGCGTGCTGGCGATTCGCGACCAGATTCTGCCGCCGACGATGAATCTCGACTACGCCGACCCGGAGTGCGATCTCGACTACGTGCCGAACAAGGCCCGGGCGGCCAAGATCGACGTGGTGATGAGCAACAAGTACGGCTTCGGCGGGCAGAACGACACGATCATCGTGAAGCGCTTCGCGGAGTGAGTGAACGCCAGGACGCCAGGTACGCCAAGGTAAAAACGCGAGGAAAATCCAAGATTGGAGAGTTGTCATCCTGAGCGTACTCGCGAAGGATCTGGCCCGCTTGTCGTGGGACGTAGGTCCTTCGCGAGCACGCTCAGGATGACGGCACGCTACTTGTACATGGCGCTTCGTTCTCGGCGTCCTGGCGGTGATTTCATCCGAACAAATAAACCTAGCGCCCTCTTCGCAACGCGTTAACACAATCCTGATGTAGCGGCCCTATCGTCCCGCTTTCACTTTTCAAAGGGAGCGTAGGATGAAGCGTCTGATGAGCGTTGTTGTATGCGGCCTGATGTTCGCCGGTTGCGCCACCAAGCCCTCGACCGCCACGCTGGCGCCGGCGGGGCCTGCCAAGGCGGATTACTTCGAGGTCAACAAGGGCGGGCAGATGTACGTCTTTGGCAACGTCGGCGCGATGCAGGAGTTCCTCAAGAACGGAAACTCCGGCCCCACCGTTTCTGAATACTACGGCTCCAAGCTCGTCAGCTTCCAGGCCACCGGCGAGCAGACTCGCCTGATGACGGAATACGAGAAGCAGCACAAGTAGCGTTAGATTTCACCACGAAGACACGAAGAGCACGAAGCGGTTTCATCGCAAACAGTCGCTTCGTGTGCTTCGTGCCTTCGTGGTGATCATTTCTGAAAGACAGCGAGACCCGATAGCCTGCATTACTGCTTCGCAGGAACCGCCGACACGGGCAGGCCGATCGTCGCCAATTCGGCCGCGTTGAGAGAGCGGGTTTGGAAAAAGTCGCAGTGACCATCGCCAAACAGAATGGACATGCCGACTTTTTCGTGATCGTCGAGCGCCTCGTATAGAACCGCTTTGTCTTCCTTCCCTGCATTTTCCTTCACGTAGACGTACGAGCAGTACTTCGGATCGGCCAGGTCTGTGCCGATCTGGTCCGGCGTGGTTGCCGTGCTCGACTCGGCTGAACTCGAGGGGCAGACGAAGACGCTTGTCGTGAGGCCTTCCGTCGCCACCAGATCTGAAAGCTTGTCCGGATACTTTCCGCCGTGCTCGTTGGCGAACATCATGAGCGCATTGCCGATCTGTTTCATGTTCGAGGCGCACTTCACGCGGTTGGCCGTCTCGCGACTCTTGCACATGCTCGGCAGCAGGATCGAGCCGAGAAGAAAGACGACACCCAGAACGACAAACCCCGGCACGAGCCACTTGGGAAACCGCATGCCGGATTTTCGTGGGGCGTAATCGAGGGGCGTGGAAGGGGCCGACAGTTGCGTCATCGAAACCTCCTGGTGTCCGTGCATTCTACACACGGCCCGTGGCAAAAGGGTACGAAATTACCGCTCGACTAGTCGAAGGCCTTCGCCCTTCCAGAGAACGGTCAATCCTTGTACAAGCCACTGCTCGCGGCCGACTTTTGGGTCGGCGATGTTCACCTTCTCGTTCATGACAAAGCCCATCAGCACGACTGAATGTAGCGTGCCCGGCGCCCATCCCCAGTCGCGGCTGTACCGAACGTCGGCCGACTGCCAACGCCCGAGGCCGACCGACAACAGCGCGGGCGTGTCCTCGTCGTGGAGCCGATCAAAACCACCGGCGATGGGTGCGACGCGCCACTTCGTGCCGGCTGTCTTGATCCTCAGTCCGCGGTAAACGCCTTGCAGCGACGTGCCGGCGTCGGTGGTGAGGCAGAGGCCCGCCATCTCCTCTTCCGTAGCGGCGATGCCGTGCAAGGTAAGTAACGTGGCGGCGGCGGCGGCGCTGCAAGAGGCTTCGGAGCTTTGCAGGCACACGCCGTTCTTCCAGCGCGAAGTCAGCATCGGTCGCGGTTGAAACAATCCGGCGTAGCCCTGGTATAGGCAGGCAAATGCGAGCAGCGCGGCGAAGAGCGATCGATAAATCCACCGGCCCGTCGACCGCCGCAACATTAACCGATCAAGATCGCCGCGGCGAACGGGGTGAAGTCGGCCAGCACGATAAAGTCTTGCCACGGGATCCAGCGAAGTAACCGCACCGAGCCGCGAAGCCAAATCGCATCTGCCACAAGCCAGGCGAGAGAAACGATCGCGAACAGGGTTGCGAATGACCGGCGGCGTGCGTAACGGTAGGCAACAATCCCCACGGCGATCGCGACAACGACCACGGCTGCGCACTCCATGAGAACGACGGTGGGCATGCGGGTGAGCGGCGATTGTATCAAGATCGGCGGGCGGACGAAAATGCTATTTGATCTCGACTTCGTCGTTCAAAATCCGCGTGCCGACGAGTTCCTTCACGCCGGAGCGAACCTTCGACGTCGGCGTAATCGTTACGTTGTGGAAGCGGTAGACCTTGATCGTCGTGCGGCCCGGGCCGAGGTTTGTGACCAATCGTTCCTGCCTGGCCGTACCGGGGTAGATCGCGAACGCGGTGTAGTCGATCGGCTTGTCGCTGTAGTTGCTGATCATCTGCTGCACGATGATGTCGTTTCCGTCGCGGAGCGCGATGCTCTGCACGCCTACGTCGCTGAGTCCAAGGTTCAACATCACCGGCACGGTGAAGGTCGAGTCGGTTTCACCCTGGATGGTGAACTGGGCCGCGATCGTTTTAGCGCCGGCGAAACTGTTGTAGGGGAATTCGATCGTCACCTCGCGATCGAACGTTTCCCCGGGGTTGAGCGTGAACGCCATGATCTGCGGATCGATGCGCCACCCTTCCGGCGGGCGGAGTTTCAGCGTGCCGCCGATGGCAAGGTGGTACGGGTTCTTGAATCGGATGTGCCGGCTGTGCGGCTTGAAGCTGCTTTCCAGCAGCGGCCGATCGAACGCCACGCTCGCCCGCAGCTCAGCCTGGGCGCCGTCGATATCGACCAGCATGATCGGCATGGGCCCGACGTTGAGCTGCACCGTGCCGCTCTTGCTGTCGCGGCCCACCAGCAGCGGCGAGACGTTGCCCCACAGGTCCACGCTCATCGCGTGCTCGCCGAGGTTGATCGCGAGTTGTTTTACGCCGCTGGTCGAACCGCGGTCCCAAAGCACGAGCACGCCCTGCCCGTCGCGGTCGAAGAGAAAGGCTTCGACGCCGTCGGCGATAGGCACTTTGCCTTTGAACGTGCTGCCGCTGAGTGTGGTGATGAGCGTCCGCATGATCAGCAGCAGTTCCTGCGGCTGCTTGATGACGGCGTCGCCCTCCCGCTTCACCGTGAACGGCAGCGGCAAGTCGATGCGCTGTGCGTTGGCGCTCAGTGCGTAAACGACGCGCTGGGCAAGATCACGGATCTGCACGTCGCGGCCGTACTGTTCGCGCGGAAGCAAGTCCAAACTGATGGAGAGATTATGCCCCGGCTGGCTGTGCAAATCTTTGATGTACAACGGCAACTGGCTGGGCAGCACGCTCGGCGGAACCGAGAGCGCCACGGTGGCCGGCAGCTTTCCTTCCATCTCGTACCACGCGGGCCACGGCATGGCGAGATCGGGCTTCTCGACGAGATTCTGAAATTCGTTGTAGACGAGTTGGTACGCCTCCCGCATCCGTGGATCGGTGACGAACGAATCCGTGCCATCCGCGCCAAGCTGCCAGCGGTCGAGATGATTGGCATGCCGGGCGATCAGGTACGCGAGCTGCGGCTGCCAGAGTTCTTTGGGCGACGACTTCAACTGGGCCCAGCCGCCATTCTTGAGTGCGGCGGAAAGTTCCGGCGGTAGATCGACAAGGCAGGCGGTCGGCGTAATGCCTAGCGCCGCGAGCCGCTCGAGAAGTCTGTCGAACGACGCCGAGTCCTGCTGCTGAATGTCGCCGGCGCTCGACCACACTGCGAGCTTCACGCGGCCGGCGCCAAGGTACGGCAAGATGTCGGGCAGCTCGCCCCATCCTTCGAACGGAAGCGTGAGCGCGTTAATGCCGAACCGCGGATCAGGAAGGACCGGCGGCGCATCATCGGCCAGGCGGATGAAGTCGAGCGTTTGCTCGCCGACGTACGTGCCTTGGCTGTTCATCACGAGCGCCGCCTCGTACCAGCCGGGCGGAAGCTCGGGTAGCGTAAGGGCCATCTTCTTCTGGCCGGGTGCGATGGTTTGAGCGGCCGACATGTCGAGCGCGCCGGATCGCTGGTAAACGGTCTTGCCCTCGGCGTTGCGAATGACGAGCTGGGCCGCGAGGTCGTCAGTAAATCGGTCGTTCACGAGCACCGTCAGCCGCGGAATGTCAGAGCGGCGGAACATGTTGCCGGGGCGATCCGTGGTCATCGTGACCTTCGGCACCTGCGACACGCTGATGTCATCAAACCAGGCGGTTCCATGAATGTCTTGAGGAAACAAAGTGCGGGCCCCGAGCGTTTTGGGGCTGTAGTGAATCGGCTGGAGCAGCCCGAGTTCGAGCACCAGGTACGCGGCTTGGTCGGAGTCGGCCGACAGCTCGATGCTCAGCCGTTTCCACTCCGGCTCGCCGCCGGCAAAGGCGTACAACTCGGAGTACTTGGTGCTGTTGGGAATAACGTGGCCGTCTTGGTCCATGAAGTACGCGGTCATTCGCGTTCGGGCGTGCGGCATGAGAGTGGTTTGGACGAATCCTTCAACGCGGTAGTGTGCGCCGGGCTGAACTTTGATTTGGCCGGTATCATAACGGTAAATAAGACCGCCGCCGTTGAGATCGAATCGGAAGCTGAATCGTCCGCTGTGGGCTTTGTCGGTGGCGAGCGTGCCGTTAACGTAGTGCGGGAGCGAGTCGCCTTCGACTTTGTTCCAGTGCATCGGAAGGTCTTCGGCGTTGCCGCGGGCGCGTTCTTCGAAATCGAACGACCGCAACACGCGCGAGACTTCAGCCGGCTGAGCGAGGGCCGCGCCGGCGATCAGCAGAACGGCGAGGATGGAAAGCAAAACGCGGGGCATCCGATATTGATTAGTTATCGGACCATTGGCCTGTTTTAGTTGAGCAATTGCCGATTTGGATGCCCAAATCGGCGTTTGGCGATCGGAAATCGGCAATTCGTATGTCCAATTGGTCGTTCGACATCCTCCGGCAAGGCCCCTGGGATTGGTGGGTCTGGATCTGCGTCGCCGCGGCGTGCAGCCTGGCGGGGTACGCGATCGCCGAGAAACCGTGGCGAAACGCCCGCGGCCGGCTCACACTGCCGCTGATCGCGTTTGGGGTGATTGGGACTGTCGTGATCCTCGCGCTGCCGGTGCTTCATTCAGCTCGTGTCGGGCTCGTGTGGACGTTCGTGATGCTCGCCGACCTCTCGGCGACGTTTTACCTCAACCTCTCCGGCCAACTCGGCACGCGCCGCACCGGCCTGCTTCTCGGTCTGCGACTGGCGGCGCTGCTCATGCTCGTGCCGATGCTGTTCGAGCCAGTCATTCGCTACATCGCCCAGCCGAAGCCGGAGAAGCCGCTGGTATTTCTCGTCGACGCCAGCGGCAGCATGAGCGTGCCGGACGTGCAGAACGGCCCGACGCGCTTCCAGTCGGTCGAAGCGGCACTGCGACCGCAACTGCCCAAGATCGGCCAGCACTTCATCCCGCGGTTCTTCACGTTCGCGACGAGTGCCGATGAACTGAAATCCCCCGCCGACCTGCAAACCGCCAAGCCCGACGGCCAAGCGACCGACATCGTCGCCGGCGTAGCGAAGGTGCTGCAGAAAGTCGATCGGCCCGACGCGCAGATCGTGCTGATCTCCGACGGCATCGACAACACCTCGCCCGATGTGCTCGGCCACCTTCGCGAATCGCAACGGGCGATTCACACGGTTCGCGTCGGTTCGGATCAGGCCGAGCCCGCGACGCTGGCGAACATCGCCGTCGAAGACATTCAAGCGCCGGATGATTTCGTCGTCGGCAGCGAGACGATCATCAAGGCGATCATCAAATCCTCCGCCCTGCCCAATCGGCTGGTAGAGGTGAAGCTTTCGCAGCTCGACGCGACGACTGGCAAGCCGATCGGCACGCCGGTGAGCAAGTCGCTGGTGCTGCAGCCGGCCGTCGATGGACAGACCGTGGAGCTGCCGTTCAAGCCGAAGGAAGTGGGCGTGCAGCGGGTGGCGGTGTGGGTGGATCCGGTCGTCGGCGAGCGGTCGACGGTCGACAATCGCCAGGAATTTCAGGGGCTGGCGCTCGATCCGCGGATCAAGGTGCTTTACGTCGAAGGCCGGGCTCGGCCGGAGTACAAGCCGCTGAAGTTCGCGCTCGATCGCGATCCAAATATCGAACTCGCGACGCTCCTTCGCACGACGCAGAACGAATTCGACGCGGCCGGCACGATCGCGGGCGAGTCGGTAAAGAAAATGCCGGTGACCAC
>Ga0070665_100003047_pt1 | contig 18049 bp, 16 predicted proteins | sample KBSS13metaG_FD_65862 | JGI IMG/M metagenome (GOLD analysis project Ga0070665, IMG submission 65862) | Switchgrass rhizosphere microbial communities from Kellogg Biological Station, Michigan, USA - KBS S1-3 metaG | ecosystem: Host-associated > Plants > Roots > Rhizosphere > Soil ...
CGATCGTGGTCGAACCATCAGCATTATGGGTGACGGTCTGCTGGGTGGCGTAGCCGTTACCATCATAAGCGAGCGACACGTCGGCCGCCGTCCCGGTCGAACCGTCGGCTCGGGTGAACGTGGTCTGGCCGGCAATGACCGAGCCATCCGCCAGAACGGTCCGGTTGTTGTCGGTAGTGAGGTTGATCGAAACGATACCGAGCTCGGCCAGCGTCCGCAGCGTGGTGGTGCCGTCGGCATTGGTGACCATGACCTTGAATGCGGCGAAATTGGTATCGCCGGCGTCGAGCTTGCCGTTGTGATTGGTGTCGAACACATCCCGCAGGGCCTGCATGTCCGAGGTCGCGGTCGGGTCCCATTCGGTGAACTGAATCTCTTTCGGCGAATCGACGCTGCCGTTGCCGTTGACGTCGAACACCAGCACGCCATTGCCGGCGCCCGCCCACGCCGTGCGGTTCTGATACCCGCTGCCAGTCATGTCGACGTATTGGCCGGATGAGCCCAGCTCGGTGATGTTGATGCCCGCGCCGGTGAGGTCGAGGACGATCGGGTTGCCGAGGTAGTTGAAGGCGTCGTAACTGAAGCCGGGATTGAAGCTGTAGTCGTTGGACTGCGGAATGTACGGACTGTACCAGGACATCGCAGCCGTCTGATTCAGCCCGTTGAAGTCGAGCGAACCAACGTTGTTGTTGCCAAAATTTGTCGGCCAGTCTGCGCTCGTATTGGACAGACCATTGAGCGAACCAAAAGCGATCTGGCCGCTTTGGGTGTTGAGAAGCATCCCATTGAGGAAGCTAAAGCCCGACATAACGCCGTTAGCCGCCAGCGGGTCGGTCGGGACATTGGAATACCGATCGTTGAAATCCAGCTCGGCAGCAGGAAAGCGGTCATCGAAGTTGGGCTGCGCACCATCGGGCTTCGCCCAAGATGGAAAAGCGGGAAAGTCCGAAGCAGGTACTTGCGAACGGAGATATTGCGCCGTACCCGTCAAGTCGAGATAAGGCACCGCCGATGAAGCGTAGATGGCGGAAAAGCGATCATTGAAGCTTGGGTCAGAGGCCGAAAAGCGATCAGCCAAGCTCGGATCGAATGGCGAAAAACGATCGCTAAATGTGGTTGGCGCGTTCGGATTCCAAAGAGGATTTTGAATGCGACCAGCGTAGACGCCGTCTGGCAGATAGAAATCTATTTCTTGCTCAGCGGGTGCGGTCCGATCTGTTAGTGACCAAGAATGCGAGAGTGAGACATTTCGCTCGGCCCCCAGAATGGGACCAATGTGAGGGATATAGCTTACGAACGGAACGACAATATTGGCAGAAATCGATGCGTTACCTTCCAACGGGTACTGGTCAGAAGGCCCGGCTCCAAGAAACGCTTTGAAGCCAAGCACCCCACCCAAGCCTGCAACGTTACCGACTCCAAACTTTAGGGACCAATGATCAGGCTCAAGGTTTGGGTCCGCGCTAAAAACGTAAGCCCCCTTCACCGTCATCAGGAGAGCGGTTGCCTGTCCTTCTAATTGTAACCCCTTCGTTCCAACAGTTGTAGCATAGCTTATACCGTAGGCTCCCGCGCCCCACGTGCCGCTGCTGTCCCCCAGAAATTTGAAAAATCGGCCACTTAGGCCATCTTGTAAGGGACGAAGCTGCAAGTCAGGCATCGAAGTTTACCCCATCAGTCCAGTCAGCGTTTATCCAAAAACTCTTGAAAATTCTTCGCAAGCCGAGAGCACGCATCGACGGCTCAGACCGATATGTCCCCAGCCGAGCGGTCCACTAAACTTCACAACGAGCTGGTCTGGATCCTTTAGATTTGGTCTGGCATCTGTCGTCCACGACAGACGCCCAATCCTAACTTTAGCGGATTCCTGACTTTCACAGGCCGATTCAATCGACGCGAAAAGAGCGCGTACTTCATCGAAAGACAGATCCATTGATGACGCCTCTCCCAGATTGCATCTGAGCTGACAATTCGCACCAAGAAACCTGACAAACAAACCGTCGTAAGAACCCGTAAAAGATATCCGCTGATCTTTCATGCGCGTCCCAAAGAATCATTCGCTAGTGATCAGCGCGACACAGCGCGCCGACCGGAGATTTCGTTCTCCGATCGGATCATCTGGTACTCGTCGCCGCCACCTGCTCCCTCATCTCCGCCTCAGCTCCGAACGGCGCAACAACATCGAGAATCCGCATGCTCGCCCCGCTCTTCCATTCCACCGCCGTCAGCCGCTTCTCACCCCCGTCGATCCGCTTCGCCACGAGGTCGTCGACCAGCGCCCACACCGCGACGCCGACCGGCTGCTCGCCCTTGTAGAACATCCGGAATTGCTTGAGCAGGACTGCGGGCATCACCAGCCATTCGAGATCGCCGAGCGGGATCGATTTGTGGCGCGGGCTCTGGGTCATCAGCCAGGTGATTTCGCCGAGCACCTGCGACACCGTCTTCGGCGGCGGCTCGGAGGCGGGCGCGCTTTGCGGCGCGGCGCCGGAAGCGGCCGAGGCGCCTGGGTTCGCTGCGATTTCGGCCAGCGCCTGCTGCAGCGCGGCCTCGCCGAGCAACGGTTCCGCGGCAAGCTTGCCCGGCGTCGTGACCTTGTTCATCCGCGATCCCCCGCGCACCGCCCGGCCACTATCCCCGGCCGGCACAGCACTTCACCAAGCTGTTACAGCACGGATTGCGCAACCGGATCGATAGCACGTTCGTGCTAGCGAGACCTATTTCAGCAGCGCGATGAGCTGGCTGCGCTTGCTGATGCCGAGCCTGGCATAGATGGCGCGGAAATGGTTCCCGACGGTGTGATCGGAAATCGCCAGCTGCGCGGCGATCTCCTTGTCCGACAATCCGTTTCGGGCGAGATCGACCAGGGCTCTTTGCCGATCGGTTAGCACCGTTAGGTCGACCGCCGATTTTGCGGCCTGCTTGGTCTGCAGGTACAGCATGTGCAGCACAGGAGCGATCAATTCGAGCGCCGAGAGCGTTCGGCCTGGCTGGGCCGCGGACACCCCGGAAAAGCTGAAATAGGTACCGGCCAGCATAAACGGATCGACGACGCCGTGCGCCGCAATAACGCCCAGCGAAAAGCGCTCGATCTCCTCGAGCGAACGCCTAGTTACAAAACGCCGCACGCCCACTTCATCGACCTCGCCGGCCATGTCCACAATGAAGGGCTTCCGGTTGGACACCCACCATTCGAAACAGCCGCGCATCTTCAGGTCGAACGAGCTTTCAAGACTGGCAAGAAACGCCGGATCATGCCCGCTCGACAGCATCGACAGCATGTGGATACGGCCACCCGACAAGGTCCCATAAACGCCGATGAACTTCTCAAAGGGAAGGAACTGCCGCAGCGGTCCTTCGACCCATGCCAGGACGTCCGCTTCGGTCACCCGGCCCTGCGGCAATTCACGCAGCGCGCCGGTCCATGCCTGGAAATCCGCTTCGGGCAAATCCGACGCAGAGCCGGCTTCATCGATCTGCCCAGGCGCGGCAACATCATGCTGCAAGGGACGAAGGCCGACCGGTTTCATCGCCCGCTCAATATCCCGCCCTTCGCGCGCAGCTTCGGCCCGCCGAAGCGCATCGGGGTCCCGCCCGGCAGTGAGCGGCGCGGAAGTGGGAATTCTGGTTGCCGCATCCGGGTTGCGCCGGGTTCGCTTGCCTGCTGACGAAATTGCCCGAGACATACTCAAATCCTACGTTTGGCCAAAAGCCTAAAGGGCCGCAATCTGCTCCCGCATCTCCGCCTCCGCGCCGAACGGCGCTACCACATCGAGAACGCGCATGTTGGCCCCGCTCTTCCATTCTACCGCGGTCAGCCGCTTGTCGCCCGCGTCGATGCGCTTCGCCACGAGGTCATCGACCAGCGCCCAGACCGCAACGCCGACCGGCTGCTCGCCCTTGTAGAACATCCGAAATTGCTTGAGCAGGACCGCGGGCATCACCAGCCATTCGAGATCGCCGAGCGGGATCGATTTGTGGCGCGGGCTTTGCGTCATCAGCCAGGTGATTTCGCCGAGCACCTGCGACACCGTCTTCGGCGGCGGCTCTGAGGCGGGCTTGTCGGACGCAGACGCACTGGCCTGCGCGGCGCTGAACGCACCCGCGGCGGTCGGATTAGCGGCGATTTCGGTCATCGCTTGCTTCAGCGCGGCCTCGCCGAGCAACGGTTCTGCGGCAGGCTTGCTCGCCGTCGCGGTCTTGTTCACGCGCTTTTCCCCCGGCGCTTTCTTCCTGGTATTCGGCATCCGCTGCTCCTGCTATCGAGGCATTTGCCAAATATTAGAACAACGCCTCCCTTATGCACAGCACCGCCCGTTCGCTGCGAGAAACGCCGATGTCGCCAACAATATTGGGCTGAACGTGACCAGCACATGGGCTGTTTGCCGAAGAATCCGCCTGCCAGTTCTCGAATTACCCTACCCTGTAGCTCACAAACCTAAACTGGCGATTTGCGGTTCCGCAAGTGAAAAGTTGAAGACACCGCGAATAGCACGCCGAAGGTGTTGCCTGCGTCACACCACGAACATGCTTTATCGCTCCCGCAAACTCTCTTGCTTGTAGCGCAACAGCGGCGACAGCAGATATTCAATCACGCGGCGCTTGCCGGTCTTGATCTCCACGGTAACTGCCATGCCGGGGGCCAGTTCGACCAGCCGGTCGTCGATCTGCATGCGGGCGCGGTCGAGCGATATGCGAGCGGCGTAGATCAACTCCTGGCCCGGCGGCTCACTGCTGCGCGCGGTCTGGCTGAGCTGGCGGTCGTTGTTGGCAGACCCCGCCGGCTTGTCGCGCATCACCGCGTCCTGTGACACCGTGATGACCTTGCCGTGAAGCAGACCGTAGCGGGTGAAGTTGAAGGTGTCGATCTTGATCTCGGCGTCATCGCCGTCATGGACAAAGCCGATGTCCTTGTTCGGCACCATCGCCTCGATCTCGATGCCGGCGCCGGCCGGCACCACCATCATCAGTGCCTGCGCCGGAGTTACGACGCCGCCAATCGTGTGTAGCGCGAGCTGCTGCACGGTCCCGTCGATCGGCGCGCGCAACACCTGGTCCTGCATGCGCTTCTCCGCCTTGGCGAGGTCCTCGGCGAATTGCGCAGCCTTCGACTCGGACTCGGCGAGATCGGTCATGATGCCCCGGACATATTCGGCGCGGGTCTGCTCGCGTTGTGCTTCCAGCGCTTTCCGGGCGGCGGTTGACTCCACCGCGCGGCGTTCCTGGACGATCAATTCGTGGCGCTGGTCGGTCAATTTCAATTGCGCCTCGAGATGAGCGATTCGGTTACCAAACTCCATCTTCATGACCTTTTCACGGACGTCTGCGACCTCCGCGATCAACGGCAGACCGGCGCGGAGCTTGGTCAGCACCGCGGCGATTTCGTCGGCCTCCGCGACCTTCTGGGCGATCTGCTGGTCTAGCGCCGCAATCTTTGCCGCCTGCTGCTCCGCCTGGGCCAACGTGAAGGCCTTGGTGCGCGCGACTTCGTAAGCCGGCGCATCCGCCGGGGGGACGAATTCCGTCGTACCAAACCCGGCCTCGACCCCCGCGCGCAGCGCAACCAGCCGCGCCACGTCGAGCCGCGCCCGCAGATAATCATGGCGGATACGGTTACGCTCGGAACTGCTTGCGACGCGGTCGAGCTCGAGCAGCACCTGGCCTTCCCGCACGCGATCGCCATCCTTGACGTGGATGGCCGTCACCATGCCGGTTTCGAGCGGCTGGATCACCTTGATGCGGCCGACCGGAACGATCTTGCCCTGCGCCGTGGCGATGATGTCGATACGGCCGAAAATGGCCCAGGCCAGCGCGATCAGGAAGAATGCGATCAGGGTGAAGGCGATGGCCCGGCCGATCGGCGACGCCGGCGTCTCGATGATCTCGAGCGCTGCCGGCAAGAACTCCCGCTCGGACCGGCGCATCCGCACCGCGCGCGGCGGCAGCGGCACCACGTTGCTCGATGGCTGCTTTTCAGCCGGCGATGCAGCGGCCTCAGCTTGCTTCATGGAGCCCCGCTTGCATGCGATGCAGCTTGGCGTAGCGCCCGGCGCTGCGGATCAATTCGTCGTGGCTGCCATCCTCGACGATGCGGCCGCGCTCGATCGTAATGATGCGATCAGCCTGTCGTACGGTGGAGAGACGGTGGGCAATCACGATGACGGTGCGGCCCTGCGCGATACGCCGCATGTTGTCCTGCACGATGCGCTCGCTCTCATAATCCAGCGCTGAGGTGGCTTCGTCGAATATCAAGATCCGGGGATCGCCGATCAGCGCGCGGGCGATAGCGATACGCTGGCGCTGGCCGCCGGACAGGCCGCTGCCGCGCTCGCCGACCACGGCGTCGTAGCCTTCCGGCAGTTCCAGAATGAAGTCATGCGCGCCGGCGAGCTTGGCGGCCGCAATCACGCGTTCGAGCGGCCAGGAGGGATCACCAAGCGCGATGTTGTCGCGGATCGAGCGGTTGAACAGCACGTTCTCCTGCAGCACCACGCCGACCTGACGCCGCAGCCAGGCGACATCGACGATGCCGACATCGACACCGTCCACCAGTACGCGGCCGCTCTCCGGCACATAGAGTCTTTGCACGAGCTTTGTCAGCGTCGACTTGCCCGAACCGGATGGGCCGACAATCCCGATCATCTGGCCGGGCGGCACTTCGAGGCTGATGTCCTTGAGCACTTCCGGTCCGTCGAGGCGATAGCGGAAAGTGACATTGTCGAAGGCTATGGAGCCCTTGATCGCCGGCAGTGCCGCGCGGCCGGGCTTGTAGGTCGGCTCCGGAACCGCATTGAGGATATCGCCGAGCCGCCGGACTGAAAGCCGCGCCTGGTGGAAATCCTGCCAGAGCTGCGCGAGCCGCAGGATCGGCTGGGCCACGCGGCCGGACAGCATGTTGAAGGCGACGAGTTCACCGACGGTGAGATTGCCGTCGATCACGAGATAGGCGCCGAAATACAGCGTTAGCGCGGTCACGATCTTGCTGACGAGCTGCACCGACTGACTGGCCCAGTTGCCGAGCGACAGCACGCGGAAACTGGCGCGGACGTAGCCCGCCAGTTGCTCCTCCCAGCGCCGCTGCATCTGCGGCTCGACTGCCATCGCCTTGAGGGTTTCGATGCCGGTGAGGCTTTCGACCAGGAAGGCCTGGTTCTCCGCGCCGCGGTTGAACTTGTCGTCGAGCCGTTCGCGGAATATCGGCGTCACGCCGGCGGAGATCGCGATATAGAACGGGAATGAGCCGATCACGATCCAGGTCAGCAGCGGCGAGTAATAGAACATCACGCCGAGGAAAACGATGGTGAAGAACAGGTCGATGACCAGCGTCAGCGCCGAGCTGGTGAGAAAATTGCGGATGTTCTCCAGCTCACGCACCCGCGCCACCGAGTCGCCGGCGCGCCGCGCCTCGAAATAGGCGATCGGCAGCGCCATCAAGTGGCGGAACAGCCGCGCCCCGAGCTCGACGTCAATACGGTTGGTGGTGTGCGAAAACACGTAGGTGCGCAGGGCGCCGATCAGCGACTCGAAGATCGATACCGTGATGAGCCCAAATACCAGTACATCCAGCGTCGTCACCCCGCGATGGACGAGCACCTTGTCGATCACCACCTGGAAGAACAGCGGCGATACCAGCGCGAACAGTTGCAGAAAGAACGACGCGACCATGACCTCCGACAGGAGATACCGGTATTTGTGCATCGCCTGCACAAACCAGGTGATGTCGAACTTGCGGACCAGTTCGCCAAGCGAGGCACGCCGGGTGATCAGCACGAGCCGCCCGCTCCAGCGGGATTCGAACTCTTCACGATTCAACAGCTGCGGACGCCCAACTTTGGGATCCTGGATCACCACTTTTTCGCCGACGATCTGTGCAAGAATGAAGAACTCGCCGTCATGCCCCTCGGCCAGCGCCGGCAGTGGCGTCTTCGTCAATCTATCCGGATTCGTTGAGATCGATCGGGCGCGGAGCTTGAAATTCTTGGCGCAACGCAGGATCTCTGAACTTCCGAACTGCGTCGCCGCGTACTGGTGTTTGATCTGCCCGGGATCGGCGGCGATTTCGAGAAAACGCAATAAAAGAACCAGCGCCTCGACATTCGTCGAGGGTATAATCCCGCCAGCTCCTTCACTCATTTGTACGCCGCCCCACTTCCCCGCATGACCTCTAGTATGGCTTGTAGATTGGTTCAACAGAAAACGACTACCTATGGTGGTCTTTGACAAAACCTCGCGATTTTTGTTTGATAAACATCGATCTCTCGTGGGCAAACAGCGTCAGCTTGACTGGCATCTTGTCGAGCTGGACCAGCATCGGCCCGGAGCTACAAACAAACATTGACATCCGATCAAAGGCGGTGACATAGCACGAACGTGCTATCGCTGCCCGAGCCGCTTATCCGTCGCATAACGAGATCAAGCCGTGTTCGCGCAACTCAATTGCACAGAACATCGCCGCAGAAGGCGTAGCTGAATCGGAGCTTGTCAAAATTTGGGCTAACGCCATCGCGGCGGTTCTTCGTGAGATAGAAGCCTCGGGCAACCTTTCCGGGGGGGCATGCATAGACCTTCCCGCCCGGCTGCATTGATGAATGCGATGGATCCCGAACGTTGCCCGTCCTTGCTGAGAACCTCCTGCGCGGTCCACGTCCCCTTCAAAAAAGGACGCGATCAAGCATGCGCTTGCCGATTGGCCGAAGGCCTGGCGCACCCTTGATGCGACCGCAAAAGAATGGGATGGCGATACCATAACCACGCTTGGACATAAGAAATTGTGTGCTGATACTGACATGTCCCCATCCCCGACTGCTGGCATGTCTATTTCGGCGACGTGATAATTCCCTCCAACGCCCTCGCCAAATCGCCGATCGTCTGAAAACTGACGGCGCCGAGACACTCTACATCCTCCCCCGTTCCGTTCAAACGGTCCGATAGGCAAACATCGCGCAGCAACACGTAGTCGCGAATCTTCTCTGTGCCGCTCATCCGAGCAGCAATTATCAGATCAACGCTGGACTTGCGTCGCTGTCTCAAGATCCATTGTGGTTTTTCGCCTTTGGCTTGGAGGCATTGAAGCATATAAATTTGAGCTGTGAATTTGTCGTTCACAACATAATGTCTCGCCCTGAAATCGAACCGGGCGGTCAAACCCAGTCGATGCATCTCGGCAAAAAACACTGAAAGAAAGGCTTTGCGTTTCAGCGACGTTTTGCGCTTGGCAGCCGCATTGCCGAACTTCTTTGGACGATAATCTATCAGTTCGTAAGCGTGAACGAGACTACCGAAACGCTTTTTGTAACTTTCAACTCGAGGCGTCGATTCCGCGCCATTGATAATCTTGCTGTTCAAAAGCCCTTTAGCCTTCAGAATACGGCTAAGATTTTCAAGCATGCATTGATCAGACTTACGTCTCGTGAGTTCCGCAAACCTATTTTGCGCAACCAGGAACAGAGCCGGATCGACAACGGCTTCGAATGCGTTAGCAGAGCGAATCCATTTTTCTGGTGGATTTTTCGTCGCTTTTGATTTCAGCTTGCAGGAAGTGCGATTGTAGACATTGTGTCCCATGTACTTTTCATTGCAAAGCAATTTTGAGATTGTACTGCGATTCCAAGCTCGGCCGTATTGGTTGACGCTCCCCTCCTCATTCAATTCCTTCGCTATCTGAACTTCATTCTTTCCTTCGAGCGCGAACGCCTTGAACATGCGTCTAACGACATCCACTTCATATGCTGGACCCGGCTTAAGAATGACACGATCCGATTGGATAAATTTTCTCTCTCCGTCGGCCAAAATGGTTCTCTGGCACCCGCTGGCGTCAATTAGCACTCCGTCTCAAGCCGTAGCCTGCTGACGAACCCTGCCAAAAGCCGCGGCGACTCAGCGTACAATGTCCAGCAAAGACCTTGACCGACAATCGACGGCTGTAGTCCGCCGCTTCGGCGCGTTGAAGAGCCTTTATGATTGTAGAGACGAGGCTCCCGTCATTCTTAAAATCTTCAGTACAATAGATGACAGGAACGCCGGACTTCTTGCAAAGATATTCGTAGTAGGCACTTTCATCGGCATCCTGAAGCGACCCCAGCGACTCACATCGTAAACAAGAATAACATCGAAATTCGCTTTCCCGGCCTCTACATCACTGAGCAGGAGTTTGAGGCCGGGCCTGCCGTTCAGTTGTAGGCCGCTGCGAGCGTCGTCAGAATAGGTTCGTACAACTTCAATGTTGTGAGCGGCCGCATACCCGGCGATCGCTTCAGCTTGGTTCAATGTCGAATAGTCTTGTTCATCCGTAGACATGCGCAGGTATTGCGCAGCCCTTAAACTAACGCCACCGCTCCCGCGGAAGAGACCATCCCGCATGACCGGCCCTCCTTAAGGTGCGCCGACAGCGACATCGCCTGACAAGATCGCCAAGACTTTATGAGGTTTTGAGCATTTTTGCTACACCGAGTGCTGGAGAGCCTAGCCTGCGAACAACGATTCATTGGCGGAGCACTCTGATCGGTTATCCACCAGTTGACCACGAAAGCACCATACGCCTTAGCCAAACCACCGCTGCACAGTAACGGCGCAAGACACGACGGTCCAGAACAAGGGCCGACCGCGGGCCGCGCTGATGGACCGCAGATAAAGGAATGCGCCGATCAGCTTCCCGTAGTTCCTTCTGAAATCGCCGTTGAGTTTCGAAATCTCGACAAGTTCGGTGGATCGATCAGGCATGGCATCTCCTTCGGCCGCGTGAGCAAATCGCGCACCGCTGACAAATTTTGGGCATGTGGGAGTGAAGCCGGCCAGAAGCTCGCGGAAGAGACATCACAAGGGCCAAGCCGGCAGGTTGGCCTTAGACCACTGATTTGCCCGACAACGCAATAGAACGAATTGATGCGCGGTTCGTCGCCTGGGCCACTCGCCGAATTCTGTTCGGCCATGCAGCGTTGGATTTGATCGGCACATCACACGGCGTCGACCGCGCTGGCTAAATCCACGAGAGCGCCGTCCCCGGTATTCTTGACAATGCGCCCCCGATACTCACTGATTTTGGGATCGTAAAGCTCCCGCGACATCTGCCGCCAGTCGCCGCTCTGCGTGTTCGCCGCTCAAGATACCCCCGGCGTCGGGGAAATCGAAGTTCATCTTACCCTACTGTGGACGGCTGTCCGGCTATTCCCGTGTCGCTTTCGAGTCACTAACGGAAAGCCGGATTGCGAAGCGCAATTTCCGCTGGTCCCAAGCGGACATGGCAACTGCTTCGCGAGGAGCCAACGGCAGAGCTGGTTGGGCCAATGGGCTGATAACAGCCAGCAATGCTTCCCGCGTGACCGCAAGCGATCGAAAATTCTTCTCTTGCGAACCGCGGTATCAGGGCCTTCCAACCTCGAAGGCAAGCAGGACATTTCCGGCCAGCCCTCCCCATTGCGTGTATCCGGAATTCACGTAGAGCATGCCATCCGCGACGATCGGGCCGGGCCCATCCATCGCGCCCCCACGTGCCGGAACACCATTTACGGTGACGTAGTCCTGCGCTGTGTCCACCGCCCAAAGCAGCGTTGTCTGGCGGGGTGATAGTATGGCGGAGGCGAGCCTTGAGGCGCTAACCGTCTTGGCGTCCCCCTCTGACGTAGCATACGCGCGCAGATAACCGCTCACGCCGCCCGAGAAGACAACACCGGGAATTGCGGTGACAGCCGCGGAAAGTGCCGGGCTGCACTGGGTGCGGTTTCCACATGGGACCGGGGGCACCTGCATCGAGACTTTCCCGGTGGCAAGGTCCAAGCCGAACAGCCCCCCGCCTCCGCTCGGATCCAGGCGCAGAGTCCCGTCGGTCAGATGCCGCACATCGGAATTGGCGACGTATACACGGTCCCCATCTGAGGCGGAGCCCCACATCATTCCTCCGAGCCTGCCACCGCGGCCAATCCGGGTCTGCCACAAAACCTTGCCCTCCTGGTCAGGATCCAGCGCATGAACAACGCCGGACTTCTGGCCTATCACCAGCACACGCTGTCCGTTCCGCAAGCTCACGAGGATGGGCGACTGGGCAAAGTCGTGATCTGGACCGGGATCCTCCGGACAGTTGATGGTATTTTCAGTTACACAGGCCACAACAAAGCTGTCATTTGCGGTGGCCTGTCGGCGCCAGAGCATGCGGCCCGTCGCAAGTTCAAACGCAATGACAGCGTCGCTGGTGTCTGCTGCTGGATTTGAATAGCTGTCGCCGGTTGCGACATAGAGCGCCCCGCGCTGGACATCTATGGTCGGCGCTGACCACACGGCCGCGCCGGATGGACCATAAAGCTGGGTACCGACGGCGTTGCGCTTTGTGGGTCGTGACGGCTCGGGGATGGTGTAAGCCTTCCAGATCTGCTTGCCGTTTGCGGAATCCAGGGCCACCACGCTGCCCCGAAAGCTGCAGCATTGGTAGTTGGGCCGGGATCCGGTCAACTCCTCAATTGACGAAACCGGCACATACAGTACGCCGGAATACAAACTCGGCGCACCGACGATCCGGGCAGCAGGATGGTCGTCTACCCTGGTCTTCCACAGCATCGCGCCCGTTGCCGCATCTACCGCGTAGGCATTGGCGTCGAGATCGCCAAAAAACACGCCAAACCGGTTGGCGCCGGAGATCGGGGCAAAGCTGATCGCGGTTCGGACATCAGCTTCCGGTGTGAACGTCCAACGGGTGCATCCGCTTTTCGCGTCAAGAGCGTAGACCTTTCGGTCGCCGCCCCCGACAAACACCAAGCCGCCGACGACAGTTGGCTGGGCGTTGGCGGCAGATGCGCCGGGAAATCCGAACGCCCATTTCAGTTGCAACCGCGGCACCTGGTCTTGGGTCAATCCGGCCATCGCGGTTGGCTGAAACCGGCTGTTGCTGAGATCCGCGCCCCAGCCGTTCCATCGTGGCCCGTCGAGCGGCCGAGGAAACCCGGCCCGCACGTCCGCGCATTGTTTTGATTGCGTTGTCGCTGCAGGCTTCTGGCCCAGCAACTCGCCGACCACGGTCTTGTAAGTCCACCAGTACCCGGTCAATCCGCTCAGCACATAGCCAACGGCGGCAACTCCCGCAATCACACCCGCTACTCGCTTGGTAATTCGGCGCCAGTCAGGAACGGATGGTCGAAGGCGCGCCAACAGCTTTTGCCGCCCGTCCTTCGAGGCAGCCGCATCCTCCGGCGTTTTGGGCTCGTCGGCGCTCAATTGCGTTCACCGCGAACTGGAGTCTAAAAAGGATGGCAAGAATGCAGCCCCCAGATCGAGGTTGCAAGGCGAAAGCGGGTCGATTCACGATGATGACATCGCACGGAACGAGTCTCGTCCCCATCGAAATAACCGTCCTCACGCCGGCACGGTGATTGGTGGCCTCCGCTACGGGCTCATCTGTTGAGATTTGAAAGGGCTAAAGGTTCGGTTGACGTCTCGGCAAACTCTCCCAAGGTACCCGCCGAAACGACCGGCGGCACGGAAAGCGTCGCCTATTGTGAAGCAATTCACAGTACAATCATAGAATGAGGTCATAATCCTTCTCAATTGCGGGAGGATACGTCAATGCGCTATGTTATGCTCGTCATGGTGGCTCTCGCTTCGCAATGCGGCAATGCTCAGGCCTGGGGAGATGAAGGTCACAAGATCGTCTGCGAAATCGCCTACCGCCTGGCGCAGCCGGATACCCGATCTGCGGTACGCAGGTTGATCCGGTCCGACACCGAGTTCGATACGTTCAGCGAGTCCTGCGTCTTTCCAGATCATCCAAGAAAGCGCGCCTCCGAACATTTTCTTAACTTGGCGCGCAATTCGCAGGGCTTGACTTCGGACGATTGTCCGCAGGCGGAGAAGTGCGTGCTTAGCGCCATCTTGAACGACAGCAAAGTCCTTGGATCGAAATCTGAGAAAAAGGCCGACCGATTGCTGGCCCTGAAATTCCTGGGCCACTGGGTTGGCGATATTCATCAACCATTGCACGTTTCGTTCGAAGACGATCGCGGGGGCAACAACATAACGGTCGGCGGGCTTTGTTCGGGAAAGCTGCATTCAACGTGGGATACCTGCCTGGTCGAAAGTGCTGTCGGCACGGACGTTACAGATGCCGTTGACGAGCTTATCGACTCGATTACTCCGGTAATGATAACCAAGTGGAATGCTTCCGACCCACGTGATTGGGCAAACGAGTCATTTGCCATCGCGGAGGCGGTCACTACAAATTATTGCGTGATACATGCACCATCATGTGACCTGCCTAACCCAGCGCACGTGACCGTTGATGCGGTCTATCTTGATACCAATAAGCCTATTGTGAAGGAGCAGTTGCAAAAGGCCGGCGTCCGGCTTTCCCGCATTCTCGATACGGCGCTCGGAAACTGACTGCGATATCGACAGGCTGCGAATCCGATCGCAGTACCTCATGCCGAAGCCTGCCTCATAACTTCCCGCCTACGCCGGCTAGGGTGTGGTTGCAGACGTGAATAGACGTCGTTTCGATACCGTCTTCGTCTAGTCACCAGGTTTCGCGTACAGCCGGTTGATCACTCCAGCGCACCCCAACAATACGGCGAGCGACATCTCCGGCGTGTGGACCTCCAACGCTCCGTGAGCAAGAACATTCCGCTTAGCCAGCAACGCATCAAACTGATCAGCCGCACCCACCTTCAGTGGCAGCAATCCGTTTTGCCGTGCCAACCGTAGTAGACTGCCCAAGCTGGAAATCTTTTGAGTAGGTCCAAGCAACCTGTGCTTAAGCGCCAACTCCAGCGCGCCAAATGCCTGGATCTCACTGACCACCAATAATTCATAGCAAAACCAGGCGTAGAGAAACACGTTACGGGCACGATCAAATGACGTCCTTACTTCGATGGGAACGGCCTGATTTATCAACACCCTGTCAACAAGGCGATAATGATCCGCAATCGCTGTCGGACATGCTTCCGAAGTATTGACATCGTGCAGCAGGGCGAAACGCCTATCGGGCACGAGAATTTCCTCTTCCAACTTAAACATGCCCCTTCCCGTACGGCTGCCTGGTCGACACGCTCTTTGATCGAGTTAGTATAGAGGGACTATTTCGTGCATTCCACGTCGAAGTCGCCCTTTTAATCTCATGGCCGATCCTATGCTGCCTGAAGAAGCCAATCTGGCCGCAATGGCCGAAACGCTCGCGAAGTCTCAGGATTACCGAGTGCTCCGCCGACTGATCCCGCGCACTGAATTTGCTTCGTGCGAAGGTCAAACAACCAAGACCGGCATCATGCTGGACGTCGAGACAACTGGTCTTGATACCACACGAGATGAAATTATCGAGCTCGCGATGGTGAAATTCACGTACCTACCTAATGACAGGATTGCGCGAATTGCGGACGTCTTTTCATCGTTCAACGAGCCACAGAACCCAATACCCGCTGAGATCACCGACCTCACAGGCATCACAGACGAGATGGTCCTCGGACATCGGATTGATCCTGATGCCGTTGCCGCCTTCGCGTCAGAGGCCGTGATCGTCATTGCTCACAACGCGGGTTTCGATCGCAAATTTTCCGAGCGCTATTGGCCTCTATTCGAACAAAAGCCGTGGGCCTGTTCGGCAACTGAGGTGGAGTGGCGCATCTCTTGGAACGCGCTAGACGCAAGACCTTGCGCATTTGGGCCGAACAGTCTCCGTTCGAACTGAAGGACGAGTTGAAGAGACGGGGCTATCGTTGGAGCGATGGCGCCGACGGCCGACCGAGGTCTTGGTACATCGACGTCGATGCGGCAAGCGAAGCAAGCGAAATCGAGTTCTTGAGAACCACTATTTACCTGAGAGAGGTTGAGCCGCGCATTCAGGCTGTTAATGCCATCAATAGGTTTTCGCGCAGGGTATAATCTCGCTGCGCTGTCGCAGCACCTGCCGTCCCCACACCTGATTTCGCGACAATTTTTCGCGCGCAGGCGCCGCGCGTCAACGCTAGCGGCCTGTCTGCCTGCGACTGCGGATGGCCAAGCTCATCAGGTCAAGAGGAGCACCATGCCCGGGTCGCCCTTCTCCATCGCTCGTCGGTACGCTGGACGCGCACTGATCCGCCCGAGGTATCTGATGATATTCGGGCAACGCGAGAGAGGATACGGTTGAAAATACCGCATCGTTGTCAGCGAGAAGACGATCATGATGTCGGCCACCCAAGCAGATATCGCCCGCGCGATCCGCGCCGCCAAGGAGGCTGGCGCGAGCGCTGTCACTATCGATGGCGATGGCGTTATTCGGATAGCGCTCACGGCAAGCGCGGCGTCGATCAAGCCTGCAAATGATTTCAAGCAGGAATGGACACCATCCGAGGCGTTGAAGCGTTTCATGAAACGCACCGAAAGCGCCTGAAACGCACCTTATACAATTGATGCGGAGTCACCGCGCCATTAGACTCCAAGCATTGGTCCTCGGAGAAAACCAATGCTTGAAACCAAACGCCGCCTCCTCGCGCGCCCGAAGACCACCGGATGAACCTATACCATGACACTTTTCGTGGGCGTTTGCGCTGGTATGTCAAGGTCAGCAAAACGGGTCGCCGCATCGATATTGCCGAAGAGTACAGTACGGATGGGCAAAGCGACTTCCACCAGGCGTGGCAGGCTGCGGTCCGTGCCTTGGGAGGAGTGCCACGCATGCGCCGCACCAGGCCCGATGAGGCGCCAGTCACCACGCGCCGCTACTTGATCAGTGATGTCTCCGACAAGGGGCAGCTGCGTTGGTACGTGCAGCTCCGCGACAAGCTACCGAAGATCAGAATCTACGAGCCGTTTGGCAGCGACGAGTTTAATCGCGCGGTCGATGCCTCGATCGTCGACCAGATCGGCAAATACGGCGACGCCACCGACTGGATCCGCGCTGAGAAGCAGAGGCGAGAAAAGCGGGAGCCACTGCCGACCACCCCGCCCGCTCTAGGCAGCCTGCGTTGGTACTGGACGCTCTACAGGCGGAGCGACCGCTGGCTTGGCAATCCGGCGATCGGTGAAGAAGGGCTGGCCGAAAGCACGCGAGGCGCGCGGACCGGGCTGATAGAGCCCCTGCTCCATGACAACGGCGAGCGACCGTTTGCGGCGCTGACGCGCAGGGTATTGCGCGAAGAGCTGAAGGCGCGCACGCCGGTTCAGGCCGGCAATCTGTTGTCGGCGCTGCGCCACATGATCGGCTGGATGATCGACGAGGAGCACATCGAGCCCGATGATGATCCGACCATTGGGCTCAAAAGCGGCAAGGCGAAAGCCTCGCGCGAGAGCGGCGGTTGGGTGCCGTGGACAGAAGAAGACATGGCGAAGTATCGCGTACGCTGGCCGTTCGGCACCGAGGCGCGGCTGATGTTCGACATCCTGCACTACACTCACCTGCGACTCGGTGATGCCTCTCGCTTTGGACCTGAGCATCTGCAGCGGACGCTGAAGACAATGATGGTCAAGGTCGCGACCGAGAAGAGCAAGGGCCGCACCACGGCGACCGTACCGGTGCATCGTGATTTCGCGGTCTCGCTGGCGGCGGCACGTAAAGCCGGCACCTTGGGAACGGGCGATGTCTTCACCGGCAAGTTGGTGAAGGGTGAGATCATGCCGATGAACAAGAAGGCCTGGGCGGCGAAGTTTAAGAAGTTTGCGCGACTGGCCGGGGTCAACGAGCCAAAAAAGAACTGCCACGGCGTTCGCAAGGCCCGCGCCGAAGTCGCGGCCTATTCTGAGTGCACAGAAGCGCAGATGATGGCGATGTTCGGCTGGCGCGATCACAAGATGCCGGCGCTCTACATCGCCAAAGCGAGCCGGGACAAGCTTGCGATCAGCGGGATGGAGAAGATCGAGGCCTATGATCAAATGGAGAACATCGCCGACCTGGCGATGTCGGTCGACGAGAACAGAATAGTAACTTTTGAGCGTAACCGGCGGAAAAAACCCTGATATTTCAATGCCAAGTGTGGGGGTGGTGCGCTCGGAGGGACTCGAACCCCCACGATTTTACTCACTGCCACCTCAAGGCAGCGCGTCTACCAATTCCGCCACGAGCGCTTGGGATACCGGCTGAAGGACTGGCGTCCGCCGG
>Ga0070665_100003049_pt1 | contig 18038 bp, 13 predicted proteins | sample KBSS13metaG_FD_65862 | JGI IMG/M metagenome (GOLD analysis project Ga0070665, IMG submission 65862) | Switchgrass rhizosphere microbial communities from Kellogg Biological Station, Michigan, USA - KBS S1-3 metaG | ecosystem: Host-associated > Plants > Roots > Rhizosphere > Soil ...
TGGCGCTGTCGCCGAACGTGGTCCGGGCCTCGGAGCTCGGCATCGAGGGCGCCCAGTCGGAACGGCTGATCAACCTCTGCGAGCACTTCGGCGCGCAGCGGTACTTGAGCGGCAACGCAGCACGCGACTATCTCGATGTCGCCGAGTTCTCGAAGCGGGGCGTCGAGGTCGTCTGGCAGGACTATCGCCATCCCGTCTACCCGCAGCAATATGAGCCGTTCGTGCCGTACCTCTCGGCGATCGATCTCCTGCTCAATTGCGGCGGCGACAGCGCGTCGATACTGAAGGCCGAACAGATCCTATGAAGACATTCCTCATCACCGGCGGCGCCGGCTTCATCGGCAGCAACTTCGTGCACCACCTGTACACGAAGTACCCCGACTACCGGATCCTGGTGCTCGATCTGCTGACCTACGCGGGCAGCGTCGACAACCTGCCGACCGACTTCCAGGCGGCCAACGCCAGCGGTCGAATCGAGTTCTGGTACGGCGACGTCCGCAACGCGTCGCTGGTCGAGAACCTGATGCGCCGCGCCGACGCGGTGGTGCACTTCGCGGCCGAGACCCACGTCACCCGGTCGATCTTCGACAACTATCACTTCTTCGAGACCGACGTGCTCGGCACCCAGGTGATCTCGAACGCCGTGCTGCGCTGCGCCGATCGGATCGAGCGGTTCGTCCACATCTCCACCTCCGAGGTCTACGGGACAGCCGAATCGCCGTTGATGGACGAGGAGCATTCCCTCAAGCCGCTCAGCCCGTACGCCAGCGCGAAAGCCGGGGCCGATCGCCTGGTCTACTCGTACTGGGCCACCTATCAACTGCCTGCCGTCATCGTCCGGCCGTTCAACAATTTCGGACCGCGGCAGCACCTCGAGAAGGCGGTGCCGCGATTCATCACCAGCTGCCTGCTGGACGAACCGCTGCGGCTGCACGGCCAGGGCGTGGCGCAGCGCGACTGGGTCTACGTCGTGGACACCTGCGAGGCGATCGACCGCATCGTCCACGCCCCGCGGGAGCGCGTCGTCGGCGAGGTGATCAACATCGGGACCGACGTGAGCATGAGCGTGGCGGATGTCGCGCACCACGTCGTCCGCCTGATGGGGAAGCCCGAGTCGTTGATTACCTATGTCGGCGACCGGCCCGGGCAGGTGTTCCGTCACACCGCGGACGCCTCGAAAGCGCGCCGGCTGCTCGACTGGCAGCCGTCCTTGACGTTTGAACAGGGTCTGGCCCAGACCATCGAGTGGTACCGGACCCATCGGACCGTGTGGGAGAAGCAGCTCTGGATGCGCGAGATCCCCATCGTCACCGGGTCGGGCAAACAGGAGCTTCACTGACGTGCAGGACCTTCCTCAGTTCGCCGCCGAAATCGGCCGGCAGCTGGCGCGTCTGACCCGATCGCTGGCCAACGCCGGCCCGGATGAACAGGCGGTGCCGCCCGGCACCCTCCAGCCGCCGTTCGGCAACTCGGATATCTCGAGCTGGGTCCGCTCGATTCAGTTGTGGCGCGAACACGGCAGCATGTTGATCCGGCATCAGCCGGCGCGCTCCTGTCCGGCCTGCGGCGGCACCGGGCAGCGCCCGCTGTTCGAGAGCTTCGATCAGTACCCCTACGTGGATTGCCTGGCCTGCGGCACGTGGTACATCCCGTATGTGGTGGACGAACAGCTGTTCGACGAGTACTACAAGCGATGTCCCGAGGCGTACGAGATTGTCGAAGGCTTCACCCGGCAGCGGCTCGAGCCCGAGCGCACGGCAGCCGATCGCACGCGGATTTCGTCCTACTTCGCGGAGCTGGAGCCGCTGGTGAGCGGCTCGCGCAATTACCTGGATGTCGGCTGCGGAGTCGGCCACTCCCTGGCGGTCGCGCAGGAACGGGGCTGGAGCGCGTGCGGCCTCGACACGAGCCCGAGCATCATCGACGCCGTCCGCAAGCGGGGGCTCCGCATCTTTCATCCTGCCGAGGTTCGCCCCGACGAAACCTACGGTCTGGTGTCGCTCTGGGAGACGCTCGAGCACGTCAATGCACCGCTCGCCATGTTGTCCGGCATCGTTCCGCTTCTGGACGAGGACGGACTGCTCTCGATCACCGTCCCGAACGTCCAGGCGATCGAAGCACGGATGATGCGTCAGGATCTGGCGTGGATCAACGGCGGCGCCGGCTTCGGCACCGTCCACATCAACCTGTTCCGGCCGTCCAGCCTCGAGCACCTGCTGGGCCAGGCCGGCCTGCAGGTGATCGGGTGGGACGGCGAATACAGCTGCAATGCCTACGAGCTCATCTCGTACATGCTCGGACGCCACCGCGGCGCCTGGGACTACGCCCGCGGCGCGACGGTAAATCAGAGTCTCGGTGAGGATGCGGTCTGTTTTCTCAATTGGGTCGCTCCCGCCTGGAGCGTGTTGTCGCGCCAGCTGTTGTTGACCCCGATCCTCAAGGTGATCGCCACCAGATCCCGCCGCCCGGAACACGTCGCGTCGCTCAAAGCCCGGCACGCCGAGGCCCGGCGCCTGCAGATTCTGGCCTCCCTCGACGCTGTCTATCCTGAGCCGTGAACAGGAGAACAATCGACGGCCTGCTCGCCGCCACGCTGTTCGTGGCGGCGGGGTTGCTGGCCGGCTGGTACGTGCCGCACTTCGCCGCGTCGGGCGGGAAGCCGTGGTTCTATCAGGAGGAGTTCGGCCCGGCCGTGATGATGGCGTGCGGCCGCGGCTACGTGAACCCCGATCCCGCGACGGCTCCCGCTCTCGACTCGTTCCTGCAGCGCACCCGCGACTCTTTTTCATGCAGCGACCTCAGCGCCGTGAAGCCGGCGCCGTTCCGATCGATGCAGCGCGCGTTCCGCTACCTGATCTCCACCGTCGGCTGGACGTGGCGGCTCCAGGGACAAGTGGCGTGGCGCGCGCTGACTCCACTCTACGCATTGCTCTACGGAATCACGGTGGTCCTGGCGTTCGCGGTCTTCCGGCAGGGGATGGGGCCGATCGCGGCCGGGCTGTGCGCGGCGGCGATCGCGGTCTCGACGCTCCACCTCGACAACCTGCCGCACTTGCGCGACTACGGCAAGGCGCCGTTCGTTCTGGCGCTGGTGCTGATCGCGATCCGCCTGGTCGTTCCTCCGTTTGCCGCGAAGCGCACGCTGTGGCTGGCCGGCCTTGCGGGCCTGCTCACCGGCATCGGCGTCGGCTTCCGCAACGATCTGCTGGTGGTGATCCCGGCGTTCGTCGGCCTCTTCGCGGCGTTCCTGCCGGTGAGCTGGCGCGAGAAGGCCGGCGTCCGAGCCTCGGCGATTGCCGTCTATGGCGCGAGCGTGATGCTGGCGATGTACCCGATGTGGTCGACCTACACCACGGGAGGAGGCAGCTCGAGCCAGCATCTCGTGCTGCTCGGGCTCACGCCGGCGTTCAGCAGGGACCTCGGCGTCGACAACAGCCGCCTGTACGAGTGGGGCTTCGAGTACCGTGACGAGCTGGCGCTCGCGATGATCGACAACTACGCCGATCGGCGGCTGGGCCAGCACGCGTTCCTGAAGATGTACGGTCCTGAGTACGACCGCGCCGGGTCGCGTTACCTGATCGAAAGCGCGACGGCGTTTCCGGCCGACATGTTGGCGCGGGTCTATGCCTCGGCGGTCGGCGTGATGAGCCTGCCGCATTCGACCTTCACGTCCGCGCTGATGGCGCCGGCGTTCGCCTCCGAGCGCGTGCAGCGTGTTTACGAAACCCGGACCTGGCTGCTCCGGAAGCTCACGCCGTTCTGGCCCTGGGCGTTCGCGATCACGTTTGTTGCGCTCAGCCTCGCCAGCGTTCGGCTGGGACTGTTCGCCGCGCTGTTCGTCCTGTATGTGTCGGGCTATCCCGCTCTCCAGTTTCAGGAGCGCCATATCTTCCACCTCGAGTTCATCGGCTGGTTTGCCCTGGGCTTCGCCGCCTCGCTCACCGCACGCACGCTGATGGGAGTGGCGCGGCCGGACCGGCTCGCGTTCCTCGACGGCCTGCGGCCGCCCGCAGGATGGATCCGCGCGACGGCGATGACGGCGGCGCTGTGGTGTGCGCTTGCCGTGATGATCGTGGCGCCGCTCTGGCTGTTGAGGAGGTACCAGCAAGACCACGTCCGTGGCCTGCTGCATGCCATCGCCGACGCGCCGCGCGCGGATCTGACTGCCGTCCGCACGCCGACGCTCGACGGAGGTGTACGGTACGAAGTCCCCGCGCTGGGCCAGAGCCTGCCTTCAGACGATGGGGTGCATGCGGCGTATGTCGTGGCGGAGCTGGGCGGCGATCGCTGCGATGCGTTGAAGATCAACCTGACCGAACGGTATGCAGCGACCGGACGAGGGTACGATTTCACGCATACCGTCGTGGTTCCGACGCCGCTCTCGGACAGCCCGGCCCAGGTCTTCTTTCCTGCGTATGTTCGCCGCCCCCAGGGGACGATGGAGGATGCCTTCGCGTTCACCGGCGTCGATCTGTCGCGCTCGGCCGCCGACTGCCTGGTCGGCCTGAAGCGCCTTCAGGATCCGTCGCAGATTCCCATGCTCCTCGACGTGCAGCTGCGGCCGGGATGGGAAGAGGTGACGCCGTACGCGACCATTGCGGGTATCGAAGCGCGCGCGAATCCGCCGGAGGTCTACGCGTTTCCCGCCGATCTGCCGCGCACCGTCGTGAAGCGCAGCCTGGCAGCGCAGCCCGTGCCCTTTCAACCTGGCGACGTCGCCAAGCAGTCCAAGACGTTTCGGATGCTCGATCGCGAATGGCGGGTGGACGGCGTCGGCGGCGTCGGCGGCCGGGGACCGCTGCTCTACCTCGTCGAGATGAAGCCGAGACCACTGGACCGGCACAGCTTCGTGGTGGCGGAAGGACGGATTGAAAAGGGCGGCGTGACGTTTGGCCTCGTGCGCGGCGTCGAGTGGGTGACGCAAGTGCACGTGACGCAGACCGGTGCGTTCGCGGTCGTCATCGAAGTGCCGGACGACGGCGAGTACAAGGTCGTCCTCGCCAACAACCTGCTCGGGATGTCGTCGCTGGTCAATCGCCTCGTGGTCACGCGCGCGGGGCTGGTGAGCAACCATGCACCCCGCTGAACCCCGCGTCATCGACGCGATCGACCGGCTCGAACCGGCGTATCGCGATCTGCTGCAGGCGCTGGTGCGCATTCCCAGCCCGGCGGGCGACGAAGGTGCGGCGCAGGCACTGGTCAGCAGCCAGATGAAGGCGATCGGACTGGCGGTCGACAGCTTCGACATCGATGCCGATGCGCTGAGGAATCTCCCGGGGTTCAACCCGTCACCGCGCAATTACGCCGGCCGGCCGTGTGTCGTCGGCAGGCTGCCGGGATCGGGCGGCGGTCGATCGCTGGTGCTGAACGCGCACATCGACACCGTGCCGATCGAAGCGGTGGACACGTGGAAGCATCCGCCGTTTGGCGGCGCGATCGAAGGCGGGCGCGTGTACGGCCGCGGCGCCTGCGACGACAAGGCGGGCGTAGTCGAGACCCTGCTGGTGGCGCATGCGATCCGCGAAGCGGGAATCTCACTGGCCGGCGATCTCATCGTCGCGAGCGTGATCGAAGACGAGTCGACCGGCAACGGCTCGCTCGCGTGCGTCCAGCGCGGCTACGCCGGCGACGCCGTGATCATCGTCGACGGCACCTGGCCCGAGCGGTTCATCGTCTCGCACATGGGTCACGTCTCCTTCCGCATCCGGCTGACCGGAGCCGCGGGCCATGCGACGTCGGGCGGTCCCAATCCGATCGCGGCGGTCGGGATGGTGACCGAGGCGCTCGAGACGTTGGTGCGCGCGCACAACGACGCGCAGGCGCACCCGTGGGGCGACCGCGCCCGTCCGTTCTTCCTCAACCTCGGCGCGATCCACGGCGGCGTCTGGCCGGGATCGGTGCCGGCCGAATGCGTGCTCGAAGGGCAGTACGGATTTCCGCCGCCGGGCTCGTGCGCCGAGGCGAAAGACCAACTGCGCGAGGCGCTCGCCGCCGTTGCCCGCCGCGCCGGCTGGCCGCTCGCGCAGCCGCCGGCGATCGAGTTCGTCGGCCTGGAAACGCCGCCCGAAGTCGGCGACCCGGGCAACCCGATCGTCCGCCTGCTGACGGAGACCGTCCGCCGGCGTCAGGGCGCCGAGCTGAAGGAAAGCGTGATCGTCGGCCACTGCGATCTGCGCCACTACACGCGCGGCGGCCCCCATCCGACGCCGGCGGCCTGTCTCTACGGGCCGGGCGGCGGCCGCAACGTGCACGGCGCCGACGAATATTTCGACCTGACGCACCTGGCGCTCGTCGCCGGCAACCTCGCCGGTGTCGCCCTGGAGTGGTGCGGCGAGGCTCGTGCCCGTTAATCCGCAGAACGGCGTCAGTGCGCTGCTCGAGATGCTGAATGTGCCGCGGGAGCGCCTCCTCTATGTGCAGGCCTCGGGCGACTGGATTCAGCGCGCCGGGTTCGGCGCCGCCGAGACGCTGGCGGCGCTGCGCGAGTGGATCGGCGGACGCGGCACCCTGGTGATGCCGAGCTATCCGTTCCACTCGACGCACCTCGAATATCTCGAGAGCGGCGCGGTGTTCGACGTGCGGAAGACGCCCGCGGGCATCGGCCTGCTGGCGGAAATGTTCCGCCGCACGCCAGGGGCGGTCCGCAGCCTCGATCCCGACTTCTGCGTCACCGCGTTCGGCGCCGAAGCCGAGGCCGTTGCCGGCGGCGAGCCGTCGGCGCCCGATCCATTCGGACCCGGGTCGAGCTACCAGCGCATGCTCGATCGGCATGCGACGCTGGTCGGACTCGGCGTCAGCCTGAACACCAACAGCTTCATGCACGTGATCGACTCGCGGGCCCAGTCGGGATATCCGTCGCCGGTCTACGTCGACCGCACCTTTGCGATGACCGTGACCGACGGGGACGGAACGTCGCGTGCCGTCGCGCGCTGGGGGCTGCGTCCGCAGTTTCAGCAGGACACCGCGCCGTCGGCGATCAACGACGAGATGAAACCGTCCGGGCGGGCGTTCTCCACGGTCGAGGTCAACGACGCCCGCTTTTTCCGTTGGGACCTCGACGAGTGGTCGACGTGGTGCCTCGACCACGCCCGCGCGCGCGCGGCCGCCGGCGCGTGGCCATGCTGGCTGAGCCGCCTCGGATGACCGATCCGCAGACGGCCGCCTTTCGTCCCGCCCTCTCCATGCTCGGCTGGGCGCTCAACGAGGAGGAGAACCTCGCCGAGTACGTCCGCCGCGCGGAGGCGTTTCTCTCGGGTGTGTCCGACGACTACGAGCTCGTGCTGATCGACGACGGCAGCACGGACCGGACGTGGGCGCTGGCGAATGAGCTGCAGGCGACGCGTCCCTGGCTGACGGTGCTGAAGAACGATCGCAATCGCGGGCCGGGGTACTGCTATCGCCGGGGCATCAGCGCGGCGGCGAAGGAGTACTTCATGGCGCAGACCGTCGACTGGGCCTACGACATCGACGCCTTCCGCCCGTTCATGGCCAAGCTGCGACAGTACGACATCCTGCAGGGGGTTCGGCCGGGGGAGTTCACGCTCAGCGTCCTGCGCCGCCGCTCCGACAGCCTCTACAAGGGGATCGTGTCGCTGACCAACTACACGCTGATCCGCGTGCTGTTCCGGCTGCCGTTCGACGACTTCCAGAACGTGACCATCTGCCCGGCGAAGCTGGCGCAGGCGCTGCCGCTCGAGTCGGAAGGCTCGTTCACCAATCCCGAAGTGATGATCAAGCTGTACTGGAGCGGCGCCTCGTTCCTGCAGGTGCCGGTGCTGTTCCAGAAGCGCGGCCGCGGCAAGGGCACCGGGACGCGCGTCGGCGCGATCGTGAAGTCGATCGGCGAAATCCTGGGCAGCTGGTTTCGATGGGTCGTTCTCGGCAGGTTTCCGAACCGTCGCGGAGGAACCATTGCGTCCCTCGACCAATGACGGCGTGCCGGTGAACGCGCAGCGATGGCAGCTGCTCCGTCATGGTCTGCTGTGGCACCGGCCGGAATCGTTTCGGCGCTCGGTGGCCTACGTGCTGATCCTGATCGTGGCGTCCGTGGCGGTCCAACGGCGCGCGTGGTCGGTCGACGGAGCGTCCATGCCGGACGGCCATGCCATCGTCTCCCTGGACCTCGCCATCGCCCGTGCGTAATGCGGCATCCCGTCGTCGTTTTCACACTGGATCCGGATCCCGATGGACCTGGCCGCCCGGATGGAGCTCCGGCACGTGCCGTTGCGCACCCTGATTGCAGAGAAGACCGGCTCGGTCGATGCCTACTGCCGCGGCGTCAACGAACCGTTCGTGAACAACGAGAATTCGCTGATGCTGCTCGAGACGGCGATCCTGCGGACGATGCCGGGGCTGTCGCTCGCACAGCTCGGACAGGTGCTCCACTGGATCCGGATCGCCTGTGTCGTGAGCTTCGTGCTGCTGCTGGTGGATCTCGGCGGCAGTCTCGCCCTGGGCTTCGCCACGCTGCTCTGCGGGTTGATGTTGCTGCAGGCCATGCCCGACCACGTCTATTCGAACTATCCGTTCCTGTTCACGCTGGTCCTTCTCGACGTCGCGGTGCTCGGCTTCGCGATCAAGTACCGGTGGACCGATCGGCCGGCCGGCCTGGTGTGGTTCGGCGCCGTGGCCGGCGTCCTGTCCGCGTTCATCGCGAACATGCGAACCAGCTACCTGCCGATCGTCGGCGTGTGTTTCGCAGCCGTGCTGCTCGACGAGCTGAGGGCCCGAGGGCGCACGATGCCGTTGGGCCGGCGCGCCCTGCGCGGGCTCACGCTCGCGGGATGTTTTCTGGTGGCGTACGGGGCCTTTCAGACCGGGTTGATCACCCGCTACCTCCCGGCCGACGGCCGCGCCAGGGCGGCGCATCCGCTGGGGCATCCGCTGGTGCTCGCCCTCGGCATTCCGGAGAACGCCTTCAGCCGCGAGCAGGGCATTCGGTGGGCAGACGAAGCGGGCCCGCAGCTGGCAGCCCGCGTCGATCCTTCCGTCACGTTCATGGGGCCCGGCTACAACACCGCGCTCCTCGGTTACTACCGGAGCCTCTGGCGCACGCATCCGCGCGAGATGGTCGCGGTCTACACGCTCAAGTTCTCGTTGGCAGGCTCGGACATGCTGCGAGTGCTTCGCCGCTCTCCGGGCCTGGCGGGCCGGGCCGTCAGCGTGCTGCTGGCGCCGGTCGCCCTGTTGCCGAACGGCTTCTGGCTGCTCGGGCTGTACGTGGCGGTCGGGTGCGGCGCCTTTGCGCTCTACTACCGGCGGGATCTGCCGGCCGCCTTCGCGCTGGCGCTCCTCAGCGTCGCAGCGTGCCTGGTACACGTCGAGTCGGCCATCATCTTCTCGATTTTCGTCAAGCAGTACCACAACTACGCGGCGTTCTATGTCCTCTTCCTGTCGCTGCTTGGCGCACAGGCCCTCGCGAACGCGGGGTGGAGACTCGCATCGCGCGGCCGCACGGCGGCGGCGTCGCCCGAATGACTACATGTGAGGTGTGCGGTGGTGAGGGGGTGGCGCTCGGCTATGCCGGGCTTCGCCGCTGCCCAGTCTGTTCGCACGTCTGGGCCGACCTGTCGATCGGGAAGGACGAGATTCAACGGCTGTATCAGCGCAGTTATTTCTTCGGCGACGAGTACAGCAACTACCTCGACGACCGCCGGATCATCGAGAAGAACTTCGCGAGCCGTCTGGCCACGCTGGAGCGTTTCCGCACCGCGGCGCACCGGCGGCTGTTCGAGATCGGATGCGCCTACGGGTTCTTCCTGAATACCGCCCGCAACTCGTTCGATTCGGTTGAGGGCATCGACGTCTCTCAAGACGCCGTCGGGTATGCCGTCCAGCAGTTCGGCCTCCCGGTGACGTGCGGCGACTGGCTCGATGCGGATGTGTCGGACCGGACCTTCGATGTGGTCTGCATGTGGGATACGATCGAGCACCTGGCGGCGCCGCGCCGATATCTCGAAAAGGCGTCGTCGCGGATGAATGCCGGTTCGCTCGTCGCGATCACCACGGGCGACATCGGCAGCCTCAACGCGCGATTCCAGAAGGGCCGGTGGCGCCTCATCCACCCGCCGACGCACCTCCACTACTTCACCAGACGATCGCTCACCCGGCTCCTGGATCGGTGCGGCTTTCGCGTCGTGCACGTGGAGTACAGCGGCGTCTATCGCAGCGCGCGCGGGATGGTGCACAACCTCGTCTCGCTGGGATGGCGGGCGCCGCGCCTCGGCACCTGGCTGGGACGCGCCGTACCGTCTCGCCTCGACCTGTACATGAACCTCTACGACATCATGTACATTGTGGCGGAGCGCCGATGATCAACCTGCTTATCGTGACGCCCGCGTTCAACGAAGCGGCGGTGCTCCCCGACTTCGTGGACGCTCTGCTCGCGCTGCGCCGCGATGTGAGCGCCACCATCGACGTCCGCGCACTGGTAGTGGACGATGGATCTTCCGACGGTACCGCTGACATCCTGCGACGGGCGGCAGACGCCCATCCCGGCGTCGTCGCGTATCTGTCGCTGACCGCCAATGCCGGGCACCAGGCCGCGTTGAGCGCCGGCCTGTGTCACATGGGGCCGTGGCCGGATGCCGTCGTCACCATGGACGCCGACCTCGAACACCCGATGCCCGTTGTCCGCGAGCTCGTCGCGGCGTGGCGGGAGACCGGTGCGATCGTCGTACACGCCATTCGGCGGCCGACGCGCGAGCTGCCGCTTCTGAAGCGCCTCCTCTCGGCGCTGTTCTATCGTGTGACGTCGGCGCTCACCGGCCTCAGCCTGTCGACGGGCCAGGCCGACTTCCGGCTCTGGGACGCCGCGGTCCTGCGCAGCGTGATCGACTACCTGCCGCACATCGGATCGCTGCGCGTCTTCGCCGCCTGGCTCCCGGGACCCAAGGCGTCCGTCTTCTACGATCAGCACGTGCGCAGCGACCGCACCTCGCGGTTCACGTTCAGGAAGAACTACGAGCTGGCCGCCATCAGCATCGTCCGCTTCTCTCACGTGCCGTTGCGGATCATCAGCGGCATCGGGTTGATCGGGCTCGTCTTCGCGGTGACCTACGGCGGCTACATCGCGCTCGAGACCGCGCGCGGCAACACCGTTCCGGGCTGGTCCAGCACCGTGCTCACGGTGATGACGATGGGCTGCCTGCAGCTGCTCGCGTTCGGCATCCTCTCGAGCTACCTGCGCCGGCTCGTGTTCACGAGAGCGCTGCCGCCCTGGGTCATTCGCACGTCGCGGCTGGCGCCGTTGGCGCCGGCGGACCGTGCCCCATCCTCCGTCGACGAGGTGTCCCGCAACCTGTGACGACGCGATTCCACCCTGCGGTTTCCGAAGCGATCATCGTCGTCTTGCTGTTCGTCGGATCTGCGATCGTCTCGGACATGGCGATGCGGGGATTCCGCGCCGCCGGCGCGCAGCCGCTGTTCTACCAGGCGAACTTCGAGCCGGCCGTGATGATGGCGTGCGGCCGTGGATTCGTGACCTCGCCGTCTGCTCCGCAGGAGCTGGTCGACTTTCTGAACGTCGCGCGCAACGACTTCGACTGCGGCGGGCTGCCGACGACGATGGCCCAGGTGCCGTTGACCTCGCCGGCCAACGCGAACTGGTACTACCTCTACGGCGCCGCTGCGGCGGTCTGGAAGATGACCGGCGTCTCGTGGACCGCGCTCGACTATCTCGTGTCGGTGCTCGGCGCGCTCGTCACCGTGCTGCTCTACGGGCTGTTTCGGTTGATCACCGGAAGGGGAGCGTCGGCGGCCCTCGCGGTGCTGCTGACCATTTCGCCGGCCAACCTCACCCATCTGCTGTCGCTGCGCGACTACAGCAAGGCGCCGTTCGTGCTCGGCGCGGTGCTGATTCTGGCGGCGCTGATCATCCGGCCGATGCGGCGCGCCGGCATCCTGCTGCTCGCTGCGGCATACGGCGTGGTTGTCGGTATCGGCTACGGGTTCCGCGGCGATCTCGCGGTGATGGTGCCGTTCGGCGCCGCCATCGTGTTCCTGTTCCTGCCGGGAGCCTTCCGTAGCAACGCGCTGCGCAACGCGACGGCATCGGGCGTGCTCCTCCTCGCCTTCGGGATCACGGCATGGCCGGTGATTCGCGGGCTCCAGCTTGGCGGCTGTCAGTATCACTTCGCGTTGCTGGGGCTGACCGATCCGCTCACCAGCGAACTGCGCCTGACGCCGTCGCTCTACCGGGTCGGGGCCCATTTGTCCGACACGTTTGCCGATCTCAAGGTTGGCGACTACGCGGCGCGGGTGCTGCACGCGCCCGTGCCGCAACTGTGCTCGGCGGAATACGACGCGGCCTCCCGTCCGCTGTACCTGCAGCTGGCACGGACGTTCCCCGCGGACTTCGTCGTGCGTGCCTACGCGTCGGTGCTGCAGATTCTGCGCGTGAGCCTGGCGATTCCAGACTCGATGGTGCCGATGGCGCCGTTCTCGGGCAGCGGTGCGATGACCGCGCTCTACGGCGGGCTGAGCGCGATCACGTCGCCGCTCGGCCCGCTGGGGGTGCTGCTCACGCTCGCCGCCGTGGCCGGCGCATTCGGCTCCTCCCTGCGATTGGGTCTGGCGCTGACCGTCTGCGTGCTGTTTCTCACGGGCTATCCGGCCATCCGGTTCGACGAGCGGCACTGGTTCCATTTGCGTTTCATCGCGTGGTGGGCCGCGGCGCTGGTTGCGACCCACCTGGTGCGATCGGGCGCCGGCTCATGGCCGGCCGCTCGCCTGATCCGGGCGGGCGCCGCCACCGCGCTGCTGATCGGACTCCTGGTGGCCGCGTTGACCGCGGTGCGTGCCGTGCAGACCGGCCGTGTCGAACGGCTGGTCGCCGATTACCTCCGCGCGCCGCGCGAGATCCTCACGACGCGCGTGGTGGATCCGTCGTCGATGCTCGTCGACTGGCGGCCGCGCGACTACGGCACGCCGCCGGCGCACCGCGGCTCGGATCTCATCGCCGTCACGCTCGATGCCGCCGCATGCGGCGGCACCGGGCCGTTGGACCTCACCGTGAGGTACGATGCCAACGTGCCCAGCCACGACATGTCCGCGACCTACAACATGTCGCGGCCGGTCGCGGGCGGGCCGGCGCCGACGCTGTTCGTGCCGGTGTTCTGGCAGGCCGATCGCGACAGCGTCTGGCTGCGTTTTTCCGGCTTCGGCATCGCCAACGCCCCGGTCGCGTGCATCGGGCAGGTGGCGCGGGTGGCCGACGCGGCCGATCTGCCGTTGTGGGTCGAATTGAACCTGCCGGCCGATTGGGCCAGCCATCGCCTCTACGAATCGATGCGGCCACCACGGATCTTCAACCATTGAGCGGGAGCCCCACAGTTTGAAAAGCATCGTGCACGTCGTCGGCGCGCGGCCCAACTACATGAAGATCGCGCCCCTGATGGACGCGTTGAAGTCGGTCCCGAACCTCCGCCAGATCCTCGTCAACACCGGACAGCACTACGACGAGGCGATGTCGAAGGGCTTTCTTCGCGAGCTCGCGCTGCCGGTGCCGGACCGCGATCTCGGCGTCGGATCGGGCAGCCACGCCGTGCAGACGGCGAAGGTGATGATGGGCTTCGAGGAGGTCTGTCTCGCCGAGAAACCGGATCTGGTCGTCGTGGTCGGCGACGTGAACTCGACGATGGCGGCGACGCTGGTAGCGGCGAAGTTGTGCATTCCGGTCGCCCACGTCGAAGCCGGCCTGCGGAGCGGCGACCTCACCATGCCGGAGGAGATCAATCGGCTGGTCACCGATCGGCTGGCCGATCTGCTGCTGACCCCGTCGGCCGACGCGGACGAGCACCTGAAGGCCGAGGGCGTAGCGCCGGAGAAAATCGTGCTGGTCGGCAACATCATGATCGACACGCTGATGCGCATGCTGCCGCTGGCGACGCTCGATCGGTTGCGGCCGGCCCTCGATCTGAAAAAGGGCGCCTACGCCGTGCTGACGCTGCACCGGCCGTCGAACGTGGACAACGCCGAGACATTCAGAGGGATCCTCGAGGCGGTGCAGCAAATCGCGCGCGACCTGCCGATCGTGTTTCCGGTCCACCCGCGCACGCGGGAGCGGGTGCGCGAGTTCGGCCTCGAGCGCTTCTTCGACGGCGTGACGCTGACCGAGCCGCTCGGCTACACCGACTTCCTGAGCCTGACGTCGAACACGCGCCTCGTGCTGAGCGACTCGGGCGGCCTGCAGGAGGAGTCGACGGCGCTCGGCATCCCGTGCCTGACGCTGCGCGAGAACACCGAGCGTCCGGTCACCGTCACCCACGGCACCAACCGCGTGGTGGGGACGAACCCGGCGAACATCATGGCCGGCTACCGCGCGGCGATGAGCGACACCGGACTCGACCGCCGGCCGCCGCTCTGGGATGGTCACACCGCAGAACGCATCGCCGCCGTGCTGCAGGAGTATCTCTTCGGTTGATGCCCGCACAGGAATGGCTGCGGCGCGCTCGCAAGGCGCTTCACATGCCGCCGCGACAACTGGCCGGCCGGCTGCGCGATGAGCTGCGTGACCATGCCAGGCGTCCGTGGTCGCGCGTCTATCCGCGGGTGCTGCGCGACACGACGGTCCTGGGCGAGAGCGGCGCGGCCTCGCTCGACGCGTTGTGGGCGCGGCAGATGACGGCGCCGTTTTTTCTCCACCCGGCCGATCGCGATTCGTACGCGGATGCGTACCGTGCGCGCTATCCAAACCAGGTCGCGGAGATCGTGGGGCGCGCCGACAGCGCGGTGCGCCACGAGTTCGATCTGCTCGGGTCGGGCGTGAAGCCGCTCGGCGCCGCGCTGCCGTGGCTCGACGACTTCAAGACCGGCCGGCACTACGGCCTCGAGTACTGCCGCGACATCCAGTACATGGAGCTCGACAAGCCGACCGACGTGAAGGTGCCGTGGGAGCTCAGCCGCTGCCAGCACTTCACCGCCCTGGGTCAGGCGTACTGGCTCACCGGAGAGGAACGATACGCGGCCGAGTACCGCGCCGAAGTCGAGGACTGGCTCGCGGCCAATCCGTTTGCCTACAGCGTCAACTGGGCCTGCGCGATGGACGTGGCGCTGCGCGCGATCAGCTGGATCTGGGGCTTCTACTTCATGGCAGGCTCTCGAGCGTGCGCGGATCCCGGCTTCAGGCGCGCGCTGCTGCGCAGCCTGTTCATGCACGGCGAGTTCGTGTTCACCCACCTCGAGACCTCGGACGTGAACGGCAACCATTATTTGAGCGATGGCGCCGGTCTGGTGTTTCTCGGGCTGTTCTTCAAGCACACCGCGGCCGGCCGCCGGTGGCTGGAGCGCGGCCGCCGGATCGTGTGCGACGAGATGTTTCAGCAGGTCTCGGAAGACGGGGTCGACTTCGAGCAGTCCACTGCCTATCACCGGCTCGTCCTGGAGCTCTTTCTCACGTCCTATCTGCTGCTCGAAAAACACGGGGACGCGGTCCCAGGAGCGCAGGTGGCGAGGCTGGAACGCATGCTCGAGTTCGTCGCCGCCTATACGAAACCGAGCGGGCTGTCGCCGCTCATCGGCGACGCCGACGACGGCCGGGTGCAGAAGCTGGGGACGCAGCCGATCAACGATCACCGCTACCTGCTGTCGACCGGCGCCGTGTTGTTCTCCCGGAGCGATCTGAAAGCCGCGGCCGGCCAGTTCTGGGACGAGTCATTCTGGCTGCTCGGGCCCGACGGCGCCGGCGCATTCGATCGGCTGATCGCCGATCCGCCGTCAGCACACTCGGTCGCCTTTCCGGCCGGCGGCTTCTACGTGCTCCGCAGTCCGTCGGCGCACGTCGTGGTCGACTGCGGCGAGGTCGGCATGCGCGGGCGGGGCGGCCACGGACACAACGACATCCTGAGCTTCGAGCTCGTGTTGAACCGGCTGAACGTCGTCAGCGACTGCGGCGCCTTCCTCTACACCGCGTCGCGCGAGTGGCGAAACCGGTTTCGCAGCACCGCCTTTCACAATGTCGCCCAGGTGGATGGTGAAGAGCTCAATCGCTTCGTCGGCGAAGACGCCCTGTGGCAGCTGCGCGACGACGCGCATCCGATCGGGACCCGTTGGGACCCGGGACCCGACGGCGACTATTTTCGGGCAAGCCACGACGGCTACGCGCGGCTCTCGCCCGGCGTGACGCCGTCCCGGGCGATCCTGGTCGCGCGCGACGCGCCTCGCGTCATCGTGAGCGACCGGATCGACGGCAGCGGATCGCGAACGGTGATCTGGCGGTTTCATTTCGACCCGGCGTTGACGGCCGAGCTGACCGACGGCGACTGCCGGCTGACCCATCGCGACGGCGAAGTGTGGCTGCTGCCGCTGGGCGACGCGCCCGGCGCGTGGCGCCTCGAGCGCGGCTGGGTGTCGCCCAGCTACGGCGTCCGGCACGAGACCTCCGTGCTGGTCATCGAGTACGGCGGACGGCTGCCGATCTCGGCGAGCTGGCTGTTCGCCGAGGCGCGCCTGTCCCGCGGCGACCGCCAGCAGGCAGCCGACCGATTCGACGCGCGGGCCTCCCGCGTGCACTGAAGGACCGGATTATCTATGCGTCAGATATTGATGAACAGCGCCGGCGTCGTCGTCGCGCGCGTGCCGCGGCCGGTGATCGAGGCCGGCAGCGTGCTGGTACGCGTGCAGTATTCCCTGATCAGCGTCGGGACGGAGCTGGCGCCGCTCAAGGCGCCGCTCGCTCCCACGGCGGAAGATGCCAGCACGGTGGAGAAGGGCGCCGCCTATGCCAGCCTGGCGACGCACTACCTCAAGGCGTCGTGGCGCGATCCACAGAAGGCCGCGCGACGGTTGGCGTCGATCGCGCGGCGCCAGATTGCGCAGCTGAAGCCGGCGCCGAAAGCGACCCTCAGCCCGGTCGTCGGCATCGGCGATCTGCAATGGACCAAGGCGCTCGCGGTGGCGTTCGAATCGCGCGACGGGCGGCTGGAGATCACGACCGACGAGTCGGCCGGCGGCTACCAGGCGATGACCCAGGCGATCGACCTGCCGGAGGGCCAGGTACCGCTGGTGCGTGTCGTCGGCGCCGTTCACACCGGCGCGATCGCGATCGGCCTGCTCAACGGCGCGCGCGACAAGTGGCTCGGCTCGAAAGTCTTCGACGCCGGGCGCTTCGAGGACTACCTGATCTTCAATCCCGGCGACTCGCGCCAGGTGACCGTGGTGATTTCCGCCGCCGGCGCGGGGCAGTCGCGGGCCACGCTCGAGACGATCGAAGTGTCGATGGCGCCGCCGTCACCCGGAGGCCTGCCTTACAGCGAGATGGATCAGCAGGGGTGGAACGTCGGTTACTCGGTCGCCGGCGAGGTCGTTGCGGTCGGAGCCGGCGTGACCGATCTTGCGCCGGGCGATCTGGTGGCGTGCGCGGGCGCCGGGCAGGCGAACCACGCGGACTACGTCAGCGTGAAGCGGAACCTGGTGTGCCGCGTCCCGCAAGGCTGCCCGATCAGCGCGGCCGCATCGGCCACGATCGGCTCGATCGCGATGCAGGGAGTACGGCGTGCCGCCCCTCAGCTCGGCGAACGCGTCGCGGTGCTCGGCCTCGGCCTGATCGGCCAGATCACCGTGCAGCTGCTGCGAAGCGCGGGCTGTCAGGTGATCGGCCTCGACCTGGATGCCGCGCGTGTCGAGCGTGCCAGGACGCTGGGGATGGACGCCGGCGCGAGCGACCCGGACAGCTTCAAGGCGCTGGTCCGGGACCGGACCGGCAGCCTCGGCGTGGATCGGACGCTGATGACCGCGGCGACGCGATCGGACGCCGTCGTCAACCTGGCGATGGACGTCACGCGCGCGAAGGGCACGGTCGTCATCGTCGGCGACGTCGGGCTGAACGTGCAGCGGGCGGTCTTCTACCGCAAGGAGATCGATCTGCTGATGAGCACGTCGTACGGACCCGGCCGCTACGATCAGGCGTACGAAGCCGAGGGCCGCGACTATCCGTTCGCGTACGTGCGGTGGACGCTCAATCGCAACATGCAGTCCTACCTGGAGCTCATCGCCCTGGGCCGGCTGAACATCGATGCCCTGATCGATCGCGTCATCACCAT
>Ga0070665_100003050_pt1 | contig 18035 bp, 18 predicted proteins | sample KBSS13metaG_FD_65862 | JGI IMG/M metagenome (GOLD analysis project Ga0070665, IMG submission 65862) | Switchgrass rhizosphere microbial communities from Kellogg Biological Station, Michigan, USA - KBS S1-3 metaG | ecosystem: Host-associated > Plants > Roots > Rhizosphere > Soil ...
ACAATGAGCATCAGTCCGGCATCTGCATTGAGTAGCAAATCGGGATATGGAGTATTGACGGTCGCAGTGGACTTGGCTTAGCTGAATGCGTGCGCGCTCGACTGAAATTCGTTATAGCTTTCGCCTCTATGATGGCGCTGATGGGTTGGTGGCTGTGGCCCACCAAGCGGGGTACGCAGTCGGCCGCCACCGACCTTAGTTCCGATCCGACCGATGCTGGCGGCTCGACTAGCGGCGGTACTACCTCCGCCTTGGGGCCCACGAGCGTCTACGCGCACAACTTGATGCTACGCAAGGGATCGACCGGGTTTCGTGTGTACGTGCGCTGGCTCCACGGGCAGATCGCTCGCACCTCGCACACCACTAACCCTTCCTTAGATGATCCAGAATCGTTTTACATCGACGTGAAAACCGGGGTGATTCACACCAACGTTGGAGATTTGGCCAACTTTCTTAACGAAGGCATTGGCAATTCGCCGCTGAAGAATATCAAGCTTTCTGGCGACGGAGACCAGCTCAGACTGAAGGGGACGCTCCACAAAGTGGTACCTCTGCCTATCGAAGTCGTTTCCACCATCGGAGTCGCGCCTGACAATCGCATTCAGATTCACGTGACAAAAATAAACTTGCTTAAAATTCCATTCAAGAAATTACTGGCCGGGTTCAACGTGACGGCTGCCAGCCTCTTTCCCTCAACCCATATTCCTGGCATAGAGGTCAAGGATAACGACATCTATTTGGATACGGGGAGTGCGGCTCCGCCGCCGCATATCCGTGGACAGCTTACCAGCGTGCGCATCATCAATCCGGACTTCCAGCAGATCTACGGCAACGCTAAGGAAGATGTAGCGCGTGTCGAGCAATGGCGAAATTATATGCAATTGCAAGGCGGCACCATCGATTTCGGGAAAATTACCATGCGCCACGTTGATCTGATGATGGTGGATTTGTCTAAGAATGCTTGGTTCGATTTGGATCTGACGAATTATCAAGATCAATTAGTACGGGGATATACGCGAATGACGCCTGAAGCGGGACTACAGATTTTCATGCCAAGTCTAGAAGACATTCCAGCGGATAAGAAAAATCACAAGATCAGCATGGAGTGGATGAAGCACCGCAATTTGCCGCCGCCGGCTGACGTAACGTCGCGCTGATGCGTGCAGTCCGGCTGGACAATCTACACAACCCCGCATCATTTCGGGCAAAACGCCGATTCGTGCGGCAAGCTCAGACGCCCTTGGCGGAAGCGTGTGAGAGTCGAACCGAGCAGCTAAATCATAAGTCTCGCATTTCGACGGCGTTGCAGCACACGCTCACGGCCAATCGGAACAAACGGAACAAAAACCGCTGGTCAGGCCGCGCGCGGTCGGATTCCCATTTGGCGTCGAAGATATGCCTCTATCCGCTTTTCGTCCGGGAACGCAGCAACGACGTTTGGAAGCATTCCCGCAATCGAGGCTCTTTTCGGCGCCCTCTTTCAGCTGTCCCGAGACAGTGTCGCTCATCAGCGGTCCATACAGTTGGAAGACGCGAAGAACCGGTTCACGGTTGGCGCGACATCACACATGGCGAACGTCGCGTTCGATAAGCACGCCGAATTCTGCGAGCTATATACAGCCGAAGTAAATGAGACAGTCGCCTTCTTGTTTCTCAAAGGTCCACACAAGGACGTGATACAAAAGGCCGATACGCTCAAAAGCATTCGCATGAAATGGAGCGTCTGGCTGACCCAGATGTTGAGACCCAATTGGAGAAGTTCGCAGCGGCCCTTCGGAAAATCGGCGCGAATGCCTGGTTAATGGAACAGCTTTCAGGAGGCCAGCACAATGCGGAAGAACGCGGCGCCGCGGTCAAGGAAGCGTCGGAGACTTTTGCTGCAGTTATCGGATGGGAGAAGTAGCGCGGGCCGCCTGTACATGGCAAAGGAACTCGGAATCTGTTTGGGCGCTATTTCCGAAGACCAAGACCGGCTGAACAAGCCGATGCTGAGCGCCGTCGCGGTGCAGGTGGATGGAGAGCCTGGCAGCGGATTCTACACGATGGCGCACACCCTTAAAAAAGTACAGTGGAAGCGAAGACCCTACGGAACAGCGTCGCTTCTGGGAGGCTGAGTTGAAGAAAGTTCACGAGTTCTGGAGGCGAAAGTTTTGATGCAGCCGAAGTTCCGCGGGGCTTAGGGTGAGCGAAATTCGACGAAGTGGGACAGGGCACAAAAGCCTTCTCTTTCTTCTGCGCCCTGCCTATTGCTTGGTCCGAAATGAGAGTAACACGCAGCCGCTGTCCAAAGGGCCGCGTGAAACAATAAGGTAAACCGTTAGAACTCCAATTAGCTTAGAGAACAGTTATGGGACTGCACCAGAGCAGGACGCGCGCGCGTCTTGGAATGACAGACTGGGCGCTAGTAGACTGGGCGATGCGGGATTATCTTCCGGAGTTCCTTGATGCTGGACCAAGGTGTTTGGGCCGAAATCAAAATCGGCGATGAGCACTTGCGACTATTCTCGGAGCATAACGCCCAGGGCGTTCAGGTATCTGTTTACAATGTCAACGCAAAGAATTGGATCGCGCCTTCCGAACCGGTGGATGATATTGAGCAAGGAAAAGACAAAGCGGCGGCATATGCGAGGGCGTATCTGCATAAAGCCGGGCACTTAGAAATGCCGTTGTTAGAATGGAAGAAATCCCGCTCGGCGTGACTTCTCGCAGCATCGGTCGGCGCAGCCCTACCTCACGAAAAGCAGATATGAGAACGGTCCACGGCTTGTGATCGGGACTTTGCTTTCCGGGCGACGAAAAAACTCGCGAATCTGATGCCGTGCGTGTTCGATGAGCAGTTGAAGATTTGCCGGAAGAGTGGCGAAGACGGCACCCGCGTACTACGGATTTATCCTAATTGAATTGGCTTAAGCACGGGATCAAACTGATTGTTCGTGCCGAAGACTATCTTAATTGCCGACGACCGGTCGTCTATGCGTAGGTCGGTTAGATTCTTGCTTGAGCGGCGTCACGCGGACCTTGTCGTGCAAGAAGCCGTGGACGGCGTTGAGGCTATCGAACTAGCCAAACAAACAAAGCCCGACCTAATACTGCTCGACCTTGCCATGCCCGGCTTGAACGGCGTGGAAGTGGCGACAATCTTGAGAAATACTTTGCCGGAAACCCCAATCATTTTATTTACGATGTACACCGATCTGCACGCCGATTCCCTCGGTGGATTTCTTGGCGTGGATTTTATTTCAAAGGTTGACGGTCTTCCCAAGCTGCTCGAACGAGTTGACGCACTGCTACCACCGCGTTCAAACGACGAAATCCCTCTGTGGTAGCGGAGCCAGAAGTGCTATTCTTGCGGCAACAAGAGCGGTTCCTTCCCAACCGGGCTGCTTCAATGACTACAAAAGAAGTGCAGGGCTGCGGCAAGCAAGATTCGCCGCTCACGCTCTATCACATTCCAGTTCAAAGCAATCCGATGCCGCTCGGTGATGGATATGTCCGTCTGCGTTGCGGCCACGTCGCGCAACAGGAAGCAACGTCTTACGGTGTGCTTCTTTGCGAAGACTGCTCCGTGCGGCTAGGGTTTCCGCGCATGAAATAGGCGCCGGTCTAACGGAATAAAAGCGAGGGCACTGTCGATGCTGAGCACGGATTGATTCCGTAAGCCCTAGCTATGTCTTCGACGAACATTCCTTCGACTTCAGCGTGGGTCAGGCGCTGAGCCAACGTCTTGGTCTTAAACAGCTCGGTTTCCGCCGAGTGTACGGAATACACGAACTCTGATTTCTCATCACCACGGATAACAAACGTTACGCGAGTCTTGTTCGGAGACTCTACCATCCAGACGTCGGTCATATCTGACCTCCTGCTATATAGCTTCCGGTTCGCGGGGATGGAATTCCGTTTCAACCGAATTTGCTCCCGCATTGCGCGGGTGTCAAATACTTCGCGAAATACCTAGGCTTGGAAGCGGATGATTGGAATTAGCCGCCGAGAACGAACTTTTGCGCGGGGTAGAGAACGCGAATGGCACCCTCCTGCGGCCCTGATCGGATGGTCACAATGCACTGCGCCTTGTCAGGTCAACCCTTCCTCCGTAATCGACCTTTGAATCGTACCAAACCGACCTGATTGCGTTCATACCCGTCATACGCTAAAAGGCTCCATGAATCCGCGCTTTGATGTTTTCCGAAGGCAAAACGAGCATTTCATCAAGTGGGTGGGAACCGTCGCAAGTTTAGGGGATGCGGAAGCACTCATCCAAACAGATTCCATCCCAATAAACGCCTCCGAAGACGATTATGTTGTGGTCCATTCGGCTTTTGGCGTTACCGAAATGTTCGCCCCGCACTCTCCGCCAAAGACGCAACGGAGCATTCCTTTAGCCGCTACCTTGACCTGAAGTTCCTCTTTCGATTGGCGAAGATAAGAAGCGCCACGATGAGAAGTAAAAGTCCGCCTCCGACCTGAACTCCGAAATCCACGTTATCGCCTTAGACCTTCAAGCCAAAGAGCTTGTGAGTTGGTCTTGAATTGTGCTCAAAAGTTTTATGACGCCTTCTTCTTTGCCGACTACGGCGCGGACTCCTGCGCCCCGCGCTTCTGACTCCAACTCCCGGGTCTTGTAAAGGGTGAACATTACGACCGGAGTTTCTGGAAGTCGTTCCTTGAGTTCAGACGCGGCTTTGATGCCGTCACCATTTGGCATTTTGTAGTCCAATAGAACCAGATCGGGCTTTAGCAACAGAGCAGCATCGACGGCCTCTCGGCCGTCCGTCGCTTCTCCGCAAACATCCAATTTGCCGTAAAGGGTCAAGAGATTGCGAAGAGTGTTTCGCATGCTAGCGCGGTCATCTGCGAGAAGAATTCGAGGCATAGGCCACCCACCGTTAAGGCGGGTGGGACGCCAGAATCAAACCAGAAGACCAGGCTAAGGCGTTAAGGGCAATACACGTTCTTCTGTATGGCATTCGACTGGTCCGGTTATTCGTTCTCATTCTCTGACGGTGTCCTTCTTGTCTGCTTCAACGGTCACATCCACAAGCGCGTTCGGCTTCAGCTTGACTTTCTCACCATCTGAATCCACCAGCTTGTTTTCTATTCGAATTTCTTTGTAAAGATGGTCGGCATCGTGAATTTCGATTTCAGCTTTCTCAGGTTGACTCGGGTCAATCGGCTTTATGACTTTGCGAACCGTTCCGGCCTTCTTCGTTTTGGGTTTCTTGGGCATAGGTCACCCCACGACGGAAACTCTTTGGCAGTGGCGGAGCCGCACGCGTTCCCCGCGCAGCCCCACGTGCGTCTCCTAAGCCTCAATCCGTGGGCTGAGACGGATCGAAGTCCGGCCATTTGTAGAACGCCGGATAGTGCCTGGTCAAGAAACTCTTTAACTCTGACGGAATGTTATCGGATATTCTTTCTTATTCTCTCTGTAAACACTATCTTTCTGATCTGCTTTAACCGCTAAATCTGCGTTGTCTGCTTAGTCAAAAAGCCGGCATATTGAACGTCACGTTTTTGGCGTGCCTGCTAAACTTACTGAAAAGGAAAGCGCGGGCAGGTCAGTCCGTGTTTTGAACTCTGCCAGATGGATTCCCCGCAACCGCAACCCACGCTTAAAGTTCTGGTGGTTGATGATTCCGCCGTGTACCGGAGGCAGGTCAGCCAGGCCCTTGCTTATCACCCTTCCTACGAAACGTTTCTGGCGTGCAATGGCGAAGAGGCGCTTAGCATCTACCGAGAAAAAGTACCGAGCATTGTGGTTACAGACTGGATGATGCCAGACTTTTCGGGGATTGAATTATGCCAGCGGATTCGCGCCGAAAAAGGGCTGCCGTTTGCTTACGTCATCATGATGACCAGCAACACTGACAAAGGCCGGGCCGCGCAAGCGCTGGAAGCTGGTGCGGACGACTACATCGCCAAGCCATTTGATGGTAGTGAGTTGCTGGCGCGCATCGGAGCGGGCCGTCGCATGGTCGAGCTGCACCGCAAACTGCAAAGCAAGAATGCGAAGTTGGAAGAACAGGCGCGTACCGATGTCCTGACCGGCTTGCCGAACCGCCGTGCGATTGAAGAATGGGCCAACAAGCAGTTGGAGGGCGCTTCCCGCCATGGGTTCCCAATCTGGATGGTTCTTGGGGACTTGGACTGCTTCAAACAGGTAAACGACACCTTCGGACACGCCGCTGGCGATGCGGTGCTGCGCACATTTGCGGAAACTTTGAAGCACGGGACGCGCGCCAGCGACATATGCGGGCGGCTGGGAGGCGACGAATTCTTGACCGTCATGACTCACGTGAGCGCCGAGAATATCGAATTGACCGTAAATCGTTTCCGCGAACAATTCGCCAGCCTGTCGTTTCCCTTTTCTGGTCAAAGCATAAGTCTGACAGCGACATTTGGAGTGGCAGGAATCGAATCTGGCCAGCGGTGGGAGTTTTCAGAACTACTCTGCAATGCTGATGAAATGTTGTACGAAGCCAAGCGCGCGGGACGGAACTGCGTCAGAGTGCGCCTGGTGAAGACAGTCGAGGATTTGCCGGAGCAATGGAAAAGCGGCATTCGAAATGATTGCTAGATCGCCTTGCGCTGCCTTTTCAGGACCGCGAGGGTGTTCTGCGCATCATGCAGCGCACGTATCTCTTCTTCGTCTGCCGCACCGGTCACTTCAAGTCGGCGTTTAGCAATCGCATCCTCGGCAACGCTAATCTTCTCCAGCAGTTGGTCCGCATTAAATTCTCTAAACGCCTCCAACACCGGGGATTGCCACGAATACTTCACGCTGTCGTACGTATCTTGTGATACGTCGTTCATGGTCTCCCGTTTCTTGGGGTACGTTTTAAGTCGTCAGATGCGGAATGGTGGATTATCCGTGCCCCAGATCACGATGTCCGGGACAGACGGCACGTGTACAAACAAATACTGCTCTTTGGACTCGTTCGAAGGCAAGTTAAATTTTGTTTGGCAAGTGTTGCCGGGAGAGTATTCGGCGCAGACATCCGTCTACCGCACAGGCTGGTAAGGGTCAAACTCGACAGCCACGCCGAGTGGCAAAGAAGTAGAGTCGAGCGCACGCGTACGAACAACTTGACCGACGCAGAGCCAGTTTGAATTTTCTCGCCCAACGATGTCTTCCGGCATCTTGAGAACTAGTTCCAAACGTTGTCCCGCGTTGAATCTTGACCCGCTCGCGAAGTACAGACCACGTTCCGAAATGTTTAAGCACTCAACCCTCTGCTCCGGAGTGACCGATTCCCAATGTCGAACTCTTACGGGAATCTGGAGCGTGACACGACGCGCTTTGCGACGCTCTGCGATTGGCATGGAAGACTCCTGCTGCATCAGGGAGACTGCGGGAGGGGAATATGAACATAGCACTATCGCCGATGAATGCAATCGCCTTTTTGCGCCGATGAAATAAGCGGCATTTGACGGAGTGGCCCTCCCTCTGGTCTAGGTCTGGAGCTGTCCTTCGGCCTAACACCAGTGCTAACTGGTTCTCCGCATTGAACTCAATTACGCGACCCCACAACCTATGACTGGTTCTTTCCTGCGGCACGGTCCTCATGTACTGGAAACCCGACTACCAATGGCATCGTGCTGTCCAAAATGCCTTCGACGAAAAAGGCTCGGACCAAATCGCAATGAAAATTCAACTTGCCGAGTTTGCGATTTTCCAGAGAATCCACTTGTTCTCGCGCAGAGACGAGGGCCAGGAAGAAGAAGCACTGTTCGAAGCACTAGTGACGGTACGAATCTTGAAAATACGGAATATCGTGGAACGGAATGGCTACTGATTCTCAGACTAAAGAGGGTAGACCATAGATTGACTCAAGCGGCAGATAGTAGTTGTTCCATAGCACAGAGCAACGTTTGTACGCCTTCTTCTTTCCCGATAACGCGACGAATCCCGATCTGGTTCGCGGCTCGTTCAAGCTCGTCTGTCTTGTACAAGGTGAACATCACGATGGGAACGTCCGGAAGTGCCCTTAAGATTCCGTTGGCAGCCTGGAAGCCGTCTGAGCAATGCATTTTGTAATCCAGCACGATGAGGTCAGGGTGAAGCTGTTCGGCCTTGCGAATGGCCTCGTTTGCATCTTCGGCTTCTCCGCACACTTCCCAGTTCTTATGTAGGCCGAACAAAACGCCCAGCGCACGGCGCATAGATGGGCGGTCTTCTGCAATCAGGACGCGAGCAGCAGGCTTCGGTGCAGTCTTTTGGTCGGAAGTCGATTGAGCCGACATTACATCGGCCAGGAACGAGGCATCTTCGGCGGTTAGGACCCTAGACACAGCCTCAACGATACGGCTTTTACAAAGCTCGCAACATACAGATGAAACCTTAGCCCGAATTGCCAGTCCGCGATCTAGGTGGTTCCAGGTAGTCTCTCTGCCCTCATCCGCGTAACGAACGCTTCCGTTGAATTCAACGATGGTATTGTGCGCCGCTAAAATTAACAGCTTTAGCGAACGCGCCAAGTATAAATCGGTTATGCAACTATCTGTATTCAGTAGTATGTGATCGTTCTCCGGGATACAGTCAGAAGGCTGTCCCCTCCCCCGCTGTTGTGATTTATCACTAGCTCTGTCCAATTGCCACGATCGTCGTACTGGTAGGAATACTTCAGGACGGACGGCTCAATCGAATCGAACGGCGATTGCGGCGATTCTGGCGATCCGGCGTCAGCTTTGTTCGGAACGAGGGTGCCGTCGCCCTCTATGGAAAACCCAACACCAATCGGCGCGATAGAGTTTCCGGAGATAGTCCTACGCTCTTCTGCCTTGTCGCCGTGCTCGTTACAAGTAAATTCTGTGGTTCTTTCGAAGGCGAAATTGATTTCGTGCACGCTCGTGACCCGATGCTGAGCATCGTATGTGTGCCAAGTCCCGGGTTGCGCGCGTCCTCTCATGAGCATCTTCAGTCCCTCTTTCAGAGCTTCTATCACCGCTTCACTCGGGTGGTCCTGGCCATGGTCGAAAATCCGATCAAGAAACATGGGAGCTGGATTCTCCAGGATGGGATTCTCCTCGACGAGAAGTCCCGCTGCGTTGTACGTGCGAATGATGCGACTAATAGTTTGACCGTTGGCGTCGCGAGTCTGCATTTCAATGGGTCGATCCGCTTCATCATAGATTGTCATAATCGCGCCGCCGAAAGGGATGCCGCCCCCCGCTGACAGCTGCGTCCCATGCGGACACTGCGTATGCAGTACCTCGTGAGGGTTGAAGAGTTTTGGCGTTGAATCGTTGGATTCCAACTTTGCGTCCGTTGTCGTATTGAAAGTCAGTCCGATCACCATTCATAGAATTCGTGATGCTCAGGCTCCGCCCGGCGTCGTCGTAAACGTAAATTAGTTCTGAATCTGGATAGTCTGAATTCGCCGGTTTGATTCTAGTCAGGCGGCCATCAGAGTCGTATTCAATTCCTCGAAGGATTATAGGTTTCCCTGTCGTAAGACTTAGGCCGCGACCGACAGCACGAATCTATATCCGCGAACCGATTCAATCGGGCCCCGGCACCACCCGTTCGTGCTACTGCGTCGCTCTCCAAAGAATCAACGATTCCGTGCGTGTCGGAAGTTGGATCGTGTTGGCAAGAGCCTCAAGCACCTTGCAAGTTGCTCGCTGAACTCGACGCGCCGTCCTACGCCTGCCAAAATTGGCCCTCCGGCGTTTGAGCGCGATGTTCGGCGCTTCGCCGAGCGTCTGAGCACAAATAGAGCACAAAACGAGGCCCTAGAGCCTCGTTTTTGCGCCACTCTGAACTATAAAACCAGTCGAATCATTGAGGATCTGGCGGAAGCGTGTGAGAGTCGAACTCACCACTCGGCTCGCTGAGAGCCGAATCGCCGGCTTTGAAGGCCGGGAAGGTCACCGGACCCCTTTCGCCTCCGCAAAAAGTATAGTGGCAGGCCGGGACTTCTCAAAATTCAGCAATCGTCGCTGCCGAAGTGATTTTCGCTCTTGCAAAACGCGAAGTTAGCGCGCCGTGTGGGCGGGAACAAGCCCGGAAGCTTGCGTCGTGCGGATCAGTGCAGCCACCAGGTTGAATAACGCTGGTGTCGTGCAAACCTCGTAGTACAGATGCTCGGAACCGTTGCCGATTTTTCCGTCCGAACCCAACTCTCTGGCGGCTCCTTTTCGCAGTACCAGCAACTCGACGCTGTCTCCAATCGGCACTTCACCATAGAACAAAGACACCGTCTCTTTTCCCCACGGTAGATCAAGCTTGGTCTCAACCGATTCCAGCGAAATCTCCTCCGAAAGCTTTTGGAAGCCCTCTTCGTTCAGCTCGATCCCGTTCCGGTTATAGCGCACCAGAAACTCATCCAATTCTTCCGCCGAAGCCCCTTGCATGGATTGCAGAAAGTGAAAAATCGAAAAACTGGATCGTTGGTCCGCCAGCATCCGGCGCGCAAGCTTGGTGCATCCCGATAACCGATCCGAAAGATTTAGAGCCTTCGAAATCATGATGCGCGAATCACCGTCGGTCCAATAGGCCGGCGCCGATCCTTGAAACGCCACGCCAAGTCCAAGCTCCAGGGCGGGCAAGTCCGTTTTCGCCGCACTGTCGTTATACGAATTGCACACGGCCAGAATCTGCCGCGCCAGCACACACGCCTTCGCCACTGGTCGCGCGTAAGCGCGGCTCGACTCCGTCTCAAAAATCGCCAGAATGATCGCATCGCCTTCGATAAAAACTTTTTTCGCCGAATAGCGGTCGAGCAGTTTTCTTACCGGCTCGTGCAGGTTCAAGCTGAAATGCGACGCCGGATTCAACCCTCGCGTCAACAAATCCTGCGTCATCCGCGTAGACCCCCGCACATCCGCCTTTATGATGACGTGAGATACAACGGGATCCTGCTGCGTCTTAACCTCATCCTGCAGTACACATTCATAAAGGCGGTTGTTCAGTCGCGAAAGATCACGCGATTGCTCCGTCGTGACCAGGTTGACGCGCTCCATGCACGTCGACAGATGCTCGGCGTCGCGCAATTCACGCCGCAAGCGCAAAAAGTCCGTTGCAAACTTCAATACCAGCCCTTGCGTCTCTTCCCGCGAGTATTTCCTGATTTTCCGCCCAAGCTCTTCGATCGGCTTCGGAGAAAGCTGCTTTGCGGGAACCTGCTTCAACACCTGCTCCACGCGCTTCAATTCATCCCTGGACACAAGCGCTTTGCGCAGCTGCTGCAAGTGCACCGGCGGATGATACTGCGCCGCAATCGCGCGAATTTCATAGCCGGCCAATACGTGATACAGCACTTCCTGCTGTTCCATCCGTTCGATGAGCCTCCCAAGCAGCTCTGCCCTCTCCGCACGTAGCGATCCAGGTTCGGCCGATGGATCAAACAACCTAGCAGCGTTCTTCGGCTCGTTTAAATAGTCGCCCAGTTGGCCATGATGGTCCTTCAGGAAAAAATCCAGTTTTTGTTTCGCAACTTCCATCTGCGGACCAAATTCTTCCAGCTTCAGTTGCTGGTGCTTGAGCCGCAGTTCGATGTCATTGAGTGAAGCTTTTAGATTTGCGGGATCGCCCGAACCCAGGAATTTGCCGAACAACCCATCGCCGCGTTCCAGCTTCTTGCGGTGCGCGTCGCGCTGCTCCTCCAGATTCGCGATCTCGTTGCGCATCGCCTGCAGCTGATCGAGCATCGACTGGTGCTCGCTTTGCGCTTCCGCAAAGGCTGGATCGGTCGCGATTGCCACGCCCGCCTGCTGCAAAAATTCCTGAAACAGCGCATCCATCGCTTCGAAGCGATCTGGATCGCGAACGTAGTTCCCCAACAGCACAAAATGTTCAAGAAAGTACGAATCGTCCTTGCCGCCATCCAGAAAGATCAGTCGGTTCTTCAGCAGTTCGTAATATGGTGCAAAGTCTTCTCCAAACAACGCGCGCCGCGCCTTGGCAACTACATTTTCCTCGGCGTCCACGATCATTTGTGCGACCTGCTGCCCCACAACGCGCAGCACCGAGCGCCGCGCCGATTGCAGTTCGCTGAGTTTTGCCTTCAGAACGTGCGCCTGCTGGCTTCGTTCGAAGTGTTCCCCGCGCTGCCGGATCCATTCCTTGCCTTCCAGAATGATGTTCGCGAACTGATTCGCAAGCTCCTGCGTAATAAACTTCAGAATCGCCAGCCGGAACAAAAGATCGATCTCAATGTTTTTGTAAAATTTGGCTTGTGTCACAGCTGACTGCAGCAGGTCGCTCAACAACTTACGGAAGCCCACTCCATCAATCGTCTTGGCGTTCCGCAGTTCCACTCCCGCCATGAAACTGGACGCCGTGTTCTGCCGGATCAGCTCAAACAAATAGTCCTTCGCCACCTGCACGAACTTCGGGCTCAGGTACACATCGTGGTGGATGTTGTCGACGCCGATCGCGAGCGTTCCCATCGGCAGTTTGAGGTGGTAGCTTGTCAGCTCAATGCGCGGAGCCGCGTCACCACTCAAATTGAGCACGTCTGTGGGCATTGCTGTAACGAAGGGGCACTTTTTACGCTAACAGTCGCCCCCCCGTAGGGCAACAAATCGGACGTACCGCGTTCCCAGACAGTTAGGGTGCTGCTCAGGACACTTCAAAGGACCGAGATTCGCCGCGAATCGCCGCCCAAATGCTCCAGCCGTATCCGCATTTCCGGCCACGGCGATGGCAGAGGAAACCGCTCCGCCCACTCCAGAATCACCACGCCCGGCTTGCTGAACAGGTCTTCCATTCCTAGCGTTTCGAAATCATGAAAATTTTCGATGCGATACAAGTCGCCGTGAAAAACCGGCTTCTCGACCTGATTTTCGCCGTAACTGTGCAGCAGCGTGAAGGTGGGACTTGTCACGTCCTCTTCCCGCGCCGCGCCTAATCCACTCACAATTCCCTTCGTCAGCGTCGTCTTTCCGCTCCCCAGATCCCCCGTAAGCAGCACCAAGACCGGCGCCTTCAGCCGCGCTGCAAACTCACGCCCCCAGGCGGTCGTCTCCTCCGCCGAATGCGTCACAATCTCCTCAGCCACCTCGCCTAATCTCCTCTAGCAGTTCCCGCCGCGCATAAGGCAGCGCTCGCGCCACTTCGCCCGCCAAAATCCCGGATTCATCCGCGTCTTCCGCGAGGGTTTCCGCCGCGCGTCCATGCAGCCACGCCCCCAGAGCCAACACGCTCAGCCAATCGTCCGTCCCAAATTGGCCAGTCAGCGCCGCAAGAATCCCCGTAAGCACATCGCCCGACCCGCCCTTCGCCAACCCCGGGTTCCCTGTCGTGTTCACAAAAGTCTGTCCGTCCGGCGCCGCCAAAATCGTGTGAAACCCCTTCAACAAAACGTACGCATTCCATCGCGACGCCGCTTCTCGCGCAATCTTCACGCGATCCTTCTGCACCTCAGAATTCTTTACGCCCAGCAGCCGTGCCATCTCTCCAGGATGAGGAGTAATCGCCAAAAATCGCGACTTCCTTTCGCGGAGTGCATCCGCGTGCGCTGCAAATGCGTTCAACCCATCCGCGTCCAGAATCGTCGGAAGTTCCGTGTTCTGCAGCACTGCGCGAATGAATTGTTGCGTACTCGGCTTCTGTCCCAGTCCCGGTCCAATCGCCAGCACCGTTTTTCCGGCCAGTATTTCCGCGAAACCTGCACCTTTTAAATCGTTTACCGCCGTAGCCCCGTCCGCTCCCACGGCAAGCGGCTCGGTCATGAATTCCGGCTGCCCCGCCGCCACAATCCCTTGCACCGGCGCGGGCGTCGCAATGGTGACCAGCCCAGCTCCCGCCTTCAGCGCGCCGGTCCCCGCGAGCACCGCCGCGCCGGACTTCCCCACCGATCCCGCCACCGCCAGCACATGCCCGTACAATCCCTTGTGCGAATCTGCTCGACGCACCAGCGGCAACTTCACAAACTCATCTGGCCCCGCCCACCTCAGGCCGCCCTTTCCCAGTTCCTCAATCAATTCGCGCGGCGAACCAAGCGCGCGCACCGCTAACGCGCCGCACGAATCGGCATTCGTCGATAGCAGTTGCCCGACCTTTGGCGCAGTAAACGTCACAGTCGCGTGCGCTCGCACCACGGGTCCTTCCGCTTTTTCTCCATCCGAAGGCAGCCCCGAAGGAGTATCCACAGCAACTATCAACGCGGGCGAAGCGCTCCTTGCATTCCCTGACCGTTCGTTTAAGAACTCAATCGCCTTCGCCACAAATCCAGTCGCTGGTCCACGCAATCCGGTCCCCAGCATCGCATCCAAAACCACGTCCGCCGTTCGAACCAGCGAAGCCGCCTTCTCCCAAGCCGCGTCATCCGTCACAAAAATGCACTCGCCGCCTTCATCGCGCCAGCGCTGCCAATTCGCCGCCGCTTCGCCGCGCATCTCGCTCGCCGCGCCAAACAACACTGCCGTCACGTGCCGAAATTCCGGTTTCAGATGCCGCGCCGCAACAAACCCATCTCCGCCGTTGTTTCCCTTCCCACAAAGCGCCACAACACTCCGCACCGGCGCTCCGAATCGCCGCGAAACTTCGTGAAGCACAAACTCCGCAACCGCTTTCCCAGCACGCTCCATCAGCTGCGCCTGACTAATCCCATACCTTTCGGTCGTCAGCCGGTCCACTTCCCGCATCTCCGCCGCTGTCAGTGCTTTCATAGAGGAAGGATACTCAAGGAAAAACCAGAGCCCATTTGAACGAATCGCTGCATCGCCGGCAAATTCGGAAAATCGTTCTTCGTTACCTCATTACTTCCGTTGCTTCGCTCGTTCCTACAACATCCATCCGCCGCTCACGTTAACTACCTGCCCAGTTACGTACTCTGCCTCTTCCGAAGCAAAAAACGCCACCGAAGCCGCCACATCATCTACAGTTGGTGGCCGCCCAATCGGAAACCGCGCATCGCGCAACTTCCGCGCCTCTTCCAGACTCAAATCCTTTTCATCGATGCTCGACGGATTCACAACGTTCACGGTAATTCCGTTTTTCGCCTCTTCCAGCGCCAGCGAACGCGAAAGTGCCACCACAGCAGCCTTCGCCGCGGCGTAAGCGGAAATCTTCGCCTGGCCGAATGCGCGTTCCGCTCCCACCGCTCCCAAATTCACGATGCGTCCCCAGCGGCCTCTCCTCATGTGAGGCAGCGCAGCCCGGCTCATGAACACCACGGACATCAAGTTGGAAGCAAAAATATCCTGCCAATCTTCCAACGAACCCTCGGCCAATGTCCCCCAGCGAAAATCGCCGACATTGTTCACCAGCACATCCAGCCGCCCAAACCGATCCGTCACTGTTTTCACAAACTGTTCGCAGCTTGCGGCGCTCGTGATGTCCGCTTCCACCGCCACGCAATCCGCGCCCGCAGCCTGCAGTTGCCGCAGCGTATTTTGCGCCGCCATTTTGTTTGCGCGATACCCGAGCGCTACGCGTGCTCCATCTTTCGCCAGCTTCAGCGCAATCCCGCGCCCGATTCCGCGCGTTCCTCCCGTAATCAACGCAACCCGGCTGCGTAGCGCCATTCTGTTGTCATCTCCAAAACTTCTGCCACTTCAATCACGTCCGCAAATTATATCCCACGACGAATTCTTCCGTTCACCTCATCCGCGCCACGATCACCGTCATATCATCCGCTTGCTCTGGCGTCCCCGCCCAATCCTCTACCGCCTGCATCATTCCAAGCGCAATCGTCCTTGGCGTAGACCCATTCAGCCGCATCGCCGCATCCTTCAGCCGCGTGATCCCAAACTCTTCCCCATAAACATTTTCCGGCTCCACCAATCCGTCGCTGTAGGCGATCAAAATCGCATTCGGCGGCACCGTCTCCGTCCCTTCCACAAACTCATAATCTTCGTACACTCCCAGCACCATCCCGCCTTTATCCAGATAAAACGCTTGGTCTCCGCACAAACAAAATGACGGCAAGTGCCCCGCATTCGTGTACCGCAGCAACCTCGTCTCGCTGTCATACACGCCTATAAAAAACGTCGCGAACCGGTCGTCCGCGGTATTCCTCACCAAATGCCGGTTCAGCCGGGCCACCAGCTCCGCCGTGCTCAGGGTATCGCTCCCTGGCGCCAGCAACTGGCTTCGCAGCGCCGCCTGCAGGCTCGCCATCAGCAGCGCCGCTGAAATTCCCTTCCCCGAAATATCTGCAATCGCGATCGCCACCTTCGTCGGGCTCAACTCAATAAAGTCATAGTAGTCTCCGCTGACCATCCGCGCCGCTTTGCAAATCGCCTCAATTTCCAGCCCCGGCACCAGCGGCACACGCTGCGGAAAAAGCTGGTTCTGCACTTCGCGCGCAATCGAAATCTCGTTTTCCAGCCGCTGCCGCTGCTTCTGCTCTTCGATCAGGCTACGAATCGAACCGGTCATCAAGTTGAATGACTCGCCCAGAATTCCCAGTTGGTCTCGCCGTTCAATCTTCACCGTGTGCGTCAAATCGCCTTCGCGCACCTGCTGCGTCGCGTTGTAGAGCTGATCCACGGTTCCCGTAATCGCCCGCGTCAAAACGATTCCCGTCACCACCGCAACCGCTTGAGCCAACAGCAACAGCGCCGCGATCAACTCAAACCCAAACACCCTGCTCCCGCTGAACTCCCCCAGCGAACTGAAAATTCGCCCGTTCAGCACCGATGGCCGCGCCGTAAACGCCGCAAACACCGGCTGCCTTTCCCCCGCCTTTTCTCCCTGCTCCAGGTATGTCGCATCCAGCTTGGAGAAACCTTCTATCGCTGGATCGAACCAGTAGTTCGCCGCCTGCAGCTTTCGATGCCGCGTCGAAATTCGTTCAATGAAACGATACCTTGAGCCCGCCAGCGGCACCGTATTGTTCACGTCGCTCTGCGCCGCTTTTTGCAGCGCGGTTACCTGAATTGGTCCCAAGTCCGGTGCTATCGTTTCCAGAAAATCCGGCGTCACTCGTACACTCAGCTCGATCACGTCGCGCCCGCGCGGCGACTCCACTTCCCTGAGGGCCGTGAGGTGCATCACGCCGGCGGACTGCACGATTCCAGTAAACTCTTTTGCATTCCCTCCGGCGATCCTCGCCAGATGCTTCGGATCGGCATGAAAATCAATCTTCAGCCCGGGCAAATCCTTCGAGTACGCCACACGGATCTGCGCGTCCAGCGCTTCTTCCACGACTTTGTCTGGAATCGAAGCAGGTAGTGTCTTTTCCGCCGCCGCAAGGCTGGCCGCCGAATCCGCCATCCGCGCCAGCCGGCCGTGGATGTCCTCGAACAAAATGTAACCGCCCAGTTGCGAGTACAAAATCTGCCCCGCCAGGGCAGCCAACGTCACCAGCAACAGCACCGGCGCCAGCGCCAGGAACAGCCCTGCCACGATCAGTCGGTTGCGCAAACTCCACAGCAACCGGCTCCGTCCCCAAGCAATCAGCCGAAATGCTAAATATCCCGCGCTCAACAGCCCCAGGAATTTCAGAAAGCTATAGATTCCACCGCTCAACCCAACCAGCATCGCCGACGCGCCCAGCGACACCAGCACCATCGCCGCCACGTCCGGCCACGACAGCCGCCGCCACATCCTCGATACTTCTGCCCCAGAAAATTTCATATTGGGAAAGCTTCGTCCGCGTCCTTGGTCAGCCCAAACCCAACTGCACGCGCTGCGCGTCGCGTTCGACTACTTTACCCGATGCCCCGCAACCTGACGAGTCATCAAAGTCGAGTCGGAGCCTCCGACCAGCACCGTCGAACCAATCTCATGTTGACAAAAGTTAATTAGTGGTGTACTTTACCTCGTAGATTACTGCGGTTGTTCTCTGCGACCGGGCTAACCAGTCTCTTTTCGCACTCTTACCAAAAACCCATCTCTAAGTCCTCTGTTTTCACGCTCTTCACTTTTCCATAATCTCGTCGCTCTTTGTTTTGAGAGGCTTGCGAACACGCACCCCAGGGGGAGGGGGGCCTGGACGAGGTTTTGCGAGAGTCACGAAGGGAAGCCAAGCGGAGTTAGGCTTCGGAGCCCTACGAAACACAGCGCCGTAGGCGCGAAAGAACTTAGCCCAGTGCGGAAGCGCTGGGTGTGAAAGCCCAAAGAGGAAGAGCGCCGTAGACGCGGC
>Ga0070665_100003052_pt1 | contig 18032 bp, 15 predicted proteins | sample KBSS13metaG_FD_65862 | JGI IMG/M metagenome (GOLD analysis project Ga0070665, IMG submission 65862) | Switchgrass rhizosphere microbial communities from Kellogg Biological Station, Michigan, USA - KBS S1-3 metaG | ecosystem: Host-associated > Plants > Roots > Rhizosphere > Soil ...
CAGCGTGAGATTTGGATCATTGCCGTAGAGCTGCACGGCCACGCGCCGCCGCGCGAGCTGCTGTGTCGACAAGGCGCGGATCACGCCCTCGGTAGTGGGCTCGGTGGCCTCGATGTTGGGCTTCAGTCCGAGCGCGCGCAGCGCGCGGGCCGGTTTCGGGCCGCGGGTGATGGTGCGCAGCTTGCCAAGGCCCTCGACGAAGCGCGGCTTCAGGGCCGGGTCGTACTTCTCGATGCAGCTCGTGATGCGCGTCAGTCCTTCGCCCGTGATCAGGATGAAGTCGTCGAAGCCGCCCTCGGCCAGCTTGACCGCGAACGCCAGCACCTGCGCGCTGTGCGGTGAGTCGTAGATAGTCACGAGCGGACAACGCAGCACCTCGGCGCCACGCCGTTCGAGCAGTGCGCTGAACACTTCCAGCTCGCGCATTTCAGGCACCGCGATCCGCTTGCCTTTCAGATTCCAGTCGATCATCGGGGGCGAACCATATCACCAGCGACGCCCGCGCGCAGAGGCGCCGCGGCGCGCGGATTCCTGCACCGGATCGAGCGCGCCGGTGCACCCCTCCGCTGCGTTTCGGTGCAGGCCACGAAAACCAGCGGCCCGGTCGCCAAAAATGCCTCGAAAACGCGGCTGGCATGCTGATTGCTTTCACCCTGCTGCCGCTGCTGGCGGTGAAAAGTTAGTCATAAGACGACCACTCGACGCCTCGGGGGATGCGCGAGCCCAAGAACAGAAACGGGAGAACAGGGATATGAAGAAGCAGATGGGAATGGCTGTCCTGGCGCTTGTCTCATGCGGACAGGCACTGGCCGATGAGCCGGGTTCGCTCGCGGCAGCGTTCAGCGCGATCAAGCCGATCTTCGACGCGCGCCTGCGCACCGAGGACGTGGACCAGGAAGGCATCGCCAACGACGCGAATGCCATCACGCTGCGCGCGCGCCTGGGCTTCGAGACCGGCAAGGCCTGGAATACCTCGTTGTTAGTCGAAGGCGAGGCCGTGGTGCCGTTCGAGAACGACTACCGTCCCGATCCGCTGGTCCCCAGGAAGGTGACCTACCCGGTGGTCGCGGATCCCGAGAGCTACGAGGTCAACCGCTTCCAGCTCGTGAACACCAGTATCCCGGGCACGACGCTGACCCTGGGCCGGCAGCGCATCCTGCTCGACGACCAGCGCTTCGTCGGCAACGTCGGCTGGCGCCAGAACGAACAGACCTTCGATGCCTTCCGCATCGTCAACAAGAGCGTCAAGAACCTGGTGCTCGACGCCACCTACCTGAATCGCGTGAATCGCGTGTTCGGCGAGGATTCGCCGCAGGGGACTTACAAGGGCGACAGCGCGCTGCTGAACGCCAGCTACCAGACCAAGATCGGCAAGCTCACGGGCTTCGGCTACCTGCTGCAGTTCGACAACATCATCGGCGTGCCGGCCGCGGTGCGCGATTCCACCTCGACCTACGGGCTGCGCTTCGCCGGCGAGAAGCAGGCCGGCAAGGTGAAGGTTGGCTACCTCGCCTCGTGGGCCACGCAAAGCGACGCCGGCGACAACCCGCTGAATTTCGATCTCGGCTACGAGTTCGGCGAGCTCAGCGCCACCTACCAGCAGTTCGGCCTGGCCGCGGGCATCGAGATCCTCGAGGGCAACGGGACCAAGGGATTCACCACGCCGCTGGCGACGCTGCACAAGTTCCAGGGCTGGGCCGACAAGTTCCTCACCACGCCGCCGAACGGCATTGAGGACACCTACGTCAATGCGCTGGTGAATCTCAAGGCGGTCGGTGGCCTCGACACCTTGGGCGTCGTGCTCGGCTACCACGACTACGAGGCCGAGCGCATCTCGGCCGACTACGGTTCCGAAGTGAATGTCTCGCTCGCGGCAAAACTCAAGAAGCTCAGCGTGATGCTCAAGTACGCCGACTACCACGAAGGCGTGCTCGCGTCCGCGCGCGATACCGAGAAGTACTGGCTGCAAGCTGAATTTGTCTGGTAATTCCTTAATTACGAGGGGTGTTGAATGTCTTACCTGGCTCCCAGTGAATTCGTGACCAAGATGGTCGATGCCGGCGAATCGAAGGTCTTCATGTCGGCGCGCGACATCCTGATCCGTGCCGCCATGGCCGGCGCCATCCTGGCGCTGGCCGCGGTGTTCGCCGTGACCATCGTGCAGCAGACCGGCGTGCCCATCGTCGGCGCCATCCTGTTCCCCGTGGGTTTCGTGATCCTCTATCTACTGGGTTTCGACCTGGTGACCGGCGTGTTCGTGCTGGCGCCGCTGGCGTTGCTCGACAAGCGTCCCGGCGTGACGCTGGGCGGCGTGTTGCGCAACTGGGGATTGACCTTCGCCGGCAATTTCCTCGGCGCCTTCATGGTGGCGGTGGTGATGTCGCTGATCTTCACCTTCGCCTGGACGCAGGATCCGAGTCCCGTGGGCCAGTTCATCGCGCACATCGGCGAGGGGCGCACCATCGGCTACAAGGATCACGGCTTCGCCGGCATGTTGACCCTGTTCGTGCGCGCCATGCTCTGCAACTGGATGGTGTCGACGGGCGTGGTCGGCGCGATGATCTCCACCTCGGTCACCGGCAAGGTGATCGCCATGTGGATGCCCATCATGGTGTTCTTCTACATGACCTTCGAGCACTCGGTGGTGAACATGTTCCTGTTCCCCTCCGGCATCCTGATGGGCGCGCATTTCAACTGGGCTGACTACTTCCTGTGGAACGAGATCCCGACCATCATCGGCAACATCGTCGGCGGCCTCGCGTTCACCGGCCTCACGCTGTACACCACGCACGTGAAGACCGCGCCGAAGCGCCAGCTCAAGGCAGTGGCGTGATGCATCGATAAGTCGCGCGGCCCCGGCGGCCCTTCTCTATAGAATGGGTCGCCGAGGTCGCCGGTCACGCCATGTCCCCACAACTCCGAGTCTCGCTCGGACAGCATTCCGACAAGGGCCGCAAGGAGATCAACCAGGATTTCCACGGCGCCTGCCTGCCGGACGAACCGCAGCTCTCCGCCAAGGGCGTGGCGCTGGCGCTGGCCGACGGCATCAGCAGCAGCCCCGTGAGCCAGCACGCGGCCCAGGCGGCGGTGCGCGGCTTCCTCGAGGATTACTACTGCACGTCGCCCGCCTGGTCGGTGAAGAAATCCGCGCAATGCGTGCTGATGGCGGTCAACTCCTGGCTGTATTCGCAGACCCGTCAGAGTCCCGAGCCACACGAGAAGGATCGAGGTTACGTCTGCACCTTCAGCGCGCTGGTGATGAAGTCGACCACCGCGCACCTGTTCCACGCGGGCGACGCGCGCATCTACCGGCTGCGCGAAGGCACGCTCGAGCAGCTCACGCAGGATCACCGCCTGTGGGTGTCGCAGGAGCAGAGCTACCTGAGCCGCGCGCTGGGCGTGACTTCGAACCTCGAGGTCGACTACCAGTTCACGCGGCTCGACGCCGGCGACATCTTCCTGGCCGCCACTGACGGCGTGCACCAGTTCGTCAGCGAGCGCTTCATGATCAACGCGGTCGGCGACCATGCCGCGGACCTGGATGCGGCCGCACGCGCCATCGTGGCGGAAGCCTTCGAACGCGGCAGCGGCGACAATCTCACCGTGCTGGTGGCGCGCGTCGATGCGCTGCCGGACCGCGAGGTCAGCGAGGTGCTGCGGCTGCAGACCGAGCTGCCGCCGCCGCCGCCGCTGGCACCACGCATGGAGCTGGACGGCTACACCATCGTGCGCGAGCTGCACGCGAGCGCGCGCAGCCACGTGTTCCTGGCCACCGACAAGGAGAGTGGTGAGGCCGTGGTCCTGAAGACACTGGCCACCGGGATGCGCGAGGACAATGCGCACCTGGAACGATTCCTCATGGAAGACTGGATCGCGCAGCGCATCAGCAACGCGCACGTGATGCGCGCCGCGGGCCGCGGGCGCAAGCGCAACTCTCTTTACACGGTCGCGGAATTCATCGACGGGCAGACGCTGCACCAGTGGATCATCGACAACCCGAAGCCGCCGCTGGAAACCGTGCGCCGCATCGTCGAGCAGATCGCGACCGGGCTGCTGGCGTTTCACCGGCTCGACATGCTGCACCAGGACCTGCGGCCGCAGAACGTCATGATCGATCGCACCGGCACCGCGAAGATCATCGACTTCGGATCCACGCGCGTCGCGGGCATCTCCGAGAATGCCTCGCCGCTGTCGCAGGGCGAGCTGCTGGGCACCGTGCAATACATGGCGCCGGAGTACTTCCTCGGCGAAGGCGGTGATGGCCGCTCGGACCTGTATTCACTGGGCGTGATCGCCTACCAGATGCTGAGCGGCCGGTTGCCGTACGGCGCCGACGTCGCGCGTGCCCGCACGCGCGCCTCGCAACGCCGGCTGCATTACCAGAGCGTGCTGGCCGACGACCGCGAGATCCCGGCGTGGATCGACGTCGTGTTGCAAAAGGCCGTGCACCCGGATCCCAATCGCCGTTACGCCGAACTGTCCGAATTCATCTACGACCTGCGCCATCCCAATGCCACCTGGCTGAGCCGCACGCGTGCGCCGCTGCTGGAGCGCAACCCGGTGGCCTTCTGGCGCGGCCTGGCGCTGATCCTCGCGGTCGTGCTGGTCCTGGTCCTGGTGCTGGTGTCCTGATGTCAGATGCGCGCGCCCGCGATGCCCACCGCGCCCCAGGTCGTGCGCCAGCGCCGCTTGATGCTGGTGAGCCCGATGAGCGCCAGCACGGCCAGCGACGCGAAGCCCAGCAACCCGGCCTGGTACGTGCCGCTCAACTGCTTGGAGAGTCCGAGGCTCGACGCCAGGAAGAATCCGCCGACGCCGCCGGTCATGCCGACCAGGCCCGTCATCACGCCGATCTCGTGGCGGAAGCGCTGCGGCACGAGCTGGAACACCGAGCCGTTGCCCATGCCGAATGCCAGCATCGCGCAGGCGAACAGCGCCAGCGCGGTGTACACGCTGGCGGGGTGGAAACTCACGAACACCAGCGCGCAGGCCGCGATCGCGTACATCCAGCTCAGCGTGCGGATGCCACCGATGCGGTCCGCCAGCGCGCCGCCAATGGGGCGCACCAGGGATCCGCAGAACACGCATGCGGCCGTGAAGTAGCCCGCGTGCACCGCGCTCAGCCCGTAGTCGGTGTTGAAGTAGATAGCCAGCGAGGAGGCGAGGCCGACGAAGCCACCGAAGGTCACCGCGTAGAAGAACATGAACCACCAGGCGTCACCCATGCGCAGTACCGCGAGGTATTCGTGGAACTGCTTGGCCGGCGGCGTGGTCGGGCTGTCCCTGGCGGCGAACAGATAGACCAGGAAGGCCGCGGTGAGCGGCAGAACCGCGAGCCCGAGCACGTTGTTCCAGCCGACCGCCAGCGCGAGGCTGGGCGCGAACAGCGACGCGAACACCGTGCCGGAATTTCCGGCGCCGGCGATGCCGAGCGCGACTCCCTGGTACTGCGGTGGATACCAGCGCGAGGCCAGTGGCAGCGCCACGGCGAACGAGGCCCCGGCCACGCCGAGCACCAGGCCCACGCCCAGCGCGCCCGCGTAACTCTTCACGCCCACGGCCCAGGCGGTGGCCAGTCCGCAGATCACGATGACCTGGCCGATGATGCCGGCGCGTCGCGGCCGCAATTTGTCGACCAGGATGCCGAACACCACGCGCAGCAGCGCGCCCGCCAGCACCGGCAGCGCGACCATGAATCCTTTCTGCGCGGGTTCGAGGCCGAGCTCGGCCGACATCTGCACGGCGAGTGCGCCGAGCAGCACCCAGACCATGAAGCTCATGTCAAAGTAGAAGAAGGCCGCGAGCAGGGTGGGAAGATGTCCGGCTTTCAGGAAGTCACGATTGATCACGTCGCCCCTCGTAGTTGCTGATGGCTGATATGCAAGTAGCGGACCACGGCCAGGACGGTGCATTGCACGTCGGTGTCGGTTACGCGACGCACCGAGGCGGCCGCGCGGAGAACCAGGACTTTGCCGCCTGTCACGTCGGTCCTTTCGATTCGGGCGGCAACGGCCTAGCTATCGACCTGGTCGCGGCGCTGGCCGACGGCATGGGAGGCGCGCAGGGAGGCCGCGTGGCGGCCGAAATGGCGGTTCGCGGCTTCATCGACGCCTGCCTGGGGCAGGCGGCCACCCTGGGCGTGGCGCGCGTCGGCGCGCACGCGGCGAATGCCGTGAATCGCTGGATCCACGCGCTCGGCAGCTCGGACCCGGCGCTGAACGGCATGGCCTGCACGCTCAGTGCACTGGTGGTGTGCGGCAGGGGTACCCATCTGGTCCATGTTGGGGATTCTCGCGTCTATCGCCTGCGCGACAGCGACCTGGACCTGCTGACCACCGACCACACGCTGGGCGCGCCCGGCACTTCGCATGCGCTGACGCGCGCCGTGGGCGCGCAGGACAGCCTGCGCGTCGATCACGTGAAGGAATCGTTGCACCTGCACGATCGCTACCTGTTGTGCAGCGATGGCGTGCACGGCGCCTTGTCCAGGCGCGAGATCCACGCGGTGCTGGCCCGGCGCGCCGCGCCGCAGGAGACTGCGCGCGAGCTGGTCGATCGCGCCGCGGCCACCGCCGACGCGGACAACGCCACAGCACTGGTGCTCGACATCCTCGCGTTGCCGTCCGGACAATTCGCCGATCTGCATCTCGCCGTGGCGGACCAGCCGTTGCGCGTGCCGCCGGCGAGTGGCGCGGTCATCGACGACTACGCGCTCGGCGAGATGCTCGCCGACGGCCAGTACATGCGCGTTTTCCGCGCGCACGACCTGCGCGAGCAGCGCGAGGTGGTGCTCAAGTTCCCGAAATCGCGTCCCGGGCTCGACGCGCACCTGCGCGCCGCGTTGTTGCGCGAGGTGTGGATCGCCGGCCACGTGCGCAGTCCCTTCGTCACCGAATCGCTGGATCCGCCGCCCGAGCGGCGCAGCTGCCTGTACGGCGTACTGCCTTTCTACGCGGGCGAGACGCTCGAGCGCCGCCTGGCGCGCCGTCCGCAGATCACGCTCGCCGGCGGACTCGAGGTGGCCCTGAAGCTCGCCAAGGCCGTGGCGGCCCTGCATCGCGCGGGCATCATCCATCGCGACATCAAGCCCGAAAACGTGATGCTGGAACCGGGCGGCGGCCTCAAGCTCATCGATCTCGGCGTGGCGCGACTGCGGCAGTTCGAGGAAGAGGGCGCCGTGGAATCTCCCGGCACGCCCAGTTACATGGCGCCGGAGTTGTTCGCCGGCACCGCGGCCGATGAGAGCTCCGACATCTTCGCGCTCGGGGTGACCGTGTACCGCATGTTCACCGGCGGCAGTTATCCGTACGGGGAAGTCGAGGCCTTCTCGTCACCGCGCTTCGGCAAGGCGGTGTCGCTGGCGCGCGAGCGGCCCGACCTGCCGGCCTGGCTGGATCGCGCCATCGCCCGCGCCATCGCCATCGACCGGCGGGACCGGTATGCCGACGCGGTGGAGTTCGCCTTCGAGCTCGAACACGGCGCGCTGCGCGCCGTGCCGCGCGCCGTCCAGCGGCCCTCGCTGTACGACCGCAATCCCACGGTGTTCTGGCAGGTGATTTCGGCGCTGCTGCTGATCGCCCTGCTGGTCACGCTCGCCCACCTGCCCTGATTGCGCTGATGGACGAATCCGCGGCCTGAAGGCGCGCTAGGCTTCGGCATCCATGGCTCCCGGGGGGAGCTCTCATGCCGACGCCCACTGCCGCTCGCGAATTTCCGCTGCCGAGCTCACTCACGGTCGTACCGGGAACCGAGGCCGCGCAGTCGGCCTACCCGTACTACATGCAGTTCACGCGCGAAGACGACGCGCGGTTCTGGTTCTACAACTCCATGCATTTCCCCGAGCCCATGTCGGCCTTCGACATGGTCACTGCGGAAGCTGCGTATTGCGCACTGGGCGCGGCCAATACCCGCGTGCACTGCCTGCCGACCACGCTCGGCATCGACTACCGGATTCTCAACGGCCGTGTCTACATCGGTGGCAACGGCGTCACCGATCCGGCCGAGATCGCGCGCCGCACGGAAGAATTCAAGCAGCGCGCCTTCTACTACTACGAGAACTGGGAACGGCTGTACGCGCAGTGGCGCGAGAAGATGCTGGCGCTGATCCGCGACGCGAACGCGTTGCCGAAGGTCCAGCTTCCGGAGTTCGAGCCGCTCGAGCACGTGCGCGCCGGCCGCGGCGTCGCCTCCAATCACTATCTACTCGAGACGTACCAGAAGACGCTCGAGGGATATTTCCGGATGTGGCACCACCACTTCGAGTTCCTGCTGCTGGGCTACGGCGCGTACATGACGTTCTTCGCCTTCTGCAAGAAGGCCTTCCCCGAGATCAGCGACCAGACCGTGGCGCGCATGGTGGCCGGCATGGACGCGGAGATCTTCCGGCCGGACGAAGAAGTGCGCCGGCTGGCGCGGCGCGCGGTGGAGCTGGGTGTGCATGCGCACTTCGTCGAGGGCCGGAAAGCCAATGACGTGATCGCATCGCTGGAGCAGGGTGGCGCGCCGGGCAAACAGTGGCTGGGCGAGCTCGCCACTTCGCGCGATCCCTGGTTCAACATCAACGTCGGCGACGGCTTTTATCACTACCACCGCTCGTGGAACGACGACTTGTCGATGCCGTTCGCGGGGATTCCGGGATACATCCAGCGCTTCCAGGCCGGCGAGTCACTGGACCGGCCGGTGGAGAAGCTGCAGGCCGAGCGCAAGCAGCTCATCGCCGACTACCGCGAGTTGCTGACCACCGACGAGGAGCGTGGCGCCTACGACCAGATGATCACGCTGGCGCATCGCGTGTTCCCGTACGTCGAGGGCCACAAGTTCTACTGCGAGCACTGGTACACCAACCTGTTCTTCAACAAGATCCGCGAATTCGGCGCGCTGCTCGCGCAGCACGGGTTCTTCGCCGATACCGAGGACGTGTTCCAGCTCACGCACTTCGAGCTGGAGTCGGCCATCGTCGACCTGATGACTTCCTGGTCCACCGGCTCGGCGCCGCGCGGCCCGCAACACTGGCCGGCGAAAGTGGCCGAACGGCGCGCGGCGCTGAAGCAATGGGCCGCGCAGGAGACGCCGCCCGCGCTGGGCCCGGTGCCCGACATCATCGACGACCCGGCCATCGTCATGCTCTGGGGCATCACCCGCGAGAGCCTCGATGCCTGGCTGGCTGCCGGCAAAAATGGCGATTCGCGCGAGATTCGCGGCTTTGCGGCCTCGAGCGGTGTGGTGGAAGGTCCGGCCTGCGTGGTGCGCAGCGTGGAGGAGATCTCGCGGCTCAAGCCCGGCGACATTCTCGTGTGCCAGGTGACCAACCCGACCTGGGCGCCCATCTTCCAGAAGATCGCCGGCGCCGTGTCGGACATCGGCGGCTCGATGAGCCACGCGGCCATCGTCGCGCGGGAATACGGACTGCCCGCCGTGGTGGGCACGGGCAGTGCCACGTCCCGCATCAAGGACGGGCAGCGCATACGTGTCGACGGCGGCCGTGGTGTCGTCACGATTCTCCAGTAGCAAACAGATACTTCGAGGTGAGCCATGTCGGCCGTTCACATCCCCGGAATCACCGCGCCGCCGTCCACCGCTTACAAGGTCGTGGACGTGCCGGAGAACTACCGCGATGTCATCCAGCGGCACGGGCTTCCCGGTACCTTCGTCGGGCCATCGATGGAGGAGAGTCCGTGGGTGCCCTTCGGCGACAAGGCGGCGATCCGCCACCTGGCCTTCGATCCGCGGCACAACACCTTCGCCAACATCCTGTGGATCAAGAGGTCCGGCGTGGTCGGCACACACAAACATCGCGGCACCGTGGTGATGGTGTGCCTGGAAGGCAGCGCGCGGTATCTGGAGTACGACTGGGTCGCGCATCCCGGGGACTTCATCTACGAGACGCCGGGCCTGGTGCACACGCTGGTCTCAGATCATCCCGAGGGCGTGAAACTGTTCGGCTGGTTGCAGGGTCCGATCGAGTTCTACGATGAGAACGGCGTACTTATCGAATGCCTCGATGTCTGGTGGTTCATCAACCACTACGAGACCTATTGTCGGGAGAACGGCATCCCGATCAACAAGCAGCTCTATATCTGACGTGGGCTCGATCGGAGTCATCGGCTGGTTCGAGGACATCGGACTCCGGGATCGCGCCGAGGTCGGCGGCAAGGGTGGCAGCCTGGGCGAGCTCACGCGTGCCGGCATCCCGGTGCCGCCCGGCTTCGTGGTGCGCACGCAGGCCTTCGAGCAGTTCATCGCCAGCCTCGAGCGCGAGGCGCCGGTGCGCGCGCGCGTCGAGGGGTTGCCGCCGGACGATCTCGACGCCATCCGCGCCAGCGCCGCCGAGTTGCGCGCGCGGGTGCGCGCCGCGCCGCTGCCCGGCGAGCTGGCCGCGCAGCTAACTACCGCGCACGAGGCGCTGCGGGGCCGCGCGGGTCACGCCGACGTGGCGGTCCGTTCCTCGGCCACCACCGAGGACGCCAGCGACGCCAGCTTCGCCGGCCTGCAGGACACCTATCTCTGGGTGGGCGATTCGCAGCGCATGCTGGAGCGCCTGCGGGACTGTTGGGCCAGCCTCTACTCGGTGGAGTCCATCAGCTATCGCCGGCATCGCGGCATCGCCGAGCGCGACGTCGCCATGGCGGTGGTGGTGCAGTCGATGGTGGATTCCCGCGCGGCGGGCGTCATGTTCACCCGCAGCCCCACCACCGGCGACCGCTCCGTGGTCACCATCGAAGGCGCATGGGGCCTGGGCTCCGCGGTGGTGGGCGGCGAAGTGACGCCGGATCGCTGGGTGCTGGGCAAGATCACCGGTGAGATCAGCGTGCGCGAAGTTTCGGACAAACACATCGAGCATCGCCGCGCCCCCGAGGGCGGGGTCGAATCGGCCGAGGTCGACGACACGCGGCGGCGCGTGCCCTGTCTCGCCGATGCGCAGCTCGAGCAGCTCCGGCAAGTGGCCCGCCAGGTGGAGCGCCATTACGGCTGCGCGCAGGACATCGAGTGGGCCATCGATGCGCGCGGCAACCTGATGCTGCTGCAGAGCCGCCCCGAGACGGTGTGGTCGGCGAAGGAGGCCACGCCCGCGGCGCGCGCCGCCCCGGATCCGCTCTCACACGTCATGTCGATATTCGGAGGGCGCCGATGACGCTGACCGCCCGCGACATCGCCGAGATCACGCGGCTGCTCGAGGACTCGAGCTTCGACGAGCTCGAGCTGGAGATCGACGGACTCAAGATCCACCTGCGACGAAATGGGGACATTCCTCGTTTCCTAGCAAAAGGGGACAGACCTAAGCCGCCAGTCTCCGAGGCAGCAGAGGTCCGTCCCCTTTCGCCCCCACCGATCACCGACCCGAATCTCACCGAGGTGCGCGCGCCCTTGCTGGGCACCTTCTACCGCGCGCCCAAGCCCGGCGCGCCGCCGTTCGTCGAAGTCGGCGCCCGCGTCGAGCCGGACACGGTCATCGGCATCATCGAGGTCATGAAACTCATGAACGCCGTGCGCGCCGGCGCGCGCGGCGTGGTGCGCGACATCCGCGCGCGCGATGGCGTGCTGGTCGAGTACGGCGAGACGCTGTTGCTGATCGACGCGCGAGAATTGAGTTGAGCATCCGCCGCATCCTGGTGGCGAATCGCGGCGAGATCGCCGCGCGCATCGTGCGGACCTGCCACAAGCTCAACATCGAGACCGTGCTGGCGGCCTCCGAGGCCGATCGGGATTCCCTGCCGGCGCGCCTCGCCACGCGCACGGTGTGCATCGGCCCGGCGCACCCGACCGCCAGCTATCTCAAGCCGGAGCTGCAGGTGCAGGCGGCGCTGGGAACCGGTTGCGACGCCATCCATCCCGGCTATGGTTTCCTGTCCGAGCGTGCCGCGTTCGCACGGCTCTGCGAGCAGCACGGCGTCACGTTCATCGGCCCCACCTCGGAGCAGCTGGCGATTGCCGGCGACAAGCTCGCGGCGCGCGCGGCCGCGAAAGGCGTGGACGTGCCGCTGGCGCCGGGTGGCGAAGCGCCGTCGCTCGAGGTGGCGCGCGAACTCGCTGCGCGCATCGGAATGCCGCTGCTGGTGAAAGCGGCGGGCGGCGGCGGTGGCCGCGGCATGAAGCTGGTGGAACGCGCCGAGGATCTCGACGCCGCGCTGGAACTGGCCGCGGCCGAAGCGGGCGCGGCCTTTGGCGACGCGCGCGTATACCTGGAGCGCTTCGTGACGCGCGCGCGGCACATCGAGGTGCAGGTGCTCGGCGATGGCGCGGGAAATATCGTCCATCTCGGAGAGCGCGACTGCTCCGTGCAGCGGCGCTACCAGAAGATCATCGAGGAGACGCCGGCGCCGGGCGTTCCGCAGGAGTTGCGCGCGCGCTTGCACGACGCCGCGCTGCGCTTCGCCGGCCGGTTGCGGTATCGCGGCGCGGGCACCGTCGAGTTCCTGGTCGACGTGGCGCGCGACGAGTTCTATTTCCTCGAGATGAACGCGCGCATCCAGGTCGAGCACCCGGTCACCGAGATGGTGAGCGGCGTGGACATCGTCGCCGCGCAGATCGCCATCGCCTCGGGCAGCGGCCTGCGGCTGGTGCGCGGCGAGGCGTGGCGCGAAGGCTGCGCCATCGAGTGCCGCATCAACGCGGAGGATCCGGCGCGCGATTTCGCCCCCAGCCCGGGTACCGTGCGTTCGGCGCGCTGGCCGGACGCCGAGGGCATCCGCGTCGATACGCACATCGAATCCGGCGCGCGCGTGCCGCCGTTCTACGACTCGCTGCTGGGCAAGATCATCGCGCACGGCCGCGACCGCGCGCAGGCGCTCACGCGGCTGCGCGCCGCGATTGCCGTCACGCGAATCGAAGGCATCGCCACCAACCTCGGGCTGCACGCCGAGATTCTCGCCGATCCGGAATTCATGGCTGGGGGCGTGGACACCGGCTATCTCGCGCGCCTGCTGGAACGGCCGGCGCGCGCCGCGGTGCGACAACATGGCTGACGTGCGCCTGGTCGAGACCTCGCTGCGCGACGGCAATCAATGCCTGTGGAGCGCGCTGGGCGTCGACACCGCGCGCACGCTCAGCATCGCGCCGGTCATGGACCGCGTCGGCTTCAAGGCCATCGACTTCACCACCTCGACGCACATGGGCGTGGCGGTGCGCTACAAGCGCGAGTGCCCCTGGGAGCGCATCCGGCTCATGGCCGCGGCCACGCCGAACACGCCGCTGCAGTTCATGGGTACGGGATTCCGCTTCATCTCGTGGGAGACCGCCAGCGCCGAGTTCATGTCGCTGGCGTACCGCGTGCTCGCGAATCACGGCATCCGCCGCTTCTGCCTCGCGGACCCGATGAACGACGCGGCGGCCAACGTCGCCAACGCGCGCCTGGTCAAGCAGGCCGGGGGCGAATACGTGATCGCCGCGCTGGTGTTCACGCTGAGCCCGATCCACGACGATGCGCACTACGCCGCCGCGGCGCGCACGCTGGCGGCCAGCGCCGACATCGACGCGCTGTACATCAAGGACCCGGGCGGTCTGCTGTCGCAGAAACGCGCGGCCACGCTGATTCCCGCCATCCAGGCCGCGATCCGTCTCGCCGGCACCGCCAAGCCGCTCGAGCTGCACTCGCACAACACCATCGGTCTGGCGGAGCACACCTATCTCGACGCGCCGGACCTCGGCGTGAGCGCCCTGCAATGCGCGTCGGGGGCGGCCGCGGATGGCATTTCGAATCCGCCGATCGAACGCATCGTCGCCAACCTGCGTTCGCTGGGTCATCGCGTCGACATCGACGACGACGCGCTGGCGGCGGTGTCCAACTACTTCACGCGGCTGGCCGAGGCCGAGGGCTTGCCCGTCGGGCGTCCGCAGGGTTTCGACGCCGCCTATCTACGCCACCAGCTGCCGGGTGGCACGGTGGGCACCATGCGCCGGCACCTGGCCGAGAGCCGCATCTCGCACCTCGAGGGCCGGGTGCTCGAGGAACTGGATCGCGTGCGCCAGGAGCTCGGCTGGCCCATCGTGATGACGCCGTTCGCGCAGATGGTGATCACCCAGGCGGTCATGAACGTCACCAGCCAGGAGCGCTACAGCGTGGTGCCCGACGAGATCATCCGCTACGCGCTCGGCCGCTTCGGCAAACCGAACGTGCCCATCGATGCGAGTGTCATGGAACGCATCGAGTCGCTGCCGCGCACGCGTGAGCTGCGCGAAGAGCCCGCGATGCCCGACCTCGCCGAACTGCGGCGCCGCGTCGGCAACGTCAGCGACGAGGACTTCCTGCTGCGCGCCACCATGCCCGGTGGACTGGTCGATGCCATGCGTGCCGCGGGTCCCGCCGCGCGCCACTACGATCCTTCGACCAAGCCGGTGCTGGCGCTGCTGTACCGGTTGCTGGCGCAACGCGACCTCGCCGAGATCGAGCTCGACAAGCCGGGATTCCGGCTCGCCCTGCGACGCAACGCGGTTGCTCCATGAAGCGCGCACGGCGCGCGCCCGCCCGGGGATTTCCCAAGCTCGCCGGCCTGATGTTCGACGTCGACGGCACGCTGCTGCTCAGCGACCGTTCGCTGGGCGGATACGAACTGCTGCCGCATGCCGCCGAAACCCTGGATGCGCTCGCCAGCCGCGGCGTGCCCTACGTGCTGCTGACCAACGGCAGCGCCTATCCACCCGCGGAGCAGGCCGCGAAGCTGCGCAAGCTCGGGCTGGCCGTCCGCGACGAACAGATGATCACGCCCTCGAGCGTGGCCGCGCAGCTCATGGCGGGCAAGGGCATCGACAAGGTGCTGGTGCTGGGCAGCGAAGGCGTGGGCCACGCATTGCGCGAGGCCGGCATCGAAACGCGCACCGCCGCGCATGCCGCGCCCACCGAGGTGGATGCGGTGTACGTGGGCTGGCACCCGGATTGCGGCATGAAGGACATCGAGGCCGCCTGCAACGCCATCTTCGCCGGCGCGAAACTCTACGTGGCCTCGGACGTGCCGTTCTTCGCCACGCGCGCAGGTCGCACCATCGGTTACAGCTACGCGATCGTGGGGGCCATCCGGCGCGTGACGCGCGCGCCCGTGATCCTCACCGGCAAGCCGTCACGGCATGCCATGCAGTTCGTGGCGCAGCGTCTCGGTATACCGGTGACGCGCGTCGGCGTGGTCGGCGACGACCCGGTGGTGGAGATGTCCATGGCGCGGCGCTTCGGTGCCGCGGCCTTCGCCGTGGCCACTGGCGTGACCTCGCTGGCGGATTGGCGGCGCCAGCCTCTGAGGCGGCGGCCGCATCGCGTGCTCGGCGATCTGCGCGAACTGCTGACGTTGATGCCCTGAAATGAAAACGGCGCCCCTTCCGGCGGAAGAGGCGCCGAGTCGCGGACGAATGCCGTGATCGCCTCAGTTGCTGCGGCGGCGGCGCGTCAGCGCCAGGCCTAACAAGCTCGCGCCGAACAGCACCAGCGTGGAAGGTTCGGGCACGCCGGTCGGAGCCACGGTCCACGCCGTGGAGCCAAACATGACGCCGTTGAATCCATCGACGTGCATGAATCCCGCGTCGTTGGCCGGTGCCCCCGTGAAGCCGATCATCGAGAAATCCGTCGGCCCGATGCTGCTGGAGCAGTTGAGCAGGCAGTTTTCATCGACGCCGCGCCTGCCGAGACCCCAACCACTCAGCGCGCCCGTCGAATCGAACGACAGGCTCCACAACGTGGCAGTCGCTTCGGTGAAGCTTTGTCCCAGCCAGGTGAAGGCCAGGTCCAGCGTGGGCAATCCGTTGACGAGGTCGCTGCCCTGCACGAGGGAATCATCGAACGTGAACGAGCCGCCACCGACGGTGCCGCTGGCAAAGCCGGCGTAGCTGCCGCCGGGGGTGATGACGCCGCTGCTGGTCATCGACTGGGTGGCCGTGATGGTGAAGTTCACGGTGATCGGCGATGCCAGGGCGCCCATCGGCACCAGCAACGCGCAGGCTGCGAAAGTTCGCAGGAATGATTTCGACATGGATTCTCCTCCCGGTGTTCTTGTTCTTCCAGGCGCTGTCACGCCTCGAGCACGAGTATTGCAGCGCTCGATTCACCGCGGAAAAGTTCTTTTGCGATCCGTAAAAAATGTCGACGCTGTCGCACCGGATTATGTCGCGAGTCGTGTAATTTTCGGCCATGAAGATCGCAGTGCTGTTCGGCGGAACGAGTGAAGAGCGCGATGTTTCCATCGCGAGCGCGGCCCAGGTCATCCCGGTGTTGCGCGGCCTGGGCCATGAGGTCATCGCGGTGGACACGGCCGCGGGACGGCTCGGTGCACCGGAGGAGCGCAAACTACTCGAGAGCCGCGTGGCGCCGCTGCCGCCCTCGGATCAGAGCATGGCGACCTTGCGCAGCGGCGCGTTGACCAACCCGACCACGGCCATCGATCCGCGGCAGATAGACGTGGTGTTCCTGGCGCTGCACGGCGGCGCGGGTGAAGACGGGCGCATCCAGGCCATGCTGGACCTGGCGGGACTCAAGTACACCGGCAGCAATCACATCGCCAGCGCCGCGGCCATGGACAAGGATCTCTCCAAGCGGCTGTTCCGCGCCGCGGGCGTGCCCACCGCCGACTGGTTGATGGCGCCGGTGAGCGCGGACGAAGTCGTGCGCACGCTGGGACTGCCCGTGGTGGTGAAGCCCAACAAGCAGGGCTCGACGGTCGGGCTCAGCGTGGTGCGCGAGGCCGCGAAGCTCGAGGCGGCCGTGGCGCTGGGTTTGCGTTACGACGACGAAGTCATGATCGAGAAGTTCGTCGCCGGTCGCGAGTTCACCGTCGGCATCCTCGACGGCCAGGCGCTGCCGGTGGGCGAGATCATCGCGCCGGGCGAAGTGTTCGATTACCAGTCCAAGTACCAGGTGGGCGGCGCGCGCGAGGTGTTCCCGGCCGATATCCCGTCAGCCGAAGTCGCGACGTTGCAGAGATATGCATTGGCCGCGCATCGCGCGCTCAAGCTCGGCGCTTACAGTCGGGTGGATTTCCGGCGGGACGCGGCCGGCGGCTTCTGGTGCCTGGAGGCGAATTCGTTGCCGGGCATGACGGCCACCAGCCTGCTGCCGCAGGCGGCGCGTGCCGCGGGCATCGATTTCGCGACGCTGCTGGCGAAGATCTGCGCGGGCGCGGTTGGCGGCTGAGGATTCGGGGGAGGGGAATTGAGTTACGACTACTTGCTGGTCAAGGCGCCGGCGGGGCTGGCGGGTACGTCGGCCACCGACGAAAACCTCGAGGCCGTGTTGATGGCCTTCGCGGACGCGTTCTCGGGCGAGCCGATCGGCAGCCTGGACACGGTCAAGGCATCGCTGCAGGGGCTGTTCCCGTCGCTACGCTGGCAGCAGCAGAAATTCGAGATCGCACCGCACCTGCTGGTGGCCGAACTGGGTGACTGGAGCTGGAGCAGCGCCAGCGAGGGCGAGGTACCCGCCTTCTCCCTCGGCGCCGACGCCGATGGCCAGGTGCGTATCATCAGCGCCTCGCGCGTGGAGCGAAGCGAGCTCGAGCGGGTGGCCCAGGCGCTCGGCGTGATGGTGCTCGACGAGCAGACCCTCGAGATCCTGACCGGGTGATGCCGGGCCGCATATATATAGAGTGCGGCCGGTTTGACATAACCCATTGATTCGCCTGGAACCCGGATCCGCGGGTCCGGGACCGTGCAGGGTCCGCTCCGGCCGCCCGAATTGAATGTGTCCGCGGGGTTGCAGGGGCAGGGCACGCTGCATATACTGCGCGCCCTTTCGCCGGGTCCTACGCCAAGCGTCTGATCCCAAGCGATTGATTTCCAGCGAAATCGGGCGAGGTTGGGCGGGCTTCAAAAGGCTCCACACCCAAGACCACTCGAGAATCGCGGGCACATTCGTGCTCCGCGCTCTCCTTGGTTTACCTCACCCGGCCTAGCTACTCGGCACGCGGGCAATTGTATTCGCGTGCTTTGAACGAGAGGACAGTCATGAGCGTTGCTCTTATCGGCCGCAAGGCCGGCATGACTCGCATCTTCACCGATGCGGGCGAGACGGTTCCGGTAACCGTCATCGAGGTGCTGCCGAATCGCATCACCCAGGTGAA
>Ga0070665_100003054_pt1 | contig 18026 bp, 17 predicted proteins | sample KBSS13metaG_FD_65862 | JGI IMG/M metagenome (GOLD analysis project Ga0070665, IMG submission 65862) | Switchgrass rhizosphere microbial communities from Kellogg Biological Station, Michigan, USA - KBS S1-3 metaG | ecosystem: Host-associated > Plants > Roots > Rhizosphere > Soil ...
GGAGCCTCGCTCGCCGCCTGGCTGGCCACGAGAATTCAGATCCGCTATCTGACCATCGGCGCATTGGTGGGTGCCGCAGCCGCGCTCGGTGTGTTTGCGCACACTCGCGGCGACATGACCGCTCTGCTGGCCGCTGGCCTGCTGCTCGGCGCCTTCCTGTACGCCGCGCAGGTGAGTTTGTATGCGCTGATGACCAGGGCCTTCCCCGTGCACGTTCGCGCCACCGGTGTCGGTTTCGTGACCGGCCTGGGGCGGTTGGGCGGTATTGTCTCGCCGCTTCTGTCCGGCTACCTGTTGGTACAGGGACTGCGCTATGCGCAGGTGTCTTTGTTGATGGCCCTGGGCTCACTGCTCGCGGCAGTGGTGCTGCTGCTCACGGCCCGCTTGCAACTATCCTGCATTAAATGCAACCATATTGCACCATGAGTCAGCCCGCTCCGAAAGACGCCCTGGCGGATGAGCGCACGCCCTTCATCCGAAACGCCTGGTACGTAGCCTGCTTCAGTGAGGATGTACCGCAAGGCCGCCCATTCGGCCGCAAGCTGCTCGGTGAGAACGTCGTCTTTTATCGCAAGTCGGACGGCACCGTGGTCGCAATGAAGGACCGTTGTCCGCATCGCTCGTTTCCGCTGTCGGCGAGCCGGGTGGAGGGGGACGAGATTGTCTGCGGTTATCACGGTATCCGTTATGACGCGGAAGGCCGGTGCAAGCTCGTGCCGACGCAGGCAGCCGCGCCGCGGGCCCTGCAAGTCCCCACTTTCAAAGTGACCGAGACTGCGCCCGTTGTCTGGATCTGGATGGGCGATCCGACCGTAGGCGAACGCACACCGTTACCACCGGCGCCCTGGATGTTGGACGGCTCGGGGTGGGCGAGCTCGCGCAGCTATCTCAATCTGCAGGCGAGCTACGTGTTCCTGCACGAGAACCTGCTGGACCTGAGCCACCTCAGCTATCTGCATGCCGCGACATTCGGAACCCCGGACTACGCCAAAGCGCCCTTTGAAACAGAGTTGGGCTCGGAAACCATCGTCGTGCGCCGTACGGTGCAACCCACGCGATTACCACCCGTGTATGCAAATCCTCTGAATATGCAAGGGGTGGCAGCCGCGCGCATTGTCACTTCCACGTATTGGACACCCGGCCTGTCAGTGTCGGCCGTAGTTCTTCGCAACCTCGAGGAACCCGAGGACCGCCGCATCGACCATCACATCCGCACGGCTCAACTGGTCACTCCCCGGGATCACACATCGGTGCATTACCACTTCATTGTGGCACGCGACTTTGCGGTCGAGGACAAGGAAGCGAGCGCATTCATACTGAAGGGAATTCAGGCTGCTTTCGCGGAGGACGTGTTTGCATTGGAAAACATTGCACGCGTGCGCCGTGAGGATCCGGATCAGGACTTTGTGGAAAAGTCGATTGCCAGCGACAAGGCGGGAGTCATGTTGCGTCGGCGCCTGAATATGCTGGCCGAGCAGGAAGCGCACCAAACAGCCGCGGCCTCGATTCCGCAATGAGCGAACCCCTGCGGATATCGGTTGCTCCCAATGGCGCGCGCCGCTCGAAGCTCGACCATCCCGCAATACCCCTGACACCCGCCGAGATCGCGATCGAGGCCGAGCAGTGCGCCGATGCCGGGGCCGTGCTTTTGCATCTGCATGTGCGTGACTCCGACGGCAAGCACACACTATCACCCGACGCCTACCGCTTCGCACTGGACGCAATCCGGCAGCGGGTTGGAAACCGCCTGGTGTTGCAGATCACAACCGAGTCCGTGGGCTTGTTTGACATACAAACCCAGATGGATACCGTGCTGGCCGTGCGCCCTCCCGCGGCCTCCTTCGCGGTGCGCGAGCTCATTCCGGATGCGGCCGCCGAGCCGCAGGCCCGGGACTTCTTTGCCGCCGTGGCGGACCTCGGCACGCTGCCGCAGTTCATTCTGTATCACCCGGATGAAATTGATCGATTGCGTGCATTACAGGCGAGCGGGGTGATTCCGTTCAGCCAGCCGGATGTGCTGTTTGTTCTGGGGCGCTATACCCAGACGCAACAGTCGGGACCGGCCAGCCTCGCGCCCTTTCTCGCGCGCTGGGGCCCTGATCCGGCGTGGACCGTCTGCGCATTTGGAGCGGGAGAGCTGGCGACCGCGGCAGCCGCTATCGGGCTGGGAGGACACATCCGGGTCGGCTTTGAAAACAACCTTCAACGCCCCGACGGCTCGATTCTGAGCGGCAACGCCGAGCAGGTCGCGGCGGTGGCTGCTCTTGCCCGGACGGTCGGGCGCACGCTGGCTACGGCCTGAGGATCTACCATGTATCTGGCGAGCTTTCGGTATCAGGAGCGCGACTTTCTGGGCATCCGTTGGGGCGAGAGCCAGTTGCTCCCGGTGAATGACTGGTTGGGACTGGCGCCGGGCCCTGACTCCATGTTGGATCTCATCGAGCGGTCGGCCACGATTCTGCCGGCCCTCGCTGGCGCAACGGCCGGTTCGCGTGTGCCCAACGGCATCATCCCCATCCCGGCGGATGCGGTTACCTGGCATCCGCCCGTCCGGCGTCCCGGCAAGATCGTCGGCGTTGCAATGAACAATTCGGCCTCGGACGCGCGCAAGATCAGTGCGCCGAATCATCCGATGTTTTTCCTGAAGCCGCGCAGCAGCCTGTTGGGGCATAAGAATGAGCTGCAGATCCGTTCATATTACGGCAGCGTGCACCCGGAGCCCGAGCTCGCCGTCGTGGTCGGTACCCGGACCAGGGACGTGGCACCAGAGGATGCGCTGCGCTGTGTGTTCGGATACACAATCATGAACGACATGACCGGCAACGCAATGCGCAGCGAAGATCGGGTTCATTACTACGCGCTGTACGCGAGCGCCGAGGATTCGACGAAGCTCGAGCGCCGCGAGCAGCATCTCTCCTACGCGGCGCGCTACAAGGGCACGGACGGCTTCGCACCCATCGGTCCCTGGCTCGTGACCCGCGATGAGATACCTGACCCGGGCGTCCTCGATGTTGTGTGCAAAGTGGGAGCGGAAGTAGTGGCTGAGGACAGCACCCGCTACCTGACCTACTCGGTGGCGGAAATTCTCTCCTACCTGTCCTGCTTCCAAACACTGGAACCGGGCGATGTCATCTCCATGGGAACTGCCTTCCGCCAGCAGGAGGGGGCGAAGCGCTCCTTGCACAGCGCCGATCTGCAGCGCGTTGCCGGGCCGATGACGGTGGAGATAACGGGGTTAGGCCAACTGTGTACCCCGGTGGTACGCACGGTAATGGACATGCCGCAGTGGCGCCTGAAGCGCGGCTAGGCCCCGGCTTGCTCCAACCCGGAGATAAAATCACTCACCCGCGTGTTGAATTCCACGGGCTGCTCGAGGTTCAACACGTGGCCCGCGCCCTTGATCTCCACGAGTTGTCCGTGCGGCACACTCGCCGCGATGACGGCCGCGATCTGCCGATAACCGGCCACATCGTGCTCGCCTGACAGGACGAGCACTGGCGGCTGCACCGCGCCCAGGCGCCCTCGCACATCCGGCCCGGGCAACTGCATGTCGGCATGGGTCCAGTGCCAGCCACTGTACTGATTCACCATCCGCGCAACCGCGGCTACCACCGGCGGTTGCGACTGCAGGGAGCTGAATATCGAATGCGCCAGCCAGAATTGTTTGCCCGCGGCCACACCATGCTCGGCGGCATAGGCGGCCGCCGCTTCCGGCGGCCGCTGCACAGTCCAGGGATGTCCCGGCAGTCCCGGCGAGGCTAACACCAGCGCAGCCACGTTGTCGGGATGCTCCAGGGCGTATGCGAGCGCTACGTTCGAGCCGAGGGACAGCCCGACCAGCGTCGGACGCTCAATCCGCAATGATTGCAGGATCGAATGCAAGTCATCCATGTGCCGATACGGCCCCGTGGCCACAGATGACGCGCCAAATCCACGCAAGTCATATCTCAACACCCGATGCCGGCGCCGCAGAGACTCGAACTGGGGATCCCACAGGCGGCTGTCAAAACTGAAACCATGCAGTAGAACAACCGGAGGTCCCCTTCCGGCCTCCTCGAAGCTGAATCTGCCACCGGCTACGTCAATGAAGCTCACTTCGGCACGGCGGCCTTGAACATCGGCCGGATGTGACGCTCGGCAAACTGCCACTGACCGTCAGTGAGCGCGTATACATCCTCGAAATCCGCGACCACCGCCGGCACTGTCGACTCAATCGGCGGCAGGCCCGGCGCGGAGAATGTCATACAGACACTCAGCCCCCGGGCCGCCTGCTCGCTCACAAACTCGATGCGCAATCCCGTGACAAAATGGCGTGAGGTTCGCGGCCCGTCGCGGGTGCGATTCAGATAGAAATCGCGAATCTGCGCGGTGCCACGCAAAATGCGAGGCCCGAAGGTATACAGTGCATCCGGCGTGAACAGCCGTGCGAACCCGTCCGCGTCGCCCCGATCGAGCTCATGACAGAAGTCATCATTGAGCTGTTGAATGGCGAGCCGGTCGCCCAGGCGGCTGGCGCGGTCCATCAGGCACGCTCCCGCGGTTCAAACACCACGACACCGCATCCCGTAATCTGCGGGAACGTGTAGAAATCGTAGACCTTCTCAACTTCGTCCGCGAGCGCCGCGCGCATCGCGTACCACATGGTCAGCTCGACGGCATCGGTGCCGCCCGCGCGAATCAGTTCTTGTTGTGGAATGGCCACGAGGCGCTCCAGGTCCGGTCCGAGCCGGGCCAAAAAGCGCCGATCGAGCTCCTCGTTGGCCATGCCGAAGCGGGTGCCCGATATCTGATGCGACATGCCGCCGGTGGCGATGACGACCACACGGCCCGTGCCGTAAGCGGCCACCGCGTTGCGTATAGCGACACCGAGCTTTTGCAGGCGCCGCGGCGATGGCAACGGGAATCGCAGCATGTTGACTGCGATGGGTAGTATGGGAGTGTTCCAGGGCGCATCGACTACATAGGGCATCCACGAGTAGATGCCGTGATCGACGCGCATCTGCTGACAGACAGTCAGATCGAACTCCTGGCTCACGAGTTGCTCACACATGTGCCAGCCGAAGGTGGGATCGCCGCGCAACTCGGGAATCTTGCGCGCTCCCCAGCCCTCGTCAGCCTGCGGAAAGTGCTCGGCAACTCCCAACGCAAACGTGGGATAGGCGTCGAATGTGAAGTGATTCAGGTGATCGTTGTAGATGATCACAATGTGATCGGGCCGCATCCTGCTCAGCCACGCTTTCACCGGCTGCAGGCCATCGAACCACACCTGCCAGCGGGGATCGAAGCGGCCGCCCATGCCACGGTCGAACTCCGTGCCCATGGAAGGCGAATGCGAGATCCCGAACCCGCCGACAATCTGTCCCATCAGGGAAATCCGGGCGGCAGTCCGTCCAGGCGGCGCGGACAGGCGGACTGCATCTGCTCAACACTCATGCCGGCGCAATGCGCGCCGATGTGCCACAGGCTTTCGCCCACTGTGGCCGCGATTTTGAGGATGGCCTGCAGATGTCCGCCGGCCTGCATCAGGCCCGTCCAGTCGCGCCGCGTAATCAGATCCACTTCCGCCGGTGTCAGGGAGTAGCTGCTGACATAGGCTGCGGGTTCAGCCAGAAAGGCCGTCCGGTTGGCCGGGTTCTTCAGGCTCAGCGCAAATCGGTTCAGACGCTCACCCGCCGAGGACATCGCTCCCGTGTAGAGATACGTATGCGGCGCGTTCAGCGATTTCCAGTCCACTGCGCTCATGGTCAGGCCGTTGCCATCCAGACTGTCTTCAACTGCACATACTTGTCAATCGCATGCAGAGACTTGTCGCGACCGAAACCCGATCCCTTGTAGCCACCGAACGGGACCGTCAGCTCGGGTGCGTCCGTTCCATACACATTCACACTGACAGTGCCGCAGCGAAGAGCTGCGGAAACGCGGTGGGCCCGTGCAAGGTTGGCAGTCCACAGCCCCGCCGCCAGGCCGTACTCAGTGTCATTGGCAATCCGCACGGCCTCTTCTTCGGTCTCAAAACCGATGACACTCAACACCGGCCCGAAGATCTCCTCGCGGGCAATGCGCATATCATTGCTGACACCGTGGAACACCGTTGGCTGGACATAGAAGCCACCGGTCTCCTGGCGGGTCGCCGCACCGCCGCAGGCAACTCTGGCGCCTGCCTGCCGGCCGGCGTCAATGAAGCCGAGTACGCGATCAAACTGCTCGCGTTTTGCCAAAGGACCCATGAGCGTGGTGGCGCTCAGCGGATCGGCGGGGGCGAATATCGATGCGGCGCCCGTAACTCCCTGCAGCACCTGATCGAGCACGCTGTTTTGTACGAGCAGGCGCGAGCCGGCCGCGCAGACCTGCCCGCTGTTCATGAAAATGGCAAATGCCGCGGTTTGTGCGGCAGCCGCCAGGTCCGGCGCGTCGGCGAAAATGATGTTGGGGCTCTTGCCTCCCAGCTCGAGCCACACGGGCTTGGCATTGGACTCGCCCGAGTAGCGCATGAAGCGCGCACCCACAGCCGTTGACCCCGTGAACGCAATGACATCGATGCCGCGGTGCCGTCCCATCGCCTCTCCAAGGCGGGCACCTCCGGTCACGACATTGAATACTCCCGGCGGAACACCGGCCTCCAGGGCAAGCTCGGCAATCCGGATCGCCGACAGACTCGATTGCTCATCGGGCTTCAATACCACACTGTTGCCCGATGCCAGGGCCGGCGGCACCTTCCATCCCAACATTCCGGCGGGCCAGTTCCAGGGCAACACGAGCCCTACCACACCCACCGGCTCGCGCCTGATCAGAGCAACTATGCCCGGACCGGTCGGAGCAACCTCGTCATACACCTTGTCAATGGCTTCGCCATACCAGCGGAAGCTGTCGATCGCCCACTGCACACAGTGATCGTGCGTCATGGTGATCGGTGCGCCCATGCACAAGCTGTCCAGCAGCGCGAGACTGGGTCGCTCCCGATCAATCAACTCGGAGAGTTTCACCAGGACCGCCCGGCGCTCCGCGGGCCGCCGGTTACGCCAGACGCCTGTATCGAACGCCCGGCGTGCAGCAGCCACGGCCTGATCCAACTCGGCGGCGCCTGCCTCCGGGAGCGATGTGATTACGCGCCCGTCACGCGGGCCGATTACAGTGAAGGGTGCGTTCGATGCGGCCCCGACCTGTCGACCATCTATGAGCATGCCTGCGGGAATCTGCACGCGCGCTGCCGCGCTGACCCAATCGACCATCTGCGCACTGCTCATGAGGCCCTGCTAATTCAACATTGTTGCATTCGATATAGTATAGTTGCACAGTGCACTGCGGTCAATTGCCCGGACCGCTAGCGGGGGCGGCGCGCGAGCTGCTCGATGCACAGGGCAAAAAGCTGACTCAGGCTGGAAATTCCAAGCTTTGAGTAGGCGCGCTGGCGCAGGGTGGCAACAGTCGAACCCTTCACGCCCAAGTCCGAGGCAATACCCGCGAGCGTGAGGCCGGCCAGCGCCCGTGCGCACACCGCCCGCTCGCGGCTGGTGAGCTGCGCATTGCAACTCGTGAGCAGTGATTCCAGGAAGGCAACGGAACGAGCCCCACTGTTAGCCGGGGATGAAGCCGGTGCGCGAGTCAAAGTCAGATGCTTCCCCACCAGGCTCAGCAACAACGGCGCCAGGGTCCGCAAGCGCTCACCCTGCCGGCTGGTGAAGTGGGCTGTGTCCCGCTCGCGGTACAGGTTCAACATGAGCCAGTGATCGGTCACGCGATCAATGACCGAGAGCCGCTCGCTCAAACGGAAGCGGCCGTAGATGGAGCGCTGATAGTCGCCGTCCTGGATGTCAGCCGCCCGCAGTCGCAGCAGCACCGGCCCACCGCCCGCATCGGATCGCATTTGACGCGTGCCGGGATCCAACTGGTAGAAGCGCCCGCGTTCATACAACCGCCCCGCCTCCTCGGCAATGTTCAAGGGCCCCCGGCTGGCTGCACCGACCACACGTGCGCTCAGGTCAGCATTGAAGACCATGACGGAGAGGTGATCGCACGGCAACCACCCCGTGAGCGAGCGCAACAGCGCAGCGGGAAACGCATCGCCGCCGAGCGCCTCCACTACCTCGGCCAACAATGCCGGCTGCGGCACCTGCATCACCTGCCCCTCCCCCTTCGGGCTGTCATCCATTCAGATGACAGACGACATGCCAGCCCGGTGTCAATATGGCGGTACTGCCGCCAGGAGACGAACCGTGACTTTACCCTCTGCAGGAGTGCTTCGCGCCGCGAAAGTAGCCAATCAGGCCCTGGCGGACCGCACCACTGTGTTCGTTCAGGATGAATGGTATGTCGCCGGTTTCACAGAGGAATTCGGCCGGACCCTGCGCAAGCGGAAAATCCTCGGCCGCAATCTGGTGCTGTTTCGCACCGGGGCCGGAATTCCCGTGGCGCTCGACGATCGCTGCGCCCACCGGTCATTCCCGCTGTCGCGCAGCACTCTGGATGGTGACACCATTGTCTGCGGCTATCATGGCTTGCGCTATGACGCGCAGGGTAACTGCATCGAAGTGCCCTCCCAACCGAAATGTCCCCGGGGCATCGGCGTGCGTAATTTCCCTCTGGTTGAGAAAGGGCCGCTGGTGTGGATCTGGATGGGAGATCCCGATCGGGCGGACGCGCAGCGGATTCCGGATCAATCCTGGCTGGCGAGCGGTGAATGGACGCGCTCCCAAGGTTACTTTCACCTGCCGGCCAGCTACGTCAGCCTGCACGAGAACCTGATGGATCTCACTCATTTGAGTTATCTGCATGCGGCGAGCTTTGGCACCGCGGACTATGCCAAAGCGCCGTACGAGGCCACCATCGAAGATGACCGCTTCGTGTTGCATCGACGGGTCGAGCCTACGACGCTGCCGCCCGTGTGGGCGGAGCCGACGGGCATCAAAGGTAACACGGCCGCGCGAATCGTCGACTCCGAGTTCGTGTCACCCGCACTGCACGTGGTGACGGCGCGCTTTCTCGACACCCGCCTGCCCGAGCAGGAGCGGCGCGAATTCATGATCAAGACGGCTCATATACCAACACCGGAAACCCTGACGTCCACTCACTACTTCATTGTCCATGGCCGCAACTTCGCGCTGCAGGATGAATCGATGACGCGCTTCATGCACGAGCAGTTGTTCCAGGCGTTCGCCGAAGATGTCGAAGGGCTTTCGGCCATTGAAGCGGTGCTGGCGGAATTCCCCGATGAGGCGTTTGAGATATCCGTCGCCAGCGATCGCGCCTCGGTGGCGATGCGCCGGTATCTGAAGCAACGCGCCGAGGGCTTATTTGTCCGCCCTGGCTGACAATGCCTTGCGGATGGCGTCAACGGTAACCGTGGCCCGGTAATCAACAATCTTCTGTCCCCAACTGCGCGCCGCCTTCAGATCGGCAACGGATACGCCGTTGATGCTCGCCTTGCCCGCCTTCACCCGCTCCCTCCAACGCACGAGGTCGGGATCCGTGAGGACCATCTGCACTTCTACATCCGGATCGTCGTGCAGACCGTCGTCGGTACCGGCCTTCCAGACCTTCATTTCATTCTGCAGCAGCGAATCCGCGCCGTTCCAACTGTCGTAGAAGTCCTTGATGTAATACACGGTGCGGGTACCCCACTCCTGGTTGAGTTTCCCGGCCAATGCCTGCAGGATCTCCTGGCCCCCGCCGTGATCGCCCATGAGAACAATGTTCTTGAAGCCCTGCATCTGCAGGCTGCGCGCAATATCGCCAACCAGAGCTGAGTACGTTTCGTCGTGTACTCCAATGGTGCCCAGGCGTTCGTTATGAGATGCGCCGCTGTCGAACGAGCCATGGGGAACGAATGGAACTACGGGCGCGCATAGGGCATCGCCCATCTTGCGCGCAACGGCTTCACAGAGTGTCTGCGCCACGTAGTCATGTTTGCCGAGAGCTGCCCATGGGCCATTCGGCTCGATGCCGCCGGAGGTGATGATGGCGGTGGTTTTCCCCGCCGCGAGGGCATCGCGCACATCCATCCAGGTCATCCGCTCGATCCAGACTGTTGGGTTGGCAGGAAGCGGATTGGGGGCACCCACACAGTTATACGGGTTTTTCCCGCATTCGCCGCCGCCGACTGAGCGCGGATCAGACGGAGTCGGTGCCGCCTGCACGGCGGACATGACGAGCACGGCGCCGCAGGCAATCCAGGAGAGCGTGCGCATGGTTGTCAGCTCTTTTTCGGGCAGATAGCGGGATCGTCATTCATCTTTCGCAGCCAGGCAATGACGTCAGCGCGATCGCTGGGGTTATCGAATCCGGCAAAGCCCATTTTCGTTCCATTGACAAAGGCGACCGGAGAGGTGAGAAATTGATCGAGGGTCGTTTCGTCCCAGGTGAGTCCCGAAGCCTTCATTCCTTCTGAATAGTCGAAACCCGGCACACTGCCCGCAGGCCGGCCGATGACGCCGCAATGCATCGGACCCACGAAATTTTCAGCGGGCTTGTGACAGGCCTGGCACTGAGCGTACAGCTCCTTGCCGTGCACGGCGTTGCCCTTGGTGCCACCGCAGCCGCTCACCAGGATTGACGCTGCAAATACACCCAGCAGCGCGCTGCCGCGCGGCGTTGCCTTGAAAAACATGATTATTTCCCCGTATTCGACCACGCGAGCGCAGTCAGTTGCTTTTGCTCGGCGTCCGTCAATGGATTGATGTAGACCTGAACGAACCTGGCATCCAACGCGCTGGAAATGGCCGTGTTGGCACCGGTTTTCGGATCCGGATAGGCGTCGGCGAGCCGCCGCAGCGACTTGTACAAAGAGATGGCTGAAATATCGCCATTGCTCAGATGGTGGGTCGAGTCGTTGCGACAAAGTTGGTAATAGAATGTATCCACGTCCGCGTAGCCGCCCAGCATGCCCTCTGCGCTCGTGGGCGTGAGCTTCAGTTGCAAGCGCATGTCCTTGATGATCTGGGTGGTGGGCACGTCGAGATTCATCCAGGGAATCACGAGCTCCCGGATGGGCTCGGTGGTCAGCACTCCATTGACGATCTTGCCTTTCATCCGCCGGATCAGGGTTCGTCCCCAGCGCAAATCGATGTGCTGCGATCCCCCAGGGATGACCTTGTTTCCAGTCGCGTCCGTCAACAGGCGGTCCATGCCCCGGAACAGAGTGACTGTGACATCGCTATCGTTGACCAGGCTCTCCACGCCGGACAGCTCGAGCATCACCCGGTTGTAGCGCCGGTCGGCAATCGCCTTGTCTTCAAAAACGAACTCAACGCCCTGCGGCCCCCGGAACCCTTCAATACACCCGAGCGCGCGAAACAGCTGGTTGTCGATGCCGCGCTCGCCGCCGGGGCTGGTGAAATCATGCGGGCCGACCCGGCCATCGAGATTCATGCCCCGGGCCGTGGCTCCCACCGGCTCATAGAATGCAAATGAATCGGCTTTGCTGCTCGGATTCCAGGTCTGCGCCTCCTGAGCCAGTTGGGAGTCGAGCAGGGTATGGGGCTTGCCGGGTGGAAACAGGGCAGAGAACTGCCCACGCGGACCGATGTTGTAGCCTTTGGGACAGTCGGTCCTGGAGTCAGGGCTCTGATAGATGGACCAGAACAGGTGTGTCATCACATAGCCGATCCGACCGCCTTGTAGCGCCGCTGGTGGCGGCGGCACAGGATCGCCGGCCGCCTGAGCGTGGCCCACCCATCCGCACCAGGCAATCAACACCGCGTGGGTCAGTTTCTTCACCGCTCGAGCATCTCCATGCGTGTCCACATTGCTTTGAACCCGTTGCGCTCGCCGCGCCACTCGCCGACGGCGTCGCCGTAAACGTCGCCGGGACGCTTGTCGAGAGCAAAGGTGTATACCGGCCGATCCCGATAGGCCCAAACGGCCAATGCATCGCCCTGACCCGGTTTCGCTCGATGTCCGGTCGCCGGATCAACCAACATCACGCTCCAGATGCGCGATCCGCTTTTGGCATCGGGGCTGGCCGACACGTAAGGCCATCGTTCCCTGCACGCGGCAACATCTCCTCCGCCGCAGATAGCGATGCGGTACACCTGAGTGTCATCCGGATGGTCGCAACTGAGTTGATCCTGGGAATCGTCGCCACAGTTGTACACATACACAGTGTGGCCGTTCGGGTCAGCGACAACCGAGCCCGCGATCGTATCCTGTATGGTGAACCCCGGCGGGGGTGCCGGGGCGGCCTGGACCAACACGTTGGACCAACCGGGCGTGTCGCTGCCCTCCTGGCTTGCGAAAAATCGATCGGCCGCCCGCGAATAGAGTGGTTTACCGCGGAAGGCCCATTGCCGCTGACCGCGGGCACGGTCGATGAGCGTCCACTCGCCACCCGCCCTGGCAAGCTGCGGAGCCAACAGCGGCAGCCAGTCCCGGGCGCATGCCTGGTCGCAGGCTGACCGGGTCGGACTATCCCTGTTGTATGCATACACCGCCCAACCCTTGTCGGTGACGAGCATCCGGCCCGCGGGCACCCTTCTGACCGCGAAACCAGGTGGAACCTGCGACGGCGGACCGACCGGCCATCGATACGCAGGAGCGTCGGAAAAGTCCTCACCATTGGGTCGCAAAAACGTGTGCGGCGCAGTTCCATTTACGTCGCCCGGATTGTGATCCTTCGCAGACGTATAGAGTGGATGCTCGTCGTAAGCCCACTGTTGGGTGCCGTCGGTCCTGGGCAGGATGGTCCACTTTCCGACTGCTTGGGCGTTACGCTGCGCCTGCACGGGCTCCCATAGATCCGTACAGGCGGGGCGCTTTTCGAGCTCCGGAAGAACTATCCCGGCTGGGTAGGGGCTCATCAGGCCCGCTGTTTGTCGCAGGACCTTGCCGTAGCAGGTGGGCTTGCCTTTGGTCTCACCTGCGCCGTTGTTGCGCAGGGCTTTGTAGGGCCAGGCATACAGGGTATGACCCCGTGAATCGGCGAATACCGGTCCATCCGAATCGGTCGATTGGACGCGAAAGCCGGGTGGCATGGGGACCGGCACCCACGCTTCCGTATTGGGCGCCAGGAGTGTGGCAAGAATAAAAGACAACATACTCAGACCAGGATCTCGCTCACCACTTTGGAAGTATGGTTGCTCTTGTCGCCCCAGGACTCGAGGTCCACTCCCATCAGTTTCATGACAGTGAGCCCGAGCCGGGTGCCGGGACTGCCGCCGCCATCCACATGCAGGCCGGTCCGCAACCGACCCCGCGCATTGCCCGCGGTAAACATGGGGATACCATCAATTGAGTGAACTTTGGCGAACGACTGATCCGTATTCGCATACACCAGGACGTTGTCCAGCATAGTGCCCGAGCCTTCCTTGAAGTTCGCGAGGGCCTGCACGTAGTAGACCCACTCGTCCATTGCGCGGCGGGTGTACCAGGACACATGGGGTTGGCAGTGCTCGTGTTCGTCCACGGGCTCCTCGTGTGTGGCAGTATGATGCGGTTTGTCATAGCCCGTGCGGCTCGTGCCCGAAAACGCGGCTGCATAAAACATGTTGAACACACGTGTCTGATCGCAGGCGACTGCCATCAACATCAGGTCGGTCATGAGCCGATGACGCCTGGAAACGAGCTCGGCGTCCAATCCCATCGGGATTTCGGGGGGCGCCGGAACGTGCCGGCAGGCAGCGATCGGTTGCGGCTTCGTGAGTTGCAGGTCGATGCGCCGCTCCACGTCGCGAAGCCCCGTGAAATACTCGTCCAGGCGCGCCCGATCCTCGGCGCCCAGATCCGTATTCAAGGATCTGGCGTCTTCCCTGACGGCCGACAGCACGCTTTTGCGCGCCATCAATTTCGGATCGGGTGTAAAAGTCGCCGCATTGGGATCCTGGAAGCCGCTGCCGAACAGGCGCTGATAGAAGCGAGCCGGCGAAAACTCAGGCTCCAGCACCGTGTTGCCGCTCGCATAGCTGAATGAATCGCGTATGTCACCGGTTGCATTGGCCACCAGGTTGTTGAAACGGGTGGCGTTGCCGATCTGCTTCGCGACCGTCACGTCCAATGTTTCACCCGGCCGGCCATCGGGCGTCAAAGGTGCAACACCCGAACGCAGCGTGACCCAGCCGGTGTGGTGGCACAGATTGGGGGCCGCATCCTTGAAGACATTGAAGTTCGTGAACAGGTTGATGTGCTTCTGAATGGGCGCCAGCGCCTGAATCTCGGTCGGCAGATCAAACCCGGCGCCGGTCTTGCGCGGCACGAACAACTCCTTGCTCATGCCCAGGCCCCACGTCCAGGTTCCGAAGCGCAGGGGAATGGCCTCGCCCGTCGCCGCGAGCGCCGTGCCATTGTCATTGAGAAAGCAATTCAGAAACGGCAACGCCACTGAAACCGCCGCGCCGTTGAACATGCCACGCAGTAGTCGACGTCGGGTAACCATTGAGTCTGCTCCTGGTTCAGCCAGCGGGTGAGGTGCGTCCGTCGGTGCTCGCTTCCGCCACTTTCTGGGGCGTGGAACGGGAACTGCGAACATCGAGGAAGGCGTCGCTCAACGCGATGTCTTTGAGAAGCTCGGGCAAGCGGTAGCCGGCCGTTGCAAAACGCTCAGTAAAGTAGCGCAGGATCGGCTTGTCCGCCGCAATCGACACAGGGCCGCCGGTTCCATACGCATACACCCGATTGACCAGGCATCCCGGCAGTGCGGGGTGGTCGTGCACGGCCTGGGCCAGCCCTTGCGAGCTCGGATACTTCTTGCCATCGAGGAATCCGCTGGTGTCGATGGTGGCGCCATTCTCAGTGGCGCGAAACTGCCCTGCGCCATCAAAGTGCTCCAGGGCGAGGCCGATGGGATCGGTAATCTTGTGACAGCCGGCGCACGAGTTATGGGTGGCATGCGCGGTCAACCGCTCCCGCGCCGTCCGCAAGTTGGGATCGGGGTTGTCGAGCTTCGAGAAGTCCACATTCGGCGGCGGTGCCGGAACGATCTGACACAGAAACAACTCGCGCAATGCCTTGCCGCGGCGCGTGACCGAGCTGCGGGCTGGGTGAGCATGCGCGGCCAGGAAACTGACCTGCGTGAGAATACCGACTCGCGGGCTATCCTGCGGAAAGGTGTAGGGTGTCCAGCCGTCCGAAGCCGGCACTCCGTATACAGGCGCCAGATTCAAGGACATGAAAGTGTCGCGGGTGGTGAAGAGGTCGCGGTAGTCCGCGTGCCTGATGATCAGTTGATCCATCAGCACGCGCAGGGTCTGTTCGCGCGCATCGGCCAGAGTCGCGCCGGTCTCGGCCGGATACACCTGCGGATCCTTGGACAGACTGTCAAAGTCGTTGAGACTCAACATGTCATCAAAGAAGGCACGCATCCCCTGCTGCAGCCGCGGACTGCGCAGCATGGCATCAACCACAGCCGCGCGGCCCTGCGCCGTGGCGAGCTCACCCTTCTCTGCCGCTGTCAGCAGCATGTCATCGGGCGCCGAACCCCAGAGGAAGAAGCTCAAGCGGGCCGCAACGGAATACCCATCGAGCCGCCGGTGCCCGGGCCGCGCCGGATCGGGCTCGGCGCTGTCAATGATGTACAACGCCCTGGGGCTCACCAACATCGCGCTGAGCGCGGTGCTCAGTCCCGCATAGAAGTCATGGACCCGGGTTGCTGTCGTGTTGGCCTGCTCAACCAGCTGGCCGATGAGAGCGGGGTCTGCCTGCCGCCTGAACCAGAGCCGCGCGGTTTGCGCCAGGAACTGCTCCGCGCACGCCTTGTCGGCCGCACCGACGGCCGCGGGCTTGCACAGGATGAGAAAGTCGCGGTGTTGCTCATCGACCACTTTGTTGGCAATGGTGGCGCTGGCATCGGCGATCCGCGCAACGCCGTCCGCGGTGATGCCGGCGCTGGCCGCGCCTGAAGATAGCAGGCCGCCGGTGCGATGCATGGGTGGCAGCGGTGCCGGCACAGCATCCGCGATATCCTGACCGAACAGGTTGGCGACGGTCTCCGTGTACTCGCTGCCCGACATCAAACGTACACGCAGCGGCGAGCCACTGTCCTTGGGCAAAACCGCCGCCGGCTTGGAACAACCTGCCAGCAGCGACACACATGCAACGACTGATGCAGCCGCTGCGCTGAGCGCTGTGGACCTGCGTCCGACTGATTTAAGCTGATGAATCATCGGCGCGGCTCCCCTTCGGATCTGAGAATGCTGTCCACTGCGCGCTCATACCGCTCACGCAACAGACGCGAATGCAGCCACTGCTCGCAATACGATACTTCCGGCAATTTCACTATGGACTCAATGAGCTTATTGAAATCCCGCAAAGAGGTAAAACTCACGGTCGACACCACATCGAGCCGGCCTACGGTCGAGGCTATGAACTCGAGGCCGGCCTGGGCCCTGAACAGGCGCACCAGCCGATCCACGGTCCCTTCGACATTCACGCCGATTCCGAAAACCAGGTCATCCGTCATGTCGCCACGCTGCGGGATGGCCCCGATCTGCACGAGCCCCGACTCGAGGAGGCGCTGCAGGCGCGTGCGCGAGCCGCTGAGGGACAGACCGGCATTTTCCGCCAGGTCCGCGTAACTGGCCCGGCCGTCCTGCTGCAGCCGCTTGATGATGGCGATGTCGTAGTCGTCGAACGCCAACGGATCCGCGTTCGGGGCCGGTCCGGGAAAGAAGCTGCTCAGGACGCGCCGGTAGATCAGCACCTGGACGTCGGTGACGTGCGGTATGGCGCGGATCATTGCTACTTGTTGCCCCAGCTCATCCATGTCCCGGACATCGGTGTCGGCAACGACCTGGTACGCCCCCACCACAGTCGTGATCAGGGACAGCGAGTCCAGGGCCTCGAGCTTCTGCAGCACAAGACGCGGATCGCCCTTGATTCTAATGGACAGATGAGCCGAGACGCACAGGCCGAGAACCCGGGGATGAGGTGCTGCCACCACTCGCAGCTCACCGCTGTGAAACAGCGGATTCACTCGCGCAGCAACGTTGGCTCGCGTGGTCGACAACTCGCGCGCAATGTCCGCGTAGGATGCGCGTCCATTGTGTCTGAGGATTGTGATGATTTTGCGGGTCAGCGGGTCCATTGCAGGAACTCCGCGTCTTCCATGATCTCAATGAGGGTCGGCCGTGTTGCGGCAGCGGCCGTCAATAACGAATCGCGCAATTCACTCCAGCTCGTGACCCGAGCCGCCTCGCAACCGAAGCCGCGTGCCAGGGCCTGGAAATCCGGTGTGTAGATGTCGACGCCGACGGGCTCGATGTTGCGACCGAGCATGTAGCGCTTGATCTCGCCATAGCCGCGGTTGTTCCAGAGCAGCACAATGATCGGTGCGCCTGCTTCCACAGCCGACGCCAACTCGGGGAGCGTGAACTGGATGCCGCCGTCGCCAATCAGGCACACCACGGGGCGTCGGGGCTCGGCCAGGCGTGCCCCGATCGCCGCCGGCAATCCATACCCCAGCGTCCCGTAGCCGGTGGATGAGTTGAACCAGGACCGCGCCCTCGTGGCTTCATACACGTGATTGCCTGAATAAACCGGCTGCGTCGAGTCGCCAACAATAATGACCTCGGGAAGTGTTTGCTGGATGAGATCGAGAACCCGGTGTTGACCCGACCACGCAGGCGCCCAGTTCGCCTTCAGTTGCTCGCGCACCCGCAAGGCCCGCTGACTGCCGGATACCTCGCGATGGCCTGCGCCCGGCGGCAATGCTTGTAACAGTGCCTGAATGGCCAGCCGCGCGTCACTGACAATCCCCACTTCCGCCGCAAAATTGCGCTGCAACTGCCCCGCATCGATATCGATACGGATCAGCATTCCGCCCAGCCGGAAACCGCCATCAAACACAACATCGTAATCGGTTTCTCCCAACTCGGTGCCGATTGCAACCACCACATCGGCCTCGGCGGCGAGAGCACGCACTGGCGGTAACGACTGGTTCGAGCCCAGTGACAGCGGATGATCTTTCGGCACAATGCCCTTGGCGTTGATTGTGTAAGCAACAGGAGCATCCCAGACATCCGCCAGGCGGGTCGCTTCCGCCGCGGCTGCAATCGCTCCGCCTCCCAGCAGTAACAAAGGCTTGCTCGCCCGGCGCATCAGGT
>Ga0070665_100003055_pt1 | contig 18022 bp, 24 predicted proteins | sample KBSS13metaG_FD_65862 | JGI IMG/M metagenome (GOLD analysis project Ga0070665, IMG submission 65862) | Switchgrass rhizosphere microbial communities from Kellogg Biological Station, Michigan, USA - KBS S1-3 metaG | ecosystem: Host-associated > Plants > Roots > Rhizosphere > Soil ...
CGGCTACAACGATACGAAGATCACCGGCACCGCAGAGAGGCAGGCGATCACCAATGCCGTTGGCAACCGCTTCGCCAACGCTCCGAAGCACAAGGTGGGCTTCTGGACCCGCTACCAGTTGTCGTCGATTGGCACCGCGTTCGCATTTGGGGGCGAACATGTCTCGCGCCGCATCAGCCTTTCGGGTCAGACAGTGAAGCCCTACACGATCTTCGATGCCTCGATCACCAAGGGCCTCGGCTTTGCGGAGTTGCTGCTGCGCGTGGATAACATCTTCGACAAGGTCTATGCGGCATCGGGTTTCTCCGCGCAGAGTGGCCACTTCCCGGGCGAGCCGCGCACGTTCCTGGCTGAATTGCGCGTCAAGTTCTGATCGTGGCGAAGGCGCGGGGCAAGCAGGTGGGCGGCGAAAAGGGCCGCTCGCTCTGGTGGCGGGTCCACAGCTGGGCCGGGCTGAAGCTGGCGATCTTCATGACGTTCGTTCTGGCGACCGGCACGCTTGCCGTCTTCGCCCACGAGATCGATTGGCTGGTGACGCCAGCCATGCGCACATCCCCGCAGGACGGGCCGCGCGCCAGTTGGGGTGCGCTTGCGGCCGCAGCGACAAAGGCCGCGCCGCAAGGCCGGCTGCAGACGCTCTATGCGCCGATCGATCCCTGGTTCACCGCCGAAGCCTGGGTAGATATGGGGAAGGGTGCGCCTCGCCGCGTCTACATAGATCCCTGGAGCGGGGAAGTCACCGGCACGCATGGCTGGGCGAACGTCCACCGCTTCCTGCGACAGGCGCATCGCCACCTGATGCTGCCCACGAAGATCGGCATTCCGCTGGTAAGTTCGCTGGCGCTCCTGCTGCTCGCCTCGCTGGTGACCGGCATCGTCACCTACAAGAAGTGGTGGCGCGGCTACTTTCGCCTGCCCCGAGGCGGCGATGCGCGGCGGCTGAGCGGCGACCTGCACCGGCTCGGCGGGCTATGGAGCCTCTGGTTCGTCGCCCTCATCGCGCTGACGGGCATGTGGTATCTGGTGGAGACACTTGGCGGCAACGCAGCGGTGCCGAAGCTGGTGAAAGTCGAAACGGTAGTTCCCGCGCCGACCGGCGACGCCCTTGACCGGCTCATCGCGGCGGCGCGGCGCTTGCGCCCGGAATTGAACATTCGTGAGATCCGCTTCACTGAGGACAACGGCGTGGTATTGCTGGGGCAGGATCGCGCTTGGCTGGTGCGCGACCGCGCCAACGGCCTGGCGATCGATCCGGCGAACGGCCATGTGCTGACCACGCTCGACGGCGTGGACCTCGACATTCACCAGCGGATTTCGGAAATGGCCGATCCGCTGCACTTCGGCACGTTCGGCGGGCTCGCCACCAAGGTCATCTGGTTCCTGTTCGGTACTATACTGACGGGAATGGCGGTGACCGGCGTGATCATCTACGCCAAGCGTCTCGAGAAAGCCGAGCGACATCAGCGGACGGCAGGCCGGATCGCCTGGGCGGGAATGGGCGCGTGGGCCTATGTCGGGACCGCGCTGGTGATCTTGGCCCTCGTGCTGACGCCGGGTGCGATCGGCGGGGCAAGTTGAGCCCTTCAGGATCAGATACTCATTCGACGTTTCTGAAGGCAACAGCCAATGCTGACCGATGACGGCGATAGGGGCTCCTTTCCCTAATCCCACTTGCCGCAATCTACCAATGCGCGGAAAACCGGGGATTTTCCGCCATGCTCATTGGCTACTTGCGTGTATCTTCCACCGACAACCGGCAATCGATGGCCCGCGTCGGCGTCCATGCGCGGATGCCACATTACCGATATCGCGATGCCGGTGGTGGCAACGGGCAACTCGAACATGGCGATGCCCTCGATCCCTGGAGCGGAACCAGCCCTGTCGCCGGTAACGCAAGAGCGCGGTACCAGCGCGACCAGGTCCGACCTGGCCGCGATCCGGAGCGCGTCCGAAAAGGCGGGAACGACGACGACCACATCCCGGGTCAATCCGAGCGCTGCCAGAGCGGCGTCGACCGGCCCTGTGAAGGTGCCGCGACGCGATGACGCCACATGCCTGCAGGCGGCGTATTGCTCGGGCGTGATCGGAACCGCGAGCAGCGGATGCCCGGCGCGGACCGCTCCGACAAAATCGTCGCGGAAGAGCGTTTGGGTGCGGATCTCGGGCGCGGACCTACCAAGCACGCCGATCTCGAGATCGATCAGCCCCTCTCGCAGCGGGCCTGCGTCCTTTTGTGGCTTGGACCGGCCGGTGTCCGATTATTTCCGGCAGAATGTATCGGTGACCCCAAGCGGCATGTGGAGCCAGCGTTATCTGCGTTGGGCGCTCGAGGTGCTTGGCCCGGAGCGCATCATGTTCTCGAGCGATTATCCGTACCGTTTCATGCCCACAGATGGTGCGCGTCATTTCCTTGATAATGCAGGCCTGCCCGATTCGGACCGGATGGCCATCGCGCATGGCAATTGAGAACGGATGGCCTCTGGCATCCGGAGGGCATGATGTCTGGCGATGTCGGCTCAAGCGATCGAGCACGCTAGGTCCGCAGCTGCCATCGGCTACCGCCAATTCACGACCTTCAGTGGCCTTGCTGTGGACGACCGTCTGTGCCGAAAGCTGTCACAAGGTGACGGAGCTTGTCGGGATTACGGACTATATAGATCGCCGCGATGCGACCATCGCGCACGTCGAGCGCAGTCGTCTGAAGCACGTCGCCTCGATCGAAGCTGACATAGCTCGGTCGCTTTTGACCGGGCCGCGAGCAGATTTCACGTGCCGCGGGAATAAAGACCTTCCATCTCCAGTCTCTCCTTCGAATGCTCTTGAAGGATATTGTGCATGGAGACTGATGAAACGCTGCTTGGAAGGCGCCAGGCCTTGAAATGTCTGGGATGGGCCGGGACCGGCGCGCTCTATGCGCTGAATGGTGGGATCGCCACATCGCTCACGCTCGATCAAGCCGTCGCGGGTGTTTCCTCGGGGCAAAGGCAGGCAGCGACAACCGCGACCTTCACGTTCCTTCAGATCAGCGATACCCATGTCGGCTTTGCGAAGGCCGCCAATCCGGATCCGGTGGCGACACTGCGCGAAACAGTGGCGAAGATCCGGGCGCTGCCTGTTCAGCCAGATTTCCTGGTGCACACTGGTGATATCAGTCACCTCGCGAAGACCGAACAGTTCGATCTTGCGCAACAGGTGCTGGGCGAGATCGGTCTGCCGATCCATTTCGTGCCGGGCGAGCACGATCTGGTCGATGGCAACGATCCGCGGCCCTACATCGCGCGCTTTGCGCCCGAGGCGAAAGGTAACGGCTGGTATAGCTTCGATGTCAAAGGCGTGCATTTCGTCGCTCTGGTGAACGTGGTCCAGCTCGGCAGCAAAGGCATGGGTACATTGGGCGCGGAGCAGCTCGCGTGGCTCAAGGAGGATCTTGCCGGTCTCTCGTCCTCGACCCCCATTGTCGTGCTGTCGCACTTTCCGCTGTGGGCGCTTTATCCCGATTGGGGTTGGGGGACCGAGGACGGTGCCACCGCGCTCGCAATGCTCCGGCGTTTCGGCTCGGTCACCGCGCTCAATGGCCATGTGCATCAGGTCCAGCGCAAGGTCGAAGGGCACATGAGCTTTCACGCTGCCCGCTCGACCGCTTATCCGCAGCCTGCACCCGGTGTCGGACCCGGGCCCGGGCCGCTGGTCGTGCCGCCCGAACAATTGCGCTCGCAGATAGGCATTTCCACATTGCGCTTTGCCGCGAGCGACACCCCCGTCGCCATTCTCGACACCACTGTCGCCTGACCCGGAACCGCGATCATGCTCGAGCAACGATGTGCGCCAAAGGCGCGGTCCCTGCTTCTTTTCACCGCGCTTGCGGTGTTGGCAGGAAGTGCCATGGCTGAAACCGGCCCTGCACGCCCTGCGCGGCAATCCGCCGTTCATGGCGCGAAGCCGGTCGCTGCGTTTCCGGCCGGCAATGCCGTCAATGGGGCACTGCTCTATCAGTCCTGCATGGGTTGCCACTCGCTCGGCGACAACGATGTCGGCCCGCGCCATCGCGGCGTGGTCGGGCGCACGGCAGGGGCCGTACCAGACTATGCCTATTCCGCGGCGCTGCGGAAGTCCGGTCTTGTGTGGACGCCCGCCAATCTCGACAAATGGCTGACCAACCCGCAAAAGCTGGTGCCGGGGACGAAGATGTACTTCTCGGTCGCCAAGCCGCAGGATCGGGCGGATATCATTGCCTATCTTGCGCAGCAGAAGTGAGCACTAGGCAGAGCGATGACCCGCTGGCGACGATCCCCCTGGCTCGGACTGACGTTCAGCCGCGAACGGCTGCGCGACGCGGAGCATGGCCGTGCGGCCAGGTTCGCGTCGCTGATCCTGCCCCATCTCGACAGCGCGTGGCGCTACGCTCGGTTTCTCTGCCGCGATGATGGCGCCGCCGAAGATATCGTTCAGGATGCTTTCGAGCGCGCGCTCAAGGCGATCGATCAGTGCCACGGCAATCCGCGGGCGTGGCTCTTTGCCATTCTGCGCAATTGCCACCATGACGCAGCCCGTGCCGCCGCGAGGGCAGCGTCAACCGGCTCTGACGACGAACTGGCCGAACTTGCGGCACCCGATGATCCGCACATGCTCGCGGAGATGGCCGATCTGCGGCAGGTGATCGAAGCACTTCCGGAGCCGTTCCGCGAAGCCCTGGTCCTGCGCGAACTCGAGGAACTGACGTATCGCGACATTGCAGCGGTAACCGGAGCGCCGATCGGCACGGTCATGTCGCGGCTGGCGCGGGCACGCCAGATGCTCGGCTTGCTGCTGCGCGATGAGGATGCGCCGGAAAGAAAGCGGGGACAGGTATGACACAGCCTTGCCAGGATCGCGACCTTGCCTTGCAAGCGATGCTCGATGATGAGCTCGACCCGCTGGCTGCTGCCGCGCTCGAAGAACACTTGAGGGGCTGCGCGGGATGCCGCGAGGCCTTTGCAAAGGCAAAGCAACTGCGCCTCGCCCTGCGCGGCTCGCAGCTGCATGCCACTGCTCCAGACCACTTGCGCACACGGATCGCCGCGCTGGTGGGCGAGGCGGCATCGCCTGCCTGGCAGCGGCCGCGTCCGGGCTTCATGCCGTGGCTGGGCGGCGGTGCGATCGGCGCGCTTGCGGCCAGTCTCGCGCTGCTGCTGGCCGTGCCCACGGCGCCCGAGCAGACCCTTGCCGATGAAGTGATCAGCAGCCAGATCCGCTCACTTCAGAGCGGCCATCTGCTCGATGTAGAGACGTCGGATCGGCACACGGTCAAGCCCTGGTTCAATGGCCGGATCGATTTCTCGCCGCCGGTCGTCGATCTCGCCTCGCAAGGGTTTCCGCTGGTCGGGGGCAGGCTCGATGTCCTTGAAGGCCGGACGGTCGCTGCGTTGGTATTCAAGCGTCGGCTTCACACGATCAATCTGTTTATCAGGCCCCAACCGGCAGGTACGCGCGATGCGGCGCTGGCCCGCCAGGGCTACGCGATCGAGAAGTGGAGTGCAGGAGGTCTCGAATACTGGGCCGTCTCGGACATCCCCGCCAGCGAACTCAGTAACTTTCATCGCATCTTCACCGAAGAGTCTCGGAAATGATGATCTCGATCCGGCCTACTATGGCAACCGATGCCCCGCTGCTTCCCGCCATTGAGCAATCGGCGGGCGAGCTGTTTCGCACCATTCCCGAACTCGCGTGGATCGCCGATGGCGACAACATTCCGCCGCAGCGCCATCTCGAACTGATTGCAGATGGTGCCTGCTGGGTCGCTGAAGCTGGAGACGGATCATTGGCCGGCTTTCTGGCGGCACAACTTGCGGGAGATGCGCTGCACATCTGGGAACTGTCGGTCCGTAAGGGGCGGCAGCGCAAGGGTATAGGTCGAGCGCTGGTCACACAGGCAGCTGCGTTCGCGCGCGAAAAAGGCCTACAGGCCGTCACGCTGTCCACGTTCGTAGGCGTGGCGTGGAACGAGCCGATGTATCGCCGTTTAGGTTTCATGGCGCTGGCGCCCGAGGATTGCGACGAACGCCTGCAGGACATCTTGCGCGATGAGTTGGCCGCAGGATTACCTGGCGAACGGCGCTGCGCGATGCGGATGCAGCTTGCCCGAGCCGATGCCGCATGACCACCATCCGCCGCGCCGGTCCCGCCGACGGCGGCCGCGTCGTCGACATCTGGCGCGCTGCAGTCGATGCAACCCATGACTTCCTCTCTGCGGCCGACCGCAATGCGATCGATCACGAGGTACAGCACTGGCAGCCCGATCCACCACTGTGGCTCGCAGTAGACGAGCACGGCACAACGGTCGCCTTTATGCAGATCGTCGGCGCGGCGATGGAAGCCCTGTTCGTTCACCCGGCGCATCACGGGCGCGGCATTGGCCGGGCACTGGTAAACCACGCGATGTCGCTTTCGCCTGCTGCGGCCCTGACGACTATCGTCAATGAACAGAACGCACAGGCGGTCAGCTTTTATGAGCGGCTTGGCTTCCGCCGGACGGGGCGGTCCGAGGTCGACGAACAGGGTCGGCGCTATCCAGTGCTGTTTCTTCGACTGGACAAGCCGGGTCGGGCGCAGATTGCCGCGGAACCGCAGGCTGAGCACGATCTTGCGATGGCAGAGATCGACGCACTTGAGGATCATCTTTACGCACACAACCGGAAGATGACCGGGCGTGACGATGCGCGCGGCCTTGCCTTTGTCATCCGCGATGACAGCGGGCGCATCACTGCGGCGTGCGCTGGCTATAGCTGGGCGGGAAGCGCGGAGCTCAAGCAACTTTGGGTCCACGAGCACCTGCGCGGGCAGGGGCATGGCCGTACGTTGCTGGCCGCGTTCACCGACGAAGCGAAGCGCCGCGGCGTACGACAGGTCTTTGTCGCCAGTTACAGCTTTCAGGCCCCGCAGTTCTATGAGCGAGCCGGTTTCGAGCGGGTGGCAGAGATTGCGGATTGGCCTTCTGGCCACGCCAATATCCTGCTGCGAAAAGTGCTTCTGCCATAAGGCATTACGCAGCGCTTCGCACGAAACGGGCTGCGCTTTTCGTCAACCTGCTGAAACTTCTGATGAACTTCGCGCGAATAGGGTGGCACCCACCAATGGCTGGAGCCGCCTTCCATGATTTTGCCTTCCCTCGCGCGGCGCGGTGTGCTGCTTTCCATCCTTTCTGCAACCTCGTGGCTTGAAACCGCAGCCGGGCGCTACAGCGGCATTGCTGCCATCGCGGATGCCGCGCTGGACTTCAGTGCGGAGGCCATGGGCATCGACCTGCCGCCCCAGCAGCGGCACGCGCTTGTCGCGGTCTACGGCAGGCTTCCGGCCTGGCCGGACACGGCGGCAACGCTCGAGGCTCTGGCCACGTCCGGCCTACGCCTTGCCTTCCTGTCCAACCTTGGCGCTGACATGCTTCCGAGCAACATGCGCGCCAACGGGCTTGATCAGTGGATGGACGCGCCGCTGAGCACGGATCAGGTCCGTGCATTCAAGCCCTCGCCGCACGCCTATGCCGTTGGTTCTTCCGTGGCGGCGGAACGGTCGCACCGGGAGGCGCGAGCGCGATACGCGCGGCGTGATGCAATCCTTGTGCCCTCAACATGTCGGCGAACAGGTCACGCCATTCACGAAAGGCCAGCCGGATGGGGTTGGGCTCGGGCATACGGCCCTTGAGCCCGAACTCCACGGGTTCCTTGGCACGTTCGGCGCGGAAGGTCCCGAACAGCCGGTCGAAGACAATGATCACGCCGCCATAATTGCTGTCGAGATAGGCTTCGTTGCGGCCATGATGCGCCCGGTGATGCGAAGGCGTGTTGAGCAGCCATTCGAGCGGGCCGAACCACAGCTTCGCCTCGGTGTGCAGGAAGAATTGGTAGCGCAGGTCGAGCGCCAGGAGCAGCGCCACGAGTCTGGGATCGAAGCCCATGAGGATCAGCGGCGCGTAGAACAGCCAACCGGCGGACAGGAGGTTGGTCCAACCCAGCCGCAGCGAGGACAGCAATGTCATCTCTTCGGGCGAATGATGGACAGCATGCGTCGCCCAGAGCCAGCGCACGCGATGGCTGGCACGATGGAACCAGTAATAGGCGAATTCGACCGCGACGAACCCTGCAACCCAGGTTTTCCAGTCGTCGAGCGGCAGATGGACAGGCGCGACCTTCCAGGCCGCTGCAAACACGGCGCCGATCAGCAGGCCGTTGAGAAGCGCGGCGGGGATATTGCCGGCGGCAAGACCCAGCGTCGTCATCGCGGTTCGCGTGTCGTAGCCGCGACCGCCACGGACGCGCCAAACGACCTCGAGCAGCACCAGGGCGACGACGAGCGCCAGCCAGCCTGGGGAACGCGTGAGCAGGTTTTCCATCTCACAGTCCTCGAGGCATCGTCTGCGCCTTCGCGCGGAACGCGGCCAGTTCGGCCTGATCGACATAGCCGTTGTGATCGGTGTCGGCCGTGTCGAACATCGTGGTCGGCGCATTCGTCATCTCGGCCCGCGTCACCGCGCCGTCATGATTGAAGTCCGCTGCCGCGACCATCGCGTCGATCTTCGCCTTCACCGCTGGTATGTGCGCAGCGCGCGGGAAATCGGCAGCACTCACCACGCCGTCGCCATTGCGGTCGAGCTGGGCGAAATGGGCGTTGCGTGCAGCGACGAACTCCGCCCGGCTGATGCGGCCGTCATGGTCGGTATCGGCGCCGGCAAACAGGTCAGCCATCCGGCCGCCCATTTGCGCATGGGCGGCGACCGGCACGAGAAGCACCGCAACGACCGGGATCATATATCTTTTCATGATGCTGTCCTTGAAATGCCGGCCCGCTGCGAGGCGGTGGCGGGCCGGCAGCGCCCCTCACAGGGGGCTTTGAACGCTGCGAGCAGCCTATTGCGGTCCGGTCGAGCCCGAGACGGTTGCGCTGCTGCCGGCGGGGCCGGTGACGGTCGAGTTGAAGCTGCGGCCGCCGTTTGGATTGGCGATCGCGCTGGTCGAGCGGCCCCAGGTCGTGCCGTTGTTGGTGGTATGCGTGGCGCCGCCCGAATAGACGCCGTTCGACCAGCTGCCGCCGCGCGTCGTCGTCAAGCCCCGGCCGCCGTTGGTCTGAACGCTCCGGGTGGCAGCGACGCTGCTGGGCTGGCGATTGATACTGCGGAAGGCGTTCAAGCCGCGACCGCCTGAACCCTGAACCGAAAGATGCCCGCCGCGCGCCTGTGCGTCGGCGGCTGAGGTCCCGGCTGCGATCAGGAAAGTGCTGGCCGCGATCGTGAGGAAAGTCTTCATGTCGATACTCCTTGTACGAGGCGGACGGGGGCTGTCCGACGCCACGCAATCTGAAGACCGGGTGTAAGCCGCAGATGAGCGGCACATGAGCGTATGTGAAGAAATGTAAGCGGGACCGATCGCCGCTTTTCCTCGCGCCCGCGCGCAAGCATGGTGGCGAGCATGGACAGCCTGACCGTCATCGCCATCGTGGAAGACGATCCCGAGATCGGCCCGCTCGTTGCCGGCCTGCTGCGCCGTGAAGGGTTCGAGGCCGAACTCTGCCCGGCCGGCGACGCCTTCGATCGCCTGCGGGCGCGCAGGCGCATCGATCTCGTCGTGCTAGATGTCATGTTGCCGGGCGAGGACGGTCTTTCCATCTGCCGCAGGCTGCGCGCCGAAGGCGAGATACCGGTGCTGATGGTCACCGCGCGCGGCGATGATATCGACCGCATCGTCGGCCTGGAGATCGGCGCGGACGACTATCTTCCCAAACCGTTCAATCCGCGCGAGCTGGTCGCGCGGGTTCGAGCGATTCTGCGGCGCACGCGCGATCGGCACCGCGTGACGCCCGGACCGGTTCTTGAAGAGCGTTGGCGCTTCCAGGGTTTCGTCATGGATATGAACCGGCGGAGCTTGGTGGACCCTGCCGACGCCGAGATCGACCTGACCGGCGGCGAATTTGATCTACTCGCGGCCTTCGTCCGTCACCCGCAGCGTGTGCTGTCACGCGACCAACTGCTCGATTGGACTCGAGGGCGCGATGCCCAGCCGTTCGACCGCGCGATCGACGTCCAGGTGGGCAAGCTGCGCCGCAAGCTCGAAACCCATCCGGCGGGTGACGGACTGATCAAGACGGTGCGCGGCGGCGGCTATTGCCTTGCCGCCCATGTCGAGGGGAACTGAACGCCATGCAGCGTGGCACGCTTGCTTTGCGGATCACCGTCATCCTGGTCGGCAGCTTCGTCCTGCTGCAGCTTGTGGTGTTCGCGCTGACCAGCCAAGCCGGCCCCGCGCCGCGCTCGGGCGTCGCCAGCCTGCCCAGCGTGGACCAGATGCGCGCCATGGTCGATCTGATCGAGGCGGCGCCGTCTGCGCAGCGTGTTGCTGACGTCACGGCGTTCGATGGCGCGCTTTATCACGTTCGCGTTGAGCGTGGTCCGCTCCCGCCATCGGTCGAAAGCGCCCAAGGCATGAGCATTGGCCGTATCTACAGCAGCGGGATGCTTGGGCGTCGTCTTTCCGTGACGGGCCGCGTCGTGCGGTTCCCCAGGCTCGCCCGCCTCAACCCATGGCCGGGATGGATTTCCAACCCCTTGGCCGTGCATGTCGCGTTGTCGGGCAATAGTCCCACCATGCTGTCCATCGAAAGCCAGCCGTCCGAACCGGTCCTCGTCGTACTGCGCCAACGTGCAGCCCTGCTGGGTCTCGGCGGCATCGCCGCGCTGGTGGCGCTCGCCTTTGCTGTTCGCGCCACCACCCGCCCGATCGTGCGCCTTGCCCGAGACATTCGAACGTATCGCGGCGAGCCGGCTTCTCCCGATCTTGTGGCCGTGGGATCGCCCGAGCTGCGCGATCTCGCTCAGGCCTATAACGAAATGAAGGGCCGTATTGCCGAACTGATCGCCGAACGCACCCGCGTCTTGGCGGCGATCGCGCACGACATGCGGACGTACATCACGCGGATCCGTCTGCGCGCCGAGTTCATCGACGATGTAGGGCAGCGGGAGCGGGCTGTCCGTGACCTCGACGAGATGGCAGCGCTGCTCGACGACACGCTACTCCTGGCGCGCGCCGAGGCTAGGGTGGACAAAAGCAGGCGGCGCCTAGACCTCGCCGCCGAGCTTCGCCGCATGGTCGAGATCCGACGGGAGATGGGCGACACGGTCTCGCTCTCGCTCGCGGTCGAGCAGGCGCCTGTCGTCGCGGCCCCGCTCGCGATTCGCCGGATCCTGTCCAACTTGGTCGACAATGCCCTGCGACATGGGACACAGGTCGTTCTGACGCTCTGTGAAGATGACGGTCGCTGGCGGATCGACGTCAAGGACGATGGCCCCGGTGTTCCCGACGACAGGCTGGGCTCATTGGGCGAGCCGTTCGGCCGGATCGATCCTTCGCGGGACCGCAGTGCCGGCGGGGGTGCCGGGCTTGGGCTTGCGATCGTCCGGGCGCTGGTCGCGGCGGAAGAAGGCAAGATTTCGTTCGCCAACCGCAGCGATGGGGGCTTCGTGGTCAGCATTTGGATAATGCCGCCCACGTCGGGGGCGTCCATGTGAGGTGGGGTTGTTCGGGAATATGATGCGGTAACGCCCCCAATCTCTGCTCCAACAATTCCCAGAGTCTCATTGCACAAGCATTGCCAGCACGACCAATGCGGGTTCGCCATTGGCTGAGATCTGGAGAAGATACCGGCCTGGCTCGAGGGTAAAATCGACCATCTTGCGGATGCCTGTGCAATCCGGCCCATGACCATGCGCAATGGCGCGCAGCGATCCATCCTTGCCGATCACATCCAGCCATGCCGGCGAGCCCAGCGCAATTCGGTAGGTGCCCGCCTTGGCAACGTCGAAGCGCAGCAGGCCGCCATAGCTGACCGACCCGCCAGGTTTTTCGGGGCGCTGGGCATAGTGCACGTCTGGCGTGGCGGACAAGGTGACCTGCGCGGCAGCGCCGAGCGTCAACATCGCGGGAGAGGCCGCCTCGCGCCCCGCGATCAGCGCGCTGGGCCGGTTCCACGTGGCATAGGCGCCAGTTGCGGCAGCCGGCGCGGCGCAAGCCGGGGCGGATGCCATTTGCGCAGCGGCGGGCGAGGAAAGCGCCACGAGCACCAGGCTGGAAGCCAACAACGTTCTCGTCGTGGTGTCTGCGCGCATTCCAGTCTCCAATCATTGCAAACTATATTTCACGGAATATAGCAGTGCCAGAAAACCACAAGCCTTCGATCTGGGCGCCGATGAGGGAAATTCCATGCGTTTGACAAGACTTCTGCCTGCGCTGCTGGCATCGACGCTTGCCATGCCGGCTTATGCACAAGAGCAGCCCGCCAGTTTCGCGCTGGGGCAGATCGTTGTGACCGGCCAGCCAGCCAAGGGCATCGAGATCACCAGCCAAACGCTCGACGCGAAGGCCATCGACACCTTCAGTCGCGTGACGCTCGATGATGCGGTGGCGTTGGTGCCGGGCGTGTCGGCGGGCAACAGCGGGGGCAGCCGCAACGAGCGGCTGATTTTCGTACGCGGCTTTAACCGCTTTCAAGTGCCGCTGACGGTGGATGGCATCCGCGTCTATCTTCCGGCGGACAACCGGCTCGATTTCGGCCGCTTCCTCACCAACGACATTGCCGAAGTTCAGATCGCCAAGGGCTATGTGTCGGTCCTGAACGGGCCGGACGGCATGGGCGGCGCGATCAATCTGGTTACCGCCAAGCCCACGAAGCCGCTGGAAGCGAAACTGGGCGCGACACTGAACCTGGGGCGGCGAGGGGAATATGCCGGTTACACCACCAACGCCCTGATCGGCACGCGTCACGACAAATGGTATGCACAAGCCTCCTTCGCCCGCAATTTCATTGGCCACTGGGATTTGCCCGGAAGCTATGTCGGCACGGCCAATCAGGCGGCCGGTCGCCGCGATTTCTCGCGCAGCGCCGATTGGCGGGTGAACGTGAAGGCGGGCTTCACGCCCAACGGGACCGACGAATATGCCATCAGCTATACGCGGCAGGAAGGCGAGAAAGGCGCGCCGCTGCATGTGGCCGATCCGATCTCGGCCCAGCGGTTCTGGAACTGGCCTGCGTGGAACACGGACAGTCTCTACCTTCTGTCCACCACCGCACTGGACGATATGGCCACTCTCAAGACGCGATTTTACCGCAACACCTTCTACAACCTGCTGCGGGCCTTCGACAACCGCAACGAGAACACCCAGACTCTGGGCCGCGCGTTCAACAGCCCCTATTGGGACGAAGCTCTGGGCGGGTCTGCCGAACTGACGCTTCGCCCCTCGGCACGGGAACGGTTATCGGTTTCGGCGCAGATGCGGTCTGACCGGCACAAGGAGGCGCAAACCAGCTTTCCGAGCGGTGCCACGGAACCCTTGCAGACCGATCTTGAGAACACATACAGCCTCGCCGTCGAAAACGAATATCATGTCACGCCAGCTCTCACGCTGACCATGGGCACAGGCTACGATTGGCGCGATCTCAAGCGCGCCGAGGAATATGGCGCACCACTGGGGACGTCTGGGGCCAGCGTGCTGTATAACTACCCCATGCGCAACAGCAGCGCGTGGAGCGGGCAGGGGCGTCTGGACTGGGCTGCCAGCGAAATCACACACCTGCATGTCAGCCTGTCCTCGCGCAGTCGCTTCCCCACCATCTTTGAACGCTTCAGCCAGCGGTTCGGAACCTCGATCCCCAATCCCTCGCTGGCCCCGGAAAGGGCGCGCCAGATCGAGCTCGGCGGATCGACGAAGGTAGGCGCCATCAGCCTTGAAGGTGCGGCCTTCCACGCCTTGGTCACCAATGCGATCGTTTCGGAAAATGTGCTGGGATACGCCTGCACAGCCAGCACTGCGCCCGGTTCCTGCGCGCAGACGGTGATGACCCAGTCGCGCAATGTCTCGCGCGGTAAATTCTATGGGATTGAACTCAGCGCGCAGGCGGCCTTGCTCAAGACACTGAGTGTGGGCGCCAATTACACCTGGCTGCATCGCGATCTGGTTGATCCGGGCAACGCGGCTTTCCGCCCCACCGATGTGCCGACCCACAAGGCATTCGTCTATGCCGATTGGAATGCCCTGCCGCGCCTGCATCTGATCCCCAGCGCGGACATTGCTTCCAGTCGCTGGACCGTTACCAGCGCAGCCCCGATCACATATTACCGCACGGGCGCCTATGTGAATGCAGCGCTGAAGGCGGAATACGAAGTGCGCAAAGGGGTCGGCATCAGCGCATCGGTGCGCAACCTGTTGGATGACAAATATCAGTTGGTCGATGGCTTTCCTGAAGCCGGCCGATCCTATCAGCTGGCGCTGAAAGCCGCATATTGATGCCGGTGGGTTGGCGTTGCCTGCGCCAACCCGCTGCCACTCCCGGCTTGCAGCCAATTTTGAGGACTTGTGCCCCTAGCGGCATAGCCTGAAACTCTTCGCTGTTTGCCGATTTGGGCCTGTTGAACCAAAGGCCGGTTCCGAGCGCGGGATGAGCGGCTTGGAATGCCCGAAATCGGGGCGCTTCCCCCACCGATCACCAAGGTGTTCCATCCTTGCGGGTAAACTGCCACTGGCCATCTCGCCATAGTGCGACCAGATCATCCTCGGGATATTCGCCCTCGTCTGCGGGGTTGCGGTCGCCGACTTCCAGGTAATGCACATCGCTGTCGGTGCGATTGACCAGATGATGTGCAAGGCCTTTGGCCGGAAAGCCCACGCACATGCCGGGGGCCAGTTCGGTTTCCCCTTCATTCGTGCGCAAGGTGGGGTTGCCGGACAGGATGTAGATGAACTCCTCCTGCTGGCTATGCCGGTGGAGCAAGGCCGACTGTACCTGCGGCGGCAGGATGGTGAGATTGACCCCGAAGCGTGTCAGGCCAAAGGCATCGCCCAGCTGGCGCTTGATGCGCCCTGCCACACGTGCGGCAAATTCCGGCGGATAGTTCGATGGCTTTTGGCGCGGGGCAATAGCCATGGCCTCGCAGGGTGCTGGTTCAGACATCGACATCTCTTTCAATGGCATCGTGGCAAACGATACAGAGCTTGTGGCCATCCGGATCACGGAAATAGGCGCCATAGTAATGGGTATGGTATTGCGGGCGCAGTCCCGGCGGGCCCTCGCATGAAGCGCCTGCCGCCAAAGCCATGGCATAAACCTGCTCGACCGTATCGCGATCCTTGGCCAGCAGGGCGACCATCTGCCCGTTGCCAGCATCGGCCATGCCGCCATCAAACGGAGGCCCCAACACGAAGAGCGGGCGACTGGCTCCAGCCGGTTTCCAGATTGCCAGATGGGGCAGGTGCGGCGAGACGCGCACTTGCCAGCCCAAAGCGGCCATGATTGGCGCATAGAAAGCGCGGGCGCGTTCGCTATCGTTGGTGCCAAGGAATGTGTGCGATAGCATGGTTGCCTCCTTCGCGTTCAGAGAACGCCGGTCTCGATCTGCGTCAGATAATGGAAGTCGGGTGCGCGAACGCCAGCCTGCCGCCTGATCTCGACCAGTTCCGCCGATTCAAAAAAGGTCCGTGCCGCTGCCAGCGACGACCAGCGCGAGAAATGCACCACCTTGTTGGCATTATCGTCAAAAGCCAGCAGGCGATATTCGATCTCGCCCGCATCGCGGCGCAGGGCGGCCGCATCGTCAAACACCGCTTTCCAATGGACGTAATCGGCAACCTCGTGGATAATCAGAACATGGTCGGTCATGCGGAAACTCCAGACGGCAGAAGATCAAAGGCAAAGCCCAGCCACATCGCCGCCAGCACCGCGCAAGACGCGATATACACCCGCGCGCGCAGGCGAATGGGGTGGGCGCCGATGTGCACATGGCTGTGCCACGCCCGCAGTCCGACATAGGCCCAGCCCAGCGCCACCTGCATCGGCGAGGCATGGCCGGTGAGCATCAACAGCGGCACCAGCGCGAAATAGAGCACCGGCACTCGAACAGATTGGTCAGATTATGCGCCGGTCGCTCGACAGGGCGGAAATAGCGCGCGACCGCCGCGTCATCCGCAAAATCGGCAGAGCGGGGTGGATGCTCGCCAATATGTAGAAATCTGCGCCGCAGCAGCGTGAGCCAAACGGTAAAAATCAATAGTGCGAGGCCAAAGGTGGGCCATAGGATGGCCATATCCGAATGCATGAGGCCTCCGCTTGAGTCCATATTTTGTATCTAGCTATAGGGCTGGATATGTTTTTGCAACCCAGATAATATCCACCTATGCCTACACCGCCGTCACGCCGCGCCTCGCCCGTCCACATCAGCCGTTGCACCTTGGCCGCCAGCTTTGATTTTCTGGGCGATCGCTGGTCGCTGCTGATCTTGCGCAGCGCGCTTTTCGGCCTGCGCCGCTATGACGATTTCCAAAAGGAACTGGGCATTCCCCGCACCGTACTGGCGGCGCGTCTCAAGCGACTGGTGGCGGCGGGCCTGATGATTCCGGCGGAATACAGGGAGGACGGGAGCCGCCCCCGCAAGGAATATGTCCTGACCACCATGGGCGAGGCTCTGCGCCTGCCCTTTCTGGCCATGCGCCAATGGTCGGATCAATGGGTGGGCGCAGGGAGCACTCCGCCGTTCCGGATTGCTCGCCGTTCAGATGGAGCCAGCGTTCACATCGCCTATGTTGACGACAAAGGCCAGCCGGTGCCCGAAGAAGATCTGGTCGCCCATTTTGCCGATTGGGCGCCGCTTCCGATTAAGCGGGAGGCATGAAAGGGGGCTGATGCATTGATCTGACTCCCTACTTTTTACGTGAATGTATGGCAACTTTCCGTCAGCTGATCTGCAAGCCGGAATGCCACGTTTGGCGGCGGCAGCGGCCATCGGGCCTTTCTCACAAACGAACGCGAGCGAGAAGGTCTGGGCTTTCTCGTTGGGACGCTGAAACGGGAATGGACCACTACTGCATTATCAGGCCACCATCGACGGCATATTGGCTGCCGGTGACGTAGGACGCGTCGTCCGAGAGGAGGAATAGCGCAACGGCCGCTGCTTCTTCGGGAGTACCCGCGCGGCCGAGCGGCACCTGACCGATGACGAAATCCTCGAATCCGCTCTTGGCATCATCCGGCAGGAAGTGTCGGAAGTTCGTGTCGATCGGTCCGGGCACGATGACGTTCACCCGAATGGCTCGCGGGGCGAGCGCCGTTGCCCAAGACCTCGCCATTGCGACAAGTGCGCCCTTGGTCGCGGCGTACAGGCCTGTCGCCGCCGCCCCTTCATAAGTGGACGACGACGATGTGACGACGACCGACGCCCCATTCTTCAGGTGATCGGATAGCGCGGCGAGTTGCAGCATCGGTCCCCGAACATTTGCGGCCATCATGCGGTCAAAGGAGTCGGCATCGACCTCTTCCGGTGCGCCGAGAGCGGCATAGCCGGCGTTCAGCCACAATCCATCAAGCCCACCGGCCCTGGTCGCCGCCTCGACCAGTAACGCAACGCTGGAAGGATTGCCGGCGTCACTCGCGAGGACATGGCCCCGATCGCCGAGCGCGTGTTGCGTGCTGCTGATCCGATCCGGGTTCAGCCCCGTGGCGATGACGGTTCCACCTTCCGCGACGATACGTTTCGCTCCGGCAAGACCCATGCCGCTCGTTCCGCCGGTTATGAGGACGCGCTTATTATCGAACCTTGCCATGAAGCGAATTTAGCAAACAACTTCGTGATCTGCATCCGCTGTCTCGATAGCCAATCTTCCAGCGTTTTCCCGTGCTCTTTGATAGCTCACTCATCCGCGCACGATGCAGCGAAACCCTATGTGGCTTGTCGAGGAGTCGACAGCCTGGGGATGCCGAGCCGCCGGGCGATAGCGCTGGCAGTAGTTTTCCGCGCAGAGATGCGATCCGCCCTTGATGACTTTGCGGGGGATCTTCGCATCGGATTCGGGGGCGAAACTGTCGTGTTTGCGCCCGCCACGGGGGTTGCTCGCCACACAGCAACTGCGTGGCGCAGCCCCTTCGCCATACCAGTCCGATGTCCATTCCCAGACGTTCCCGATCATGTCGAACAGGCCGAAATCATTGGCCGGAAAGAACCCGACTGGCGATGTTC
>Ga0070665_100003056_pt1 | contig 18020 bp, 15 predicted proteins | sample KBSS13metaG_FD_65862 | JGI IMG/M metagenome (GOLD analysis project Ga0070665, IMG submission 65862) | Switchgrass rhizosphere microbial communities from Kellogg Biological Station, Michigan, USA - KBS S1-3 metaG | ecosystem: Host-associated > Plants > Roots > Rhizosphere > Soil ...
GAGCGCGGCGGCGTCTACGCGACCGCGAACATGCGCGGCGGCGGCGAGTACGGCGAAGCCTGGCACGAAGCGGGCATGTTCGAGAAGAAGCAGCACGTGTTCGACGACTTCGTGGCCGCCGCCGAGTATCTCGTGCGCGAGCGCTACGCCTCGCCGCAGACCCTGGGCATCATGGGCGGATCGAACGGCGGGCTCCTGGTCGGCGCGGTGGAGCAGCAGCGGCCCGAGCTGTTCGCGGTCGCGCTTCCGGCGGTGGGCGTGATGGACATGCTGCGGTACCACAAGTTCACCGGCGGTGCGGCCTGGGCGACCGAGTACGGCTCGTCGGAGCAGGCCAAAGACTTCGCCTACCTCTATAAGTACTCGCCGCTGCACAATGTGAAGGCGGGCACCTGCTATCCGGCCACGCTCGTCACCACCGCGGATCACGACGACCGGGTCGTCCCCAGCCACTCGTTCAAGTTCACGGCGACGATGCAGCCGGCGCAGGGGTGCGGCAAGCCGGTGCTGATTCGCGTCGAGACGCAGGGATCGCACGGTTATCGACCGACCGACAAGCGCATCGCGGAACTGGCGGACGAGTGGGCGTTCGCGCTGGCGAACATGCACGCGACACGTTAGAATTCGCGCCATCATGCGAGACGCGGCGCGCCTGTTTCTCGATCGCCGGATGACGCGCCGAGGCTTCGTGTCCCGCCTCACGCAGGCGGGCGTGGCGGCCAGCGCCGCGGCCAGTCTCTCGACCTCGCTCGACGCACGGCAACTGCCGCCAGCTCCAGGCAGGCCCGCGGGCCGGATTCTTCACGACGCCACCGGTGGCGAAGTGATGGCCGAGTTCCTGATCGACTGGAACGTGCCGTACGTCTTCGGCCTGGCTGGATCCGAAGAGGTCGGCTTCCTCGACGCGCTGGTCGATCGCGTCAAGCTGCAGTATGTGCAGGGTCTTCACGAAAGCTCGGTCATGGCGATGGCCGACGGCTACGCCCGGGCGTCCGGCCAGACGGCGTTCGTCCAGGTGCACTCGGACGCCGGCACCGCGTACGCGCTGGGACAGATCGCCAACGCCTTCCGCGACCGGGTCCCGGTCGTGATCACCGCCGGTGGACAGTCGACGGCCGCGCGCGGCCAGAACGTGTTCCTCGAGGCGCCGAACCTGGCGCAACTGCCGCGCGACTACACCCGCTGGACCTGGGACGTGCTCAACGCCGACACCATCCCGGAGGTGCTGCGACGCGCGTTTCTCTTCGCGCGGGTGCCGCCGGGCGGGCCGACCTTCGTCACGTTCTCGAAGGACCTCTGGGAACAGCGGATCAAGCGCGCCGAGATCCTCCCGCGAGCGCGCTCCGAGCCCGATGCGGCGCTGCACCCCGATCCGGACGCCGTCAGGCGGACGGCGGATCTGCTGGCCGCCGCGCGATTCCCCGTGATCGTCGCCGGCCGCGAGATCAACGCCTATGGCGGCGCCGACGACCTTCGACAGATCGCGGAGCTGCTCGGCGCCCCGGTCTGCAGCGACCTGTTCGCCAGCCATAGCCCGCTGACGTTTCCGACGTTCCATCCCCAGTACGCCGGCTTCTTCGCGGAAGACGAGGCCTCGCCCAGGGGCTATGACGTGTTCTGGAGCGTCGGCGGCACGATGTTCACCGCGGCCGGCGCGACCGCAGAGCCGATCGTGCCGCGCGGGGTCGCGGTGATCCATACGACCGTCGACCCCACCGAGCTGGGACGGACCTATCCAGTCGATGTCCCGATGATGGCGCGCACCGATCTGTCGGTGAAGGCGGTGCTGGAGGAGTTGCGCCGGCGGCCGCTCTCCGCCACCACGATCGCCGACCGCCGCAGCGCCGTCGAGCGCGGCGCGAGCGCCAGGCGCCGGGCGCTCGACGACCAGGCGCGTCGAGTGTGGGACAGCACGCCGATCGCGATCGAGCGCCTGGCGACGGAACTGAATCGGCTGATGGATCCGGGCGCGATCGTCGTCACCGAGTTGATCAGTGAGGAGCAGGTCGCGGACGCTTATTTCGATTTGAACCGCGGCGCAAGCGGCCGCCGCCACTTCACTACGGCCGGCGGGTGCCTGGGCTGGGGCGTGCCCAACGCCATCGGCGCGAAGATCGCGCAGCCCGATCGGCAGGTTGTCGCCCTGGTCGGCGACGGTAGCTTTCAGTTCGGCGTGCAGGCGCTGTGGACCGCCGTCCGCTACGAGGTCCCGATCGCGGTCGTGATCTGGAACAACGGCGCGTACCAGGCCAACCGTAAGTTCCTGCATCAGTACGGCGGACGCGCCGCCGCGACCGGCCGCTATCCGGGGTGCTCGCTCGATCATCCAGCCATCGATCACGCCGCGATCAGCAAGGCGTACGGGGTGGAAGCCGAGCGCGTCGAGGATCCCGCCAGGCTGGGCGCGGCGCTGGAGCGCTGCTTCAAGACTGCGGCGGCCGGACGTCCGTACGTCGTCGACGTCAAGATCGCGCGGCGCTACGGCGGCGCCGATTCCACCTGGTTCGATTTCTTTTCCATTGCTCGCGGAATCACGAGGCAGACCTAACCATGCAGAGACGGACATTTCTCGCGACCGGCAGCCTGGCGGCAATCGGGTTCGGGGTCGGGTGCAGCACGAACCCGAAGCCGAACGGCACGGCGCGGCGGCCGCCGGTCAGCCTCGCGCCAGTCAAGGCGTCGTGGGATCGGATCATCCGCACAACCGTCGGCCTGCGCCCGCATCGCGACGCCGGTTTCGTGCTCAAGCCCGACAAGCTGGGCGACAAGCTGCTGGTCCACAACTACGGCCACGGCGGCGCGGGTATGTCGCTGGCGTGGGGCACCGGGCTGATGGCGGCGGAGTTCGCGACCGAGCATCAGTCGCGGCAGGCGGCGGTGATCGGCTGCGGATCGGTCGGCCTGACCTGCGCGCGGCAACTGCAGCGCCGCGGCTTCGACGTGACGATCTACGCGCTCGCCGTGCCGCCCAACGTGACGTCGAACATGTCGCTCGCCGGCTTCACGCCGGAGTCGGGCCTCGTGCTTCCTGAGAAACGGACGCCGGAATGGGACGCGCAGTACCGGCGCGCCGCCGACATCTCGTACCGCCAGCTGCAGCTGCTCGCCGGCCCGCACTTCGGCGTGTCGTGGCTCGACAACTACTCGCTGGTCGAGGAACTGCGTCCGCCGAATCCGGGTACGCCCGAGCGCCCGAGCCTGATGACGGGGCTGGCGGTGGGGCAGGACGTGCTCGGTCCCGGCGAGCATCCGTTCGCGACCAAGTACGCGCTCCGCTCGCCGCAGATCCGGATCGAGCCGAACATCTATCTCGACAACCTGGTGCGCGACTTCCAGCTCTGGGGCGGCCACATCGTCATCCGCAAGTTCGACTCGCCGCGCGAGCTGGCGGCGCTGCGCGAGCCGATCGTGATCAACTGCACCGGGCTGGGCGCGAAGGACCTGTTCGGCGACCAGGAGCTGCTGCCGCTCAAAGGGCAGCTGACGGTGATGACGCCGCAGCCCGAGGTGAACTACCACACCAACGGCGGCGTCCCTCCGGTGCCAGGCGCGAGCCTCGGGATTCACATGATGGCGCGTAATGACGGCATCGTTCTCGGCGGCACCTCGCAGCGCGGCATCTGGACGCTCGAGCCGGACGAAGCCGAACGCAAGCGCGTCGTCGACTCGCACATCGCGGTGTTCGGCGCGATGAAGGGCGTGAGGACGTAGTCAGTGGGTGTTGGCTGGCGTGGTTGATCGCCTGAGCGGAATAACTGCTGTGTTAAAATAAGGCACAAGTTGGCTACCTGTCCCAAGTGCATGGGGGCTCTGACCGACCATCATCGGTGCCCTCGCGGTCCCCTGCATCGCCTCACGGACGCGCTCACAACTTTCGCTATCGGTGCGCTCATCGGAACCGCGGTGTTGTATTTCGTGTTCGACGAGCACCCGGTTCCGGCGCTGGTGCTGGCTGCGGCCGCTCTCGGCGCCGTGCTGACGTCCGCGGTCCGGCAGGCCGTGACCGGCCGACCGTAACGGGCTGAGCGCACTAGCTGCAGTACTTCTTCACGACATCCATCAGCACGTCGACATTCAGCGGCTTGGCGAGCGTTGCGACCGCCCCCATGGCTTCCGCCATCTTCTCGAGATCGGCGGCACCCGACATCACGGCGATCGGTACATTCGCGACGGTGGGATCGCCAAGTTGCGCTCGCCGAAATTCGTTGCCTCCCAGCCGCGGCATCTTGAGATCGAGCAGCACCAGGCACGGCGCGTCCGGCGCGCGGTGGCGAACGGTGCGCAGCAGATGGAGCGCCTCGAGGCCGTCGGCGGCCCCCACGGCATAGAAACCCTCCGTCGCGAGCAGTTCCCGGATCATCTCCCGGGTCTCCAGATCGTCTTCGACGATGAGCACGTTGCCTGGGGGCGGTGGCATCCGGCTCAGTTATATCAAGTCCCGTACCGCCACGAAGATCTGAATTTCAGCTGAACTGGCGCGGCGGCGGCGATTCGTGTCATGTTTCTACGCACATGCCAGCTGAGCCTGCACCCATTTCTTACGCGGAATTCCTGCGCGTCGACATCCGGGTCGGCCGGATTGTCGCCGTCGACGATTTTCCCGAGGCCCGGAAACCGGCGTTCAAGCTGCGGATCGATTTCGGCGGCGAGATCGGCGTCAAGAAGTCGTCAGCGCAAGCGACCCAGTACTATTCGAAGGAGCAGCTGCTCAACCGGTTAGTCGTCGCGGTCGTCAACTTTCCGCCGAAGCAGATCGGTCCGTATATGTCGGAAGTCCTGACGCTGGGCGTGCCCGGCGAAGAGGGCGGGGTGGTGCTGCTGGTGCCGGAGCGCGACGTGCCGCTCGGGGGACGGATGTTCTGAATGCGGTCAACCATCAGCCATGACGGGTTTCCTTACCCGCGTGGCGCGAACCACCTGCACGAGCGACAGGACGGTGAGGGCGATCGCGATCGCGATGAAGAACGTCACGATGTCGTGAAAGAGGTCGGAATCCAGCAAGGTCATAATCCGCTTGCCGTAGACGACCGCGAGCGCTGCCTCGAGGCCGAAGCGGAACACGCGGCAGACGGTGAGGGTGACGAAGAACGTGCGCGGCGTCACATCGAGCGCACCGGCGGCGAGCACAAACGGGGTGAACGGAAACGGTGGCGGGATCAGGTCGAGCACGGCGAGGGCGATGGCGCCTTTCTCGCGCACCCGTGCGCGGATCGCCGTCAGCCGCCTGCGCGGCACCCAGCGCTCGAGTCCCTGCTCGCCGATCTTGACGCCCATCCAGAAGGTCAGCGTGGCGCCCGCGACCGATCCCGCGGTCGCGAGCAGCGGCACGAGCCACCACAGCTCGCGCATCCGAGCGGCGAGGATGATGACCGCCGCGTCGATGCCGAAGGGCAGCGAGAAAAACAGCGTCGAGTCCAGCGCGGCCAGGACCACGACGCCCGCGGGAGACGCACACAGAGCGATGATCCAATGAGAGAGCGCGCGCATGTAGACGGGGATAGGCAAAGCAAGGCGGAGGCCAGGTGAACAGCGACGAGCGTCAGCTCTGGCGGTTCGGCGACCTCGAGTGCGTCATGATCTCGTGCTGCTCAGGGGCAGAGCTGCAACTGCGACAGGTCCGGCTGAAGCCGGACACGACCGAAGACAGCGAGATCGTGCTGCGCGAACTGTATCCGACCAAGTCCGACCTGTATGAGCGCGCGCGGGACCTGCGGGCCGAGTACGATCGGGTCCAGCCACGATAAGAAGAAACCGCCGAGACCGCAAAGATCGCAGAGAAAAATCGTTCTTTGCGTTCTTCGCGATCTCCCCGGTTTTGTCCTAGACGGGAAGCCGCAGGTAGGCGCGGCAGCCGCGGCGGTCGGTGCGGTTCTCCAGCGTCAGCGTGCCGCCGTGCGCTTCCGCGATCTGTCGACTCAGCACGAGTCCGATCCCGGATCCTCCGGGCTTGGTCGTGAAGAACGGGACGAACAGGTTCGACGCGTTCGTCAGCCCCGATCCTTCATCGTCGATCCACAGCTCGAAGCCGCGTCCTTCGCGCTTCCATCCGACCGTCACCCCGCCGCCGGTCTGCAGCGCCGCGTCCGACGCGTTGTGCACCAGATTGATCAGAAGCTGCTCGAGCTGATCGGGGTCGGCGCGGATCTCGACGTCGGGTCCGTCGGCCACGTGAATCGGCAGCCGGGTTTCGACGCCCGCGATGCGGCGGACCAGTTCCGGAATCTTCACGGTGTCGACGCGCGGAGCCGGGAGCTTGGCAAGGCGCGCATAGGCCGTGGTGAAGCGGCTGAGCGAATCCGATCGCGCGGCAATCACGGCCAGCCCGCGCTTCATGTCTTGGATGGTATCGGGGTCAGACCCGAACTGCGGGTCTGACCCCGTGTAGCGCGACAGGATCGACTCGAGGCTGCCGGCGATCGATTTGATCGGGGCGAGCGAGTTGTTGATCTCGTGGCCGATCACCCGGATCAACCGCTGCCAGGCCTGGCGCTCCTCGTCACGCAGCGGACGGCTGACGTCGGCGAGCACGAGCAGTTGATGCGGCCGGCCGCCCTGACGGAACGTGGTCCGCCGCAACTCCCAGCGTCCCGACGCGCCGGGGAATGCGACGTCGGCGATGCGCGGCGACTGTCCGGCGAGGCACGCGCTCAGGCCGAGCTCGGCGGCGGTGCGGCCGAGCAACTGCTCCGCGGGCTGGGCGAGAATCCGCTCGCCGGCACGGTTGACGAGGCGCAGGGTCTGGGCGCCGTCGAACGTGAAGACCGCGACGTCGATCTCCACCATCACCGTCCGCAGCAGGGCGCCGGCTTCGAGCGCGCCGAGGCGCTGGTCGTGCAGCGTCGAGGCGAGGACATTGACTTCGAGCATCACCGCGCCGAGCGGATCGTCGCCGCTGGCGCCGCGGGCGCGGATGGAGAAGTCGCTCTCCCGCAGCGCGGCCAGGAGATTGGACAGCGTCTGCAGCGGCAGCACGACGCGCTGCCGGACGCTGAACGAGCAGCCGGTCCAGACGCCGACGACGAACACGGTCAGCGTCCACTGGACTTTGGGGGTGTAGTCGCCGGTCCAGAGGAGGATCAGCGCGACGACCGCCGCCGGGAAACCGGCGGCGAGCGCGAGCAGCAGGATGCGTTGATCGAATCGCAGCCGCGAGTCGGACCGGCTCGACGCGGAGTCGAGCGCGGAGGCCGCGAGCATCGCCTCCGCGGACAGGTCGGTCGAGGGCCTCACGGGATCATGATAGTCCGGCTAAAGCCGGACACTACCGAAGCAATAGCGCGGTTCGGCGCGTCCGGCATGTCCGGGTTCCGGTAGTGTCCGGCTTCAGCCGGACCTCAGAGACCGTATCTCTGAAGGCGCCGGTACAGGGCGCTGCGGCTGAGGCCGAGCGCTTTGGCGGCCTGGCTCACGTTGCCGTCGAAACGCGCCATCGCCTTCTTGATGAGGAATCCTTCGACGTCCTCGAGGCTCATGTCCTCGATGCGCGACGTCGCATCGCGATCGATCCGCAGCCCCAGCTCCCCGAGGCGAATCGCGGCGCCCTGCGCCATCAGCACGCCGCGCTCGACGGCGTGGTCGAGTTCGCGGATGTTGCCGGGCCATGGATGATCCAGCAGCGCCTGCAATGCCGCCGTCTCGAAGCCGGTGATGTTCTTCCGGTACCGCTGGGCGTGCCCGCGCAGGAAGTGCGTCGCCAGCGCCGGGATGTCCTCGCGCCGCTCACGCAGCGGCGGCAGCTGGATCTCGATCGTGTTGAGCCGGAACAGCAGATCCTGCCGGAAGCGTCCGGCCGCGACCTCCTCACCGAGCTGCGAATTGGTGGCCGAGACGATGCGAACGTTGGCCTGCCGCGTGCGCGACGATCCGACGCGCTCGAAGTCGCCGGTTTCGAGCACCCGCAGCAGCTTCGGCTGCAGGTTCAACGGCACGTTGGCGATCTCGTCCAGGAACAGCGTGCCGCCGTCGGCGAGCTCGAAGCGGCCGACGCGGTCGGTCTTGGCGTCGGTGAAAGCGCCCTTGACGTGGCCGAACAGCTCGCTCTCGAACACCCCTTCGGACAGGCCGCCGGCGTTCACCGTCACCAGGCCCTTGCCGGCCCGGCCGGAGACGGCGTGAATCGCCTGGGCGACGGTGCCTTTGCCGGTGCCGTTCTCGCCGGTCACGAGCACGTTGGCTTCCGACGGTCCCACCCGCGAGATCAGCTCGAGCACCGGCCGCATCGACACCGCTTCGGCGATCAGCATCGGCCGGATGTCGGGCTTCAGCGATCGGTTCTCGGCCTCGAGGCGCTGCTGCCGGCGCAGGGCGCGGGCCAGCTCCACCTGGGTGCGGACGATGGTGAGGACGCGGGCGTTCTCCCACGGCTTCTGGACGAAGTCGCGGGCGCCGCGGCGCATGGCTTCGACCGCGACCTCGACGCTGCCCCACGCCGTCATCACGACGATGGGGAGGGTCGAATCGTGCGAACGCAGCTGGGAGATGAGGTCGAGGCCCTCCTGGCCCGAGGTCGTGTCGCGGGCGTAGTTGAGGTCCATCAGCACGGCGTCGAACTCGTCGCCGTCGATCGCCTCGAGGATGGCGGCCGGCGATCCGGCGGACTCGATGCGGTAACCTTCGCCCTTCAGCAGCAGGCGGAGCGCTTCGAGCACGTCCGGCTGATCGTCGGCGATCAGGACGCGCGGCACGGCCGACTCGAATCGCGTCGGCGTGTGGTCTTCAACGGGCCAGCGTTGTGCAATTGCCACGGGCATCTCCCTGAATCAGCGTCAGCTTCCGCGTCGGTCTCAGCGGACCGTCTGTGACCGGCGACCGGCGCCTGTTCCGAACAACGAGCGTCGTTTAGACGTTCGCGAGCGGTCTTTGGTTTGACGTTTCTTCTTCCACGACCCAACCATCGCGCAGCTGGATGATCCGCGTGCCGTACGACGCGTTCACCTCCGAATGTGTTACTTGGACGATCGTTGCGCCGCTTTCGTTGAGTGAACGGAACAACTCCATGATTTCTTTGCCTTGAGCCGAGTGAAGGTTGCCGGTCGGCTCGTCGGCGAGCACCACCTGCGGGTTGGCGATCACCGCGCGTGCGACGCCCACCAGCTGCTGCTGACCGCCCGACAGCTGGTTCGGATAGAGATCCTTCTTGCCGACAATCTGGAAACGGTCGAGGATGTCGCCCACCATGCTCTGGCGATCCTTGCGGGAGACGTTGCGATACGAGAGTGGAATCTCCAGATTCTCATAAACGGTCAGGTTGTCGAGCAGGTGGTAGCTCTGAAAGACAAAACCGATGTGCTTCTTGTGCAATTCCGCACGCTGTTTGGGATTGAGACGATGAACCGGCTGGTCCATGAAGTAGTACTCACCGGACCAGGAGCTGTCGTGCATGCCCAGGATGTGCAGCAGGGTCGACTTGCCGGCGCCCGAGGGCCCCATGATCGAAACGAACTCGCCTTCCTTGATGTCCACGTTCACGCGGCGGAGCACATAGGTGCGGCCGACGCCGTGCGGGTACGACTTCTCAACGTTCCGTAATGAAATCAGCATGATTAGTCCGCTCTGAGTGCCACGATGGGATCGACGCGCGTGGCGCGCCGGGCCGGGAGATACGCCGCGAGAAGCAGGACCGTGATGAGGGCCGCCGACACGGCCGCAAACGTCAACGGATCGCTGGCGCTGACGCCGAACAGCAGGCTGTCCAGCACGCGCGTGGCCGCGAGCGCGCCGGCGATCCCGAGTGCCAGCCCCACGGCACCGAGGCGCACCGCCTGGTTGACCACGAGCGAACGGACGTCGGCCGCCTGCGCTCCGAGGGCCATGCGGATGCCGATTTCGCGACTGCGCTGCGCCACGGAATACGCCATGACGCCGTAGAGGCCGAACCCGGCAAGCAGCAGGGCGAGGGCGGCAAACGCGCCGAGCAGGAGCGCCGTGAACCGCGGCGTCGCAATCGAGCGGGCGAGATATTGATCGAAGGTCCGGATTTCGCCTGCCGCCTGTTCCGGATCGAGACGCGCCAGCACCCGTCGCAGCGATCCGGCCGCCGCCTCCGGCGCCGCCGTCGTCTTGGTGACCGTCGTCAGGAACGGCCATGGCGTCTGGACGAATGGCGTGTACATCTGGGGCGGTGTCGTATCCGTCAAGTTGGTCTGCTTGACGTCGACGGCGACCCCGACAATCTCTCGCGTCGGACTGTCCTTGCTGTAGAGAAGCTTGACGCGCTTGCCGATCGGATCTTCGCCGGGCCAGTATTTGGCGGCCATGGTTTCGTTGATCACCACCACCGCCGGCGCCTTCTCGTCGTCGCGCTCGGTGAAGGCCCGGCCGCGGACGAGCGTGATCCCCAGCGTCGAAAAGTAGTCGGGGCTGACGCCAAAGAACGACGCCGACGTACGGACGTTGGGATCGACCGCGCGCCCCTCCGGCGCGAAACCCATCCCGATATCGCTGCCGGTCAGCGGTAGCGTGGTCGCGACCGCGCTGGCCGTGACTGCCGGCATCGCGCCGAGTTCGTCGTGCAGGCGGCGATAGAACGCGATCATCGACGCCGGTGTGTCGTAGCGCGTCGCCGGCAACAGCAGCTGCATCGTGATCGCCCGCTCCGGCCTGAACCCGGGACTGACCCGCTGCAGCACGCCGAGTGTGCGGATGAGCAAGCCCGCCGAGGCCAGCAGCACGAGTGACAAGGCGACCTCGGCGACGACCAGAGAGTTGCGCGTGCGAGTGCCGCGCCCGCTGCTGCCGGCGCGGTCGCCGTCCCTGAGCGCCTCGCCGGGATTCGAGCGCGAGAGTTGCAGGGCGGGGAGCAGGCCGCACAGCGCGCCGGTCAGCAGCGAGGCGAGCATCGTGAACAGCAGCACGCTGCGATCGATGTGCACGGTGTTGAGACGCGGGATCTGCACCGGGCTGATCCGGACCAGGGCGTCGACGCCCCAGAGCGCCACCACGGCTCCGGCCGCGCCGCCGGCCACGGCGAGCATCAGGCTCTCGATGAGCAGCTGGCGCATGATGCGCATCCGACTCGCGCCGAGGGCGGTGCGAATCGACATCTCGCGGCGCCGCGCCGTGCCGCGCGCCAGCAACAGGTTCGCGATGTTGGCGCACGCGATCAGCAGCACCGCCGCGACGGCCCCGAGCAACGCAATCAGGGCGGTCCGGTAGTTCCTGACGAGGACGTCCTGGAACGGGCGGATGACGATGCCGCGCGCGCTGGCGCCGGGCAGCGGATTCGAGGCGTTGACGCGCGCCGCAATACCGGACAACTCGGCCTGCGCCGCGGCCAGGGCCACGCCGTTGCGCAACCGGCCGATCGCCTTGAGAAACGACGCCCCGCGTTGATCGGCCCACTGCGACGAAAACCGTGAGGCCAGTACCGGCATCCAGATCTGCGGGGGATTTTCGGTATCGAATGGGAACTCGAAGCGGGCAGGCATCACGCCGACGACCGTGATCGGATCGCCGTCGAGCAACAGCGGTTTCCCGATGATCGACGCATCGCGCCCCAACGAGCGCGCCCACAGTGTCTCGGAGATCACCGCTGTCCGCTCAGCGCCGTGCATGTCGTCGGCCGGTGCCAGCACACGTCCCACGATCGGCGCCACGCCAAGCAACGGAAAGAGATCGGACGTGACTACCGCGACCGGAATCGACGCGGCCTCGCCATGGCCGGTCAGCGTGACCGCCGCGGTCGCATAGGCCGCGATGTGGTCGACCATCGCGGACTGGGTGTGCCAGTCGAGCACGTCGAGATACGCGCTGTCGTCCGGGCTATTGCGGACGGTCGTGTCGATGGCGACCAGCCGGGACGGATCGGAGAACGGCAGCGGCTTCAGCAGCACGCCGTTGACGATGCTGAAGATCGCGGTATTGGCACCGATGCCGAGCGCCAGCACGATGACGATCAGCGCGCTGAAGCCCGGAGACTTGAGGAGAAGGCGGAGTGCTTGGCGGAGGTCAGTGAACATGAAAAGTACGAAGTACGAAGTCTGAAGTCTGAGGAGCTCGTACTTCAGACTTCGTACTTCGTACTTACGCGGGTTACTCGGTGACGGCCATTTCCGTCTGTTCCTCGACGACGCGGCCGTCGAAGACGTGGATGCTGCGGTCGGCGTGGCGCGCGTAGCGCGGATCGTGCGTCACCATGCAGATCGTCGCTCCCGCGCGGTGCAGCTCGCGGAGGAGATCCATCACCGCTTCGCCGCTGCGCGAATCGAGGTTGCCGGTCGGCTCGTCCGCCAGCAGGATGAGCGGTTCACCGGCGACGGCGCGCGCCACCGCGACGCGCTGCTGTTGACCGCCGGAGAGCTGGCTGGGGAGGTGCTTGGCGCGGTGCGCCATGCCGACGCGCTCGAGCGCGGCTTCGACACGCTGCTTGCGCTCGGCCGCCTTCATGCCGCGATAGGTCAGCGGCAGCTCGACGTTCTCGAAGACGGTGAGGTCGCCGATCAGGTTGAAGCTCTGAAAGATGAACCCGATCTCCCGGTTGCGCACGCGCGCACGTTCGGACGCCGCGAGCTCGGCGACCGGCCGGTTGTTCAGGAGGTACTGCCCTTCGGTCGGCGAGTCGAGCAGGCCCAAGATCGAGAGAAGCGTCGACTTGCCGCAGCCCGAGGGGCCGGCGATCGACACGTACTCGCCCTTATCGATGTGGAGGTGGATTCCCGAGAGCGCGTGCGTCTCGACTTCGTCGGTGAAGAAGACCTTGGTCACACCATCCAGCTTGATCAGCGCCTGTCCGTTCTCAGCCATGCTCTGTGTCCTCCGGGCGGAGCAAGCTCCGCCCCTACGCGAAGGGGCCGACCTTGGTCGGCCCTATTTCAGCCTGATGCGATCGTATGCGTCGTATGCCGACATGTCGGACAGGATCACCTGGTCGCCGACCTTGAGCCCCGACAGCACCTCGATGGTGTTCACCGAGCTGCGACCGAGCTTGACCTGCACCCGCTCGGCGTTCACGCCGTCTTCGCCGATCTTGAAGAGCCCGACGACGCTCTGGTCCTGGCCGAAGGCGGGGCGGCCCATGAACAACACGTCGTTCAGCCGTTCGAGCTCGATGGTGCCGTCCACGCTCAAGTCGGGCACGGCGCCTTTCGGCAGGGCGCCGGTCAGCGTCACGTCCACCGTGCGCGTGCCGTTCTGGACCGACGGATCGATACGCGCGACTCGTCCCTCGACGATGCCGTTGCGGGTGTCGACTTCAGCTTTCTGCCCGAGCTGGATGTCCTTTGCCTGGGTCTCCGCAATCTTGATCTCCGCCTTGAGGCGGCTCGGGTTGGCGACGCGGGCGAGGTTCGTGCCCGGCGCCACCTGCTGGCCCACTTCCACCGGCACGAGCTGCAGCATCCCGTCGAGGCCGGCGCGGACCTTCAGCTCGTCGCGCTGCTGCTGCGTCAAGCGGAGAAACGCGCGCGCCTGGTCCACCAGCGACTGCTGCACGTCCATCTGCGCCTTCATCGAGGCCGCTTTGCTCTCGAGCTGATCCTTCGAGATCTGATTGCGCACGCCTAGCGAGGTGGCATCGACCCGCGACTGCTCGAGCACCAGGTTCGAGACCAGCTGATCCTTGGCGAGCGCCTCGTTCATCTGCGCCTGCATCTTCGCCTTGTTGAAGTCGGCCTCGATGTTGGCCGTCGCGGCGCGCTGGGCGAGCAAGTCGTTGTTCAACTGGACCCGGATGTTGGCCAGCCCGGCTTCCGCCGCGCCCAGCTTCAGCTGCGCGTCCTGCAATTGCTGTTCGAGTTGGGGGTTGGTCAATTCGAGGATGACATCGCCGCTCTTCACCTGGGTGCCGGGCCTGAGGATGATTTTCTCGACGCGGCCCTGGGTGGTGGCGGGAATCCACCGGATGTCTTCTGGGGTGAGCGTGCCGAGACCGCGCACCTGGCGGACCATCGGGCCGCGTTCGACCTTGGCCGGCCACACGACCGCGCGCTCTACGGTGGGCGCCGCCGGCTTCAGCCGCGACAGGCCGACGCTGACCAGCACGACGGCCAACAGGCCCACGCCGGCATAGATCGCCTGCTTGATTCGTTTCTTCTTGGCGTTGGAGGGGCGTGCAATATCCATGGTTGTTTTGTGTGCTTAGACGGAAAGTTTTGAGAAAACGATCGCGCTTTCGTAGGGGCAAACGGCGCGCCACCACTCGCGCGACGAATAAGTCATTGTATCGCAGAGAGTTACGTGGATGCAAAGGCCTCGCGCGGAGGGGCAAAAGTGTCCGTTCGTGGGACGAGGTTGTCCCGGAATCGCCGATCTAATGGCGACCGAGGACGGCGATGAAGGCGGCGACGATCTCCGGGTCGAACTGCTCCGGGCTGCAGCGCAGGATCTCGGCAACGGCGTCCGACGAATCGAGGCGCATCCGGTACGAGCGGTCCTGGGTCATCGCATCGTAGGCGTCGGCAATCGCGATGAGGCGGCTGACGAACGGGATGGCGGTGCCGGCCGCCTTCATCGGGTAACCCCCTCCCTGAAACCACTCGTGCGACGCGCGGACGGCCGATGCCGCGGAGGACAGCGACCGGGTCGATTCGAGGATCTCGGCGCCGATATCGACGTGCCGGCGCATGATCGCCGCCTCGCCTCGCGTGAGTGGGGAGGGCTTGGTGATGAGCGCCTCGGGCATTGCCAGCTTGCCGACGTCGTGAAAGCGCGCGGCGATCTCGAGCTCGGGGCGCAGCGCGCGCTCGACGTCCAGCTCGCGGGCGACGGCGTGCGCGTAGCGCGAGACGCGCTCTCCGTGGCCGGCGACCTCGGGCATGCGCTCCAGGCACAAGGTCGCCAGGGCGTCGGCCTCGCTCGCGCCGGCCGCCACGCGTTGATGCAACGCCTGGACGAGCTGCGCGGTCCGGTCCCTCAGCTCGAGCGAGAGCATGGCGTGCCGGTGCACTTCTTCGAGAGCCAGCTCGCGCCACTGCCGGCCCCGGTCCACGGCCAGGGCGAACCGCTCGCGCTTGAACGGCTTGATCAGGAAATCGGCGATGGGTGTGTGTTGGGAATCGCGGCTCAGCAGTTCGGTGTAGGCGGTCGAGACGATCACCGCGGTCTGCGGGTGCTCGCGCTGCATCTCGTTCGCCAGCCAGAGGCCGTCGTGCCCGGGCATCATCACGTCGATGACGGCGAGATCGTAGTGCTGCCTTCGCAGCGAAGCGAGCGCCTCGGTGGCGTTCGACGCCGTCTGTGCCCGGAGCCCGAGCGAGGTCACCCACCGCGACATCAGGTCCAGGACGGCCGGTTCGTCGTCCACGATGAGCACTGACGTCAGGGGGTCCATTGGTGCGGATATCGTCGGGGGCAAAACGACTGCCAGCGTTCCTCTCCGGCTGCGCCTGAAGGATGAGCCGCGAGCAGTGTGCGCGTGTGTGCTATAACGCACACAGCCGCACACTGTCACGGCCGTAACCGCACACCGTGTGCGGATTGGTCACCGATTCAGGGTCGCAGGCTCGACCGGCCCGGGCACGCTTTTTGGACCTCGGCCGCCAGACGACCACCATGACTGCACCTAAGACCGCGCGGCCGCTGCTGCTCGTTGTCGACGATGAGATCCCCGTCCTGAAGGTGGTCGAGCGGCTGGCCGCCAAGATCGGGTTCGACGTGGTGGCCTGCGCCAGCGGCGCCGAGGCGATGCGCACACTGCTGCGCAAGCCGGCCGACCTGGCGATGGTGGACCTCCGGATGCCCGACGTCAACGGGCTCGATCTGCTGCGCCAAATCCGCACGATGGTGCCCGGCTGCGAGGTGATCCTGATGACCGCCTACGCCGCGGTCGACAGCGCGGTTGAGGCGATCAAGCTCGGCGCCCGCGAATATCTCACCAAGCCGTTCGACTTCGATCGCCTGAAACAGGTGCTCGAAGACATCCGGGCCGAGCTCGAGCGGCGCGCCCAGGTGCTCGCGCTGGAAAGCCAGGTGGCGCGGCAGCTGGAGTTCTGCGGCATGCTCGGCCGCAGCCCGGTGATGCAGGAAGTGTTCAGCCTGGTCCAGCGGCTGGCGCCGCACGCCAAGGTGGTGCTGATCGGCGGGGAGACGGGGACCGGCAAGGAGCTCGCGGCCCGCGCGTTCCATCACGCCGGGACGCGGCGCAACAAGGCGTTTGTCACGATTAACTGCTCGGCGGTGGTCGACACCTTGTTTGAAAGCGAGCTCTTCGGCCACGTCCGCGGGGCCTTCACCGGTGCGGTCGAGTCGAAGGCGGGCGTTTTCGAAACGGCCCATGGCGGCACGCTGTTCCTGGACGAAGTGGGCGAGTTGCCACTCTCCGTCCAGGCGAAGCTGCTGCGCGCGCTCGAGTACGGCGAAGTGCAGCGCGTCGGCTCGCTGCAGCCGAAGCGGGTCGACGTGACGGTGGTCGCCGCCACCAACCGCGATCTGCGCGCGGAGGTGGCAGCCGGCCGGTTCCGCGGCGACCTCTTCTACCGGCTCAACGTCGTCGAGGTGATCCTGCCGCCGCTGCGGGATCGCCGCGAGGACATCCCGTACCTGACGGCGGCCTTCATGCGCGAGTGTGCGGCGCGGATGCACAAGCCGATTCACGGGCTGACGCCGGCCGCCGAGCGTGTGCTGCTGAGCGCGCGCTGGGAGGGGAACGTCCGTGAGCTGAAGAACGTGATCGAGCGCGCCTGCATGCTCGCGGAGGGCACCCTGCTGTCGGAACGGGAGCTGGCCGGCGCCTTCGGCCCCGAACCGGGACCCTCGCGCGGCCGGATGTCGGAGTTTGGCGGTCGCGGCGCCGAGCCGCCCGCGCCGCTCGACGCCATCGAGCGCGAGCACATCCTCGACGTGCTGCGGCAGGTGAACGGCAACCGCATGGCGGCCGCCAAGGTGCTGGGGATCAGCCGCCGGGCGCTCTACCGCCGTCTTGATCGCCATCATCTCGGCGCGGAAGCTCCGCCGGCGTCCGCACGCCGGCTGTCATGAAGGAGCCCGGCGTCATGATTCCGCCGGCCGCCGCAGGTCTTCCGGCGGACGTGTCGGCCGCGTCGCTCGACCGTCGCTACCGCGAGCTCTTCGAAGGCGCGCTACTCGGCATCTACGTCACGCGGCCCGGCGGCGAGCTGCTGGCGTGCAATGCCGCCTTCGCCCGGATTCTCGGCTTCTCGTCGGTCGCCGAGGCGATCGGCAGCAGCATGGACGCGCTCTACGACGCCGGCGATGCGCGCGAACGGTTCGTCGCGTCGGTCCGCGAGCATGGCCGCCTCGAGCATCACCACGGCCGGCTCCGCCGGCGCGACGGCGGCGTCGTGTCGGTGATCGAAACCGTGGTGGGTGAGTTCGACTCGGACGGATCGCTCACCGAGCTGCGCGGGTTCCTGATTGACGTGACGGCCAGCGTCGAGGCCGATCTCGCGCGGCTCGAGCGCGAGCGGCAGTTCCGCGCGGTGTTCTTCGATGCCGCCGACGCCATGCTGATTCTCGACGACGGCCGCGTCGTTCTGGAAGCCAACCCATCGGCCTGCGCGTTGTTCGGCGTGCCGGCCGACGACATCAACGGCGAATCGCTGGACCGGCTGCTCGTCAGCGGCGAGGACGACCTTCGCGCCGCGTGGCGCGAGCTCATGGCGCTCGGGGAGGCCCGCCGCGAGCACCGCGTGCGATCCCGCGCGGAGGCCGCCGACGGGACGCGACTCGTCGAGTGCAGTTACCGCGCCCGCGTCCACGGCCAGCGCCATTTGTGCATCGCCCGCGATATCACCAGCCGCCGGTTGATCGAAGAGCGGCTGACGCAGGCTGAGAAAATCGAGAGCGTCGGGCGTCTGGCCGGCGGCATCGCCCACGACTTCAACAACCTGCTGACCGCCATCCTGGGCTACAGCGAGCTGCTTCTGGGCCGCTTCGCGGAGCATGATCCCAACCGCACCGATCTCGAAGAAATTCAGAAAGCGGGACAGCGCGCGGCCGCCCTGACCCAGCAACTGCTGGCGTTCAGCCGCAAGCAACTCCTGCAAATGACCGTGGTCAACATCAACCGGTCGGTGAAGGAAGTGGATAACATGCTCCGGCGATTGATTGGGGAACACATCACCCTG